>Ga0209515_10000911_pt1 | contig 51315 bp, 55 predicted proteins | sample Subgroupgradi54m_FD_187454 | JGI IMG/M metagenome (GOLD analysis project Ga0209515, IMG submission 187454) | Subsurface groundwater microbial communities from S. Glens Falls, New York, USA - GMW60B uncontaminated upgradient, 5.4 m (SPAdes)... ... | reverse complement strand
CCATTGATCAGCTCACCACAGGCTCCGCCTCCTCCTGGTGGAGGAGGAGGGGGGTGGAGGAGGAGTGGTACACTGGCCCGGGATTATTCCCTGATCAGTACAGGAATAGGTAAAAGTAGTGTCTGTACAGAGATTGCGGGTAATGGAAACTGTATGGTTGGCAGCATAATTATTAGTACAGCCTCCAGTCTGGCCACACTGGGTATATGGATTAGGCGGGTTGGAGGTATCAGGAGCACAGCTGACCAGGGGAGTACAGTTGCTGCTTCTGACCCTTGTTCCGTCTATAATATATCCCCCGGGACACTGTCCTTCCGGAGGAGGATAAGGATCTTGCAGGACACCGGCAGCAGTACAAGCTTCAGCAACTCCTGTTGCACTGCAGCAGTATTTATATGTAGAGGCTCCATAAACCCCACAGGTACAGGACCCGGCCCGCAGCCCTGTCTCTCCGGCTAGACATTTATCACCAGTAGAACAAACTCTATCATTATATTGATATTCTGCTACGCATTCACCAAATCTCTCGCCATTATAACAATTATCATAGGCATATTTACTCCAAGTACCCCCTCCTTTACAAGCTTCACCGCAATTTGTTACTCCGATACTTTCATTATTAAAGCATGCTGAAGGTGCACCGGTACATTTATCTGATAGGTCACATAATCCGTTTGCCACAATCAATGCGTGTTCAGTAGCAGTATCAGAGTAGTGGTAAGTAGTTAATGCTTGGACATCTTTTACAACAAATAGTGTAAAAAATAAATAAAAAACACTAATTAAAAAAAACTTTAAGTTAGTTTTCATTAGGCAGAATTAAGCTCTATCTTATTGTTCTGCTTTTAAGCTTGAAATGTCAAGTAAAAATTGAATGTTCGGAGAGTTTTTTAATTACCGAGAATCGTTTGGTCCACCCGAGTAGTCGTAGGTAGTAACTCCTTTAACAGGGCCTTCGTAGTTAATAGCTTTAGCTTTGGGTTTTGAGTATATTCCGGGAAAATATTTTTCTACCTCTTCTCTAGGTGTGTACCATTTCCTAGTATTTGGATCTCTCTTTGCTATCTGTACAATAATTGTCTTCCCGCTCGGATTTTTATGGTCTGTTTCTACTGTAACTCCAAAAGCTTGTCCTTCTTCGATTTTTACTCCTGCTGGAGCTTCTATTAGTAATTTGTAATTACCTATAACTGTAATTCCAGTTCCAGTTTCATTAGTAAAACCAGCCCATGAGCCTGAATACGGGGTATTAGCTTCTGCAGTTGCAAATCTTTCACTACTTGTAGGAGCGGTAAGAGTCACTTTGGGAGATAGATCAATAGCTACCAAATCGATAGTTCCTGTTGCGTCTGTATAAGGAAATATTTCAGCATTAGAAATATCTACTCCAGGAAAAAGTTTACTGAAAAGAGGTTTTTTTTCTGGATTTTTTTGGGCTTCTGCTGTGGCTGGAGGTTTAGAGGTTGGTATTTCTTGGGTGGCTGTGGCTGCAGGTGGATTTGAATCTACTATATTATTTTGTCCTTCCTTAGCTTGAGCAGGAGCACAGGCTGCAGTGATAGCAGCCAGGAGACTTAAACCTGCAGCAATTTGGAACTTTGTATCTCTAATTACTCTACTTAATCCCGGTATCTTTCCTGCAACTGCCTCTCTCTGGACTCTTTCAGCCATTAAAAGATCTCCACTAGATAGGGGAACTATACCTAATCTGTTATCCGCATTCATATCCACATTATACCACATTCAGGGAAATTACTTTTTACCTAGCCCCACGTCATGAGGGCCAATAGTGAGAATATAGATATTTTCTCTTTCAATTAGGAATCGGAATCTATAATGAATATCTACTCTACCTTCAAAAATATTACCTCCGCCCATCTTTCTAGTCCTTAAAGATGGATGACGATAGTTTGTCAACAAGAATGTAAATTGTTTATTAGCTTTCTTTTGAATATCTTTGGGAAGTTTGGAAAGTTGCTCCGCAGCCTCTGGAGCTATGGTTAGGTTCATAAACTGTTAAAAAAATTATCTAGTTCTTTTTTGTCATGAATAACAACGCCTTTGCCTTCTTTGATGCTCTTAAGTGCTTTTGCATTAGACCATTCCCACCACTCATCAGATCCATAAGGAGGAGCAGTCTCTAATTTTTCATTTATGGCCTCAACCATTCTGCCTAGCTGATCTAATCTAGAAAGGATTTTTTCAAATGTTTTGGCAGGAACTGTAATTGTTTGCATAATAACCTTATTTTAGATCCACCCAAGCTTACTGTCAAGTTATTTTAGCCCGGACCGGACCGGCGGTTTGACTTAAACCCTGTCAATCTGCTATAATTTGCAACTGATCCTGATATTTCTCCCACAGTCAGGATTTTTTTATGGCCAAAAATATCTTGGTTAAAAAATTAATTCTCTTTCTGTCTGTTTTCATTATGTTGCCAATCAGCAGCTATTCCTTGGACGTGGTCTCAATTAGAGCACCTCAACAGCAGGTAGTTGCGGTAGATGCCAAACAGTTGGATAAACGTGCCCAAATCTTAAAAGAATATCTGGCAAGATACGATTCTCCGCTGCAGAATCATGCCCAGGATTTCGTAGATGCAGCTGACCAGTACCACATCGACTGGAAACTGCTTCCTGCCATTGCCGGAGTTGAGTCCACCTTTGGTAAACAAATTCCCGGTGGATACAATGCTTATGGTTGGGGAGTGTACGGTGATCAGGCTCTTGCTTTTAAATCCTGGACAGCTGGAATTTTTGAGGTCAGCCGTGGGATCAAAGAGGGTTATGTCGATAAGGGGTTAAGTGAACCTCTGGCTATGAACCGGGTTTATGCGGCTTCTCCAACCTGGGGTTTTAAGGTCTCATACTTTCTTAAAGACTTGGATCTTTTCAGCAAAAAATACGATGACCAAAAACCCAAAAAGGCACAGAGCATTTTAAGAAAAACTGCTGCCGCTTCGGCACAGCTGGCTTTCAATGTCGACTAAAACTAGTGACTAGTGACCAGATACTAGTTATAATCTGTTCATGAAAACAATCGCTGCCATCTTACTTGGTAAACTTATCTTATTTTTATCCAGGTTTTTTAAACTAGGCGGGGGTTCAGCAGCTCCTGGCCTTTACGCTTTAAAAATAGATAAAAACCTGGTTGAGCAATTAGCCGGACAAATTCCCAAAACGGTGATAGTCACCGGTACTAACGGTAAAACAACAACTGCTAAAATACTCGACCATTTCGTCAAAGAAAACAGGATAAAAATTATCAGAAACAGCACGGGTTCAAACCTGGAAAGAGGTCTTGCTTCAACGCTGATCTCCCACACAGATTTTTTGGGAAATCTGAAAAATGTTGATTTGGCAATTTGGGAGCTAGATGAAGCTGCCTTTAATCTGCTGGCCCCAAAATTAAATCCGGATATGGTAGTTTTTTTAAACGCCTTTCGGGATCAGCTTGACCGCTACGGCGAAGTAGATACTGTTGTCGCCAACTGGTGTAAGTCGTTAAAGCGCCTTAAAAAAGACACTACTGTGGTAATTAATGGGGATGATGGGCACACTGCATCTTTAAAAAACTATTCCGCGGGTGAAACTATTACGTTTGGGCTGCAAAATTATAAAATAGCCGGTGAGAAAAATGCGACTGTCACTAGTTTGAAACTTGATATCGAAGCCAAAGATATTAAAAACAATGGGCTTTCGGGAACACAGTTTAACTTTTTAAACCACCAAGTTAAGCTACCAATACCCGGCATTTACCAAATATATAATTTCCTCGCGGCGTCTATAGTAGCGCAAAAGTTGGGAGTAAAAACCGACAAAATCGTTAAATCAATTGTTAATTTCTCCGCTGCTTTTGGCAGAGTGGAGAAAGTGACACTGCAAACCGGCCAAGAGGTTTTTATTTTGTTGATTAAAAATCCCGTCGGTGCTACCCAGGTCTTTCAAACAATTTCGCCAAACTTAAGCAAAGATGATGTCTTACTTATTGCCTTAAACGACAACCTGGCCGATGGGACAGATGTATCCTGGATCTGGGACGGCGACTTTGAGTTGTTAGATAAACCAGTCAGCACAATAATTATCTCCGGTAAAAGAGCCAGTGATCTGGCAGTGAGGTTAAAATATGCCGGCCTAAATCAAGCTAAGTTTGAAATCGAGCCGGATTTAACTGCCGCGTTTGACAAAGTCAAGACTTCACAGGGAAAAGTGTTTGTCTTACCAACTTACACTGCCATGCTAGATTTGCAAAATTTGCTTGCCAAAAAGGGCATCAAGAAACATTACTGGAGGGAAACGTGAAACTTATCATCGGTTATCTATACCCGGATCTGATGAATATTTACGGAGATACAGGCAATATTACAGCACTTTTGAAACGCTGTGAGTGGAGAGATATAGCAGTGACAGTCAAAAATATTTCAGTTGGAGACCGCTTAAAAAAAGGCGAAGTGGATATTTTCTTTTTTGGGGGAGGGCAGGATCAACAACAAAATCTGGTGGCTAAGGATCTGAAATCCAAGGCCAGAATTATTAAATCAGAAATCGAGCGCGGAGTTCCACTGCTGTCAGTTTGTGGTGGATATCAGCTTTTGGGAGATTATTATAAACCTCATAAAGGTCCTAAACTACCTGGAATTTCACTCTTCCCAGCATACACTTTAGCAAGTTATGACAGAATGATAGGAAATATAGTTATCGAGTCACAATTTGGTAAATTAGTTGGATTTGAGAATCATTCAGGCAAAACCTATCTTAAAAGAGGAGCCTTACCTTTTGGAATGGTGACAAAAGGCTTTGGCAATAACGGGCAGGATGAGCAGAGCTCGCGCGCTTCGCGCACTGGAACCGAAGGCTGTATTTACAAAAATGCCATTGGCTGTTATATGCACGGATCCCTGCTGCCCAAAAACCCCAAGCTGGCTGACTGGTTGCTAAAAACTGCCCTTGAGGTAAAATATAACAGGCAGATTAAACTTGTGCCGCTGAATGATGAGTTGGAAGAAAAAGCACACAATTTTGCAGTTTCTAAGTTTGGATAAGCCCAGGTGGTGAAATGGCATACACGATAGATTTAGGATCTATTGCCGTAAGGCGTGGAGGTTCAAGTCCTCTCCTGGGCACTAAGCTCGACAAAAAAGGGTTTATAGTGTAAAATAGACATGCAGAATGAATAATAGTAATTCTTCCAGTCCAACAGTAGAAAAAAAACCGCTCTGGCAAATGATGATCGGTGGTGGATTTGGCCACTATAACGAAGAGTTTGGAGATATAGAACATCCCTTTGATGGTGACGGTTTACCAGAAGTTTCAACGGGATTTGCTGTCGGCTCTATTGTATTTAATGTCACTAAAGGTTTTGCCCAGGAAGCACCCGGAGCAATAGTAGAATTGTGGACAGAAAATCTTATAGGTATAGAGAATAAAAAACCACAGCCGGATTTTCAGAACCCGGAAGATCAAGAAGCGGTCATGAAGCAAGCCAATGAAGCACAAAGAGTGCGTAATTTTAATGAACAGGCACAAAAACCGATTATACACGAAATCAAGTTTGCCAAAGTTGCTGGAGAAATCAGCAGCAATGACGAGATTGTGCAAGCGGCTGGACTGTCTTCTTCTTTCAATGCAATTAATGAAGACGGCACTGTTGATGCATATACGCAAGCTGTAGTTGCAGAAGCCGAAGCTATTATTAGAAACAACCAGAAAAAAGTAGACATGGATAATAAACTGGCTTTGGCAACAGGAAAAGGTAGCTTAGATTTAAGGCAGGTTTCGATTAATGAGGGTGGGAGTGCTCTTTCCGCCACCAAATCTGCCGGTTAATCTGTGGGCGATACAGGACTTGAACCTGTGACCTTCTCAACGTCAATGAGACGCTCTACCAGCTGAGCTAACCGCCCTCGCTACGCTCGGTCGGTTGCGATAGTGCCGCTTTGCGTTTCGCTATCTAAACCGCCCTTAAGAGCAAATCTTAACACACCAATTGCATTCACCTCAAGTTCACGCTATTATTATTTAAGATGGAAGCGACTCCACAAATAGCAAGTCATTTATCTGCCAATATGAATATTAGTAAAAAAGATATTATTGTCGGAAATTTTTTGGGTGGCCTAGCCTGGGGTTTTGGTTCCGTAATAGGAGCAACTATAGTTGTTGCTATAATCAGTGCAGCTCTAAGTACTCTCGGTGTTTTTAATGCCATCGGCAGCTTTTTCCAACAACTGCTCCAAGTACCACAACTTAAATGAGCGATTTAAAAGACCACAAACAAATAGGCCAGGAACTGGAGTTATTTTTTACCAATGAGATAGCCCCGGGAGCCCCATTTTGGCTGCCAAAGGGGATGGTAATTTTCAAGGAGCTGGAAAAATATATCAGACAGTTAACAGAAAATGCCGGATATCTAGAAACTTCAACCCCAATTATGGTCAAGTCTGAACTTTTTCAGGAGTCAGGACATTGGGAAAAGTTTGGAGCACATAATATGTACAACCTCATGCTTTCCGATGAGGAAGATGGCGGTAGTGCTGTGGGCTACTCCCTGAAGCCCATGAATTGCCCGGAGTCAACGATACTTTTTCGCTTTAGACCCAGATCATATAGAGAATTGCCTTTGAGGCTATCCGAAATAGGTCGGTTGCACAGAAGAGAAAAGTCCGGGGAAGTTAATGGACTGCTACGGGTCAGGCAACTTACCATGGATGATGCCCATATTTATGCCACAGAAGATCAGATTTTTAATGAGGTCTCCGGCATTCTGGATATGATGGTAGATTTTTACAAGATGTTTGGATTTGAATATGAATTTAGGCTAGCAACTAGGCCCGAAACAAAAGCCGGAACAGATGAGATGTGGGATAAAGCCGAGAAAGCCTTGGCAGATGTGCTGAAGAAGAAGGGTATAAAAGTAGGCGATAAACTCGGTGACGGAGCTTTCTATGGACCTAAAATAGATGTGCACATCAAAGATGCCCAGGGAAGAGACTGGCAGCTGGCCACAGTCCAGCTGGATTTCCACCAACCAGAGGCTTTTAAATTGGAATATACGGATGAGAAAGGTGAAAAACACCGGCCGGTGATGATACACCGGGCCATCTTCGGTTCCTTTGAAAGGTTTATTGCGATTTTAACAGAGCATTTTCAGGGGGCATATCCTGCTTGGCTTTCACCTGTACAAGTTGTAGTGATCCCGATCTCCGAAAAAATAAATGATTATGCCATAAAGGTGACAAACTCCTTAAAGCAAGCGGGGATTAGGGCCGAAGCCGATTTAAGAGGAGAGACGATGCAGTCAAAAGTTCGGGATGCCAATTTACAAAAAGTCCCATATATCTTAGTGGTGGGTGAAAGGGAGGAAAAGGAGCAAACCATATCTGTTAGGAAGAGGGGCGATGAAAAATCCGCAGTTTCCAAACTCGAGGAGTTTACTAAGACAATCATAAAAGAGATTGAATCTAAAACTTAAACATGTTATTATTTGCAACTGGAGGTAAGCTCAAGGCTTGAGTAAATTTTATCGAATCAACGAGCATATACAAGCTCCCAAACTGCGGGTTATCGCATCAGCTGGCACGCAAATCGGAATTTTAACCAGGGCCCAAGCTTTAGACAAGGCCAAAGAAGAGGAACTTGATTTGATAGAGATTGCTCCAAATGCCGATCCTCCGGTGGCCCGGATTGTAGATTTTAAGAAATTTAAATACGAGGAAAGTAAAAAGGAACGGGCGGCCAGAAAAGGCAGTTCGGAAACAGACCTGAAGGAGCTGTGGCTCTCACCTAGAATTGCCGAACACGATTTGGGGGTCAGGTTGAAACGGGCAGATGAGTTTTTGAAAGAAGGTCACAAGGTGAAGCTGACAGTGAAGTTTAGAGGTAGGGAAATGGGTCACCAACAACTTGGATATGGTGTGTTGAACAAGGCCCTGGCCTATTTTGGAGACAGGGCATTGGTAGAAAGAGAATCAAAGTTTGAAGGAAGAAAATTGACAATAATAATTGGCCGGAACAAAGGTATTAAACCGAAAGAGGATGCCAAAACAGAAAACTAGAAAATCTATACAGAAACGAATTAAAGTTACCAAAAATGGCAAGCTTTTACGAAGGCACCAGTTGGGTAGCGGTCACCTGAAGCGTAAAAAAAGCAAAGGCGCGCTGGAACGACAAAAGAAAACAGTCACATATTTTGGAGGAGATGCCAAAGATTTAAAGAAAGCACTAGGAATTTAAAATGGGCAGACAAACCAGAAATTTTAGACAAACTAAAAGATCTGCTCAAGCAGACAGTTCTGCCAAATCCTATGGTAGAATGAACCGCATGGAAGGCTGGAATAAGCAAAGCTTGGCGGCTAACGCCACAAGGGGCGGTTTCGCCACTAAAATAATTAATATATTTAAAAAAGGAGATAAACAAAAATGGCAAGGATAAAAAGAGGGGTTACTTCTCACAGAAGACATAAAAAAGTTTTAGAGCTGACCAAAGGCCACAGAGGCGGCAGAAGTAAGACTATTAGGGAAGCAAAATCTTCCCTGCTCCATGCCGGAGAATATGCTTTTGCTGGCAGAAAACAGACTAAAAGGCAATTTAGAAGGCTTTGGATCGTGCAGCTCGGCAATGCGGTCAGGGCAGAAGGCTTAAGTTATTCCAAATTCATAGCAGCCCTAAAGGCTAAAAAAATTATTCTTGACCGCAAAATCCTGGCAGAGTTGGCTGTTAATCACTTGGAGGATTTCAAAAAAATAATTTCAGAAGTTAAACAGTAGTCCTGCTTCCAGTTGTATGCTAGAATTCTAGCATGGAAGAAAAGATCTCCCAAATCCAAAAGGATTATTTACCTAAAATAGCTTCTGCTACTACTTTAAAAGAGCTTGATAAAATCTTTTTAGCACTTTTTGGGAAAAGTGGTGCTATAACTCTACTACCAGGACAGTTTTCTAAACTTTCAGATGAAGAACGTCACCGGGTCGGACCCTTATTTAACCAGATAAAGCAGGTGCTGGAAGATGCTATAAGCTTAAAGCGTGAAGCGGTAAGAGAAACAATCTATAAAAGTTTGGAGAATGAAAAGTTTACGTTGCAACCTCCGAGGTTGCAAGCTAAAAGAAAAGGACATTTGCACCTGGCTACTCAATTTAAAAAAGAAATTGTAGATCTTTTTAGAAAACTAGGCTTCCAGCAATTTGATGCTCCCCATATTGAGCTTGATAAGTACAATTTTGAAGACTTAAATATTCCCAAGGATCACCCTTCTCGTGATATGTGGGATACCTTATATATAGATACTTCAAATTTAAAAGTAGAACCAGGGCAGCTTCTTTTGAGAACTCATACTTCCAATTTCTGGCCGCGTCTAATGGAAAAAGGCAAGATACCGATCAAAGCCATGAGTTTTGATAGATGCTTTAGATATGAAGCAGTTGATGCCAGGCATTCCCATACATTTAACCAATTTGAGATTGCTGTGGTTGGGAAAAATATTACTATGGCAAATTTAAAATACTTATCAGATTATCTGCTCAAAGCTATTTTAGGAAAAGAGGCAAAATCCCGTTTTAGGCCTAAATATTATCCATTTGTTGAGCCAGGAGTAGGAATTGATTCTCTTTGTGTGTTCTGTCATGGAAAAGGCTGCAAAATCTGCTCTGGAACTGGCTGGTTTGAAATTGCCGGAGCAGGCATGATTCATCCTAATGTTTATACGGCCACTGGTTTAGATCCGAAAAAATACACAGGTTTAGCCTGGGGCTTTGGGCCTGATAGGATTTTGATGTTAAAACATGGAATAGAAGATATCAGGTATTTCTTGGAAGGAGATTTAGACTTCTTACAAAAATATTAAATCTATGAAAATCTCGCTAGATTGGTTAAAACAGCTGGTTGAATATAAACTTACTCCACAAAAATTGGCTGAAGAGTTATCGCTTATGTCTATTGGGGTTAAAAACCAAACCGAGGATTATCTGGAACTTGATTTAACCTATAATAGAGGAGACCTTTTATCCTTAAGAGGGGTAGCCAGAGAAATTGTTGTCATAACAGGCTGTAAGCTAGCATTTTCGTCTTCTAGCTTATCTGACTACCCAAGCTTACCAAAGACACCTATTGAGATTGAAGGTCTAGAGCTTTCTCCTATCCAATGTGTTGCCAAAATAGAAGGACTAAAAGTGAGTCCATCTGATAAAGAGTGGGTTAAAAAATTGGCAGATTGCGGTATGAGGTCAGTTAACAATTTGGTAGATGTGACTAATTTGATCATGCTGGAGTTTGGACAACCTTTGCATGCTTTTGATCAAGATAGTGTTAAGGATGAAGCAATCATAGTCAGAGTAGCAAAAAATAAAGAAGAGATTATCACTTTGGATGGAAAAATAAGAAAATTAAATTCTGAAGATATAGTTTTGGCTGACACCCAAAAACCATTGGATGTTGCCGGTGTCATGGGTGGAAAAGATACTGAAGTAAAGGAGTCGACCACCACCATTTTACTCAGCGCTTCTATGTTCAACCCGGTAATGGTTCGTAAAACCTCAAAAAGATTAGGTCTTGCTTCTGAAGCTTCCAAAAGGTTTCAGCATGGCTTAACTAAAACCAATCTACTACAAGCTTTCGCAGCTGCTATAAAAATGTATGAAAGTTTGGGAGGTAAATTAACTGCTATAAATTTAGTAGGTGATTTGGAAGATACGCCTAAAAGTATAAATTTAACAAAGAAAAAAGTTGTTGAGCTTTTGGGACTGGAAATAAGTTCTGATTTTATTATCTCCTCTTTGCAGAAATTACAGTTTAAAGTGACCAGTAAAGGCGGGGATGAGTGGGAAGTAATTCCACCATATTTCAGATTAGATATTGCTTTGGAAGAAGATTTAATTGAGGATGTTGCCAGGATTTATGGCTATGACAAAATTGATGGACAACCATTAAAGGAGGTAACTGCCCAAAAACTAGATCAATCTTTTTATGAGTTCATTTATAATTTAAAATTAGGTTTAAAGAATGCTGGATTAACCGAAGTACAAACATATTCTTTTTATTCAACAGCTGTGTTAAATGCACTTGATACAGATAAGCAAAAACTGGTCAAAGTAGCTAATCCTATTTCTGCAGAAACCGAGTATTTAAGAATGAATCTTTGGCCAAATCTGGTGGAAGTGACTGGCAGAAATTTAAGAAATGGTTTTTCTGATGTAGCTATTTTCGAAATAGGTAAGTCCTATCAAACCGATCAGGAAGGAAATCCACAGGAAGAGTATAGACTAGCTATAGCTTTATGCAATGATTCGGATAATCCATTAGAAGAACTTATCTCTATGCCCAAGAGTTTAGGATTAGATTTTATTCTAAAGGATGCACCATTGTTAGGAATTTCCGGAGAATTATTTCATCCTAAAAGATTTATCGGTGGTTTAGCTGAAGTTCATTTAAGAGTCCTTAATAAATTTGGAATAGAGAGAAGGGTGGCAATACTTGAGATTAGTCTACCACTGAAACCTTAAGGTTATCATTTTGATATTCAAACTTGAAAGTCACAGCTTTGTCTTTATTATTTGTAATATATAAATTTTGCTGGGCATTAGCACCCTTGGTATAAGGGTTGGCATAAATGGCCACACCAAACTCCTTGGAGATATCGGGAATAGACATAAAGTCATGGTTTGTCGGAGCATATGCATCCAGTCCGGCGTCTTTGGCCACCCAGTATATTAAAGAGGCAAAATGGCAGACACCATCTCCCACCAAATATCCGTCGGATTTAAACCCTTCTTGAGAGTTAAAATGAGCATTGGTTGTTTTAACAACTTTACCTTTAAAATCTGGTAAAACATCATCCTGAAAAGCAAAAGTTTGACCAGGTTCAAGTTTAAATTCGTACTTAAAGGGCTTTTCCACCTCACTCCAGTTAATGTCTTTTCCATCTTTAACAGTTCCATCCATGTAAGCTATGTTTAACAGGATGTTATCCTTAAAAATATCGCTCACAGATTTAACCGGATAACGATTATGCAAAGATATCTCGTGTTGAGCCAGTACCACGCTGGGCAAGATGGGATTTATTAATTGGCCACCCCACCCAAGTAGGGTAGCTGCAGAAATAGAAGTTAGAATTTGTAATAACATAGTTAAAATTTACAGGTCTATTATTTAAACCTGTTAGAGTGTAGTATAGCATACTATAAGATATAGTGCAACTTATCTATGGATATTGTCTAGAGGGCAACTGTGACGCCAATTGAGGTAGTAAAAACGCCACCGTTGTTGTCTTCAAGTGTGGCAGAAATAGTATGTGAGCCTTTATCCCCCACAGGAAACTCCACATGCAGTGCAAAAGGTTGAGCTGTTTGGGTTGATTTGACAGCCCCATCTATAGACCAAGTCACTGTCCTAACTCCGGCAGGAGAGTTGGTACCGGCCAACACATCAAACACCCTGGGCACATTGGCTCCATTTGATACGTTCGCAATCGATATTATTGCCCCACTGCCTCCGGTAAACCCAGGCACACCATTGCAACCCTTGGTTGCTCCCACCAAACGGGCTTCGGATGAGGTTAAAACCCAATTATCTATACCCTCCTGCCACTTATTGGCCCCGGTTGGATCATCTTCTTTCAAAACCACCACATCCTTCTGGTCGCCGTCTTCATTATCATTGGCCAGTCGATGCGGGTTTTGGCGGCAAACTTTGGCGTTTTGATAGGCAGGGGATTCACCAGTAGGCTCTGTTCCGCCAATGAAATACTCTTTTCTGGTGGGGGAGCCGGCGTGGGGTTTGCCACTGACCAGCCCATCCACGTCTGTCTGTGTGACTTTTCCGGGCCTGTTAAAGGGCTCGTTTGACTTATCCTTCAAAACCTCCCGCATGATCCTGCTCCAAACCGGAGAAGCACCAGTCACACCGGAAGCGATTCGCGGGTCAAGAGGCGAGTTATTATTATTGCCAACCCACACACCTACGACCACCGATGGTGTATAACCAATCGTCCAGTTGTCCCTTTTTTGATCTGTGGTCCCGGTTTTGACGGCCACACTCTTACCTGGTATATACAAAAAAGAGTTGGCACCAAAAGCCGCTGTCCTGGCACTGTTATCAGACAGGATATCGGAAATAATAAAAGCTACACCCTCATCCACCACTTTTCTGCCCTCCATAGGTTTATATTCAAACAAAGTCTTACCCTTGGAGTCAGTGACCTTAAGAATTGAGATCGGATCAACCTGCTCACCTTTGTTGGCCAAAACCCCAAAGGCCGAAGTCAAATCTAAAAGCCTGACCTCTCTCCCTCCTAAAGTTAAAGAAAGCCCCACGGAGTTAACGTTTTCAATTGAAGGCTCCCAGGTACTAACACCCATTCTATAACCTAAATCCATCACATCTTTAACCCCAACCAGAGCCAGCATTTTTACAGCCGGAATATTATATGAATTACCCAAGGCGAAGCGCACCTGGACCGGGCCGTGGAACTGGCCGTCATAATTGACCGGCACGTAAGCTGGTTTACCAAACCCACCCGGGAACTCCGTCTTGTCATCTATAATCGTGAAGTTGGCAGTGTAACCTTTTTCCAGAGCTTTGGAGTAGGTAATCGGCTTAGTGGCAGAACCGGGTTGGCGAAGGGACAGCGCCGCATTAACGTTTGGTTCAAAGACACAAGTTTGGCCCTCACTACAACCTTCCGGCAAAGATTTACCAAAATAATCCTTACTGCCCACCATGGCCAAAATTTGGCCGGTTTTGGGATCCAAAACAACTGCTGCACCGTTACCAATCTTGGAACTGTTTAGTTTTTCTACCTCATCCTTGATCATCTTTTCCGCTTTTTCCTGCAGTTTATAATCCAAAGTGGTGGTAACTTTTAAACCGCCTTGTTCCACCAGCTTATCCCCAAACTGCTCTATTAATTTCTGTTTCACATAAAGCACAAAATGAGGAGCCTTAAAGCCTTGTTGAGTTTGGGCTGTGCGGTAAGTAAGAGTTTCGTTTAGTGCATTACTGGCCTGTTGTTTGGTAATATAGCCATCCTCAACCATTCTCTGCAAAACTTCCTTTTGTCTTTGCTTCGCCAGTTCAGGATGAGTTCCGTAAGGTGAGTAAACTGAAGGCCTTTGCGGAAGACCTGCCAAAAGTGCAGCCTGGGCCAAATCCAAATCCTTGGCTGACTTACCAAAATATAAATTAGCAGCTGCCTCAATTCCATAAGAGGTACCACCATATGGGATTTCATTTAAGTACATTTCCAAAATTTGGTCTTTGGAATAGGCTCTTTCAACTTGAATAGAAAGTACCAGCTCCTTTAGTTTCCTGACAATTGTAGCTTCGGAAGAAAGTAAAGCGTTTTTTACCAGCTGTTGAGTCAGTGTCGAACCTCCACCTTCTACCTGACGACGGACAATAAGGTTAAAGACAGATCTGACAATTCCGGTAATAGAGAAGCCGGAATGTTTATAGAAGTCTTTGTCTTCGATGGAGATAGTTGATTTCTTGACAGAATCCGGAATTTCAGCCAGTTTTACCGAAGTCCTATTTTGATCCTGATAAATATCGTAGAGCAGTTCGCCGTTTTTATCATAAATACTGGTGGCCTGGGCCACAAAACGAGTTGTCAACTGCTCGGGTGAAGGGACTTGGGTAGCAAAAAAAACTAAAGTTGCAAAAAAAATCAGTAATAGGGCAATGATTAGCATCAATGCTACTGTGGAAAGTTTTGATAAAAAGCTATATCTCCACAAACGCGAGCGCTCTCTATGAGCTTTCCATGAACCAAGAGCCATATACCACAGATTATATCAATTTAATGCCATTTTAGATATAATAGGCTGGACCGGAGGTGGCAGAGTGGTCAATTGCTCCAGACTGTAAATCTGGCGGGGTAACCCTACGAAAGTTCGAATCTTTCCCTCCGGACTTTATCTTACCCGGTGTCTCCTTTTAACCTTAAGTTGGGCCAGGGATTTTTCCAAAGCGGCCAAAGTTTCGGCATACTCCTCATCAGTTAAAGTTTGTTCCAAAGCCTGCTCTGCCCGGCCTTTAGCTTCTTCCGCTGCCTTTTCATTAATATCTTCCTGGTTTTCAGCCAGATCAGTCATAATGGAAAGGGTATTATCCGCCATTTGTAAAAGGCCGGAACCCGTGGCCATAATTTGGGTTTTACCGCCGTCCTTGATCCTTAACTCTCCGGCCACCATTTGGGACATTAAATTAGTATGGTGTGGCAAAATGCCGATTTCTCCACTTTCCGTAGGAACAATCACTTCATCAACCTCACCATCATAAATTTCTTTTTCCGGAGTCAGAATCTTTAAATGTAATTTAGCCATCGTTTGTATTATATCTAACTTAAAGTTAAAATTACATGCATGAATTTGAAAAACTTTAATCAAGCCCAAGAGTTTTTATATTCTTATATTCCTAAAACTGTTTCTTATACTTACTCTGCGGATTGGGGACTTTCCAGAACTAAATACTTGCTCGAGCTTGTGGGAAATCCGCAAAACAAAGTGCGGGTTATCCATATCGCCGGCACTTCAGGTAAAGGTTCAACGGCATATTTAACAAGTCTTTTACTCAAAAGCCTGGGACAAAAAACCGGGTTAGCACTTTCTCCGCACTTAATTGATATTAGAGAAAGATTTCAAATCAATAGCCAACTAATTTCCCGACAAAAGTTTGTAAGTTACTTAAGCCAGATTATCTCGGCAATTAAAAGATGCGAGGAGTCACAGTTTGGTAAACCAACTTATTTTGAGTTGGTTACTATTTTGGCTTTCTATATTTTTTACCAGGAAAAGGTGGATTTTGCGGTGATAGAAACAGGACTTGGGGGATTATATGATGCAACTAATTCCATAGATAATCCGGAAAAAACAGCTGTTATCACTAAAATCGGCCTTGACCATACCTCAATTTTAGGAAAAACTATCACAGAAATTGCTTTCCAAAAAGCAGGCATCATCCATAAAAAGAATAGGGTATTTTCCATTGAGCAAGAGAGAGATGCTAAAAAAATTATTGAGAAAGTTTGTGAGCAAAAAAATTCCACTCTATCCTGGATAGAAAAAGATACAAATTTTTCTAACATTAAAGTAAGTTCTCAAAAAACAACCTTTAGTTTAGCTTTCAACCTCGAAGGTTGCATCGTAAACTTAGAAAATTTAGAACTGGGGATGCTAGGGGAGTATCAGGCCCAAAATGCTAGTTTATCATTAGTAGTTATTTATTATTTAAGCCAAAAATATAATTTTGAATTTAATGAGCAAAAAGTAAGAAATGCTTTAAGAAAAGCTAAATTCCTGGGCAGATTTGAAGTAATCCATAAAAGTGGGAAATTAATAATTGTTGATGGGGCCCATAATCCCCAGAAAATGGCCAGCTTCCTCGACTCTGTTGCCAAGATATTCCCCGGCCGGAAATTTAATTTTTTAGTCGCCTTTAAAAACGATAAGGACTATACAAAAATCCTTGAATTAATTAAACCGTTTGCCAGAAAAATCTTTATCACCACTTTTTTTATTGACAATATGGATCTGATCCGCTTTTCCCAAGATCCGCAAGAATTAGTCAAAAGTTTACGAAAATTAGGTGTTAGGGAATTTGAGGTGATCAGTAACAATCAACTGGCCCTAGAAAAATCTTTACGGGAGGATAATGGTTTAATAGTAGTCGGTTCACTTTATTTACTTGCAGATATTTATCCATCTTTATGGTAGATACCCATGCCCATTTAAATTTTGCAGCCTTTGATAAAAACTTTGACACCGTTATTAAAAAGGCCAAAAAATCCGGAGTTAACCAGATTGTCATCCCCGGATCTAATATCGAAAATTCCAAAAAGGCAGTTGAGATAGCCCAAAAATACAAAGAAATTTTTGCAGCTGTGGGAATTCATCCTTTCCATGTATATGGACATTTCATTTATAGAAAAGATCTAGAAAAAGACTTTGAGGAACTGGAAGCTTTGGTACAACAAGACAAGGTGGTAGCAATGGGGGAAGTAGGTTTGGATAAACATCTATACAAAAGCCAAAAATATCCGGATTATGAAATAAGCGCAGGATTAATCAGCTTACAAAGGCAAGTTTTGATCAGGCAAATAAAATTGGCTATTAAATACCAGAAAAGTTTAGTAATTCATCACCGCGGGGCAGTTGTGGAACTGCTAGAAATACTGGCAAAAAACTGGACGGAACAGTTATCAAATCACACTGTTTTCCATTTATGCCAAGCAGATGACAGATTATTGGCTTTTGCTAAAACTCACCAAGTTTATATTGGAGTTGACGGGGATGTAACTTATGATAAGCTGAAACAGGAATTTGTTAAAAAAATCCCACTGGCACTGATGGTTTTAGAAACAGATTCGCCATATATTATTCCAGAACCTTTAAAATCCCAAGGGGAAAAGATTAATCAACCAGCTAACCTTTCTCTAATACTTGATTTTATTGCTCAAATTCTGAATATTAATAAGGTAAGTTTAAGAAAAATAACTTCGGCTAATAGCCAGAAACTTTTTAGCTTATGAATCACCACACTGGAAATTTTAAGCTGAAGGTGCTATAGTCCTGAGCGAGCGAAGCGAGTCGAAGGGCAAACTCCAAATAGAGGTTTTATGTCACTAATAAAACACAGCATTCGTATACCTTCAATTAATATTAATAAGGGGTTTCTAGAGGACTTGGGAAAAATCTTGTCCGAATTTAAATTGGATTCCAAAAAACACTCGTATTGTAGTAGTCTTGTAACTATTAACTCTCCAGATGAAAGCCTCGAATTAAAATCATTGTCAGAATTGTTATCTACAACATATATACCAAAAAATATTACTAACATAACCATTAGAATTAATCATTTTATTTATCTTTCTAAAAAGGATATGGATTTATTACTCGATTTTGACAATAGGTATGCGTGGCAAAAGGGTTTGGAGCTCAGTTCCGAAGATGAAGGAAATTTACTTAGAGTCGAAAAAACACTTAATAATCTATTTGATAAATATAAAACGAGGTATAATTCTTTATATTCATTTTTAAATTTAAACATAGGGTTTAGCCTGTTAATTCATGTGCTACTTTCACTAATTCTAATCTTTCTTCCACCATTTTTATTAATAAAGTTCAATCTTATTAAAGTAGCTCTAAATGATATTAGCATTAGACTATTTGCCATTTTATTCTTTGTTATTTTTATGATTTTGTGGCTTTCTATGGGGAATATACTAGATTATATGCTACCTCGATATAATCTTTCCTTATCGCACAAAAGGTCATTAAGGACAATAATTATTGTAATACTAGGATATATTATCTTTACACTTATACTGCCAACATTAGCTGGGAATCTTATTTAACCTCATCAATAGTCCCTACCATATAGAAGGCTTGTTCGGATTTGGAGTCATGTTTACCTTCCAGGATCTCTTTAAAGCCTTTAATGGTATCTTTGAGGTTAACATATTTTCCACTTCTGCCGGTAAAAGCTTCCCCCACAAAAAATGGCTGGGTTAAAAACCTCTGAATTTTTCTGGCCCGACTGACTGTTAGCTTATCCTCCGCAGATAATTCTTCCATTCCCAAAATGGCAATAATATCCTGCAGCTCTTTATACCTTTGCAAAACTTTTTGCACCCCAAAAGCCACCTCATAATGTTCCTGACCCACAATTTCCGGAGCTAAGGCCCGGGAGTTTGAAGACAGCGGATCAACTGCCGGATAAAGACCCTGTTCTGTTAAACCTCTATCCAAAGCAATAGTAGAATCAAGATGGGCAAAAGTGGCGGCCGGGGCCGGGTCTGTATAATCATCTGCCGGCACATAAACCGCTTGGACAGAAGTGATAGACCCTTTTTTAGTGGAAGTGATTCTTTCCTGCAACTGTCCCATTTCCGTTGCCAAAGTTGGTTGATAGCCCACAGCAGAAGGGATCCGACCCAAAAGCGCCGACACCTCTGAACCTGCCTGCGAAAACCTGAAGATATTATCAATAAAGAGCAGCACATCTTTTCCTTGCTCATCTCTAAAATACTCTGCCATGGTCAGTCCTGCCAAAGCCACCCGCAGACGGGCTCCCGGTGGTTCATTCATCTGGCCAAACACCATGGCGGTTTTATCAATGACTTTCGACTCCTGCATCTCATGGTACAGATCATTTCCTTCCCGGGTTCGCTCACCAACTCCTGCAAAAACAGAATATCCTCCATGTTCGGCAGCGATATTTCTGATCAGTTCCTGGATTAACACGGTTTTGCCAACTCCGGCTCCACCAAACAACCCCACTTTTCCGCCCTTCACAAAAGGGGCAATTAAATCGATAACTTTAATCCCGGTTTCAAAAACTTCGGAAGTGGTGGACTGCTTATCAAAACTGGGGGCTGGGCGGTAAATTGGCCAGGATTTTTTAGCCTTCACCTCACCTTTGTGATCTATTGTATCTCCCAAAACATTAAACAGCCTGCCCAAAACCTCATTTCCTACCGGCACTGTGATCGGAGAACCGCTGTCTGCAACTTCCATTCCGCGTTTGAGTCCATCGGTAGAGGACATGGCTACAGCCCGGACCAAACCTTCTCCCAGATGTTGCTGGACTTCCAACACCACTTCCTGTTTGCCGTTTTTGACTATTAAGGCATTGTAGATCGCGGGCAGGCTGTCCCGAGGAAACTCAAGATCTAAAACTGCTCCAATTATCTGACTAATTTTCCCTTTGCTCATAATTTATTCTAAGGCCGCAGAGCCTGATGCAATTTCCAGAATTTCTTTGGTAATAGTATCCTGGCGAATTTGATTATAAGAAAGGGTTAAATCCTCTACCAGTTCCAAAGCATTATCTGTCGCGTTTTGCATGGCCACCATCCGGGCAGAGTGTTCGGAGGCCTTCATTTCCAAAAGGGCCTGGTAAATTTGGGTGTCAATCTGGTGAGTCAGGGCCCAGTCTAAAAGTCTGGCCGCATCCGGTTCATAAAGAAAATCTTCTGCCGGTTGTTTTTCAACCGGCATTTCAAATGACACCGGCAAAAGCCGAACGAGCAGGGGTTCCTGCTGCAGCGTTGATTTAAAAGTTGGGTACAGCACAAAAACCTGACCGATTTCTTCTTTTAAAAACAAATCTACCAAAAACTTTCTGATTTTTACCGCCTGCAGGGCATCTATATGTTCAGCGGTTGCAAAATCCGCCACTAAATTTTTTCCGGTCCTCACAATGAAATCCCGGCCTTTTTTACCATAGGTAAAAAACTGGACATCTGCACTTTTTAAGTTTTCATCACTTTGCAGCTTTCGTAAAACATTTGTATTTAAAGATCCGCAAAGACCTTTGTCAGAAGTTAAAACCAAAACTGCAGTTTTGGTAGACAAATTTGGCTGCAAAAGCCGGTGTTCTTCCAGATTAACTGTGCCGGAAACTTTTGCTAAAACTTCCTCCAGAGTATAAGTATAAGGTCTGCCATTTAAAGCTTGCCTTTGGGCCCGGCGCATCTTGGTGGCAGAAACCATCTGCATGGCTTTGGTAATTTGGCTGGTATTTTTAACGGATTTTATTCTTCTTCTTAGTTCTCTGGTATTTGCCATATTTTAGCCTTTCTTGACACCTTTCATAAATCTTTCCGTAAACAGCTTAGTGACCTTCTCCAGTTTTGCCACCAGTTTATCATCAAGTACCTTTTCCTTGGCTACTCTAGCCATAATATCTTTATCTTTTAACTTTAAACTTTGAATATATTCACTTTCATATTCTTTGACCTTTTCAACAGGAACCCCGTCCAGATAACCATTGGTGGCAGCCCACAGGATGACTACCTGGTCCTCCATGGGAACAGGTGAGTAGGGGGGTTGTTTCAAAACTTCCGTCAACCTTTTACCCCGCTCAATTTGGGCTTTAGTTTCCGGGTCAAGATCGGAAGAAAACTGGGCAAAAGCAGCCAAAGCCCGAAATTGGGCCAAATCCAACCTTAGCTTGCCGGCCACTGTTTTCATCGCTTTGGTCTGGGCATTTCCACCAACCCGGGATACGGAAATTCCCACGTTTAAAGCCGGCCTGATGCCGGAGTAAAAAAGATCACCTTCCAGATAAATCTGGCCATCAGTGATGGAAATCACATTTGTCGGGATGTAAGCAGACACATCACCGGCTTGGGTTTCTATAATCGGCAGGGCGGTCAGGGATCCACCGCCAAAATCCTCATTTAACCTGGCAGCCCGTTCCAATAGCCGGGAATGCAAATAAAACACATCTCCCGGATAAGCCTCACGTCCGGAAGGCCTCCGCAACAGCAGCGAGACTTGTCTGTAGGATGCGGCATGTTTAGACAGGTCATCATAAATTATCAAAGCATCCTTCCCTTGATCCATGAAATATTCCCCCATGGCACAACCGGAGTAGGGAGCCAGAAACTGCATCGGGGCCGGATCTGCCGCGGAAGCAATTACCACAATAGTATGATTCATGGCTTTTTGCTCTGCCAGTTTGGCCACAATTTGGGCTACCTTGGAAGCTTTCTGACCAATAGCCACATAAATACAAAAAACGTCCTTTTGGTTAATAATGGTATCAATGGCAATGGTGGTTTTACCGGTATTTCTATCTCCGATAATCAGCTCCCTTTGACCACGACCTACCGGGATCATAGCATCAATAGCTTTTATCCCGGTTTGCAAAGGTACAGAAACGCTTTTGCGAGTAATCACACCAGGGGCAATTTTTTCCACCGGATAGAAAGCTTTCGCTTTAATCGGGCCTTTGCCATCGACCGGATTACCAAGCGCATCCACCACTCTGCCCAACATGGCTTCACCAACCGGCACCTGCAAAAGTTTTCCGGTGGCCTTAACGCTGTCACCTTGTTTAATTTTGGTAAAATCTCCCATCACCATTGCCCCAACAGAGTATTGTTCCAAGTTAAGGGCCAGACCGTACACGTTTCCCCCAAAAGCAATCATTTCCGAAGATGCCACCTGGGAAAGGCCTTCGATTCGGGCAATACCGTCACCCACCTCCACTACTACTCCGACATTTTCTCTGGCAGCCCCTGTTTTGAGGTTTTTTATCTGGGCCTCGATATTTTTTACCACATCAGCCATTTTGGGAAATCTCCTCTCCCAGTTGTAATATCTTCCGACCTACTGAATCATCAAAAACATTGTCACCGATTTTAATTTTTAATCCACCCAACAGGATAGGATTAAGGGTCGTTTTAACTGCGGAAATCTTATAGTCGGTTTTTAAGGCGCCAACTATTTTTTTTAAGTCAGCAGGGGGAACGGTGACTGCACTTTCTATTTCCAAAATAGTCTTACTCTGTTCCGCCTTGATCCTGCTTAGATATTCGGTTAAGGCATAAATTGAAACGGAGATCGGCAACATCTTTAAGGTGTTAGTGTTTTTTTCAACTACAGTTAAGTTTAGGTAGCCGTCACTTTTGAAAGTGGTTTTCATTAACCGATCAACAATCCTGGTAACTGATTTTTTTATCATGTCTTTATTTCCCTAACAGAGCGTTTGATCAAATCCTGCTGGTCTTTTTTGGTCAGGACTTTGCCGGTAACTTTTTGCAATCCCAGTACTATAAACTCACCCAAATGCTTCCTGACTTCCTGCTGCAGCTGCTGCTTCTCGACTTGCAATTGACCTTGAGTCTGCCTGACTATATCTTGAGCCACCTCTTCGGCTGTCACTTTTGCCTCATCGATTATTTGAGCTGCTGCATCTTGTGCTTGTTTAATAATTTTTGCACTCTCCGCGGCTGATTTTAGCAAACGTTTTTCCTCCTCTTCGGCAAGTTCGTTAAGCCTCCTCTCAATCTCATCCGTATTTTTCAGACTTTGCGCGATAGCTTTTTTTCTCTCCTCCAAAACTTTTAGAATAGGTTTGTATAAAAACCTCTTCAAAAGATAAAGAAGGATCAGAAAATTAACAATTTGTGCAGCCAAAAGAATCGGCTGCACCCCAAAATCCGACAAAAAATTCATATTGTTTTTATCACTTTATGAAAGCTATAACCAATGCGTAAATAGCAATAGCCTCGGCAAAAGCCATTCCCAGTAACATTGGCGGTAAGATCTTATTGGCAGCCTCTGGATTGCGACCAATCGCCTCCATAGCTTTTGCCCCAATTAACCCAATGCCAATACCCGGGCCTAAAGCACCTAAACCGATTGCTATTGCTGATGGTAAATGTTCCATTCTCCTCCTTTCTTTATCTATTCTATCACAAGATATTTAATGTCCTTCTCCATGCTTCTGGCTTAAAATAGTCATAAAAGTAAGCGTCAGCATCATAAATACCGCCGCCTGTACAAATCCGACCACTATCTCCAGAAAATAAAAAGGCAGTGGCACCACAAAAGCAAAAATTCCGGCGATGGTCGAAAGCACCACTTCACCGGCAAATATATTACCAAAAAGCCGAAAAGATAGCGAGACTATTTTAGTAAATTCCGCAACAATCTCTAGTAGCCCCACAAATATAAACACCGGGAAAAGTTCCAAGGAAATCCATCTTTTTAGATAACCGGAAAAACTCAAGTATTTAATAGCCAGCAGGTGTGTCACCACAGCCGAAACTAAAGCCAAGGCCAAAGTCATATTCAAATCAGAGTTTGCAGATCGTAGTAGTGGTACACCTTTAAAAGTGATCGTGCCAAAGCCGGGCAGTAAACCCAACCAATTAGCAGCCATTATCAGCAGAAAAAAAGTCATGACGATCGGGAAAAATACTTTGGCTTTTTTTTCTCCTGCCAAATCCTCAACTGTGGTGTATCCGAAACCTACAATAAATTCAAAGACATTTTGCAAACCGGTTGGAACAGCTTTAACTTTCCAGGTGGTAATAATAGAAAGGCTTATTAAAACTGCCATGGTGATCCAACTGACCAGCAAGGTGTTGGTTACCGGCAAAAAATTTATCTGGCCAATAACCTCCGGTTTTAAAACAATTGCATGTTCCATATACTTTATTATCAATTAACCCCAAGCTATTTTACAAGACAAGAAATAATCTGACAACAACTATTTGTAGCCTTTCGCCTGAAGATTAAAAAGCGTGGCATATTGGCCGTTTAATTTCATCAGGTCCTTGTGAGATCCTGACTCCGATATTTTTCCATTTTCTATCACATAAATTTTATCGGCATTCCTGACAGTAGAAAACCTGTGAGAAATAATGATTAGTGTTTTACCCTTTGATAGTTTTTCCACTTTATCAAAAATTTCCGCTTCCGCTTTAGCGTCGATAGACGCCGTCGGCTCATCCAAGACCAGTACCGGAGCATCTCTATAAAATGCTCTGGCTAAAGCAATTTTCTGCCACTGACCAACCGAGAGTTCCACACCTCCTGCAAATGTTCTTCCCAACATCTGGTCATAACCCGCTTTTAACTTTTTTACCATCGGATCTGCACCAGAGGACATCGCCGCTTCAATAATCTTTTTAATACGCTCTTTCTCATATACCTTGCCAAAGAAAATATTTTTAGAAACCGGATATTCATATTTAATAAAGTCCTGAAAAAGTATGCCAATCGCCTTATACCAACTCTCTAAATCTAGATCCTTAATATTTTGACCATTGACTAAAATCTCACCGGACGTGACATCATAGAATCTACACAGTAATTTTATAATGGTGGTTTTACCAGCGCCGTTTTCTCCCACCAGCGCTATTTTTTCACCAGGTTTTAAAATTAAACTAAAATTTTCCAATATCTTTTTTGAGGAGTGGGGATATTTAAAAGTAACATTTCTAAATTCTAAAACAGGAGGCTTTTTAAAATTTAACTTTATAGATCTTTGCGGTGAAATAATAAGTGATTTTGCATCAAAGACTTCAAACAAAGATGACACATATAAACTTTCACTGAAAAGCTTGACGATATTTCTGAAAAGTCCGCCGACACCGTTTTGAAAGTTGGTGACAGAGGTGGTGTAAAAGCTGACATCTCCTACCGTGATCCTTCTGGCAATAGCTTCCAAAATTATAAAAATTAACACTCCAAAAAAAATCACTCCGCCCAAGATGTTAAATAAAGAGTTGACCGCAAAATATTTGGTTGCCAGTTTTTTATTTTGTTCATAAAAATCTTCATGCAAGCCCTTAAGTTCAGTTAAAAACCAACTTGGCAGCTGGAAGACTTTCATTTCCTTTACTGAATCCCGCTCCTGCAGCAGCGAAGAAACGTACCAAAACTTTTTTCTAAAGGGGGAGTGAGTATCCCAAATCCCCCAAGAAAGCTCCGATTCTTTGATATTACTGATCAGTTGAGGAATGGCGATAATGAGAATTATAAAAATTAAGCCGGGTGCTAACTTTGCCAGAATAATTATTGAAGCGAGGATTTGGACTAAACTTTGCAGTGTAAAAAATAAGCTGTCCATCATGTTAATCGGACGCCAGGTATATGAATCCCGGACTTTTTCCAAAGTGCTTTTGAACTCACTATCTTCAAAGTATTGCAGGTCAAGACTGGAAACTTTGTTTAAAACTTTCTGATATAAAGATATCGGTACTTTGGTATAGATAAGTCTACCAATATAATCTTGGGCGGAAAAAGCCATTGACTGAATTGTATAAACCACAAATCCGGAGATAAAAAGCCCAGTCAGGTAATTCCAGTCAATCGGAGTCCCGGAGACAATTTTTACTACCTGGTCAATCAGTAGCTTAAAAATATAGGCAAAAGCAAAAGGCACAACTGCCGGAATTATGACAGTGATAGCATGGGTCAGGAACAACCATTTATCTATTTGCCACAACAAACCCACCAACCTAAAAGAGGTGCTGGCTGTTTGTCTTAATCTACTGACTTTTTTAAAGTAATCAAGCTTGATCATTGTTTTATTGTAATCTATAATCAAGACATGACGCCAGATGAAAAATTTAAACTAATCACCAGGAATTTGGAGGAGACTTTAACTGAAGAAGAGTTAAAGACTTTAATAGAATCCGGAACTCCGCTCAAGCATTACATTGGTTTTGAAATTTCCGGAAAGCTGCATTTAGGTTATCTATTTACTTTGCTTAAAGTAAAAGATTTACAAGATGCTGGGGCAGAAACAATTATCTGGCTGGCGGATTTACATTCTGCCATAAATGACAAATTGGATGGAAATTTGGAAACTATTAAAAAAGTAGCCAGAGGTTATTTTACAGATGCTTTTAAAGTTTTATTTGAAAGTATTGGCGGAGATCCAAATAAGTTAATTTTTAAACTCTGTTCAGAAACTTATGCCCAAAACCCAAACTTTTGGTTAACACTTTTAGAAATTGGTAAAACTACAACCTTAGCAAGAACAAAAAGATCCATGACTATAATGGGCAGGGAAGAGTCGGATGATTCAATTCCCACAGATAAACTCTTTTATCCAATCATGCAAGCTGCTGATATTTTTTTACTTGGTGCAAACATTGCCCATGCCGGAATTGACCAGCGAAAAGTACATGTTGTAGCCCGTGATGCTGCTATGCAAGTTAAAACAAATCTTTTAAAAGATGCTAAAGGAAATCAGATTAAACCTGTGGCTATTCATCACCCAATCTTATTAAGCCTTACTCCAGATCTAAATATTAATATTAGCGGAGAGGACAATCGAGACCTAATCGCAATGCGTAGTAAGATGAGTAAATCAAAACCTGGATCTGGAATTTCCATACATGATACTGAGGAAGAAATTAAACAAAAAATAAATGCAGCCTATGCACCTGAGGGACAAGTTGAAGGAAATCCCATTCTTAATTGGACTAAATATTTAGTTTTCTACTCAGGCACACAAGGTGAGACCTTGCGTGTTCAGCGGGATGAAAAATATGGAGAGGATAAAACATATCTAAATTATGAGGATTTAGAAAAAGATTATGCAGGCAAAAAATTACATCCGCAGGATTTAAAAAATGCAGTGGCAGAATGGCTTATTCAAAAACTGGAACCCGCCCGCAAATACTTTGAAGATCCAAAGAGGAAAGCTGCTCTGGAGGAAATAACAACCCTGACTTCTGACAGATGAATGTTCTAATCTAACACTCTTAATCTTTTAACAAGCAAAAGGGTTGCAGTAAAAGCTGATATACCCCCTGATGCTATGATTACAGTTGCTCTATCAAGATTAGGTCCTGCAACAGCAATTCCATCCACAAATCCAGCAAGACCAGTTATAATTGCAACAGCAATAACTGCCAAAAGTCTTTTATAAGAAAATCTTTCGTGTCCACGCTCATCAAGTTCAATTGCGGGAGGGTTTACAAATTGTCCTTCTTCAACCTCAAAATCATTTTGTCCAGTTCGCTCTGGCTTTTTTTCTTCCATATCCTATAATACTACCATTTATAACTCTTATTTGCAAGATCAATATTTATAATATATTATAATCAACATATGATGTATTCAAAAAAGTTTAAAATAGTTTGGATAATCCTGGCAGCGATTGCCGGCATATCAATTATCCTTTTTTCCCTACTGCCACTTCTGACCAGCCTTTAAGATCAATACTAAAGACAGGTCAATAACCAAAGGTATCAGCAGATAAATATCTGCTACTCTAAAAAATGTTTCCGTTAAGCTCAAATCCACAGTAGAAATCCAATTCACTAAATTTGACCAGTGAATAAAGCCTGAAAATTGGCCTACTGCTAAAAGTATGGCGCTAACGATTGCCAGAGTCACTAAAAATACCAGTGTTCCTTCCAGATCCTTTTGGCTGGAAAACATCGTATTACCAACCACAAAAATAGCATAAATTACTAAAGCTGCCTGCCACCAGATAACATGGTTTTCAAAAATGGGCAAGGTAGAATAAATTATCCCCAAAATTACCAACACCCCAAAAAAGATTGGGGCAAAACCAATCAGCATTCTCCTGAAAGGATCGGTCTTGCCAATTTGCACACTGCCAAGTTGGACTCTATCATTTGAGATAACCGGCACTACTTCCAACTCTCCAATCGGCACCAGCATCACTCCGGCAGTTAAAAGGTGGGCCAGCTCATGCAAAATAGTACCTGGCAAAAAAAGTATGGCTAAAAAGTTGACTGTAGCAGAGTGACTCTTAGTTAGACTATAAAAAAATCTAGCCAGGGCAGCTGTTAAAACCTTTGATAAAAAAAGCATTAAAAGTATTTCCAATATAAACAAAACTATAAAGGCCATTATATTTAAGTATAAGGAGAGCTCACTATATTGACAACATCTATATATAATAAGATACTGAAATCAGAGTGGATAAACAAAGTTTGACCATTACACCAGAAGTTAGAACATTTCTAGAAACATTATTGAGTGATGCTGGTATGACTACCCTTGATGAGTCTATGAAAGAAGAAATGATTAAAGAGCTCTATGCTAGGCTTGATAATTATTTAACTGCCACAATTGTAAACAACATGCCCCCAGAACATCTAGAAGCTTTTATTAAGATGAATGAGGAGAAACAATCTCAAGCTGAGGTTGAGGCTTTCTTAAAGGAAAAGGTGCCTAATACTTCTGGAATTTTAGCAAAAGCTTTCACAGACTTTCGTAATCTTTATTTAGGTAAAGTGGCAGATTCCAGGAACACTCCTCAGGAACAACCAAATACATCAAGTTAATTTATGGATGAAAATACTGAGCCTGAATCTACCCCTGGAAATCAGCCTGAATCTTTAGATGCTGTAAGGAGACAACTTCTTTTCGGGAATGCTACCGGTCAAATTGCCAAGAGATCTCGAGAAGACGCAGAAGAACAACTCAGAAACGAGATGCGCCGTGGCAGTGGCTGGAATCCTCTTAATTGGCCTAGAAAGATTGCTTTAAGAGTAGGTGAGGAATATTTTAGACAAAAATTTATTGAAAGAGCCCGGGAAGCCAAGGTTGCAAATAACAACTCCTTTTTAGATATTGATCTTGTTAATAATGTAATAAGAGATGCTAATAATCAGGTAGGGCAAGAAAGGCAAGAGTTACAATCTAAAGTTGAACAGATCAGAACTGGTGAACTGATAGAAGGTCAGCGAACTGAAACAGTCCAAGGTGAATTAAAAGAAGAGGTTATTAACCAGATTTTGCGCCCTTACATTAACGGCGAAATAAGTGATTCTACTGCTATACAGCAAAAGTTAAGGGAGTTCGTCCAAACTCACCAAGAAGATCCGCAAGTACAAGCTATCTTTGGTCATGATGCTACAGATTCTGGCAGGTTAGCTGAATATTTTGCTACAGATTTAGCTGAGGTCGCAGAAGGAATCAAACAAGACATTGCTGCTCATAAATATGCTCTTAATCAACTAGATAAAAATGTAGATATTACATTTGCCAATACTAGTTGGGCAGCAGAAACTGAAGCTCATAAGAATGCTGTTGATAAGGCTGTTGCCTGGGCCCAAAATGGCAGAGTTAGAGGCTGGATTCTAAACCCAGCCGTAATCGGAGCTGGAGCATCTTTGGCTACTTTTGGACTATTTAGAGTAGCTGGTGCAACCGCTTCTGCAAGTAGATATGTAGTTCCGGGAGTAGGCATGGCTTTTGGAGCTGCTGTTGCTGGAGCAAGACGCTATCATGATTTAAATGTTGATAGAGCTTCACACCAGGTTGAAAGAGCATACAACAGACAAATACCGCTGGGTGGGGCTCCTAGGAGAGAAGCCTTAGAAAAGTATGCCTACAGCACTGCTTCTGTTGATGATCTATCAAATCGTCTTAAAGCTGCAGGGAGTGACAGAGAAGCTGTAATGAGAGCAGTTGCAGAAATTAAAACACGCTTGGATTTTTCCTCAATAAACAAGGTTGATTTAATTACCTTTTCCAGCAGGGAACAAGTGGAACAAGGCAGATTACAGCTCATTAAAGAGATTATTGAGGCAAGGCAACACTTAAGAACTGATGGTGTTTCTGATGATGAGATTAAAGATTTAGAAAATAGGTTTACAGGTGATTTTAACCAACAATTTATCCAAAACAGAGAGCAACAAGATAAAGCCTTTGCTGGTTTCAGATTGAGGAATGCTGCAGGCTCAGCAGCATTTGCTGGAGTTGCTGGACTAGCATCAGGAATTTTGGTAAATGAAGGGGTCGCAGCAGCACAAAGACTCGGTGGAGAACATCCGACAACTTTTCTGTCTGCATTTTGGAAAGATGTGGGGATAGAACAACGGCCAACAACCCCTACACCAGCTAGTGCAAGCGCGGAATCTGTCAGAAATCTTTTACCAAACACTCCAATAGATCAGACAGAAAATGGACATTTGCTGGTACATGGAGATTTGCCCCCGGATGTCCGTGATCAGCTAAAATCCGATGGTTTTCAAATTAATCAGCTAGATACTGGTGGAGTTGATCATAAAGCAGTCTTGGGTCCAGATGGTGAATGGACTAAACACTCAACAAATGTAGATCATCGAGAAGGCTATGATTATGATCAACCCGGAAGCCAACAAAATGAATTAAGACTCTATGATGCAAAAGAAGGCAGTAGTGTGATCTTAAAAATGGATCACATGCAACTAGGTTACCAAAAAGGATTGGTGCCCAATCCAATTGATGTCCAAAAAGTAATAGCAGACCATGAAGCAGGCTGGTATTTTACTCTGCCTTCTAGTCCACAAGATGGGATTTGGGTTTCTGATGGGACAGATGGAGTCTGGGACGGCCAGTTAAGGCTTGACCCAAATGATATAGACCCAACCCACATTATCCAAACCGACCAGGGACCACTGCAGTTGGGAGAATTTTCCAAAATGGTTTTAAATGAGCAGGCTTTGCAACAATATCCGGACGGAAACCTGGCCACAGAACTATACAGCAGGCAAGATGTATTTAATCTAGGAGAGGGTAATAAGTATGGTTTTATAGAAGCCGGGAGGTTGCAGGATCGGGGAGGGGTAAATGTCCTGCAACATTTTGCCACGATTAGAGGACTTGGCCCAATACCCCAAACTATTGATATTCCTGTTCCTCCAACAATAGAAATAATTCCACCTGAAGCTATACCTACACCGGAAGTAGGGGATGAAATTCCACTTATTCCCATTCCCTTTGCCCCCAGACACCCATTAGAACCATTAGTTTTACCCCCAATGGTGGAATATCCTTCTGCTTATAATTTTGGCTATGAGTTGTTTAGAAAACCAGATGGCACACCAGCTACCATGGCAGATATTATAAGGTTCCGTTCCCCGAGAGCCGAAATAGATGCCCGCCTGGCTAGCCTTTTCCCACCACGTACTCCCCGGGAAGGTACTTCTTCTGAAACTGCTATCCCAGAGCCAGTTGCCTCAGAGGAAGGTGAACAAGCTCTAGCTTTAATACACGAAACATTTATCAACTCTGACCATGTTTATTTATCTTTATCAGGGGCAATTGGCGATGTAGTGATTGATACAGCATACTTGGAAGGAATTCGTCAGTATGCAGAAAAATCAGGACAACAAAAGAAAGTTACTCTGATTACTCCCCCAAATATTGTCCCATTGCTAGAACCACTAGCTCAAAAGTATGGCTATGAAATTGTCACCCAGGAAAGATTTAAAGGAGTAGAAAAAGCAGTCTCTATGATTAATGACCAAAAAGAACAAAATGCCTTAGTCTTAGAGTTTGAACATCATACTGGAAGACCGGTATTAGATGTATTGCCAAATGGGGGATTAGTAGTCAACGATCTTTTTGCGGCATCTGCAGGTTTATATGATAACGGGCGCTCAGGAGATGCCAAATTCGCAGCATTTTTCTCTGATCTGTTCACTATACCAGAGGCCCAAAGATTTAATATTAAGCCAACAATAGAACTTCCAGAGAACAGCAACCAGATCTTTGAGCAACTAAAGACTAAATATAATATTGATACTAATAAAGACCAAGTAGCAGTCGTTATTGAAGCAAGTCATCAAATGAAACGCTATTCCTTGCAAAATTGGCAAAGAGTATTGCAACAGCTATCGACTGAAAGACCAAATACAGAGTTTAATATTATTTTTAACCCAACTGCTGGAACTTATACCCAACAACAATTACAATCTATACTGGGTATAGTTCCCGGAGTAAAATTTGTCAGTGGGAATCTACTAGAAACTGAGGTCTTGCTAGCCCATCAAAAATTAGTGTTATCTAATGATACTGGATTTGCTCATGTAGCAGCAGTTTTGGAAAATGGACCACAAGTTATCAGCCTACACATACCCTTATTCCCACCTAATACTTGGGTTACTAATACAAAAAGACATACTGGTTTAATGCCACAGAACTCACAGTTAACTAATGAGTTTAAGTCAGAGGAGACAGATGAAAATCAAAAATGGATCAATAAAATTACTCCAGAAGAAGTTGTCCAAAATGCATTAAAGATTCTAGTTCCACAACCACTTCAAACTACTCCTGCTCCACCTCCCACCGAAACATTTGAGGCAAGAGCTCCAATAAGAATTACCAGACCTGAACCAATTTCCCAACAAGATTTGGAAGAAACTAAAGGATGGGCTGATAGAAATCAGCTAGGTTACATCGTTTTAGAGAATGCGCGAACACAGGGTAACGAAGAGCAATTATTAAGAGGTATTACGGCAAGAGTTAGACGCGAGGAGCAAGTCATCAATGAGAGATATCAGATCGTTGCGCCGTTGTCTGATGCAGGACAAAGAGGGGTTGATTGGGAATTACAATCTAATCCAGGAATGTTCACTTGCCAACTTACTTCTGCAGCTAACGGATTAAGAGCTCTCGGAATTTACGACTCGAATAGACACAGAGACCAAGATTTTATAAAAAGTTTAGGTGGTGAGGATTATGTTAGAACACATCGAGAAGGTGCTAGTCAGACAGATATTTCACGGGCTCTACAAAATCTCGCGCCTGAAACTACTAGCAGATATAGTAACTCTTTTAATGAGATTATACGTGCTGTAGAAAATGGAGCTGCTGCTATTGTCCCCTTAGGGCCTGGTCATGTAGGAACCATTATGCCAGGCAATAGAGTTACCAGATCAGCCAATGGTACTCTTCAAGTGCAAGTTCTTGACCCCTTAAGAGGACCAATACAAATACCAGTGGATAATCTCATTAAAAGTGACATAACTGTCGCTATATCACCTAATCAATCACCAGCTATTGTTATTGAAAGGCGCCCTTTAGTAGTTCCTACTCCAACTCTGCAACCAACACCTACACCTGTGACTCCAGAAGCACCACCAGCACAAGTTCCTGGGGATTTATTAAATGAAGCAAACCAAGAAATTACAGCTAGTACTACAAGTAATGTTCATTACGAAACAACTCCCGCAAAGGTAATTGATTATCTCAAAACCATTGACTTCCCAGGAGGAGCAAAAATAAATCAACTAAGTGCTAGAATCGAAAATAACCAGCTTGTAACAGAAGGTACTATTAATGCACTTGGAGCAAATTCCAGGTTTACTGCCACCCTCGCCACCACTCCCAGTGGGCAGCTTCAAGTAATTTCACATAACATTCAGCCGGCATTGGCGCACCGACTTTTTATAGGTCAAGTGGAAAACAGAATCGCTAATTTAAATCAAGTAATTACCGATCGACTTAATACTCAAATAGATCTTAGTTGGGAAGTATCTGGATTTTCTATAGTGGGTGATAAACTAGCTTTTGATTTTAAGAAAAAATAAGCTTCATCTTGTATAATCCTCTCATGGATTTAAATACACCGCTTTCACAACTTGCTGGGATTGGATCAACCATGGCCAGCAGGCTTGCAAGGATCAACCTTGCAAGGGTAGAAGATCTTATTCATCACTATCCCTTCCGTTATGATGATTTTTCCAATGTTTCCAGTATTATCGAGGCTCAAATAGGACAAAAGGTGACTCTGGAAGGTGAAATCTGGTCTATTAAAAATATTTATACCAGATCCAGAAAAATAATAACCCAGGCTATTTTTAATGATGGTAATTCTCCAATAGAGCTTACCTGGTTTAACCAACATTGGCTGGCAAAACAAATTCAAACAGGGGACAGGTTACAGATTTCAGGCAAAGTCAGCAAATATGAGCGAAGCTCGCGTGCTTCGCACACTAAAAATAACATTTCTATGGTAATGCCGGCTTGGAAAAAAATAGACAATACTGTGTCCCTAACTACTAACTACTATCTACCAGCTACTAATCTAATTCCTGTTTATCCGGAAACTTATGGACTAACCTCTAAATGGATAAATACAAAAATAGCCCAGTTACTTCCGCTCCTAAAAGACAAGATCAAAGACCCTTTACCTAAAGAAATTAAAGATTCTATGCTTGATTTGCCAGATGCACTAAACAAAATTCATTTCCCTAAAAATTGGGAGGACACAGCTAAATCCAGGGAAAGGCTGGCCTTTGATGAACTGTTTTATATTCAACTGGCCACTTTAAAAACCCGTCAGAATTGGAATAAAAAGCAAAGTGTAGAGTGCTTTATTGTTGACCCAAAAAAGTTAGACAAATTTATCAGTAAAATTCCCTTTGAATTAACCAAGGCACAGAAAAAAGTGCTGGATGAGATTATCGTAGATCTTCAAAAAGGGATTCCAATGAATAGATTGGTCCAGGGAGAGGTTGGCTCCGGTAAGACTATTGTCGCTGCCATAGTCGCCTATATCACATACCTAAACGGTCTTAAGACCTTATTGATGGCGCCAACAGAAATTTTGGCTTTTCAGCATTTCTCAACTTTAACAAACCTGTTGGAACCATTTGGTATTAAAGTTGGGATTTATACAGGTAGTAAAAAGTCTGCTAAAGATGCTGATATTTGGGTGGGAACCCACGCTTTACTTTCCAGTAAACTGTTAACAAATAACATCGGACTGGTGATAGTTGATGAACAACAAAGGTTTGGGGTAGAGCAAAGAAGTTTACTTCGTTCAAAAGCAAAAATTCCTCACTTTTTAACCATGACTGCCACGCCAATTCCCAGAACCGTGGCTTTGACCATGTATGGAGATTTGGATATGTCTGTGATTGATGAAATGCCAACAGGCAGAAAACCGGTCAAAACATATGTTGTGCCAGGTAAAAAAAGAGCCGCTGCTTATGGTTTTATTGCCAAAAAAGTTGCGGAAGGGGGCCAAGTTTACATTATTACACCGTTAATAGAATTTTCCGAGACTTCGCAATCCGCCAAAGCTGCCAAAGTTGAGTACGAAAGGTTAAAAACCAAAATCTTCCCCAATTTGAGACTGGGACTTTTACATGGCAGGCTACCAACTAAAGAAAAAGTGGCAGCGATTGGCAGTTTCAGGGACAAAAAAACAGATATCCTGGTTTCTACCTCCGTTGTTGAGGTCGGAATGGATATCCCAAATGCCACCATCATGGTCATTGAAGGGGCGGAAAGATTTGGGCTGGCGCAACTGCATCAACTGCGGGGTAGGGTCGGCCGGGGAGCTAAAGAATCTTTTTGTCTGCTTTTTGCCGAAGACCAACAAGCTACTTCCAGGTTAAAAAATTTAGAAAAAATATATGATGGTTTGCGCCTGGCAGAATTGGATTTAAAAATTAGGGGAGGGGGGGAAATCTTTGGTAAGAAACAGTCCGGCAGATTTGAGTTAAAACTGGCATCTTTTTCCGATCTGACATTAATAGAAAAAACCAGGACTGCTGCCCAGAAATTACTACAAGATAATCCCACTCTTGACAAGTATCCTTTACTTAAGGCAAGATTACAAAGCATTAGCCAGGAGGTAATGCCCGACTAATATGAGCCAAGAACCAAAAAGAAGACATTCCAAAGCCAGAAAACGGGTCAGGCGCGCTTCGATTATACTGAAAAGCGTGGCTCTGATTGTGTGTAAAAATTGCGGCCAAAAGAATTTGCCCCACATTACCTGTAAAGCTTGTGGTTACTACAACGGCAAGGTGGTTGGCAAACAAACAGCCCAAGTTACCAAAGCTTAAATCACTCCCTGCCTATGAAAACCAGCAAAGATCCCAGACATATCAAAAGAGTGAAGATAATGCAGCAACTGTTTTCCTGGGGCTTTAGTAAAAAGGAAACCAGCGAAATTCAAGAAATCCTACCCAACTTAAAACAAATTGACTCTTTGATAAAAGCCTCCGCGCCCGAGCGGCCGCTTAACGGTATTAACAAAATTGATTTAGCTATCTTGCGTTTATCAATTCTTGAGTTAATAATAAAAAAAGACATACCTTTTAAGGTAGTCGTGGATGAGGCAGTAGAGCTGGGGAAAGAGTTTGGCTCTGATTCCAGCGCTAGTTTTATTAATGGTGTGCTAGGAAAAATTATAGACAAATATAAGTTAGCCCAAAATTATGAATAACGAAACAGAAATTATACAAGCAATAGCAGAACACTTGGGCCTGGCGCCGGAAGATTTGGACCGCCAGAGCTTACTACGGGAAGATTTAAACTTGGGACCGGTGGAACTAAACGACTTGTTGCATGATCTTTCCCGTCAGTTTGATGTAATTTTTAGTCCAGAGGACACCCAAAATCTGCATATAGTTGAGGATTTAATCGTGTTGGTTGAAGACAACCTGCTGGAATAGATGTTATGAGCAAAGATTATAGCCGGCTTTTTTTAAACCTGGGCATACAATTTAAAAACCCGCAGCTGTTGCGGCAGGCTTTTACCCACAGGTCATACTTAAATGAATCCAGGCAGAGCTTACAGTCAAATGAAAGGCTGGAGTTTCTGGGTGATTCTATTCTTTCACTGATAATTTCCAGTTATTTGTTTGGCCTTCGACCCAAAGACGCAGAAGGGGATTTGACAAACCTACGTTCCTATATAGTTAAAACCACCTCCCTGGCAGATGCTGCCGCCAATTTAAATCTTGGTTCTTATCTGATGCTCTCACACGGTGAAGAAATGGGGGGTGGACGGGAAAACTCCCAGCTTTTGGCAAATACATACGAAGCCTTACTTGGAGCGGTGTACCTTGATCAGGGACTTGAGGCGGCGGAAAAGATGATACATACCACCCTGCTGCCACTTTTTGAGACGCAAATTAAAAGCGGTCCGCCCAAGGATGCAAAATCACAGTTGCAGGAGGTGGTGCAAAATAAAACTAAAGAGTCACCCCAGTATAAAATTATCGCCACCCGTGGGCCGGACCATGCCAAGCAGTTTACTGTAGCAGTTTTTGTAAAAGGTCGTGAACTTGGCAAGGGCATTGGCAGCAGCAAACAAACAGCCGAAGAGCAAGCAGCCCAGCAAGCCTTAAAATCCTTTTTAAATAACTAATCATTGCTATTCAAGGTGTTTTTTTGTTAAAATTCTTCAAGCCAAAACTATGTTGAAAATTAGATTAATGAGAATCGGTGCCAAGAAGAGGCCTTTTTACCGGGTGGTGGTGATAGACGAGCGAGCCAAAAGAAACGGGGCTTACCTTGAACTTTTGGGAACTTATAATCCTTTAACTACTCCCCATGACATCCAGCTCAAAAAAGACAGAATTGATCATTGGCTAAAACTTGGGGCTGTCAAGTCCGACGGATTTTTAAGAATTATAGGAGAAGCTCCACCAAGACCACCCAGAAAACCTAAAAAAGTAAAGAAAGAGTCTTCAGCTATCAGTCCGCAGATTACAGAAACACCAACCCAAGAGGCAGCCAGTAGCGAGCAGCAAGTAGTAAGCGAGGAACAGCCAGTACAATCTGACACCCAAGATCAAGCGACCAAACGTGAGCCTGCGGCGCAAGAAGCTGAGCCAGCTCCTGCTGGCGAGTTGGAGAATCCAGACCAGGCCAGCGAGGGAGCTTCAGCTGAACAAACTGAGACTCCAGAACCAACTCAAGTAGAAGAGGAGACTAAGGATGAAAGACCTGCTTAATTACATTGTTACCAATATAGTTTCAAACCCTGAAGCGGTTAAAATTAACGAGGACTCCCAAGACGGGATTGTTAACCTAATCTTGACAGTTGATCCTGCTGATATGGGTCTGGTAATTGGTAAAAATGGCCAAACTATCCGCTCTATCAGAAAACTTTTAACAGTCCGGGCAATAGCCGAAAATATCAGAGTAAATTTACAACTTAGTGAACCAGCAGGTGTTACTCCACAAGAAGAGAAAACAAAGTGACAATCAGTATTATCACCCTTTTTCCAGAGGTCTTTGAGCCGATTTTAAACTCTTCAATTTTAAAAAGAGCCAAGAAAAAAGGCAAAGTTAAATTTGAACTGATCAATTTAAGGGGGTTTGGCGAAGGAAAGCATCAGGTAGTTGATGGCAGGCCTTATGGCGGGGGAGCCGGGATGGTTTTAAAAGCCGATATTTTAGCAAAAGCACTAAAAAGTTTGAACTTGCAGACCAACCGTGGACCTAAGGCCCAAAGGAGTGCAAGATCGAAAATAATCCTCACTTCAGCTTCAGGAAAACCCTACAAGCAAAAAGACGCCAAACGTTTATCAAAACTCGATCACCTAATTATTATCTGCGGCCATTATGAAGGGGTAGATCAGCGCTTTATTGATGCTTTTGTTGATGAGGAAATTTCCATTGGGGATTTTGTGCTGACTGGAGGGGAAATACCTGCAATGGCCATCGTAGATTCTATAGTCAGACTTATTCCCGGTGTTTTAAAAAAGGAAGAAGCTACAGTCGAAGAATCTTTTACCGATCCAAATCTACTGGAATACCCGCAGTACACCAGGCCGGATAACTTTAACGGCCAAAAAGTGCCAGCAGTTCTAACATCCGGAAATCACCAGGAAGTTAATAAATGGAGAAAACAAAAAGCTTTGGAAAAAACCAAAAAAATCCGTCCTGATTTGCTTGATTAAATCTTACTCAAACGGGTCTGTCTTGCCTCTTAGCACACTAACACTCACATTACCGACAGCTACCAGACTCACAGACTTAGCTAATGTTGTCACCAACTCCTGATCACGGTCCGACAATATTGGCAAAGGCGCTTCAACGCTCCCCAGTGTTGTGGGCAGCGGAGAATAGAAGACGTTTACAGCCACAGTTGCATTAATAGTACTGCTACCCTGTTTTGGTGAATTTGTCTCGATACTGGCAAGCCTCATCGGCCGGTATGTACTCTCCATACTTGTCAGCAGTTGATTTAACGCCGACTTAGGACCGGAAATTTCCATTTTAACTATAAAACTGGGCTTACCGGCAGTATTATCTCCCTGGCCAAATTGCAGAGTCTGTAAACTGAACGCATTTTGATTCAGCAAGCCCTGAATTATATTAATGACTTCCAAATAATCCTGGTTGGAAGGTAGGGCGTTCAACGCCACCCCCAGGTCTTTTTGTAACTGCACCTCGTCCAGGCTTTGCAACTCCTGGGCTTTTACTTCCAAAAAGCCGGATTTTTGCTTAACCTGCAAAAGGGTGGAGTTAGTATTTATTAAACCGGAAATCTGCGGATAAATTATCAATACAATTAAGATCAGACTTGAGATTGCCACCAGGACCGGAAAAATTATAATCTTATTTTTTTGATAAAACTCTTGTAAGGCTTCTTTGTTCATAACTTACTTCGGGACTATCTTCAAACTGGCCCGGTATAACCCGTCTCGGCTTCTGGAAAAGCTTTCCAAAGAAGTGCTGGTAATTTTATTCTCATTTTTCTGGGTAGAGCCAAGCGTAGCAAGTAATCCATCCAAAGATGAAAAGTTGGGGGCGACAATAGAAAGCAGCATATTACCGCTTCTGTCTACAGACACAAAGCTTAACGTCAGGTTAGGCGGTATCAGCCCATTCACCAGATTATAGACTGACCGCTGCTTGGAGGGCACGGTAGAAATTTGATCAATCGTTGTTAGCCTGTCTTTTAAGATAACCAGCGAAGCTTCTTTAGATTTTAGCGAGGAAACTTGTAAGTTAAACTCTTGCAGGTTGGCTTCTGCAGCTTTTATTTGCTGTGTCTGTAAAAACCGCAGTGCCACCGTGATAGAGGTCACGAATATCAACAACAGCAGTAGGTAGATTGAGATGGTCTGGACTTGGTAAAACTTGGTATCTCTTTTTCTAAGCTTCGTGTACCCAATCGGTAATAGATTTATATCCATATTAACTTTCCTCCCGCAGAGCTAGCCCCACTGCCACCGAAAAACTTGGTGCATTTGCTGCCAGTTTGCCTGCCAGATTATTGCCTTTGGCAATAAAATACCAGGGATCAGCTTCCTGCACTTCCAAACCAAGGTTGTTGGCCATAAAAATAACCAGGCCGGGCAATTTGGCGCCTCCTCCGGACAAAACAACCCTTTTGATGGGGTTTTGAGGGTATCTGGCCTCATATGACTGTACTACTCTTCTAACCTCACCCATAATTACATCCATCACCGGCTTCAGGGCTGCGAAAACTTTTCCTTCGAGTTGATTTTCAGCCAGCCCGTAGGTTTTTTTGTATTCTTCCGCTTGAGCCAGTTCAAAATTAAAATACTGCGCCAACGCTCTGGTCATAGCCAAACCGCCGGTGCTAACCGAACGGGTCAGTAATATCAACCCCTTGGAGGATACAGCCATATCTGTAGTCATAGCACCCATCTGGATAACCAATGTGGTAGGGGAAAGAGGATTATTACCTACCAGAGAGCGTACTAAAGCGATGATCTCCGTTTCAAGAGCAATTGGTACCAGCTGGGCCATACGAAATACCTTTAAGTATTTTTCCACTAAATTTTTAGGCGAGGCCACTACAAAAACTACAGTCTTGCCTATTTTGTCCTTCTCATTTGACCTGAATAAAATCTGCCAATTTAGTTCAACTTCCACCACCGGCATCGGGATAAATTCTTCGGAGGCATAACGGATTGCAGATGCTAGCTCCGCATCTTTCAAAAAAGGTAGGTCAGCTATGACCCTGGTAAAAACTTTAGATTCCGGCAAGGCAGCTATAACCTCTTTTTGCTCAATCTTGGCTGCTTCTAATAATTTTTTAAGGGTCGCAGCGACTGTTTCCAAATCAGTTTCGCCATCCGATACAATACCTGGTTGAGGGGCAGCAATTGAACCCAAAGAAATAAGTTCCGGCTGCTTTTTATCTTTATTTAAAGCCACGACTTTAATGGTGGAAAAACCGATATCAAGACCAACACTAATTTTTGCCATAATTATTTATTAATCGCTCCTGCCGAAAAAATTGCATAATCTAAGAAAAACGGCACTACCTTATTTATCTTAAACAACTGTATAGACCTTTGCGTACTACCGGAAGTGCCCTGGGACAGGACAATTTTGACTTGTTTTGGTAAAGAGCAGGCCGTTTGTGAGTCTACGCACTTGGCATCGTTTCTCGGAGCAACAGCAAAAGAGTGAGAGCTGTTACTATATAAAATCCTGGCCCGAAGTAATATCAGAGTGGGCACTAAACCGGTTAGTCTTGCCTTGCAGTAAAACTGCCTGTCCTCTGCCGGATCTTTACTAAATATGGTATTAATTTTAGGGACCAGAGCACCGCAGGTAAAAGTATTGCCGTCAGGTGCCTGAAAGCCATTAGTAGCTATCCTTTTTAAGGCCGGGTCAAGATAAAACTTCTTGGTTTGATACACACCCGCCTGATCTTTATAAATGATTGTTACTGCCAAAGCCGGCTTTTCGTCATCAGCCACTGTGGCCGCTTCAGGCAGTCCCCAGTACACATCCACAGCCGGCTGGTTATAGTACTGGCCGGCAGAGGTGGTTTTAAAATCAGCGTCCGGGTTGGCCAGCCAGACATGGGCTATTTCTTCTTTGCTGATTGGCGGATATTCCAAAGCTTGGTTATCTTGAGGCAACAGACCACTATCCACGACTTTGGCAACCGAATTATTTTCCAAAGAGAAATTATCAAACGATCCTGACCCCCCTAAGGCCTTTTCGATACCAGCCTCTGCCGCAGAAAAAGCCCGGCTGGACTGCTCCAGTTTGGAGGAGGTGGAAATATCACTGATACTGCGTTGCACCAGCGCCAAACCAATCGCCAAAGCCACAGTCATAACCAAAAGCAGTATTAAAACAACCTGTCCTTTCTGGTACATATTTTTATCTTAACTCAACCGACGTTCTAAAAGAAACCGGATCAATTTGCCCAAAAGTCTTTTTACTAAGCTCAACTCCCGGAGACAGCTTAAAATCTATAGTCACCACATCCTTAAATCCTTTTGGCTTGTCTCTGGTGAAAACTCCACAGGTGGCGGAAACGCCCAGTACACTGTTGTCAGTAACCCTGGTCAGAGTTGGTATCTGCAGGGGATCTTGCTCATTACAAAGATTAAACTTAATAAAATTGTTAATGTTTTGCTGGTTGGGATCTTTTAAATCCTGCACCGGAGTATCCCGGTCCAGCTCTCCATTGGTCAGGGTTTGGTCAAATGATGTATTCGGACAAAGGTCGCTTTTGACATTCCTAAATCTGTATCTGGTAAAAATGCCGTTTTTGACTATCACCAGAGTGTTGGCAGTAGCACTTGTGGCTCCAATTGCAACTGCGGGGCAGACAATATTATCCGCATTCCTGATACTTTTATCCATAGAATCCAAAACGCTCTGACTGTTTTGCTTGATCAGAGCCAGGGCTTGGGCTTTATTATTACCCCTTAAGCTGCTGAAAAAAATCTGCGTCAGAATTAGCAGCAGAACCGAGGTGACGGCAATAACCACTAAAATTTCAACTAGGGTAAAAGCGTTTTCTTTTTTCATTGGTTTAGGTTTCTTAATATCGTACTTAGTCTAGATTCATGATCTCCAGCAAAATCAGTCCAGGTTACAACTACTGTCACCTTTTTGCTATTTGCTAGGTTTCCATCATCTGCTAAAATTACTGCACGTTTAAATTGTGTATCTAAAACTTCGGCATTAACTGGTAATTTACTATCCGAACTGCCAGCAGATAACCAATTCAACTCGTAGCTATTAACTAACCTAAAATAACAGGGAGAGGCACACGTGCCAACTATACTGGTAGGTTGCCAAAACCTGGCATCTTCCCAGGTAACATCAGCAGTAAACAACCCCTTAATGACACCACTCCTGTTTCTGGCGCTTCTGACCCCTTCGATCCCTTCCTGGGCTAACTTGGTAGCTTTGTTTTGGTTTTGCGCAAACTGGGCATTGCGCAAACTGGCGATAGTGGCAAATACCAGGGAACTCACTACCACCACACCTACGGCCACCACCACAATAACTTCCAGTAAACTTTGGCCTTTACTACTGGCAAGATTGCTGCACATCTACAGACCCTCCTTTGCCAATTGTAACTATCTTACAGCCAGAACCGTTACTCAAAGTAACCGACAAAGCCTGGGTATTAACATTAACACAGCTGTCACTTTGGCTCTGAATAAAACTGACGGTACCGTACAAAGGAGCATATTCTATAGTCACAGGAAATTGACAAGCGCTTGATCCACTTATCTTGTCAATTGTGATAGATGAATGCAGACTAAAAGGTGTGGACTGGTTTGAACAAATTAAATTAATATGTTTACTGTTTTGAAACTGGACAGCCCAGGACATCCCCGCCACTCCACTACATTTGACATTTTCTGTGGCATTGGTCTGGGCCAGGCGGAAAAAGTTTTGTAAGTCAGTAGCTTGAGACTGTAGCTCCTGGTCTTTGCGGAAGCTGCCGATGTTAACTAAAGCAAAAACACCCATCAGAGCCATTATTGATACCACTATCATCAGCTCAATCAAGGTAAATGCTTTACTCCAGTGGGCAGAAGTGGGCATAATTTAAGAGTATCATATTTCCCCTTAAGGCGGGGATACGGCAAAATTGTAACAAGCATCCTTATTAGTATCGCTGCAAGGCTGCGGATTATTATTTTTACAGGTATCAGTGGTCACGAGTCCAGACTGATTTTCCAATGCAGCATATATGCAATAAGTGGAACATTTTGAACCAGTTTGACAGCTCACCGGAGAGACTCCGCTGGTATTAAAAGCTACATAGCTATATTGGGGGTAGGGGTTGGGCAGTTGCTCGGATGGTACCAGATTAAGATAGGTTTTCTGACCGGGTGGATCTTTTAAACTACATCCTGTAACTAAAACTCCATTTCCACAAGCACTGGCAGCTAAAGGATAGGCAAATTGATCGGCGTGATATTGTTCTAAATAACTTTGTATTAGTCGTAAATCAGATTGCCGTTTACCATCACGGCTGTTTTGCAAAAGAACTTGGTAACTGATCAGGCCAATGGTTGATAAAACCGCAATTATAGAGATGACTACCAACAGCTCAATCAGAGTGAAACCGGATATATTGGACATTTGAGATTTAACATTTGACATTGGAGATTTCATTGTCAATTGTCCATTGTAAAATGTCAAATGGAGTTATTGTTGTTGATTTTTGCGGCAGTAATAGTCTTTTGACTCACTACCAACCTGGGTAATATGGCCATCAGCACCATAAGCATTACCGGAACCCGCTTGCTCAAGTTTTGCACAAAGTATATAGCTGACTGCGCCATCAGCCGGCAAACCACTATATGCTGTTGCGCCGCTCGGACAGGCTGTAGGACTGGTACATAAAGGGTCGTACGGTACACCACCTCCTGCAAACCATCCCCCCACCGGTTGACAGTATGCCCCTCCGGCACAACCGTTAGGTGCAAGGGTATTCCATCTGCTTTCCAGATTAGTGGCAATGGCAGCAATATCTGCCCTTCTTTTGCCATCCCGGCCGGTTTTTTGGGCATTGCTAAAAAGGGTCAGGCCAATGGTTGCCAAAATCGCCACTATCGAAATCGCCACCATTAACTCAATCAGGGTGAAACCTCTGGTTTCGCGCTTCGCACTAAAACCTCTTTTGTTTATTGACTGCTGTATTTGCATATAACTTTTGATCCCTGTTCCAGCATTGCGCAAACAGTCCAGGAAGTAGTTGTGGTGCCAAAAGCTGTCGTTGCAACGGCACCAGCGTTTACATCTGTCCAGCCAGTCGGACATCCTGATGTCCAAGTGCCCGGAGCTGGGGGAGGAGCACCTGGTGGCACAGTAGCAGCAACACTAAAGCAATAATTGGTGGTGTTTTTTGGGTCTTTTGGCAAAGCACCTCCGGCAAAATCTGTAGAGGCTATCCAATTGTAGGTGATACCACCGGAAGTTTTTTTACTCTCCAGGGCCTTGGCGATGGCGTCAATATCCGATTGTCTTTTGCTGTCTCTGGCCCCGTCCTGGGCGTTGCTAAAAACCACCAGTCCAATGGTAGAAAGTACTGCCACAATGGCAATTGCCACCATTAGTTCTATGAGGGTAAAACCTGAAGTTTTAATAGTGGGCAGGAATTTTTTCATCTACTAAACCATTATCAGCATACAGAAAAACACTTGTCAATACCTAACAAATTTAGGTTTGCAAATATAATTTAAGGATCTCATTTCCCCAAAATAAGGTTATAAAACTGCCAATGACTAAAAATGGGCCAAAAGGTAAACTCTCGCCAAAATGCTTTTTACCCATCAAAATTGCACCGATGGCAAAAACCGCACCTGTTAAAAAACCCAGCATTACCGCCAAAATACCGTTTGGAAAACCCAAGGATAAGCCCATAAAAGCACCCAGTTTAATATCTCCACCACCCATGCCTTTACCACGGGTAATGACTACCAGGCCTAAGAAAAACCCGCCGATTAAAATCGCCGAAACTACCGACCCAAAAAAAGAAACTCCGATCAAAAACTTAAAGAAAAAACCTATCACTATAGCCGGCAAAATAATCCGATCCGGTATTAGCATCTCCTTTAAATCTGTTAAAAAAACGGTCACCAGGACAGCTGCAAAAAAAAGCTGGTAGCCGACATTTAAAATCGACCAACTTGGTAAGTTCTGTCCCACTATCAAAGCAGCTAATACGCCCATAACCATTTCCACTATTAAATACTCAATCGAGATTTTTTCATGGCAATATCGGCATTTACCGCCCAGAATAATATAGGACACAACCGGTATCAGATCTGGCGGTTGTAACTTTTTCTGACAATGTTGGCAGTAAGATCTACCTAAAATAGATCCACTGACGAGGCCTCTGTCTGCCAGGACTTTGACAAAACTGCCTAAAATAGCTCCAATTATAAAACCAAAGACCAAAAAGATGATCACGATATTTAATATGTACAGGATCCACCGGAGGGTGCAATCAGGGTCAAATTTGTACCAACTTCGTACAGCTTATCATCATTCCCACCGTCACTATTCATCCGGGGATTTTCTTTATCGGATTCCAGTTTTGCCGAAATCTCCCACGCATCTCCATCTGCACAGAATGTATAGTGGTAGCTGTCACTGTTGATCGGGTCGACAGGAAGACTTGGCATATTAACGCTTTTTTGAGCTGTTAGATTCATCTTTAGCCAGCCCTTACCACTTACTAAATTTGAACCCTTGTTACTTGAACCAGTACAAGGATATGGGGAATTTGCACAGAGCGCTTGAGTGGCTGAACCTGTACTTTCCGCAACTGCTGCATTAATCGCCTGTTTAAAGTCGGCCAGATCAATTAAACGGGAGGCGTCGCGGGTTCTTTTTGCCACCTCCGGCGGATTTACTATTACCCAAGTCACAGCTGCCAATACCAAAGTTACAGCCACTACCACCAAAAGTTCAATTAATGTCAGGCCTTTTGACGATTGCATCTGTCTATGCATTCTACTCATATTAGAAAGATGTAGTCAATTTGTAGATTGGTAGGATGACTGAAATAACCAAAAATGCTACGCCAACTCCCAATATCACCAATATGATCGGCTCTATTGCCACAGTCAGGTTTTTAACCATATTATCCGACTCTGATTCATAATATGAGGCCAGCTTATAAAATATTTCATCAACCTTTCCTGTTTCCTCACCAACCTTAACCATTTGCGGTACCAGTTTGGGAAAGATAGAGGAGCTTAAAAGGCTGGAAAAGGACAGACCTTTAGAAACCCCTGCATAAGCCTGCTTCAAGGCAGTTTTAAAACTGTTGTTCTCGGTTACATCCGAAACAATATTGATTGAATCAAGCAGTGGTATACCAGATCCTATTAATAAACCAAAAGTCCGGCTGAAATTGGTCAGCGTCACACTGGTGATAATCTTTCCAATCAACGGCACTTTCAAGATAAAGCTGTCGAAAATCAAGCTACCGCTGGGAGAGCGCATCCATCTTCTAAAACCAACTACTCCACCAATTACCCCTAAAATTATGAGCCACCAGAAACCGATGATAAAATCGGAAATGCCGATCAGTATCTTAGTTGGTAGTGGCAATTCAATTGCAGATTGTTTATATAGAGCCGTTAACCTTGGCATCACAAAAGTCACCATAATCAACATCACCACTCCCATCATCGAAATAACAACTGCCGGATAGATCATTGCCCCTTTTACTCTGGCCTTAAACTCCCGCTCTTTCTCCAAAGAATCTGCCATTTTTAGCAGCACTTCGTCAAGTTTTCCGGACGCTTCTCCGCTTTTTACCAGATTTATGTACAGTTGAGGAAATACCTCGGGGTGTTTGCCTAAAGCCTGGTTTAGTGTCAATCCGCTTTTGACATCTTGAGAAACGCCGGTCAGGACTTTTTGCAGTGTTTTGTTATCCTGCTGCTCGGCCAAAATATCTAGCGCATCAGACAGTACTAACCCTGCCCCAATCATGGTGGCTAGTTGTCTGGTAATGGATACCAGATCCCCAAAACTAGCCCTGTTGAAAAATCTGGTGATGAAATTTTCCTTGTCTAGGTGCGGGGTGACTTTAATCACAACTAACCCTTTTTTCCTCAAAACAACTACCGCAGAATGTAAATCCGAAGCTTCTATTTCACCTGCATGATCAGTGCCATCTCTGCCTCTTGCATGGTAAGTAAATTGTGCCATGATAGCCTACTTTAACAACTTCGCCAAAAGTTCCGGGCGCAGTGCATATTTTGCGGCTTCCTCGGAGCTTATTTTGCCGTTTTTGACTAAAGCAGCCAGCGAGCTTTCCAGGCTGATCATACCCAGCTCTGCCGAGGTTTGAATAATATTATCAATTAAATAAGTTTTTCCTTCCCGAATCAGATTTCTGACAGCCGGAGTTGCAAACAACACCTCGGTTGCCAGCACTCTACCGGGGTTTACAGTCGGGATTAAACGCAGAGAAATTACAGCTTCCAGTGTGGCGGCCAGTTGAACTCTAATTTGACTTTGCGCATTCTCCGGGAAAACATCAATCATCCGGTCTATTGATTGCGCTGCCGAGTTGGTGTGAAGTGTGGCAAAAACCAGATGGCCTGTCTCTGCAACCGTAATTGCGGAAGAGATGGTCTCCAGATCTCTCATTTCTCCCACCAAAACCACATCCGGATCCTCACGCAGCGCTGCCCTTAAAGCCCCTCCCCAGGATTTGGTATCGTTGAACATTTCTCTTTGAGTGACCAGGGCCTTAGCCGGGGGAAAAACATATTCAATCGGATCTTCAATGGTTAAAATATGGTCTGTTCGTTCAAAGTTTATTTTATTGATAAATGCCGCCAAAGTGGTAGATTTTCCATGGCCGGTGGGACCAGTTACCAAAATAAAACCCTGTTCAAGGTCGGCAAGTTTACTGACAACGGCCGGCAAGCCCAGCTCCTCCAGTGTCCTAATTCTGGCAGGGATTAGCCTCAACGCTGCTGCCGGATTACCTTTTTGCCGGTAAAAGTTTACCCTGAAACGGGCCTGATTGGAAAACTGGAAAGAAAAATCCAGTTCAAAATTGGTCTCATAAATGCTTTTTTGGGTAGGGGATAAGAGAGGCAGCAGTAGCGATGTCATCTCCTGTGCCGAAACCGCTTCTGCCCCGGGAATAGGAAAAAGTTGACCATTCACTCTCACCATAGGAGGTGAACCCACCACCAAATGTAAGTCAGATGCACCCCTTTGAACAGTCAGCTCGAGTAATTGTTGTATATTCATAGTTTATGGTATTGGTTCGACAAGCTCACCAAATATTCCCTGAGCGAAGTCGAAGGGTTACCTTAATCTTGTGCTACTCTTAACACCTCCTCTAAGGTGGTAATTCCTTCCAGAACTTTCATATATCCGTCCTGTTTCATGGTAATCATTCCTTCCGCTCGCCCGACCTCTTCTATTTTTTGTGAAGGTGGATGTTCTAAAATCAGTTTTGCCACCGCCACAGAAATAATTAACACCTCAAAAATGCCAATCCTGCCCTGGTATCCGGTGTGGGCGCAACTTTGGCAACCCTGGCCTTTATAGATTTTCAGAGTGTTGATTTTTGCCGGGGATAATAGATTTCCCAAAACCGATTTGATATTTTCCAACACTTCAGGAACAAGCGGAGTTTCTATCCGGCAACTGGGACAGATTTTCCTCACCACCCGCTGACCCAACACCACATTCAGCGCAGAGGTCAACAGAAAAGTTTCCACTCCCATATCTAAAAGCCTGGGCGGGGCGCCTGATGCAGAGTTGGTATGGACCGTGGAAAAAACCTGATGTCCGGTTAGCGCCGCCTGGATCGCCAGTTCCGCGGTTTCGGTATCACGGATTTCACCCACCATCATAATATTTGGATCCTGGCGCAGGAATGAACGCAGGGCAGAGGCAAAAGTCAGACCTATCCCTGGGTTAACCTGCACCTGGTTAACTCCAAGTATCTGATACTCAACCGGATCTTCTATAGTTAAAACGTTAACTTTAGAAGTGGCTACTTTGGTCAGCACCGAATAAAGAGTAGTTGTTTTACCGGAGCCGGTTGGTCCGCACACCAGGACAATGCCATGTGGTCTGGTCAGCTGCGCCTCGAAATTTTTTAAGGCCGCACCTCGCAGTCCAAGTTCTATTAGTGTCGGGGCGGTGGTTGACTTCGGCAGTAACCTCATGACCACTTTTTCTCCGAAGACGGTGGGAACTGTCGAGATACGAAGATCAACTTCATCAGAGCCAAAGTTAAAAGTAAAGCGACCGTCCTGGGGCAATCTTTTTTCGTCAATTTTTAAATTGGAAAGAATCTTAATCCTGGAAATTAATGCTTCGTGCACTCCCTTTGGCAAAATTATTTTTTCATGTAAAATACCGTCTATTCTGTAGCGAACCCTAGTTTTGTCTTCTTCCGGCTCAATATGGATATCCGATGCCTTTGATTTCATGGCGTACTCCAAAAGCTGGCTGACAATGTTGGCAACCGGCGCCTCCCGAATGACTTCCGGCGCATTAACCGACTCTTGTTCGCCCGGCCGGGTCTGGGCCACTTCCCTTAGGGCAGAGGTCACCTCTGAAGTCAGATTTTGAGAATATTGATCACTTATGGACTTGGTAATATCTTCCGCCAAAGCCATGTAGGGTCTAATTCTCATGCCACTTTTATCCTCCAAAAACTGGATTGTGGGAAGATCCAGCGGATTGGACATTGCCACTTCAAGCTGGCCACCCTTTTTATCAAAGGGGATAACTGTAAAACGGCGGGCAACAGGTTCCGGAATGAGCACTAACACCTCGGCAGAAATACCACGGCCTTCAAGTTTGACAAAAGGGACGTTTAAAAGAGTGGCTTTGGCGGCAGTAATTTTATCCGGCGTGACCAAGTTATGCCGCAGTAGTAATTGCTCTGCAGTCTCACCGGTGTTGATACTTTCCAGCTTTAAAGAGGCTACCTGATCCTGGTTTAGGAGACCTTCCTTAAGTAAAATGTCTTCCAAAGAGACTCCTTGATTTTGGGTGTCTTGTCGGGCAGCTTGGTTTTGCATATAGAAATTTCCGCTAAAAGCGGTATAAGTCCATTATTCCAAGACAGGGCCCCACCTGTCAATCAACTAATCGGTTGCCAAAGCTAGGCGGTTATGTTAAAACTGGTGCCAATGGTTTCTCAACTAATTATATCGCCTTTGTTAATAAGCAGAGTAGGAGAAATTGCCAAAATATTAACAAACCTAAATCTAAAAAAGAACCACCCGGATGTTTTGTATATTGCAGACGGTGAAAAGTTAGGGATAGAGCAAGCCAGAAAAATTAAAGATTTTCTCTCCTACAAACCTGCTTTGGGTAAAGGTAAGGTTGTGGCTATAGAAACTGCGGACAAGATGACGGAGGAGGCCCAAAACGCCCTGTTAAAAACTATTGAGGAATCGCCTGCTGCAAGCCTGATCGTTTTAGGAGCCGTTTCTACAGCACATTTTTTACCGACTATTTTATCGCGTTGCCAAGTAATCAGCATAGAGCCGTCAGCAGTTAGTAGTCAGTTGTCAGACTATGCAAAAGATATCGAGAGATTATTAACGGCAAGAGTTGAAAACAGGTTTGAATATATAGAGAAGTTAAAAGATAGAGAAGAATTTTTACATTCTCTAGTCAGTTATTTCCACCAAACTTTGACTGGCCACCCCAGACGTGGGACTACCCAACGGGGTGGCCATTTGAATTTTATTAAAGAGTTAATTCAAGCAGAGCAGTGGGCTAATCAAAATGTCAACATCCGGGGTATTTTGGAGTATTTAATGCTAGT
>Ga0209515_10000910_pt1 | contig 51321 bp, 54 predicted proteins | sample Subgroupgradi54m_FD_187454 | JGI IMG/M metagenome (GOLD analysis project Ga0209515, IMG submission 187454) | Subsurface groundwater microbial communities from S. Glens Falls, New York, USA - GMW60B uncontaminated upgradient, 5.4 m (SPAdes)... ... | reverse complement strand
GATGAAACGGATCTTTTCGGCCGGCACGCCGAAATCATCCATCATATGGCGGGCGATGTTTTCGGAGTTGGCGATGACCAGCCTGCCCCAGCCCATCACTCGGCTGACCGGGTGGTCGGCGTAATAACCGTGCGCGGTGGTGATGAAGCAGGGGAGGCGCTGGCGGCCGCCCAGCCGGAAAGAGATTTTTCGAGCAACCTGTCTCCAGGCCAGAACCCCGATGATCGCCGGCACCCGGCTGCGGGCGTGGATCACGTCCACGCCGTGGGACTCCACCACCTCGGCGATCCGGCCGACCTGCCCCAGCATTACCCAGGGGTTCTTCCGGTGCATCGGCAGGGTGTAATGGATGGCCCCCATCTCTTCCAGCTCGCGCACGAGCAGCCCGCCGGAAGAGATCACCACCGCCCGATGCCCGCGCGCGATGAGCCCGCGCGCCAGATCCACGGTGCCGGTCTCCACCCCGCCCCCTTTGAGGGCGGGCACGAGCTGCAGAATAGTTAGAGCCACCCGCGCAGGAACTCCACGATGGAGTCGTCCGAGTCGTTGGCGGAAGGTTCCCCACGCCCGCCCAACCCATGGATCGCCTCGATCACGCTCCGCCCCACTTTTCCGGGCTCGGCAAGCTGCAAGCGTCCCCGCTCATCCATCTGCCGGAGGAACCGGTGATACTTGGCCTCCGGCCCTTTCGGCGGGAAGCTGATCACCGGCTTGGCGGTCGCGACCGCCTCCGAAACCATGGAGATCGAATCGCCTGAGACCGCCAGCACATCGGCCAGCTCCAGGATGCAGGGAATCGCCGTTTGGGTGTTCGGCAGCGGTCCGGCGTATCTCTGATTCACCAGGGCCAGCAGGCGGCAGCGGGGATGATTGGTCAGCGTCTCCGCCAGCCACATCTCCATCCGCGGGGGGGTTCGGCGGGAGGTGGTCACCAGCAGCTCCGCGTCCAACCGCTCCGCGGTCGACAGCAGATCGCTCACCACCTGCTCCACCTCGCCGCGGTCCAGATCAACCCGCTTGGCCGGCCCGCCCAGCAGAAGACCGATCTTCCGTTTCCGCGGGGAGAGCTTCAGCAATTCGCTCCACTTCTTGGCTTGTTCCTCGGAAACCTCCCGCCGCGGCACGAGGGCCCCCTCGGTGACCACGACCTTCTTCGAAAATTCTCCGGCGCCGATGTCATGCCTCGGGATCACCGAAAGATCAAAGCGGCGCCAACTGGGAAAGCGAGTCTTCAGAATATGGACTGCCTTGCAGCGGATCTGCCGCGCCCAGAGCAGGTTGACCGCCGCCGTCCCCGCCCCGCAGGAGATGGAGATCTGCGCGTGTTCCGTCTGAAGTTGCTGGACCGATTCCGGTGTCAGCGCCAGGCGCAACCAGAAATCGCCGTTCATCCAGAGGCGCGGCAGGACCGCCGCCGCGAAATCCAGCAGCGGCCGCAACGCCGGATGCCTGAACCGCACCTTCACCGTTTTGACGGTGACCAGAGGAGCCCGGACTCCTTTCAACCGCTTGTCCTCCGCAGCCCGCTGCCGCCAGGCGACATCCAATTGCTGCGCCAGGGCGAGCGCCTGGGAATCGTGCCCCGCCTTGCCATCGCTAAGGATGAGGAGGCGTCTCTCCGGGCAGGTTTTCCACCGCCGGTGAAGCCAGAGCCATTGCGCCGGGTAACGGCGGACATACTTTTCCAGCACCTTCAGATAGGCGGAGATCCCGGCCCGGATCCGTTCCTCCACCGTTCCTTCCTTTGGAATCTCCAACGGATCCTCGATGACCAGGGTGTGCGCCGCGCCCTGCAGGCGGACCATGAAAACCGGCAGGATCGGCGCTCCGGTGCTGAGGGAAAGAGCGATGGTGCCCGGAGCCGTGGAAGCAAGCCGGCCGAAGAAAGGAGAGAGAACACCGTTGGGGCCTCCATCCTGGTCGGCCAGAATCCCGACGATCCGGCCCTCCCTCAGGCCCTGGATCAGCTCCCGCACCGGGAATCCCTTCGTCACCACGCGGCAGCCCCTGGATTCGCGGTAATCGGTCAGCATCCGGTTGAGTTTTGGCCATCCTTGTTCCCGCGCCAACACCAGCGTGGGATAGCCGTGGAGCGCGCCGGTGATGGGGATCATCTCCCAGTTTCCGAAATGGCCGGTCATGAAGATCACTCCCTTGCCCATTGCCAGCGCTTTCTCCAGCCGCTCGCGGCTGCCGGGCGCGGGGGCCACCCAGCGGTCTACGTATTCCCGGTCCATCGCCGGGATTGCCGCCACCTCCATGAACATCCGGCCGAAGTTCTGGAAGATGGACTTCACGATCTGGTGGTAATCCGCCGAGGTGATGGTCCGCCCGAAGGCGGCCCTCAGGTTGTCCAACGCCACCGCCTGCCGGCCCGGCAGGGCGTAATACAGCAGGGTGCCGGCGGCCGCCCCGACCCGGACGTTCCATTCCGGAGGAAGCTTCTGGGCGAGCGCGCTGACCTTCTTAGCGAGCCAGTACAGAACGGATTCGGTATAAAAGTTCGATTTCATTCGGTTCAAACCTCGGTTTAATCTCCAACACCAAGAACTCCGTGCCCTTCAGATCCTTTCCCACCGTCTCCTCTAAAAGTTTCGGGATTCGGACTGCGTCTTTCGCCGTGGTCACCACCTTCCGAATCCCGTTCCGGTGGCATCGGGTGAGCAGCCGGATCAGTTCGCCCGCCGTGTAGGGGTGGTGGTCCCGCGCCCGGTACCGGATCGAGAGCTTGGCCCCCAGCGACTCCACGGTCGTTTCAAACTGCTTCGGGTCCCCGATCCCCGCCAGCGTGCAGACCTTCTGGCCTTTGAGGCTCTTCAGGGCGACCTTTTCCTTGCCCGGCCAGCGCCACAACCGCTCCGGCTCGTAGCTCATGAAGAAGACCGGTGCGGCCGGGTTGAACTGCTTCAACTGCGTCTTGACCGACTGCGCCCGGCCCGGCTGGGCGTCGGTCTGCTTGACCACGATCAGGTCCGCGCGCGCGGCCGTGTTCACCGGCTCCCGCAGGATCCCGCGCGGGATCAGATGTCCGTTGCCGAACGGCGCGTCTGCGGAGACGGCCAGGATCTCCACGTCCTTCTTCAGACGCCATTGCTGGTAGCCGTCGTCGAGCAGCAGCAGGTCCGCCCCGTACTCCTGCACGGCCCGGTTGCCGGAGACCACGCGGTCCGACCCGACCAGCACCGGGATCGGGTGCAGCCGCTCCATCAACAGCGCCGCCTCATCCCCGCCGTACCCTCGGGTCAGCACCGCCACGCTCCGGCCCTCCGCCTGAAGCGCCTGGGCCAGGTAGATCACGAGCGGTGTCTTTCCGGTCCCGCCCCAAGTGAGGTTCCCCACGCTGATCACCGGCACCGGCAGCCGGTGTTTCTTCAAGATCCCCCGCCGGAATCCGAGCTGAATCACCCACAGCCCGATGCAGTACAACCCCTCCCCCACCGCTAGGAACAGGTCGGCCGCTGCCTTCATCTTAAGGAGAGGGCCGCGCCCCAGCGCAGGCCGATCAGGTCTGCCGTCCGCTTCACCGCTCCCTGGTTCTCCTGGAACACCGCGTGCGCCCGGGCGCCCAACTCCCGTGCCTGCGCGGGATCCCGCAGCAGGCGGGCCGCCGCCTGCTCCAGCTCCTGTTCCGTCTGCACGACAAGCATTCCCTTCGCTTGACGAAGCGATTCCGAAATCGCCTGAAAATTCTGCAGGTGCGGGCCGGTCAGGATCGGGCGGCTCAAGGAAGCCGGCTCCACCAGGTTGTGCCCTCCGTGCGGGATCAAGGACCCCCCGACGAACACCAGCTCGCTGATCCGGTAAAAACCAGCCAGCTCCCCCACGGTGTCCAGCAGGACCACGGTGTCCGTTTCCCATTTCCGCACGCCGGCCAACCGTGACCGCCGCAGCACCTTTAATCCCGCCCGGGCCGCTTCCTGCTCCACCTCCGGCGCTCTCTCCGGGTGGCGGGGCGCAACGAGAAGCCTCAACCCCGGATGCCGCCCTTTCATCCGGGCGTAAACCCGAAAGAGGATCCCTTCCTCTCCCGCGTGCGTCGAACCGGCGGTCCAAAGGGAGTTCGTCGGCTCCAGCCCCAGCAACGCCCGCAGCTGCTCCGGCTGCGATCCGTTCGCCGCCGGCGAGACTTTCAAGTCCCACTTGAGGTTCCCGGAAACCACCACCCGGTCCTTCGCCGCGCCGAGCGCCGCGTAGCGGCGGGCGTCCTGCGGGCTCTGCGTGAGAAATAAACCGACGGGCGTCAGCGCCCGTTCCATCAGCGGCCGGATCCAGAGATACCGGCCGTATCCGGCGGGGGAGATCCGCCCATTCACCACCGCGATCGGAACGCCCTCCCGCCCAAACCGGTCGAAGAGAACCGGCCAAAGCTCCGTCTCAAAGCTCAGGAACAAGGCCGGCCGGATCAACCGAGCCGCCCGGCGGACCACCGGCCCCAGGTCCCACGGCAGGTAAAGCACCTGGGTGTGTGGGTCCTGCAGGTTCTTTTGCGCTACCTCCCGGCCGGTCGGCGTCGTGGTGGTCACCACCCACTCCCGCCGCGGGAACCGCCGCCGGAGTTCCTCGATCAGCGGCCGGGCGGCCAGCACCTCGCCGACGCTGACCAGGTGGATCCAAATCGGTCTCTGCAACCGGCTTAAGTTCTCCCACAACTCGGGCCGGTACAGCGCCAGCCGCTCCCGGATCCCCGGCACGCCCCTGCCCCGGATCAGCCGCAGCGAAAGATAAACCGCGCCGAAGACCAGCAGTCCGGCTTGATAGATCCACAACAGCATCCGCTTCATCATGAAGCTCAGGCCCTCGGGTGCGCGGACTCGTAGACCTTTTTGAGCCGTTCCGTCGTCACGTGCGTGTAGACCTGCGTCGTCGTCAGGGAGCTGTGGCCCAGCAGCTCCTGCACCGACCGCAGGTCGGCCCCGCGGTCCAGCAGGTGGGTCGCGAAAGAATGGCGCAGAGAATGCGGGGAGATCCTGCGCGCGACGCTCACTTGCAGCAGGTAACGGTTCAGGATCCGGCGGACCGACCGGTCAGTGAGGTGGCCGTGCCGCTGATTCCGGAACAGCGGCCGGTCCGGTTCACTCTGCTCGGCGGTGAGCGTCTTTAAGTAGGCGCGGATCGCCTGGATGCTGTACGAGCCCATCGGGACCATCCGCTCCTTCCTCCCTTTGCCAATCGTGCGCAGCGTCCCTCCGATCAGGTCCACGTTCCGGACCTTGAGCCCCACCAGCTCGCTCACACGCAGGCCGGTCGAGTAGAGCGTTTCCAGGATCGCCCGGTCCCGCAAAGCGGCGAAGGTGTCCCCCTGCGGGGCCTCCATCAGCCGGGAGGTCTCCTCCACGCTCAGGAAAGAGGGCAGATGCCGGTCCTGTTTCGGACGGATCAACCCCAGCGCCGGATTGGCCGGCACGTACCCTTCCCGGTTCAGGAACCGGAAGAAAGAACGGATGGTCGCCACCCGCCGGGCGATCGTCACCTTGGAAAGGCCGGCAGAGCGCTGCTCGGCGACGAACTGGCGCAACGCCAAGAGATCCACCTGCTCCCAAGGACGTTCTCTCAACGCGCCCCGCAGTAATTCCAAGTCCTTCTTGTAATTCCTCAGCGTGTGTGGGGAGGCGTCGCGCTCGGCCGTGAGGTAATTTTTGAATTTCTCTACGAAGCGGTCTTCCACCTCGCTCCTACTCCGTCCCAGTCGGGGCCTGCGCCTCCGGGCTCGCGGGGGCGGCGGCGGGCAGGGTTCGCTCGATGTGCCGACAGGCCGGAAACTTGGAGCAGCCGTAAAAGATCCCGCGCCGGGAGCGCCGCTGGACCAACTCCCCCTCGCAGGCGGCTTCAGGGCATTTGATCCCGGTGGTGATCGACTTGGCGAACTTGCACTCGGGGAACCCGGAACAACTGAGGAACTTTCCCTTCCGCCCCCACTTGATCACGATGATCTTCCCGCATTCCGGGCACTTCTCATCGGTGGGGACCGGCTCCTGCTTCATGCTCTGCATCTCGGCGGTGGCGGTCTTGAGCGCTTCTGCGAACGGCTCGTAGAACTCCTTCACGCAGGCCGCCCAGGGCTGGTTGCCATCCTCCACCTCGTCCAGCGCTTCTTCCATGCGGGCCGTGAACTGCACGTCCAGCACCTTCGGGAAATGCTGCGAGAGGAGGTCTGTCACGGTCTCCCCGATCTCCGCGGGGATCAGCGACCGCCCTAGCCGATTCACGTAGCCGCGGGTGGAAAGAGTCAGGAGGGTGGGGGCGTAGGTGGAGGGCCGGCCGATGCCGAGCTCTTCCATCGTCCGCACGAGCGATGCCTCGGTGTACCTCGGCGGCGGTTTGGTGAAATGCTGGCTCGGCTCGACTTTAAGCGCCTTGAGCTTCTCCCCCTTCTCCAGAGCGGGAAGCGGCTGGCCCGATTCGGGGGCATCCTCGTCCTTTTCCTTTTCTTCCTTGTCCGCTTCCTCTTTTTCTTTCTCCTTCGTCTTCTTGATCTCCGGCCTCATCACATCAAGGAAACCGGGAAACAGCACCCGCGTGCCGGCGGCGTGGAACACGCAGCGGGCGGCGGAGAGGTCCACCCCGGTCACTTCCAATTTGGCGGAGGCCATCTGGCTCGCCAGGAATCGGTTCCAGACCAAGGTGTAGAGTTTCAGCTGCTCCGGCGTCAGGAACTCCTTCATCGCTTCCGGAGTCCGCTCGATGGAAGAAGGGCGAATTGCCTCGTGCGCTTCCTGCGCTCCGCGCCGGGACTTGTATTTCCTCGGGACCTCCGGCAGGAATTCCTTTCCGAAAACCTTCTGGATGAAGCTCTTCGCCTGGGCCTGCGCCTCGGCGGAGATCTGCACCGAGTCGGTCCTCATGTAGGTGATGAGACCGACCGGTCCCTCGCTGCCCAGTTCCAGCCCTTCATAGAGCTGCTGCGCGACCCGCATCGTCCGGCCGGCCGTGAAGCCGATCCGGTTGAAGGCGGCCTGCTGCAGCGTGCTGGTAGTGAACGGAGGGGAGGGATGCCGCTGCGTGACTTTCTGGGTGATGTCGGAGACGACGAACGGAAGGCCTTTGAGCCCCTCGACCAATTGATGAGCGGTCTCGCCCTCTTTGAGGTCCGCCTTCTTGCCGTCCACCTTTTCGAGCATGGCAGTGAAGCTGGCCGGCTCATCCGCTTTGGGCTTGAGCTTCGCCACCGTGGCGGCCACCTGCCAGTACTCCTGCGGCGTGAAGGCCCGGATCTCCCGCTCCCGGTCCACGATCAGCCGCAACGTCACCGACTGCACACGGCCGGCGCTGAGACCCGACCCCACCTTCTTCCAAAGGAGGGGAGACAGGGTGTAGCCGAGGATCCTGTCCAGGATGCGGCGGGCCTGCTGGGCTTCTACTTTGTGCGTATCGATCTGGCGCGGATGCTCGAACGCCGCCTTGATCGCGTCCGGCGTGATCTCGTGGAAGACCGCCCGGTGGATCTCCTTGTCCTTGCCCAGAACGGTCGCCAGGTGGGCGCTGATCGCCTCTCCTTCCCGGTCGGGATCGGTCGCCAGGTACAGTTTCTTGAACTTGGCGGCCGTCAGCTTGAGTTCCTTGACGATCTTCCGCTTCCTGAAGATGACGATGTACTTCGGCTTGAAGTTGTTCTCCAGATCCACGCCGAACTGGCTGGCCGGCAGGTCCATCACGTGCCCCTGCGAGGCGATCACCTTATAGGAGGACCCAAGGAACCGGTCGAGCGTCCTCGCCTTGGTCGGCGACTCCACGATCACCAGCGCTTTAGCCACAGCCACCTCCGACGAAGTGAACGATCTCCAGATGGTCTCCTTCACTTAACACCGATTTCGCCAGCTCATCCCGCTTCAAGATCGTCATGTTCAACTCCACCACCACCAGCCCTGGATTCAGCTTTAATTGCTCCAGAAGCGCCGCGGCGGTCGTTCCGTTCTCCAGATCCATCGGATCGCCGTTGATCGTCAGCTTCATGCTTTCAGCTGGCCCGGCTGAAACCCCGGCCGAGCGTCTGCTGAACCAATCCCTTCAACTCCAACACGGTCAGCACCGACATGATCCGGGCCGGCTGGAGAGCCGTCGCCTGGGCGATCGCCTCCAGCCCGGCGGCGGAGCCGACCGGGACCGCCTGGAACACCTGCGATTCCTCTCCGGTGAGGCCCCGGTTAAGATCTACACCGGTACGACGTACCGATGGCCCGTTCGGTACGTCGTACCGTTTGAGATGGTCTTTCAGATGCGGAGCCAGCTCCTCCAAGATGTCCTGAACTTTGCAGACCAGTTTGGCACCGTCTTTCAGCAGGGCGTGCGTCCCCTCGCTCTGCCGTGAAGAGATCGGGCCGGGCATCGCGAAGACTTCCCGCCCCTGCTCCATGGCGTTGCGAGCGGTGATCAGTGCTCCGCTCTTGAGCGGCGCTTCCACAACGAGAGTCCCCAAACTTAAGCCAGAGATGATCCGGTTGCGCTTGGGAAAGTTCCAAGGGTTCGGGTTTTCTTCCATCGGAAATTCTGAAATGATGCAGCCGGACTTTGCGATCCGCTCGGCCAGCTCCCGGTGATGCGGCGGGTAAACCATCGCCAATCCATGCCCGACCACCGCAATCGTCCGGCCACCCGCGTTGAGCGCCCCCTCGTGCGCCTCCCGGTCAATCCCCTCCGCCAGGCCCGAGACCACCGTGATGCCGCAGCGGGCCAGCTCTTCTCCAAACAAGCGGGCGTGGGTCAAGCCGTACGGAGTGGCCGATCGGGTGCCGACGATCGCCACCGCCGCCTCGTCTTCCGGCAGCAGCGTCCCCTTCACGTAGAGGACCGGTGGCGGGTCGTGGATTTCCCTGAGCAGTCTCGGGTAGCCCGGGCTGCTCAGCGTGAGGATTTGAATGTCTCTAGTTTGCATAGGATCTCATCCGCGATTTCCTGCAACGGCCGGCTGTTGGTATCGATTGTCAAGTCCGCCTGCGCGTAATACGGCGCCCGCAGCTTCAGCAGCGTCTCAATCCGCTCCTTCGGCCCCCCGCCGGCCAGCAGCGGCCGCGACCCAAGCGACTCCGACGTCCGCTCCAGGATTACATCGGGGCTCGCGGTCAAACAGACCAGCACCCCCGAAGCCTTTAGCGCATCCACGTTCTTCTCATCGCACATCACCCCGCCGCCGGTGGCGATCACGTGCCCCTTGAGTGCCGCCGCTTCCCGGACCGCCTTCGCCTCCAACCGCCTGAAGGCGGCCTCCCCCTCCCGCGCGAAGATCTCCTGCACCGAGCGGCCGGTTTCCTTCTCGATCTTCCGGTCCAGATCCAGGAACGGGCGGTCCAGCCGCCGGGCGAGCAGCTTGCCCACCGCGGACTTGCCGGTCCCCATGAACCCGACGAGGATGACGTTGCTCAAAAGTTTTCGACTTGGGCAAGGAAGCCGCGGAAGTTGCGCCGGACCTCCGCCAAGCTGTCGCCGCCGAACTTTTCCAGGAAGGCGTTGGCCAGCTCGAAGGCGACGATCGCCTCTCCCACCACGCCGGCCGCGGGCACCGCGCTCACATCCGAGCGCTCCACGGTGGCCGCGAACGGCTTTTTGGTCTTCAAGTCCACGCTCATCATCGGTTTGCGCAGCGTAGAGAGGGGTTTCATGTGGATCCGCGCCGTCACCGGCCCGCCGACCGTGATGCCCCCTTCGATGCCGCCGCAGCGGAACGTCTTCCGGTAGAAACCCCTCTGCTTCGAGTAGTAGATGGGGTCGTGCAGCTGCGAGCCGAAAAGATCGGAGACCTTGGTGCCCGCGCCGATCTCCACCGCCTTGATCGCCTGGATCGACATGAGGGCCCCGGCCAGCCGGCCGTCCAGCTTCCGGTCCCACTGTACGTGCGAGCCCAGACCCACCGGCACGTTCACCGCCACGATCTCGATCGTGCCGCCGATCGTGTCTCCCGCCGCCTTGGCTTTGTCCACCAGGCGGATCATCCCCGCTTCCGCCTTGGGGTCCGCGCAGCGCAGAGGAGAGACCTCCGCCTTCTTGCGGATCTGCGCGTGCGTCAGCCGGTCCACCTTCGCCTCTACACCGCCCATCCGCACCACGTGGCTGAAGACCTCGATGCCGAACTCCTCCAGGAACCGCTTGGCCACGGCGCCCACCGCCACGCGGGCGGCCGTCTCCCGGGCGGAGGCCCGCTCCAGGATGCTGCGGACGTCGTCGTGGTTGTACTTGAGGGCGCCTGCGAGGTCGGCATGGCCCGGCCGCGGGCGGGTCACCACCGGCAACCGGTCAATCGAAGTGTCCTTGTTCGGCACCTGCAGCGCCAAGGGACTCCCGAGCGTCTTGCCGCCCCGCAGGCCGGAAAGGATTTGCACGCGGTCGGTTTCAACGGAGGTCATCCGGGCGCCACGGCCGTAGCCAAGCTGGCGCCGCTTGAGCTCCCGGTCGATAAACTCCGGCTTGACCGGCAGCCCGGCCGGCATCCCCTCCAGCACCGCGATGAGACACAGTCCGTGCGATTCACCCGCCGTCAGATATCTGAGCATTCCCACTATGTCTTAAGCTCCTATGAGAAGATTCCGGTACCACGCGATAATCGAATCGCCCCAGAAGATCGCGATCAGCGTGCCCAACGCCAGGAACGGTCCAAAGGGAATAATGTCCCGCCCGGTCCGCATCTTGAGCGCCAACCCCACCACGGCCCCCAGCACCGGCGCCAGAACGAGATTTACCAGCAACACCTTCCAGACCCCGATCACGGCGCCCACCATTGCCATCAGTTTCACGTCGCCGAAGCCCATCGCTTCCTCTTCGCCGATCGACTTCAGTTTGCGCCGGAACAGTATTGTGCCGGCCGCGCCGACCCCGTAGATGACCCCGGAACCGACCAACGCGCCCGCAACGCCGGACAAAAGCCCGCCCCACCGCGTAGCGGCTTCATGCAGCTCCGGCACAAAGAAGCTCACGATCACGCCCAGCGAGAGTCCCGGCAGCGTGATCTCGTCCGGCAGGATCATCTCCCGCAGGTCGATCATCGAGACCAGGATCAGCGCCGCCCCCAGCACCGCGTAGACCAGCGCCGGGGTGCTCCAGCCGAACCGGGCCGCCATCCCCGCGAAGAGCAGCCCCGTCATCAGTTCCACGAACGGGTAGTTCCAAGAGATCCGCGCCTTGCAGCGCCGGCATTTCCCGCCGAGCAGCGCAAAGCTCAACAGCGGGATGTTGTCGTACCAGGTGATCTGCCCGCCGCAGCTGCGGCAGTGGGACCGCCCCTTCACCACCTGCTCATCCGCCGGCATCCGCCAGATGCAGACGTTCAGAAAGGAGCCGACCATCAGCCCGAACGCGAAGACGACGCTAACGGCGAGCGGCGAAATGCTCATCCAGAGCTCTCTTCATCGCCGGCAGCACCTGCGCCGCCGGCACCCCGGTCCAAATCTCAAACGCCATGGCCCCCTGCGCCGCAAGCATCTCGTCCCCGGTGATTACCAGGCACTTTTTCCGCCGGGCGGCCCGGACGAGAGCCGTCTCGCGCGGCTCGTACACGATGTCGACCACCACCTGCCCGGTATACAGATGATCCAGTACCCCCGCGGGGATTTCCTCCTTGCCGGCCATCCCCATCGGGGTCGCGTTCACGACCAGATCGGCATCTTCCAAGGGCAGTGCCACTATCTCCTTGACGGTCTGCGCAACCTCCGGCCTCCGCCGGTTGATCCGTTTCACCAGTTCTTCCGCCCGGTCCGGATTCCGGTTCCAGATCGTCAGCCGGCCCACCTTCACCTCATTGCTGAGAGCGCCGGCGATCCCTTCCGCGGCGCCCCCGGCTCCCAACAGAACCGCTTTTGCTCCCTTGAGGCTCCCCCATCGGGGCGCAGCCGCCAGCGGCTGAAGAAAACCCGGCCCGTCGGTGTTGTAGCCGACCAGCACCCCGTCTCTCGCGACAACCGTGTTGACCGCCGTTGCGCCGCTCTCTGCGCAGAAGCGCGTGGCGGCGCTTCCTTTAGCGCCGGCCGCGGCGTCAACCTGCAGCTCACCGCTCGCCGCCAGCCAGGAGGCAACCGCCCGTTTGTGCGGCATCGTCACGTTGAAGCCGTCCAGCATCAGCGCCTCGGTCCGCATCCACTTCTTCAGCCCGGTCGCGCGGACCTTGATCTCTTTGTAATCCCCAGAGAGGCCAGCCGTTTTGAGCGCCGCCCGGTGCATCAGCGGCGAGAGCGAGTAGCCCAACGGCCAGCCGATGATCCCAAGCTTCCAAATCTTTTTCGGCAATTAGCGCTTGGCGTACAGCAGCCGGTTGATCGCGTTCAGGTACGCCTTCGAGGAGGCCTCGATGATGTCGGTCGAGGCGGCCCGCCCGTGTTCCACGCGGCCGTTCGCCGACAGCTTCACCGTCACCTCGCCCAGCGCGTCCTTCCCCGACGTCACCGATTGGATCACGTAATCAATCAGCTTTCCTCTGAATTGGGTCAGCCGGTCGATCACGTTGTAGCAGGCGTCCACCGGCCCGTCCCCGCTGGCCGCGCCCTGAAGCGGTTTCCCGTCGGGGCTCTTGAGACGCAGCGTGGCCGTCGGGATGACACCGGTGCCGCTGGAGACGTGCAGGTACTCCAGCGCGTACCGCTGGGTCCCCTCGGCGATCTCATCCTGCACCAGCGCGGAGAGGTCGTCATCGAAGACCTCCTTCTTCCGGTCCGCCAGCACCTTGAACCGCTCAAACGCCTCCTCGATCTGCTGTTCGTTCAGCTTGAAGCCCAACCCTTTCAGCCGCGCGACAAACGCGTGCCGGCCGGAGTGCTTGCCCAGCACCAGCTTCGATTCGCCCCATCCGACTTCCTTGGGGGTCATGATCTCGTATGTTTTCTTGAACATCAGCACGCCGTGCTGATGGATGCCGGACTCGTGCGCGAAGGCGTTGCTGCCCACGACCGCCTTGTTCGGCTGCACCAGGAAGCCGGTCAGCTTGGAAACCAGCCGGCTGGCCCGGTAGATCTCCTCGGTCTTAACGCCCAGCTCCACCTTGAAGAGGTCCTTGCGCACCTTGAGCGCCATCACCACTTCTTCCAGGCTGGCGTTGCCGGCCCGCTCGCCCATCCCATTGACCGTGCACTCCACCTGGCGAGCGCCGTTTAAAACCGCCGCCAGTGAATTGGCCGTCGAGAGCCCCAGGTCGTTGTGGCAGTGGACAGAGATGACCGCCTTCTCAATGTTCGGGACGTTCTCCCGTATATTCCGGATCAGCTGTCCGAACTGCGCGGGAATCGCCCAGCCCACCGTGTCCGGCACGTTCACCGTGGTGGCCCCCGCGTCAATCACCGCCTCGTAAACGCGGTACAGGAACTCCGGGCTGCTGCGGGCGGCATCCTCCGCTGAGAACTCCACGTCATCGGTGTATTTGCGGGCCATCTTCACCGCCGCCACCGCAAGGCGGACGATCTCCTCCTCCGCTTTGCGCAGCTTGTACTTCATGTGGATCTCAGAGGTGGCGACGAACGTGTGAATCCGCCGCCGCTTGGCTGGTTTCAACGCCTTGCCGGCCGCCTCGATGTCTTTCGGGACCGACCGGGCGAGACTCGCGATCACCCGCCCCTTGATCTCTTTGGCGATCCGGTTCACCCCCTCGAAATCCCCCGGCGAGGAGACGGCGAACCCGGCCTCGATCACATCCACGTTCAGGCGTTCGAGCTGCCGGGCCACCTCCAATTTCTGTTGGGGGTTCATGGAGGCTCCGGGGCATTGCTCACCGTCTCTCAGCGTGGTGTCGAAAATAATAACTCGGTCTTTTGCGCTCATCGTTTGCTCCGTGTCAGGTCAACAGGTTTGCGTTAAGTCTTCACCTTCTGCCGCTTGGCCCTCGCTTCAGTCTTTCCTCCTAGCTTAGGCTTCGCCTGTTCACCTGGCTTCTGCGTGATCCAGGGCATCATGGAGCGCAGCCGCGCCCCCACCAGCTCGATCAGGTGCTTGTCCCCCCGCGCGAGCAGTGCCTTGAAGACCGGCTTGCCGGCCTGACACTCATTGATCCATTCCCGCGCGAACTTGCCCGTTCGGATCTCTTCCAAAATTCTCTGCATCTCAGCCCGTGTTTCCTCGGTGACGATGCGGGAGCCGCGCGTCAAGCCGCCGAACCGGGCGGTCTCCGAAACGCGCGACCACATCCCCTGGACTCCCTGCGCGTAGAAGAGGTCCACGATCAGCTTCAGCTCATGCAGGCATTCGAAGTAAGCCACCTCCGGCTGGTAGCCGTTCTTCACCAGCGTCTCGAACCCGGCCTTGACCAGAGCTTCGGCGCCGCCGCAGAGCACCGCCTGCTCGCCGAACAGATCGGTCTCGGTCTCCTCGGCGAAGGTGGTCTCGAGCACGCCGGCCTTCGTGGCGCCCAGACCCTTCGCGTACGCCAATGCCACCTGCAGCGCCTTTCCGGTGGCATCCTGATACACCGCCACGAGCGCCGGGACGCCGCCGCCCTGCAGATACAGATCCCTCACCAGCGAGCCGGGCCCCTTGGGCGCGATCATGAAGACGTCCACGTTCTTCGGCGGCTCGATCTGATGGAAATGGATGTTGAAACCGTGCGCGAAGGCAAGCGCCTTGCCGGGCTTCAGATGCGGGAGGATCGAGCTGCGGTACACCTCCGCCTGCAGCGTGTCCTGCAGCAGTACCATGATCACCTGCGCTCGCGCGCAAGCCTCGGCCGCCGAGGTGGGCGCAAAACCATCCTCGACCGCCTGCGCGTGGTGCGGCCCGCCCGGGCGCTGCGCCACGACCACGTCGAAGCCGGAGTCGCGCAAGTTCAGCGCATGTCCCCGACCCTGGATCCCGTAGCCCAGCACGGCGATCCGCTTGCCCTTCAGAACCCCCAGATCCGCGTCCTTGTCGTAATAGATCTTCGCCACGTCAGTTTCCTCCTCCAGCGGTATCCCGGGCCAAGGCCACGCGCCCCGTGCGCACGATTTCCTTGACGCCGTACGGTTTGAGCATCTCCAAGAACGTCTTGATCTTCGCCGGGTCCCCCACCAGCAGCAACGTGAGAGACTTCACCCCCACGTCCGCCACTTCCGCCTTGAGCGTCTGCGCGATCTCCGTCACCTCCGGACGCGTCTTGGCAGTCACCGATACCTTGGCCAGGATCAGCTCCCTGTCCATGTGCTCTTCCTTGGTGAGGTCCTGTATCGAGATGACGTCGATCAGGCGGTTGAGCTGTTTCTTGATCTGCTCGATCGTCTTCTCGTCCCCGTCGAACACGATCGTCATCCGGGAGGCGGTCGGGTCCTCGGTCTCGCCCACTGCCAGCGACTCGATGTTGAACGCCCGCCCGGCGATCAGCGACGAGATCCGGGCCAGCACGCCGAACTTGTTTTCCACCAGCACCGACAAAATGTGTTTGGCCATGGTTACCTCCTCCTTTACGCCATGTCCATGATCATTTCGTCGATCGCCTTGCCCGGCGGGATGATCGGGAAGACCTTCTCTTCCTCATCGCAGATGCAATCCACCACCCAGCATTCCTTGTCGTTCAAGATCTTCTCCAGCGTCGGCCGGACCTCCTCCGGCTTGGAGATGGTCGCACCTTTCGCGCCGAATCCTTCGGCCACCTTCGCGAAGTCCGGGGCCCGGATCCCGCTGTAGGAGAACCGCTTCTTGTAGAACATCTCCTGCCACTGGCGCACCATCCCGAGGTAGCCGTTGTTCAGGATGATCGTCTTGATCGGCAGCTTGTGGTCCACCGCCGTCGCCAGCTCCTGGATGTTCATCACGAACGAGCCGTCGCCGGACAGGCAGATCACCCGCTCTTTCGGTTTCCCGAACTGCGCGCCGATCGCCGCCGGCAGCCCATAGCCCATCGTGCCGAGGCCGCCCGAGGTGATGTACGTGCGCGGCCGGGTCCACCGGTAGAACTGGCAGGCCCACATCTGGTGCTGGCCGACGTCGGTCGTCATCAGGCAGTCTCCCTTCGTCAACTCGGAGAGCACCTCCAGCACGTACTGGGGCTTGAGCTTATCCCCCTTCTTCATCTGGTAGGTCAGCGGGTGCTTCTTCTGCCACTCGTGAATCTGGTCCCACCATTCGGCGTAGTCCGGCTTCTTGGCCGTAGCCTTGACCTCTTTGATCAGCTCCTTGACCACCCGCTTCACGTCCCCCACGATCGGCACATCCACCGCGACGCTCTTGCCGATCGAGGCCGGGTCGATGTCGATGTGGATCTTCTTCGATTTCGGAGAGAAGGTTTCCACCTTGCCGGTCACGCGGTCGTCGAACCGGGCGCCGATGTTCACCAGCAGATCGCAGTACTGCACCGCGTAGTTGGTGGAGGCCGCCCCGTGCATGCCGAGCATCCGCAGGGAGTTCGGCTTGTCCTCCGGGTAAACCCCGAGCGCCATGCAGGTCGTGGTGACCGGCGCCCCGATCAGGTCCACCAGCTCCCGGATCTCGTCGGCCGCCTGGGACATCACCGCCCCGCCGCCCACGTAGATTACCGGCTTCTTGGCCTCGACCAGCATGCGGGCCGCCTTGTCGATCTGGCCCTTGTGCCCCTCCATGAACCGCTGCGGTTTGTAGCCCCGGATCTCCACCTTTTCCGGCCAGAGAAATTCGGTCTCCGCCTGCGAGACGTCCACCGGGATGTCCACCAGCACCGGACCGGGCTTGCCGGTCCCTGCGATGTAGAACGCCTCCCGGATCACGCGAGCCAGGTCGTTGACGTTCTTGACCAAGGTGTTGTGCTTCGTGATCGGGCGGGTGATCCCGCAGACGTCCGCTTCCTGGAAGGCGTCGTTGCCGATGAGGTAGCTGCGCACCTGCCCCGTGATCGCCACCATCGGGATCGAGTCCATGAAGGCCGTGGCGATGCCGGTCACCAGGTTGGTCGCACCAGGGCCGGAGGTGGCGAGACAAACACCCACCTTACCGGTCGCCCGGGCGTATCCGTCGGCCATGTGGGCGGCTCCCTGCTCGTGCCGCACCAGGATGTGCTTCAGACCGGAATCGTACAGCGCGTCGTAAATCGGCAGGTTCGCCCCGCCCGGGTAGCCGAACAGCACGTCCACACCCTCGCGCTTCAAACACTCCACCAGAATCTCTGCGCCCTTCATCTTCGCCATCGCTTCATCTCCTTTTCCGCCAACCGTCCACGGCCCGGTCTTAGGCCGTGTGGCTGAACAGTTTGGTTAGTCCAGCACCGCTCCCTCGCTGGCTGAGCCGACGAGTTTCGCGTAACGCGCCATGACCCCGGTCTTGTAGATCGGGGCGGGCGCTTTCCATTTTTTCAAGCGGCGCTTCAACTCCGCCGCCGGAAGCTCCACCCGAAGTTCCCGTTTCTTCACATCAAAAGTGATCGTGTCCCCGTTCTTCACCGCGGCGATTGGGCCGCCCACCGCCGCCTCGGGCGCCACATGCCCGGCCATCATGCCGTGCGTGGCGCCGGAAAACCGCCCGTCGGTGAGCAGTGCCACCTCGTGGCCGAGCCCCTCGCCGACCAGGGCACCCGTCACCGCCAGCATCTCCCGCATGCCGGGGCCGCCCTTGGGCCCCTCATACCGAATCACCACCACCTCCCCCTTCTTGATCTTCCTGGCCTTCACCGCGGCGAAAGCGTCCTCTTCCCGCTCGAACACCTTCGCCGGGCCCTTAAAGAGGGTCACGTCCTGCCCCGCCACCTTCAGCACGCATCCCTCCGGCGCCAGGTTCCCGCGCAGGATCACAAGCCCGCCGCTTGGGCGGATCGGCTTATTGACCGAATGCACCACCTTTTGCCCCGGCGTTTCCCGCGCGTCCGCGGCTTCCTGGCCAATCGTCCGCCCGGTCACCGTGAGAGCCTGCGTCTTCAGCAACCCCGCCTCCAGCAAGCGCTTCGCGATCAGCCGGATCCCGCCGGCCCGGTGCATGTCCGGCGCGGTGAACCGGCCCCACGGTTTCATGTCGGCCCAGATCGGCGTGCGTTTGCTCACCCGGTCGAAATCGTCGATGACAAGTTTAACACCGGCCTCCCGCGCCAATGCCAGCAGGTGCAGCACCCCGTTCGTCGAGCCGCCGGTCGCCACGATGCCGGCGATCGCGTTCTCGAACGCCGGCCGCGTCAAGATCTGACTGGGCGTCAGTCCCTCCCTCACCAGCCGCACCGCCATCCGGCCCGCCTCGAAAGCCACCTTGTCCTTCTCCGGATCCATCGCCGGGATCGAGTTGAACCCCATCGGCGAGATCCCCAGCAGTTCCATCGCCGTGCTCATCGTGTTCGCGGTGAACTGCCCGCCGCAGGCACCCGGCCCCGGGCAGGCCTGTTTCTCCAGCTCGGTCAGCTCGGCCGGCGTCATCCGCCCGGCGGAGCAAGCACCCACTCCCTCGAAGACATCCTGGATCGTCACGTCGCGGCCCTCGAATCGGCCGGCCGCAATCGAACCGCCGTAGATCATCAGCCCCGGCACGTTCAGCCGGGCCAGCGCCATCACCGTGCCCGGGATCGTCTTATCGCAACCGGAGAGGGCGATCACTCCATCCAGCAGGTGGCCCCGCACCACCAGCTCGATCGAGTCGGCCACCACCTCGCGGCTCACCAGCGAGCACTTCATCCCTTCGGTGCCCATCGAGATCCCGTCCGACACGGACACCGTGTTGAACTCGATCGGCACGCCCCCCTCCGCCCGCACGCCGGCCTTCACCTGCTCCGACAGCCGGCGCAGGTGGAAGTTGCAGGGCATCACCTCGATCCAGGTGTTGGCCACGCCGATCAGCGGCTTCTCGAAATCGGCGTCGTTGAAGCCGACCGCCCGCAACATCGCGCGGGCCGGCGCCCGGTCCAGCCCTTTTTTGAGGGCGTCAGACTTTAACTTCATGCTCAACCGTTCGGCCGGCCGTCTTCATCCACTCATCCAGCTCCGTTCTCCGGAACCGAATCGCCCGCCCGATCCGAAGCGCGGGCAGTTCCCCGGTTTTCGCTTTCCGGTAAACCGTCTGCGGATTCACCCGTAGGTAGACCGCCACTTCGCTTACTGTCATTACTTCCATTACCATCTGTTTTTCACTCCGTTCTGTTTAAAGGAACCCAGAAATTCATTTGCACCATCCTTAGCTTGCAGGCAAATGAACTCTGGAAAAACGAGGTGCCAGTCACCACCTCTTACACCTCGCATCTCTCCCTCCAAAGGTTGGAGAGCTGAGGCGAGGGGTGACTGGCACCGCAAGAGGCTTCCTCTATATGGTAAGTACGAAGCCCCACTCTGTCAACTGCTTTTATACTGGTTTATACTGGGCTTACAGAGAGTATCTCAGCTTGAAAGAACTGGGGGATCTGTAGGAATTTATTCGGTTTTTGATTTCCACTGTTTCTTGATTTTTTTAAAGTGTTGAATCCGCTTATCAATCTTGGTTATTTCCTTTGGATAAAACTCAAGCATGACATCACAAAATTCAAGCATCCACTTCTTTCTAGAATATCCAGGATTAAGTATGATTCGGTTTGAGTTAGCGATTTGAATTTGCCCCCATCCCAACGCTCCAATCGTCAAACAATTCCACGAAAAGAATTCAATAGGAACAAAATTGACGTGTTCAACGCCAATCTTTGTTCCGACAATTTTATAGCCCAAATTCAGAACCAAAAAGTAGTTCTTATCATCCTCATAGAACCTGCTTAGTCGCTCCACTGAGGTCAGATTTGGCATATTAAACTGTGTATCTAGCCGATGCGTTTCAATATCCACAACGTAATAGAATTCGTCTTTGTCAGTAAAAGCAATGTCGGCCATTGCTCGTCTAGCAAATTGGGTAGTGCAAGTCCCACATAATTCTCCGAGTAGATGTTCGAAATTGTCAGCAAGTATGGATTGAATGGCATCGCCTACAGCACGAGGACTTGAAGCTGTCGTCTCAGACATGAAATCCTTATGGGAATTCAATAACTCACGGATCTTCTGCTCCATGCTTTTATATTGCGGTGTATGAAACAGTTGGCTTTTCTGCACGAAAAATCTCAGAACAGAGAAGCCATGGTTTCACTAGGGGTTATCTGCTTTTGTTTCGGCTGCTCCTGTAAACTATTACGCTCCCAAAATACTCCTCCCGCATACCCCTGAATCGACGGGGCTGTTTTTGTCAATTCCAAGCGCTTCAGTGCAAGAGAAGCATAATCTTCATCAAGCTCAATTCCTAAGAATCTACGGCCAAGCTTTTTCGCCACGACGCAGGTAGTTCCTGAACCGAGAAACGGGTCAAGTACAAAATCGCCCATTCTTGAACTTGCAAGGATAATTTTCGCAAGAAGCTTTTCCGGTTTTTGGGTGGGATGGTCGGTGTTCTCTGACATGGACCAAAACGGTACGGTTAAATCCGTCCATAAGTTTGATGGGTGAGTTAAGCGATACCGGCCATTGTCTGTTTCCTGCCAATCTTTTGGTGCGCCATCATCATCAGTATATGGCGCAACGACTTTTTTCTTTAGTTTCACGTCTTCAACATTAAAAACGTATTGATCGGAAACAGTGCAGAACCAAATATCCTCAGAAGCGTTCTTCCAGTTCGTCTTAGCTCCACGTCCTTTTTCTCGCTCCCATGTAATCCTATTGCGAATCCTGAAGTATTTCTCAGCAACTTCTTGGATAGCTCCGGATGATCTCCAATCTCCGCAAATATAAATCGAAGCCGTTGGTTTCAATATTGGTACAAGCTTCGACAACCAAGAATCAATCCAAGACGCATAATTAGAAACAGACATTTCTTTGAAAGTAACAGTATTAAATGTCTTGCTGAGGTTATACGGAGGATCGATAAATAGAAGATCAATAAATCTGGGTGGCAAAAAATTGGATATTTCGAATAAGTCTTGATTGATAACCTGATTTTCTAAAGATTCGACCGTGGCCTTTTCAGATAATTTGAGCAACTGTTTTTTGTAACGGCTTTTTTCTTCGTTTGTAAGGGTGATTGTTTTGTTTCGAGGCGCACGTTCTTTGAAATTCATCTCTTATTTGCCTCCTAGCTGATTCTTATTCTAACTCTGTTCTTGTAGTAAGAACAAAACATCTTCTAGAGTCCAAACCCGGTCTGTAATTCCTGCCGCCATCGCTGGCGTTATGTGCAAGGTCTTATGAACTCGCACAAAGTTATAGTGCATGAAGTAGAGGGCGATTGCGTGGGCGTGATTTTCCACTTTCTTGCTGAATCCGTTTGTTAGGCGGGTGAATCGCCGCGTACCCATCCGCATAGAAAGATTCTGCCGCTCGGACTTGATACGAAGATCAGGCGGAACGGTTGAATATCCAACTGAAAGCAGCCTTGGATTGCGGGGCGGAGCGGGATTCCGATCTGGCAGCCAGAGCAGCGTAGCGGGCCGCGAGCCCGCCGAGGTAGTCCTGGGCTTTGGCGGCGTCTCCGGTCAACCCGGAAAGAACGGGGATGTTCCAATAGCCGACTAGGTGCTCGATGATCTCGGCGTAGTCGCGCAGCGTGTAAACGCCGATCCGCTGGGCCACCACGGAGAACTGGGCGAACAGGTCGGGGGCTGCCCCGTCGGCCATCCGACGGGCGGGCATAGTCACGGTCCTCTTCATCATCTCGGCGAAAGCCACTACCGCCCCGGCAGGATCCTCTTCGGCGATCCTGCCCACGAACCGCTTGTACGCCTCCTCATGCCGGGACTCATCGCCGGTGATCAGAGCGCAGATCTTTCCCAGCGTGGCATCCCCGCACTGGTTGGCCAACCGCGCGGTGTTCCCATGGGAAATCTTCGTGGCCCGCTCCTGGAAAGAGGTGTAGATGAGACCCTTGTAGGGATCGTTGTCGGTCTGGGGATCGAATCCGTTGCGCAACAGATGATGAGTCGTCACCTCGACGGCGTGGATGTCCACGCGCCCGGTGAGGTAGAGGTACCGGATCAGGATCTCTCCGTGTCGGTTTTCCTCGGCGGTCCATCCCCTGCTCCACCGCCCCCAGGGGCTGTCGGACGCTCCCGACTCATCGGTGACGCCCGGGTGGCGGTTAATCATGGTCTGGTAGGCGGGCAGCGCCTCCTCGGTCACCGTGTTGCCGACCAGCGCGACCAGGATGTCGTCCGGGACCGCCTGGGCCTGCTTGCGCAGCCCATCCACCTGATCCTTCCAAGCCTCCGACGTCATGTCGGGAAGGATGTCCGACGGCTGCCAGCTGTCGTCCACTTCCCGGATCAAGTCGAGGTTCTTCTCGACGAATGCCGCCATTCCTTTTATAACGTCCGCGTGGTTTTTCATTAGGTTAGATCATCCCTCCCCGCGTCCCCAGCGGTCAAGATAAACGAGGCCGTCCAGCCGGAGGCGCGGCGCCCAACCCGCCCGCTCCAGCTCAGGCTGCGGCAGGAACTCAACGGGATAGCCCACGCAGAGGTAGGCCACCGGGCTGACCCCCGCCGGAATCTTCAGAATACGCTTCAGTTGGGCGTTCTTCAAGATGCTCACCCATCCCACGCCGACCCCCTCGGCCCGGGCCGCCAGCCATAGGTTCTGCACGGCGCAGCAGGTGGAGTAGACGTCGGTCCGGCGGATCGTGTTGCGGCCCAGCACGTGCGGCCCGAAGCGGCGGGAATCGCAGGTGATGCAGAGGTTGATCGGAGCCTCGAGGATCCCTTCCAGCTTCAGCCGGTCGTACAGGAGGCGGCGCTTGCCCCGGAAACGGCGAGCCGCCTTCGCGTTCTCTGCGACGGACATCCGCTTGACCTTCGCTTTGATGGCGGCGTCCCGAATCACGATAAAGTTCCACGGCTGCATGAACCCCACCGAGGGGGCGTGATGGGCGGCGGTCAGGATCCGGCGCAGGACCCCTTCCGGGACCGGCCGGGGCAGGAACCGGCGGACGTCCCGACGGGAAAAGATCAAGTCGTAGACCGGATGCCGCGGGGTGAGCTCGTGCTTCATTTCAATTTTTCGTCCCAACGGTCATGGCCGATCCTCCAGAGTTGGCCGAGAAAGGGGCCGAACAGGAACCCGATCGAGGCGACGACGGTTCCCACCGAGACGAAAGCCATCAGGACGACGAAGAGTTTTCCGGCAGCGGTCACGGGGGCCTGAGACGGCCCCTGGGCCGTGCAATCATGCTGGTGAGGTAGAAGGCGTCCAGGTAGGAAGAGCCTTCGATCCAATGGAACCCAACGGTCCCCACGGAGAGCACCAGCGCAAGCAGGGTCAGCGAATACAGCGCCCTCTTCCAGGGCGAGTGGTAATGGTGGCGGGGATGGAGCTTCATTTGCGCTGCCGGGCCGAGATCACGAAGGTACTGGGGATCCAGACAAGGAAAACACCCAGGGCGCCGGCCCAGAGGATCCAGCCCATCCGGCCCAGGAGAGCGGAGGCCATGACCAACAGGGAGAAATCAATTCTCAGCCACTCCGCGACCCATGCGAGGGAGCCCTTATCCTCTGACCCGCCGGCCGGGCCCGGCGCCTGCCAGGGAGTGACCCCTCCCACATCCAGCGCGCAGGAAAAGATGCTTCCGCCCGCCGCAATCATCCCCAAAAAAAGCCAGAGGACTTGAGAGGAAACGCGGGTGATGCCCAGCCCCAGCCCGAGAAACAGAGCGGCGTGGACGATGCAGTCGGTGAGGGTGTCCAGCAGCGCTCCCAGCCGGCTGCAGCTGTTGGTAAGCCGGGCCACCGCCCCATCACATTCGTCCAGCAGGTTCGCCAGCAGGAACGCCACGGCGCCCCACAGCATCCCGGAAGGTGTCCCCTGCGAGAAAAAATAGCCCGACCCGAGACCGGACAGGAGCGAAAGGATTGTGACGGCATTCGCGGAGATCCTAGCCCGAATGAACAACGGCACCAGGAATCGAGCCAGTGTGTTATTGAGAGGCAGCAGCCAGAGGCGCGTTATCATACGTAGGGGAAAGCGCGGGCGCGTCGGCCTCCAGCGGGATCAGTTTGCCGGCCTTCGTCAACCGGTAGGAATGTCCGCGCCATGAGATCCGAACTCCAAACAAACCGGAGAGCCAAAGCCCAAAGCTGAAGAGGTCCTGCAGCGGAACCAGCCAGAGGAATTTCCGGGCCGCTCGATCGTGAAGATGACCGGCGCCGACGAGGTGCGCCATCGCCAGCCGGGCGATCCAGACAGCGCCGAGCATTCCCCAAGCAAACGCCGACCCGCCGCCAGCAAACAGCAAAGCCAAGCTCATCGGAACGCCATACGTGAAAAGGAGGCCGCGATAGCCCCACGGCCGGCAGACCCGGATGCCGCGGTTCCAGCGGATCTGGCGTTGGAACAGCGCCCTGAGACCCCGCAGCGAGAGGTCGTGTTCCACCACGACGTCCGAGAGCCGAACGGCATAGCCGGCCTTGGCAATCTTGTTTCCGAGCAGGTAATCGTCCGCCAGGTAATCCGCGATCGAGGTGAATCCGCCGATCCGTTGCAGGGCCTCTCTGCGGACCAGGATCGCCGCGCCCAAGCCGAACTTCATCCCCTCCAGCCGGTTGGCCGTCAGCACGCCCGGGCAGAACTCCGTGGCCCCGTGCAGCGCTTCCAACGCGCCGGCCCAGCCCTTGCTCATGGAGCGGCACATGCAAGTGACCGCCCCCACCGCCGGGTCCGCCATCGGCCGGACCACGCGCCGCAGGTAGTCCATCTCCACCCGGACATCGCTGTCGCAGACCAGCAGGAACGGGTGGTCCGCCTTTTCCTGCATCTGGAGCAGATTGTTCACCTTGGGGTTCGCGCCCAGCGCGCGGCCGCACGGGATGATCTGGATGTCCACGCGCGGGAAGTCGAGCGCCAGGCGCCGCAGGACCGGGATCACCGGGTCCCGCTCGTCGTGGACCCCCAACAGGAGTTGGAACCGCGGGTAATCCTGCCGGCAAAAAGAGGCCAGGTTTTCGTACGTCTCCCGGTCCAGGCCGCAGAGCGATTTCAGGATGGAGACCAGCGGCAGGAATTCCGGCCCCGGCCGGCTTCTCCCGGAGAAGAACCGGGACGCGGCATGGATGCTGAGCAGGTAGAAGGCGATCGAGGTGACGCAAGGAACCAGCAGAAGAAAGAACGGCAGCGACCCCATCAGTTGAGATCCGCGTAAGTGGAAAGCCGGAATCCCGCGCGGTCCAGCGCCTCGCGGACGCGGCCGCTCAGCAGCGCGTCCAGCTGTGTGCGGCTGGCACCCCGGGGATCCGCGTCCCCGTCGTCCGTCGTGGGATGCGAATAGATTTCCACGCGGTCCGACCGGATCTGCGGGATGAGTTTCAATAGATACTCCTCGGTCATTCTTCCGCTCTGCAGCAGCCCGTACACCCGGTCCGCGAACCGGATGCCGGCCGAGGCCAGCAGCCGGCGGGCGTAGCAGCCACGCACCGCTCCGAACATCAGAGAGAAGCGGACCTTCTGCGGCCAGTTGCTTCGGTCAATCTCCAGCGTGAGCCCCAGCTCTTCCGCCGGTAACCGGGCCGCGCGGATCCCGAACTCACGCGCCAATTCCCCCAGCGTTCTCAGAACGGTCGGTGGAAGATGCAGATGCTGATGGCCGTCCACATGGGAGAGCTTGAGTCCGGTGCTCCGGAATTTTTCCAGCTGGGCCCGGATCTCCCGCCGGGTCTGCGCCGGATTGCGCTGGCAGCGCCAGCCGGCCAAGAACGGATCGGAACTGAAGTTCCCTTGCCCATCCACCAAATCCAGGATCTCTTTGTGAGGCAGCGCGGAACGGCCGTCCACCAGCGTCAGGTGCAGCCCCACGGCCAGGCGCGAGTGCAGGCGCGCCACCAGATCCATCCACCGCCTCCTCGAACGCTTCGCCCGTTACCATCAAGCTGGCGCTGGTCAGCACCCCATGCTCGTGGGCCTGGAGGATCGCCTGGTTGACGCTGGAAGAAGAGCCGAAATCATCTCCCGTGATGATCAGGGAGCGCTCTTTCCGAGACATGTCATGAGGAAGCGGCGTGGGTCAACTTGCGCTCGTCGGCGATGAACTTCTTCCGTTCCCGGAGCAGGCGGAGGAACTGCTTTGCCTCGTGCGTCAGGCGCTGCCGCTCCCGTGTGTCGAAGACCGTCTTGCGCACCACCCGCCAGAGGGCGTGCGGCCGCAGGAAATATTCCATATAGAAGCGGTCCACCGCCTCCATCATGGCCGAGCGGGGGAGGTTCGGGTACTCGATGTGCGGCAGCTGGTGCCCGGTGGTGGCCGTCATGTTGACGTCCTTACGGAAGAAGCCGTTCTTGGTGACGTACTCGTACAGCTCCGTGCCGGGGTACGCGTGCGCGATGGAGACCTGGATCGTCTCCGGGTCCAGCTCCTTGGCGTACGTGATCGTCTTGTTGATCGTCTCCGGTGTCTCGCCCGGCAGCCCGATAATGAAATCGCCGTGCACCACCATGCCCGCCTTCTTGCAGTTTTTCATGAACAGGCGGGCCTGCTCCACCGTGATCCCCTTCTTGATGTTCTTGAGAATCTGCGGATCGCCCGACTCGAAACCGACGATGTAGAGCCGGCATCCGGCATCTTTCATCGCTTTGATCGTTTCGTAATCCACGTGCGCGCGCGAGTTGCAGGACCAGGTGAAGTTCAGCTTCTTGAACTCCTTGCAGAGTGCCAGCACCCTTTCTTTCTTGATCGTAAAGGTATCATCGTCGAAGAAGATCTCTCTCGCCTCGGGAAATGCCTCGAGCGCGTAGGTTACCTCTTTCACTACATTCTCGACCGACCTCTCCCGCCACGGGTGCATGTCCATCGTCTGCGGCCAGAGGCAGAAGGTGCACAGCGCCGGGCAGCCGCGCGTCGTGTAGAGCGAGACGTACGGGTGCAGCAGGAACGGGATGTTGTACTTCGTGATGTCGAGATCCCGCTTGTAGATCGGCGTCACCCAGGGGAAGTCGTCGAGCTGCTGGTGCAGCGGCTTCGGGCCCGTATGGATGAACTTGCCCTCTTTCAGGAACGCGACTCCTTGGATCTGCTCCGGCGGCTTGCCGGAAGCGAACTCGACCACCTGGAAATCGAACTCCTTATCGGTCACGAAATCGATCGCGGCGCTGGCGCGCAAGCTCAGCTCTGGCTCAACGCTGACCGGCGGGCCGACGAAGGCGATCTTGAGCGAGGGCTTGGCCTGCTTCATCATCTCGGCCAGCTTTACGTCGCTGCGGAACCCGGCGGTGCTCGTGAACAGCACCACGAACTCGTACTCGGTGGAGATCTTCACGGTCTCCTCCGGGCCAATGCCGTGGGGCGCCGCGTCCAGCAGGCGGCTGCCCGGAATCATGGCGGCCGGGTAGGCCAGCCAGACCGGATACCAGAAAGACCAGACCTCCCGGGTGGAGGGCCAGCGGGAGCTGGCCCCTCCGTCGAAGTCCTCGAAGGAAGGCGGGTTTAAAAGTAAGGTTTTCATCATGGCGTTATTTTTCTCCTGTGAAAGTAGGATGCTCTATTCTACTGCGATTTCGGCTGATTTGAGAGGTTTAAGCCAGGATGGCCAGATACCGGGCGCCGGTCACTGAATCCTCAACGACCACGGCCAGCTTCACGCGGACCCGCAGGAATTCCAGCGACAGCAGAGGGTAGATCGCCGAAGCCGCCACCAATACCGGCTCGTAGCGGTCCGGATTGCCTGGATCCACCCGGTCCGCGGAGAGTGCGCGGTAGCCGTCCGGCACTGTTCCTTTAGGCAGATCCTTTTCGTAGATCAGCAGGCCCAACCTCTCGAACTGGTCCGGCTCGGGCGGGTTTTGGAGCGGAGTGAATTCCATTCCATAAGAGGCAAGCTGCCGGTTCGCTTCCTCAAAATATTGCCGCGTCTGTTCCCGGGCGGCTTCTCCGCCGTGGAAATAGGGTTGAATGTGGAAGGCTTCTTCCTCCCTGCTGTTCAGCGGCAGCAGCATCGCGACATCGGCCCTCACTTCCCGCGCCAGCCATCCCACCTGCTCCTGGACCTCCGCCCCGTAGTAGACGAAAAGAGCATCCGGCTCAAACCATCGCGGCGCTATACGGCCACTGAGAACTCCTTTCCCCCAGAGGCCGGCTTCTTGTAGGATCGCCTCTTCTCCATTCTTCGGATCAGCCAACACCTCAAGGATCGGAAGGGCCAATCGGATAAGTTCCGGACTATAGCTGAGGTTCACCAACGTCTCCGCGGCAAGAACCCTGGCCTGCCACTCCTCTTTGGACCCCGACCGGTGCTTGGGGCTCGCCAGGAACGCGGCCAACCCCTTCCACGCCTCCTCCCGTTCCGCGGGAGCGGCGTAAAAGCGCCGGGCAAGGCTTAACACCGTTCCCACCTGAAGATTCAGGGCCCACTTCCCCTCCGTGAAGGAGAGATGTTTCAGATATTTCAGGAGGGAATCCAAGGGCTCCGGAACCGGAACCATCACCTTCGCCATCAACGGGATGAGAGAATCCCCCTTTATCCGCATCTCCTTTAGCGATTTAGATTCCAAAGAGAGAGCCAGGGAGCCCGGATGTTTGAAATCAGAGATCATCACGCGCAATGGAGGGGCCTCTTGCGCAAACCGGATTGGGTTGGAATAGGTGGGAAGCCAATGATTTTTCTTCCACTCAAGGATCTCCGGGACCATCTCCTGAAGAACCCTCAGGGACCAAGCGCCCTCCGGGAAAACGGCGGTCAGCGTGTAGGGCGGCGTTCCCATACTCCACTCCCCATCCAAACGGGAACGGATGATCTCAAAACCTCGAGGATCGTGGTAGAGAGTGCGGGACTTGTCCGGGTCCTGAAACAGATCCAGCCCCTGCTCAGCAATGAGGACATGCAGAGCTTGGGTTGAATCATCCTCCGGCGGCGTGGTTATCACCGGCGCCGCCGTCTCGATCCGCTGGATATAGATGGTGTCCCGCGTCTTGTAGGGCCGGACCACGACCCCTAGTTCGGGGATCACTTTCACCAAGACTCCGTTGAAACTGTAACTATCGCCGGCAGCTGAATCGCCGCCCAACGATATTTTGGTTCGACCCTCTTTTAACTTTTCGATCAACAATAAGATCTTCGGAGGTTTCCAGCCGGACGGAATAGACAGGCGCAGATGCTGTTCTTTTTTCTCGTAATTCACCACGCGGATCCCTTCCCACAGCTCCGGATATCCCCACGGAAGAAGTACCCCTTTCCGCGGCATCCGAATGAGCAGGGCTGGCGGGGGCCAAATCATGCCGGGCAATTGGAACTGCTCTTCCAGCGGCCTGCGGCGCAGAAGGTTCGGGTACGTGATCAGCTTTTCCTCCGCGCCGGCTTGGGCACCGGCGGGAAAAAGATGGGCGTAACGGTGCTTTTCTAAAAAATCCTCCACCGACCGGATCGCCTTCTCCAGACTCAAAATCGTCTTGCCGCGATTGCCGGGGGTTAGGGTATTTCTCGTGAATCCCTTGTTGAGGATATTAAACAGGAAACGCCCGGACTTTAATCGCTTGACCAGGAGCCCCTTGGGATCCCCCTGCAGACGGGCGCGCAGCCGGCTCAGCGTCGCATCCCGGTCTTCCTTGTGGATTCTCCTCTCTTTAGGCCCGGCCTGGTCGGAAATGCCGATTGGAGTCCCGAGGCCGATCTCCTGCTTCTCCCCCAACGGAGCGAACCGGATAAGTGTGTCCACCATCTGTACGGAAATTTCGCGCCACCGCTCCCGCAGCTCCAGAAGCCGTTCCGTCCCCTCCGTTTCGAAAACCGCCTGGCCGTTCATCTCCATCTCTCTTCGCAGACCGGCATACTTGCGGGACTTGAAGACGGCCTCGATTTCATTGAAGGCATTGCCGTAAAGCACCTCAATCCCTTTCTCTCCAAACCTTTGCCCTTCCAACAAAAAGAGCAAACCAGCTCCTATGCTCTGAAAATCCTTTTGCAGGGCGGAACGGGTCTCCGAAGAGATGCCGCCGTTTTCAGAGTCCCAATGCTTGCGCAGGAATTTTCTCAACAGGGTTTCATCCACTTTGGGATGATTGAATCCCGTGCCCACCGCCCCGTAAACCAGCATCAGGCGGGCTTGTCGGGGCAAGGTCTCGAGCGTGCGGACGCCACCGGCATAGGCCCTGGCCCTTTTTTCAGCGGTTTCAACGGCCTTCTGGACCAGCCGAAATCTTTGGTAATTCCGAGGAGTCACCTTGCTGTAGCTTTTTCCTTTTTTCAACCAGAACGTCTGACCCCAATGGAATTTCTGGAGACGACGCGCCTCCGCAGGCCAGAGGAATTCCGATTCGGGATCGTTCCCATGGAGGATCCGGTCCACGCGGTCGAAGAGAACCCGCCCCATGCTGGGGTCCAGAGATTGAGACTTGGAGAGAAGTTTCTCCTCAACACCGACTTGGACCCCTTCGACGCTACCACGCAGGGCAAAAACCGGCGGAGACGGGAAGAAACAGAGGGTCAGGAATAGCGCCATGGTCTTCATCGGATTAGCGGAAACTTCAGAGATAACGGCGGGGGATTGACGGGGAAAGGCCGACCAGGATCTCGTACGGGATGGTGCGGGCGTGGCGGGCCAGCTCCTCGGCCGTGATCTGCTCCTTGCCCTGCCGGCCGATCAACACCACCTCATCCCCCACCTGAACACCGGGGAGTCCGGTGACGTCGCACATGAGGTCTTCCATGGTGATCCGCCCGATCACCGGCGCGCGGACACCGCGGACAAGGAGATCGGCTTTGTTGGAGAGGGCTCGCACGTAGCCGTGCGCGTATCCGACCGGCACGGTCGCGACGACGCTCGGCCGCTCCGCTTTCCAGGTGGCGCCGTAGCTGACCGTCTGCCCCGGCTGCATGGCCTTGATGAAACGGACACGGCTCTTGAGGGACAGCGCCGGCCGGATTTCGATGGGCTGCGCCTCCTTCACCGGCGAAGCGCCGTAGATCAGAAGACCGGTCCGGACGAGGTCCCAGTGGGATTCCGGGTAGCGGAGCATCCCGACGCTGTTGGCGGCATGCCGGATGCCGATCGGCAGCCGCGCCTTCTCCAACCGCTGGATGAGCTGGCCAAACCGGAGGAGCTGCTCCTCGGTCACCTGCGCGCTCTGCCCGCCGCTGCTCAGATGGGTGAAGATCCCTTCGCAGTGAATGCCGGGGAACTCCATCAGCCGGCGGAAGAGGGAGACTGCCTCCTCGTGCCAGACCCCGTACCGGCCCATGCCGGTATCCACTTCCAGATGGACTTCGACCGGCCTTTCCCCCAGAGAGACCGCCCGGCTGATCGCTTTGGCGGCGCCCAAGTCCCCGATCGCCTGCGTCAGCTTGTACTGCGCTACCAGCGGAGCTTCCTCCGGGAGGAGCTGGCCGAGCACCAGGATTTTCCCGGAAACGCCGGCCTGACGCAGAGCCACCGCTTCCACCACGCTGGCCACCGCCAGCAGGTCGCTCCCGGCCTCGGTCAGCGCGCGCGCGACCGGCAGCAGCCCGTGGCCGTAGGCGTTCGCCTTGATGACGCTGAGCACCTTCACGTGGGGAGAGACAAACCGGCGGATCTGCCGGAAGTTTTTTTGGATCGCCGAGAGGTCTACCTCAATCCAAACCGGCGGAGTGGGGCTGCCTGAAACAACAGGCGGTGAACTGCGGGCGGTGAGGTCTAGACTATTTTCCAATGATGTCGTTTCCTTGGGAGTAAAGATATTGTGGCACAAGGCGGTGAGGGTCGTCCACTAGGCCGGCGGGCCAGCGCCGGGCAGCGCACCGGCAGAGGATATCCGCCCGCGGGACCCACAGAGAGGGCTCGGCCCGATCCACCCCGGCCGGAGCCATGGAGTTCACCAGCTCCGCGTACCGTTTGAGCCCGTCTCCCACCAGGATCGCCGGCTCCTCGAAACGCCGAAGCGCGTCCTCCGGCCGCAGCAGCGCGTCCGGGTCGATCCGCTTGAGCGAGCCGATCCCGTCCGGCGCAAAGCAGGCCATGTAGACGTTTCCTTTCCTAGCATCGAGGAACGAAACAACCGGGTACGGGCTGCTCTCCAGATTGTTCGCGATCACTTCCAGACTGGAAACCGGCAGTACCGGCTTAGTCTTAGCCCAGGCGAGCGTCTTGACCGTCATCACGCCGATGCGCAAACCGGTGAAGGAACCGGGGCCGATGGAAACGGCGAATCCGTCCAACTCCGGAAGCGTCACGCCGGCCTCTTCCAGCATGGCCTGGATGAGCTCGGTCAGAAGCAGCGAGGGCCGGCCCTGTCCTTCCACCTGCCGGTAAGCGAGAATCTTGGAGCCGTCCGAGACGGCGACGGAAAAGACCGGCGAAGAGGTCTCTAACCCAAGGAGTTTCATTAAAAAAATCTCCGGCCCAGGTAACGAGGCCCGTGCGGCACGGCGGTGAAGCGCCGGCTCTCCGGGTCGAGCACCTCAAAGCGGATCTCCAGAAACTCCTCCGGCAGGACGCCCGGCACCTTGTCGCCCCATTCGATGAGCGTCACGCCTCCGGACTCGAAAAACTCTTCCAAACCGACGCTGGCCGCTTGAGGCATGCCCTCTAACCGGAACAGGTCCATGTGGTAGAGCGGCATCCGCCCGGCGCTGTACTGGCGGACCAGGACGAACGTGGGGCTGGCCACCGACGCGGCCGGGATCCCCAGCCCCTCCGCCAGTCCCCGCACGAAGGTGGTCTTGCCGGCGCCGATCTCGCCGATCAGCGTAAGGACATCGCCGGGCTGCAGCTGCTTGGCCAGCGCGGCACCCAGCGCTTCGGTCTCTTCCACGGAACGGGAGAGGGCTTCCATCAGAAGTGCCGGAACCCGGCGAGCGACCGCGACGGCCGTCCTTTCTTTTGGACAACCCCGCCGACGCGGCGCAAACCGCAGCGCAGATTCTTTTTCGCCCAATTCAGCAAGCTCTGCGCCTGCGCGGGAGCGGCCGAAATCAGCAGCTCGAAATCTTCCCCGTCGTTCAGCACCTGCTCCAGAGAACAGCCGGCGTTGCGCGGAATCCCGGCCGGTTCCAGCACGGCCGAAACCTTGCTCGCTTCACATAACTTCAGCAGGTCCGGCCCGAGCCCGTCGGAGAGGTCCATCATCGCGTGGAGCTTCGCGCGCGCCGTGAGGGCGCGGGCCTCCCGCACGCGCGGCCGGAAGCTCAGGTGCCGCCCGCTGCGCAGCGATCCGCCGAGCCGGCCGGTCACCAACAGGATATCTCCCGGCCGGGCGCCGGAGCGGTAAACGACGCGGCTTTTTTCTACCTCCCCCAGGATCGCCACATCCACCACCACCTGCGGCGCACGCACCGTGTCCCCGCCCACCAGATCCACGCCGTACTCGCCCGCGCAGCGGCGCAAACCCCGGTACAAACCATCCACGAAAGAGACCGGCGTCGAGCGGGGAAGTCCCAGCGAGATCACCGCCTGACGCGGCAACCCACCCATCGCCGCCACATCGCTCACGTTCACCGCCAGCGCTTTCCACCCGATCCCCTCCGCCGGCATCTGCCGCCTGAAGTGGACCCCTTCCACCAGCATGTCGGAAGCGAACAGGCGCAGCATCCGGCCGGACCCTTTGAGCACGGCGCAGTCGTCGCCGATCCCCCGCACGACGGCCGGCCCGGTCCGGATCGTCCGGGCAATCCGGCGGATCAGCCCCTCTTCTCCCAACCCGGAAACTTTCACGTTAAATTCACCAGCGCCTTGATCAGGGAAGCGATGTACAGCATGCCGGCGTTATGGAAGATGTGGATCGCGACGGGTGCCACGAGCGACCCGGTCTCCTCATAGACCCAGCCGAACAGCAAACCCAGCCCCAGGATCGGCACGAAGGCCGCCGCGTCCATGTGGAGCAGCGCGAAGAGGAAGGCCGAGAGAAACAGCCCCCGCGCGACGCCCACCCGCGCCCGCAGCCAGCCGTACAGAAACCCTCGAAAAAACATCTCCTCCGCGATCGGACCGGCGACCACCGCCAGGAGCAGCAGGAGCCGGACTACCCGGGTCCGTTCCTCGGAGAGATACAGGGTGAAAATCGGCTGAAGGGGCGGCTCGATCCGGAGAAGCTTCAGCACCACCGCGACGGCACACAGGAGCAGCGCGAACAACGGGACCGAAAACAGATATTTCCGGAACGCCAGGCGGATCGCGGGGAAGACCTTGCCGGCATCGAACGTTCTTCCCTGGAGCCGGCTGCGCTTCAGGAAGAACCAGCCCGCTCCAACCGCCGCCAACGTGTCCACCAGCAGCGACTCGGCCAAGGCTGCACTCCGGCGATCTATCCAAGCGGGGTGAAACAGGCGGAACAAAACCGCCTGGATCAGAACAGAGCACTGGATGAGGAGCAGGATACTCAGGACGAAGCGGAAGATCTGCCGCGGGCCCCATTCCGGCGGGGGCGGAGATCCCGAAGGCTGATCCGGCGGACTCCCTCGAAACTGGCGCAACAGCAGACGCCCCCACTGAACCAGGACGCCAAACGCCACAGACACCATCAGCAAGAAGCCGATCTGGAACCGCCACCAGAGGGGCCGGTTCTGGCGCAGCTTCATTTCCAGCATCTGCCGGTCCGCCGTCATCGTCCGGCGGATCTCTTCACGCGCCTGCTTCTCCTGCGTCTGCCAAGAAGAGCCTTTCCGCCCGCCGAGCACGGGGGCCATCGGCGGAACCCAGAACGCTTGAGCGATCCAGGCAAGCACCAAGACCGTCAGTAGGAAGAGATCCAGCCTTTTCATCCGACGTCGTCGTAGGTCCGCACCCGGTACTCCACCCTGAGCTCCTCAACGGCAATCCGGCGGCAGGCCTCCAGATCCACGCCCGGCATCGCCACCACGGTGGCAATTACCTTCAGGCCCGCGTCGCGGCATTGCCGGATGAACTCCTTGATGGAGTCGTACGTCTCCAGACCGTAGACCGGCCGGCAGATCTCCAGGTACTGCTGCGCGTCCGGCGTGTTGAGGCTGACCGACACCTCGTCCACCGCCCCTTTGAGCTCCTGCGCGATCGGGCGCCGGTGGATCAGGTTGCCGTGGCCGTTGGTGTTCAGCCGGATCCGGCGGGCCCCTTTTTGTTTCAGGCGCCGGCCCACTTCCAGCAGCACCTTCAGCCGGATCGCCGGCTCGCCGTAGCCGCAGAAAACGATCTCCTCGTAGCGGGAGGGATCGCCCGCGTCAGCCAGGACTTCTTCGGCTGAGGGATCGCTGGACATCCTCAGGTGATGCCCCTTCACGAAGGGGGAGTTTCCCTCCCCTTTCCAAAATTGCTCGTCGCTCAAGGCGCAGAAGACACAGCGGTCGGTGCAGGCGTTGGTGAGGTTGAGATACAGGGAATTCCGGATGGCGTAGGCGATCTTGCCCCGGCGCGGCGCCGGCCCGATCCCGAATAGTTGATTCGCGTTGACCGTGGTCATCCGCGCTACATCCTCGGGCGTCAGGTCCTTCAGCTTCGCCCAGGTCTCCACCAACTCGCTCAAATAGGCCGGCTCGTTCCGCCGGCCGCGCTGCCCTTGCGGGGCCAGGAAGGGCGCATCCGTCTCCAGCACCACCTTCTCCAGCGGCACCTCTTTCGCGACCGCCCGCAGCAGCTCCGCTTTGGCAAAGGTGAGATTCCCCGCGAACGAGAGGTGTAACCCCATCTCCAATGCCTCCCGCGCCGTCGCCAGGTCACCGGAGAAACAATGGAGCAGCCCGCGGATCGGCGGCTTGAGACATTCTCTCAGGATCGCGAAGAGATCCCGGTACGCCTGTCCGGCTTGTCCGGAAGCGCCGGCCTCCTCCTCTTGCCGGCAATGCAGGATCACCGGCTTCCCCACCTCATGCGCCAGCCGCAGCAACTTTCGCAGGGCCTCCTGCTGGATGTCGCGCGGGCAGAGGGCCCGGTAATAGTCCAGCCCGATCTCGCCGATCGCGGCCACCTTCTCCTCGGTGGCCAGCCGGGCGAGCTCCGCCAGCGCCTCGCCGGTCAGCTCCCGAGCATCGTGCGGGTGGACCCCCAGCGCGGCGTAAACCTGCGGGTACCGACGGGAGAGCTCCAGCACCGTCCGGTTCGAGGCGAGATCCGTGGCGGGATCCAGCAGCGCCGCGACACCGGCCTCCGCGGCCCGCTTCACCACCGCGTCCCGATCGGCGTCGAACTCCGCCCGGTGCAGATGGCAGTGGGTGTCAATGAGCTCGTACACGTTCCACCACTTTCGGGATCCTGGCCAGCGCTTCCTCTATCTCTTCATGGGTCGTCGCCCACCCCAGCGAGAACCGGATCGAGCCGGCGATCCGCTCCCCCGGAAGATTCATCGCCACCAGCACGTGCGACGGCTCGGTCGACCCGGAGGCGCAGGCCGATCCGGTGGAAACCGAGATGCCTGCCCTATCCAGCCCCATCAGCAGCGTTTCCCCCTGACATCCGGAGAAGCTCAGGTTCAATGTGCCGGGCAGCCGCTGTGTGGGATGACCGTTCAGCTCGATTCCGGAAATTTTCTCTCGCAGCCCCTTTTCCAGCCGGTCCCGAAAACCGATGATCCGTTCCATTCCTCCGGCGGACCGTTCCGCCAGCGCGGCCTGCGCCGCGGCCCCCATCGCCACGATCCCGATCACCCCCTCGGTGCCGGCCCTCAAACCCCGCTCGTGCGGCCCGCCCCGCAGCACCGGCGCGATCTTGACCCCCTGCCGCAGGTATAAAGCGCCCGCCCCTTTCAATCCCCCCAATTTATGCCCGGAGAGGGAAACCAAATCCGCCGGCATGCGGCTCACATCCAGATCCAATTTACCGAACGACTGGACCGCGTCGGTGTGGAAGAGGATCCCCTTCTCCTGCGCGATCCGGCCGATCTCCTCCACCGGCTGGATCGTCCCCACTTCGTTGTTGGCGTGTATCACGGAGATGAGGACCGTCTTCGGCGTGATCATCTGCCGGAGCGCCTGAGGGGCCACGGCACCTTGAGAGTCCACCGGCAGCACCGACAATTGGTACCCCTCCTCCTGCAGCCCCTCCGCGGCATGCAGCACCGCGTGATGTTCCACCGCCGAAAGGATCAGGTGATTCCCCTTGCCGCGCAGCGCCCGGGCGGTGCCGGAGAGGGCCAGGTTGTCCGCTTCCGTCCCGCCGGAGGTGAAGATGAGTTGGCCTTTCGGGTCTCCTAACGCCTTCAGGAGGCCGGCCCGCACCCCGTCGAGCGCCGAGCGGACCTGCCGGCCGTGGGAATGCAGGCTCGACGGATTGCCGAACGCCTCGTCGAGAAACGGCTGGATTGCCCGGCGCGCTTCCGGCCGGACCGGCTGAGTGGCGTTGTAATCGAGATAAATCGTTTTCATGCGTATAGTATACTACTGAGGATAATGAAGATTCCGCTGGAGTGGATCCTGTTGGGCTTGGGGCTAATCGGCGCGGCTTGGGCCGCTATTTACTCGTTCATCACATCCGGCCACCTGCAGAACCGGACGAATGAGCTGGAACAGCTCAAGGCACAGGTCCTCGAGTGGAACCGCCGGCTGGAGCAGAACGTTTCCCTCCGGACGAAAGACCTGGAGCTGGTCCACCGCCAGCTCCAGGAGACCTATCTCGAGACCGTCACCTCCTTAGTGGAGGCCCTCACCGCGAAGGACACGTACCTCTTCGGCCATTCTCACAGCGTCGCCACCTATGCCCGGTCGATCGGAGAGGAGATGGGCTTCTCCAGAGACCGGCTGGACCGGCTGGCGCAGGGCTGCGAGCTGCATGACCTGGGCAAGATCGCCATCCCCGACACGATCCTCATGAAACCGGGCCCGCTGAATAAGGAGGAATTCGAGATCGTCAAACAGCATCCGGTTTGGGGCGCGCGGATCCTGGAGCCCCTCACCTTCATGAAGGACATCAACGAGATGGTCCACCAGGAGCACGAGCGGTGGGACGGCAGCGGCTACCCCCAGGGCTTAAAAGGAGAGCAGATCCGGCTGGAAGCCCGCATCATCGCCGTGGCCGACGCGCTGGATGCCATGATCTCCGACCGGCCGTACCGGCAGAGCGTCGGGCTGGAGAAGGCCTCCGCGGAGCTCCAGCGCTGCGCTGGCACCCAGTTCGACTCAAAGGTGGTGGAGGCCTGCCTGCGGGCCATCCGGAGCGGCAAGATCGTTCCTCTGTCCCACGAGCAGATCCACGCGGCGATGCGCGGCCCGCAAGTGCCGGAGCATCACTCTCACCCCTCCAGCTAAGGCTACAAGCGGTTCTTGATCTTGTCGAGCAGGTCGCGCGACACCTTCTTCTGCCCTATCCCCACCCGGATCTCGATGCGGCAGCTCTTCTCCCCCACCGGCAGCACGTCCACGTAGACGTTCGCGCCGTCGGGATATTCCCCTCGCAGCTGCGTGGCGTGGGTCTTGATCACCTTCTCCGTCAGTTTGATTTTCTCCGCCCTGAAAGCGTCCAGGGCGGCCTCAACAGCCCGGTCCCTCGACACCCGCTCCTCGGAGATGATCTTCCCTGCCTGCCAACCCACCGCGCCGCCTGCCGCCACGACAGCCACGCATCCGCTGGAAACAGCCGCCAGCCCGATCAGCACGACGCCTAAGATGATTCTTCTAAGCATGCCGGGTTCTCCTTTTTTGAAGATCCAACACCGCATTGTGTAAATCATCGGCGATAAAGAGCGCCCCTTCCCTGGTCGACTGGACCTGAGGATACCGCCGCGGATCGCCGATCACCAGAGTCACCTTGGACGGCTTGGGGACCAAGTTCCCCTTGGGCCAGGCCTGATGGGCCCCTTGGATGTAAGCGGGGACCACCGGGATATCCGTTCCGGCAACGAGATACCCCACCCCCGGACGGAACCTGTCCATCGAGCCGTCCAAAGAACGGGTTCCCTCCGGAAACAGGATGATCGCCTCTCGGGAAACCTGGAGCACCTCCGCGCACAATTCGAGGCTTTTCTGCGGATTGTCTTTTCGGTCAAACGGCATTGCGTTGACAAACGCGATCGCCATTAATGCCCTCAGGAAGTCCCGAAAAAAGTAATCCTGCGCGGCCGCCGCATAGGCATGATACCAGTGGCTGGGGCGCAAGACGCAGGTGAGCGCCACCGCATCCAGGTGGCTTGAGTGATTGGCCACCAGGACAAACGGACCAGACGCGGGGATCTTTTCCCTGCCGACAATCCCCAGCCGGAAATACGCGCTCAGCACCAGCCGCATCAGCAGCACGCCCGCCAAGCGAAGGCCGTACACCGCCATATCCGGCTCCCGAGGAAAAGAGGAGAGCCTCTCCTGAATCGTTTTTGACAGGAGCGGGGACGGCGCGTAGCGCCATTGTTTCACCGGATTCCCGAAAAATACGCCACCATGTGGAAGAACAGCGGAGAAACCAGGATCAGGCTGTCAAACCGGTCCAGGAATCCGCCGTGCCCCGGGAAGATCGCCCCCATGTCCTTGATGCCGATGTCCCTCTTGATCACGCTGATGGCCAGGTCTCCGAATTGCCCGCCGACGCCGATGATCAACGACGTGAGGACCAGTTGAAGCGGCCCAAAATGCGGGACCGTGGACCGCAGCGCCCAAACCACCGCCGCCGTCATGAGCACGCAGCCCACCGCCCCTTCCCAGGTTTTTCGGGGGCTGACGTTCGGGACCAGCAGGTGCCGGCCGAACAGCTTCCCGAACGTGAACGCGGCCACGTCGTTAAACCCCACAGCCAGCGTCAGCAGCAAAAGATAGGAGAGACCGTGCTCCACATTGGTGAGGTAGCTCAGGTGGCCCAGGAACCAGCCGAAGTAAAGGAAGCCGACGATGCTCAAGCACTCCGATTGGATCATCCCCTCGGTCCGGTTGCGCAGCACCGGGATCATCAGCAAGCCGACGATCCCGTACATCGGCCACACAAGGAACATGGCGTACCACCGGATCCAGGACAGATACCCCAGGAACAGGATGGCCCCGTAGACGGCCCCGGTGAAAACCCAATCTTGGTAAAGACCGGTCGCCCGGGAAAATTCCTTGAAGCAGCCGATAGACAGCAGGGTGACCGCCGCAATGGTTGCGTGCCTTCCCAGCCCCAGGGAGACTGCCATCAGCGGCAAAATCACCCACCAGGAACGATAGGTGACCAGCGCGGAGGAAACAGCCGACCGGGGTCCGGCAACCAGGCGCAAGATCCCCAAAATCAGCCCGCCGGCAACCAACAAACCCAGCCAGATCTTGACATAGAGCAGATAGACCGGATTAGAAAACTGCAAGCCGTTCACCGAAACCCTCCGCCAACACCCTTCAACAGCTCGTGAATCCGCCACACCCTCTGCAGCACGGTGACGGTTCCCAGCACGAGAAAAAGAGCGAGCAGTCGCTCAAAATAATCCAACCCAAAGAAAGCCAGGATGCACGCCAAGCCCAGCCAAAGCATCCGGTCTGCCTTCCCCAGAACGCCTCCGTACTGGCGCCCGACACCAACGGCCTTCCCGATAATTCCCACAGTGCTGGAAATCAGGACCACCGCCAGCACCGGCAACACCCGGGCCGCTGAGGCCAACGGGGAGTATGCCAGCCCCAGTAAGATAGCCGCGTCCGATAGGCGATCCGTCAGCTCGTTCAACACCTCTCCGAAAGGCCGCGCCTTCCCCGTCTCCTGGGCCAACAACCCATCCAGCGCGTTCAGCGCGATCCGGACGAAGAACAGGAACGGGATCAGCAAAAAAAACCACCGGTTCCGGGATGCAAAGGAGAAGAGGACCCCGCATCCCAGCGAGCAGGCCACGGCAGCCCAGGTCAAAACGTCCGGATGCACCGGCTTCAGCCACGGCAACAAACCCCTCAGCAGCTGACGGAACGCCGGCTTGATCGAATAAAGACCCATGAAGGCACCTCTCCGCTTCTACGCCCTGTAAACAGCATGGGATCCATTATGCCACCCGCCAGGCAGCAACAAGCTGTCTGAATCGTGTATACTTAGATTGGCAGGAGAACCATGGGGTCGGAAGGTTCCTGCCGATTGAGGTGAAGAAGATGGGGTACGGTAAGGTTTGAACGGGCGGGTGCCGCTGGAAGAATTCCCCGCTCGTTCTTTTTTTTATCAGAACGACAGTAAAATAACTCCGCCGCAAATGAGCAGAGTCCCCGCCCACCGGCCAGCCGTGACGTTTTCTTTTAGAAAAACACGGGCCCCCACCGTATTGACCACCGAGCCCAAGGCCGTCGCCGGCAGCGCGAAACTAAGATCGGTCCAACTCAGCAATACAAGAAAAAGAAGGAATGCCACAGCGATGCATAGAACACCGAATCCGAGCATCTTATTCCTCAGGACTTGAGAGATAAGATCCCAGACCTGCCCGAGCCGGCACAGCGTCACATCGCCCATGCGCTCCATTCCTCTTCGGAGAGCCACATTCCCCACGGCATCCGCCAGCACAACCCCAATAACCGCAAACCACGTTCTCATCCAATATTCCTGCGTTCACTCAAACCCACAACCGATCTCCCAACGGAAATCAGGCACGTCCCCAACCACCGACTCACCGAGATAGATTCTCCCAGCAGCTGCCAGGCCACCAAGGTTGTCAGCACATATCCGGATGCCGTCATCGGCAGAACGTAACTCAGCTCAAGTCTGGAAAGCGCCGTCAGGAAAGAAAGGAAGTATCCGATCAGGAGGATCACCCCGAGGACGACCCAGGGATTCTTCAGCAGGCGAGGGCCCACAACGAGAACGGCAGGAAGACTGGTTGGATTGATCTCCCCAACCAAACGCATGCCGTGGCTCAAGCAGCTGTTGCCCAAGACCTCGAACGACACGATCAGTAAAAGCAGAAGAGCGTTTTTCAATTTCCCTTGGGTTCTTCGGCGGCTTTGAGGTATCCCGCTGCTTTTAATTTTTCGATGGCCCTTTTAGCCATCTCCCTCCCCCAGGTTTGACCGACCATCATGCTTTCCTGCATAACACTCGGCAATACGCTGATAACCTTCACGCCCAGCGGACTCTCGTAGAACGCGATCAGCTCCTTAATTTCGCCATCGGTGTAATATTTCGCGTAAATGGGAATTATCTGATCCATGAGGTCTTCTTCATGAACTTCATTCATAAAACTTTCCCAGAATTGCTCGGGAACCTGCGGCGCGGAAGCCTTCATGGGATTGAGCATCGCCCTCATGACCTGAACTGCAATTTTTGATGAATTCGTCAGAACTAAAAGCCTCTTAATGTTCTCTTTCCGCGCATCGCTTATGGCAGGCGCCGCCGCTTCCTGCGAAAACACAGGCGTGCCCTGCAGACCCAAGACACACAAAAAGAGTAAACCGCTGATCGTCTTATTTTTCATGGGTTCCTCCCTTTAACTTTATCAATACTCCCGAAAACGGAACAGATTCACCATACGTAAAAACGAACGGCCACGTAGTGGCAGATGCTTCCGCCCAGAACGAACAGATGCCATACCGTGTGAGCGAAACGTTTTCTCTTGAAGAAAAAGACCGGAACGCCGGCGCTGTAGAGCAGACCCCCCGCGACCAGCCAGTAGGGCCCTGCAGCCGGCAATCTTTTCATCAAAGGGCCGGCGCCGATCAAAATCAGCCAGCCCATCACCAGATAGGACAAGCTCGAGAACACCTGGAGCTTTTCGGCTGGGAACAACCATGTCACCACGATTCCCGCCAACGCCAATCCCCAGATCACGCCGAACAAGCTCCAGCCCAACGCGCTTCTTAAAGTGACCAATGTGAACGGTGTATAGGTGCCCGCGATCAGCAAGTAAATGGCGGATTGGTCGATGATCTCAAGTATCCGCTTGGGGCGCGGAGCTTGGACCGCGTGATAGAGGGTGGAGGCCGCGTACAGCAGGATCAGGCTCGCCCCGTAAATGCTGAAGCTGACCACCTGCCAGGCGTCCCCGTGAAGGGCCGCCGGCGTGACCAGGGCCGCGAGTCCTGCGATGCTTAAAAGAAGGCCTAAACCGCAAGTCAGCGTGTTGGCGGCTTCTTCGTTCAAAGGATCTTCCCCTCGAAATGTTTTTTGAACTCTTCGCCGATCTCACGAATAGCGTGTTTGAGGCCCTCTAGAAACTGGCCTCGGGAGAAGTGGCGCTGAAGCGATTCCGAGATCTCCTTCCAAAAAGAATCGCCGACGCGCTCATGGATCCCCGAGTCACCTAAAATCGCAAACGAGCGATCCTCAAGCGAAAGATAAATCAAGACTGCATTCCGTTGTTTCCTTCGATGCAGCCGCTGTTTCTGGAAAATCTTCTTTGCCCGGTCCATCACATTCCCGCCGGCTCTCCGGTCGAGATGGATCCGGATCTCGCCCGTCGTATCCTTCTCCGCCGCCCGGATGGCTTCGACGATTTCCCTCTTTTCCTCTTTGCTCAAGAAATGATGGGGATGCAGCCTGCGCTCTACCATGACCCGCTGGCGCCTCCTCCCCCAAATCCTCCGCCACCACCGCTGAAACCTCCGCCACCGCCTAAACCACCTCCAAAACCACCCAATCCTCCTATCCCGTACCCGCTGTAATAGCCCCGTCCACTCAACCCGGATGAATTGGAAAATCCCTGTCGGAAAATGGGACGCAGAAGGAGCGAGAAAGCACCCAGGATCAAGATGCCGACACTGGGAATTACCAGGAAAGAGCTGCCGGTAACCACCGCGGCAACAGATCCAACAAGGCCAGCAAGGCATAGAAACCAGAGGACGGCTGCCGGAAGAAACTGGACGATCATAAAACCGGGGCCTATCAGCTGCCCAAAAGGAATCCCGCTCCCTAACCTTAAACGCGGAGAGGGTTGATACTCCCCCCGCGTGGCGGACAGGATCGCCGCGACCGCCTGTTCGATCCCCCCGTCGTAATCGCCGGCCCGGAATCGCGGCACAATCTCGTTTTCAATAATCTGTCTAGAAAGGGCATCCGTCAGCACGCCCTCAAGCCCGTAGCCCACCTCGATCCGGACCTTCCGGTCCTCCTTGAAGATCACCAGGATGACGCCGTTGTCTTTTCCCTTCTGGCCCGGCTTCCAGGCCTCGGCCAGCCGGATCGAATAACTCTCCAGAGCATCTCCCTCCAGCCGGGGAAACGTGGCCACTAGAACCTGGTTGCTGGTTTTCTCTTCAAAATCCTTGAGCACCTGCTCCAGCCGCTGCCGCGCGGAATCGGAGAGTATCTTGGCGTAATCGGAGACATAGCCGTTGGGCCGCTTGGGAACGTCCAGCGCGAAGAGCGGCGCGGAACTGAACAGGAAGAAAGCGGCGGATAAAAAGAGGCCGTGGAACAGCCGGCGCATCAAAACTTTACAACGGGAGCCTTGGCAGCAGCCTCGTCGGCCTGAAAATACGCCTTCTCCTTGAACCCGCCGAGGTTCGCGATCCAATTGGCCGGGAAACTCCGCCGGAGCGTATTGAAGCTCCGGGCGGTCTCGTTGAAACGCATCCGCTCCACCGTGATGCGGTTCTCGGTTCCCTCCAGCTGAGACTGGAGCGCGAGGAAATTCTGATTGGCCTTCAGATCGGGGTAGCGCTCGACCACCACCAGCAAGCGGCTCAGCGCCCCGGACAATCCCTGCTGCGCCTGCTGGAATTTCGAAAGCGCCTCAGGGTCACTGATCATGCCCGGAGAAACGCTCAACTGCCCCACTTTTGAACGCGCGTTCACAACATCTTCAAGGGTTTGCTTTTCGTGGGCGGCATACCCTTTGACAGTCTCAACCAGGTTCGGGATCAAATCCATCCGGCGCTGGTAAACGCTCTGCACCTGCCCCCAGGCGCTTGAAACCTGCTCATCCGCGGTAACAAGCTGATTATAGATTCCCCCGATGGTCATCACCCCGAGGAGCACAACCGCCACCACAATCAGGACTCCAATCCAGACCTTTTTCATTCAATCCTCCACAATATGATTTATCTAGATTATAAACCCCGCTGGGGCATTTCCAGCTTATTCACGGGTGTGGATTACGAGAACCGGGGTTGAGCGATCCGGTCGACACTTTCTTCCTTATGCAGGCGCTCATCCAGCCCGATCCGGCGGAACAGGTCCGCCACGGACGGGAAGCGCCCGTACTCTTCCTCAAAGTCGCTGACGAACGGCTCACGCTCCATTGCCGGGTTCTCGGCCACGAATCCCATGTATTCATGCTCAGCGTGGTCCTCGAAATCGGCATTGAGCCCGTAGCTCCAAGACGGCTTGATCACGTACAGCAACCAGCTCACGTGGTAGTAGGCGAAGGCCAGGATCTGGGGGACCACCCGGTGCAGGAAGAAATTCTCCGGGATCCCCTTCCCCTGCACCATCTCCTCAAGAATCAACAGGTGCCACTGCTCGTTGTCCTGCTGCCGGCGGGATTCCCGGACGAACTCAAAGATGCGCCGGGCAAAATGAGGCCGGCTGTAGGTGTGGGTCATGGCGATGTAGGCCACGTGCTCCCAGGCCTGATAGGGAACGCGGGCGACCACCTCGAGCACCTTGAACTTGGAAAGCGTTCGCCCGCGGCCATAAAAGAGGTCCATCGTGAAGAAAAGCAGGCCGGCGAGGAACCCGTACCGCCGCCGCGGCGCGGCGAGGGTCCGTTCCTGCTCAGCCTTCAGGACCGCCGCTGTTTCCATGTTCCTCTTGGCTATACCCGTTTCCAGTAAACCGTGAACTGCACGAGGACATCTTTGCGGACGCGGATGATTCCCGCTGCGGAAGGGGGTTTCAGATCGAACAGCGTCGTGGTGAGCGGGACCTCCCCCGTCGCCTCAATCGCATCTCCCGAAATAGAGGCCTTCACCTCGAACGAGATCGTCCGCTCCACTTCGCGAATCTTCAAGAGCCCCTCCACCCGATAGCGGTCATCCTTCAATTTAATTGCCTTCGTTGGGGTGAACCGGATGTTCGGATAATGCGCGGCATCAAACATCCTCCACATCGCCTGGTTGCGGGCCCAAATGCCGGTATGGAGGCTTTGCACCGGCACGATCACCTCCTCCGGACCGGCGAAAAGCTGGGATTCCGGATCAAACACCATTTTCCCCTGCAGTGAACGGGTCCTCCCCACAAAACTATGGAATGTGGCGTGCCCGATGAACTTTAACGTGCTCTCCTTGGAGTCCAGCTCATAGGTAAGCGGTTCAGCCCAAACCTTGCCTGTCCCGAGCAAGAAGGAGGCAGCCAACGCAATCGTTACCAGCGGAGCAAGAGGGCGAATTGTATCAGCCATAACCTGTCCCTTCATGAAGCGTCCCCTTTCTCTCATTAGCCGTGAGCCACGCGATGAATGAGCTCCGACAAAAACGGCTGATAGCGGACTCCGAGCTTCCGCGCTTTTTGCTTGATGCTCTCCAAATCCTCGCGGTTAACCCGAATATTCAGGACCGCATCTTTCCTGCGATGCGCAACCGCTTGAGCAACTCCTTCAAAATCCACCTTGCTGACGTCAACGTACTCCCCCTTCAGCAGGGCTTGCTCTATCTCCCTTTCTTTCCGAGTCAATTTGACGCGTTTCATAACTTCTCCTACCTCCTCCACAAACTGATCATATACTTTTGTATATACAGTTTGTCTAAAAAATATGCCGGGGCTCAGCAGCGGGTGCAGTTGATTTCGGCTTCCTTGCGACGGCTGGCAAAACCCCGGACGATCTTCACCGCCCCCTTAGGAACGTCAAATTGCTTGGCCAGCGCCTCAATCACCGCGGCATTCGCCTTGCCGTCTTCCGCCGGAGCGGATACCGCCACTCTCCAGCTTCCATCCGGCATCTGCTCCACTCCGGGCCTCTTCGCCCAAGGCACCACCTTTATTTGGATCCGCATTTACTGCAATCGGGGAAAGAGCGGCGTGCCCTTGGAAATCGCCTGACCCGCGGGGATATGCTCTTTGAGGGCGACGGGGAGGCGCTGGGCGCTGAGGTCGGTGGTGAAGCCAAGTTGTTTCCAGGTGGATTCGGCGGTGCCGGGCAGGAACGGCCACGTCAGCAGGGCGATTGCGCGGACTGTGTCGGCTAGCTGATAGAGGAAGCTCTCCAGCTCCTGCCGCTTCCCTTCCTTGGCCAGCGTCCATGGAGCCCGTTCTTCCACTAGCTTGTTCGCGCGGGTGATCAGCTCCCAAAGAGATTTGAGCGCTTTTTCCGGCGCTATCTCGGATAACGCAGTCCAGACGCCGGCTTCCGCCTGGACCGCCAGCTCAACGAGAGCCGGGTCCGGCTTGCCGGCGGGAACCTTCCCGCCGGTGTGTTTCTCCAGCATCGTGAGCGTCCGGTAGACCAGGTTCCCCAGGTCGTTCGCCAGGTCGGAGTTGATCCGCTTGGTGAGCGCCTCCTCGGAGAAGACGCCGTCGTCGCCGAAGGGGACGTCCCGCAGAAGGAAGTAGCGAAAGGCGTCCAGGCCGTAGGCTTCCACGACCGCCTGGGGATCCACGATGTTCCCCTTCGACTTGGACATCTTCTCTCCCCGGATCAGCCACCAGCCGTGGGCGAAGACCATTTTGGGGGGAGTCAATCCCAGCGCGTGCAGGATGATCGGCCAGTAGAGGCAGTGATGCCGGATGATGTCCTTGCCGACGAGGTGGAGGGGGCCGGCCTCTCCCCAGTAGCGCTTGAACTTGTCGCCGTCGGGCCAGCCGAGCGCAGAGATGTAGTTGATCAGCGCATCGAACCAGACGTAGGTGGTGTGGTTCGGGCTGAAGGGGACCGGGATGCCCCAAGGGACCCGCTCTTTCGGACGGGTGACGCAGAGGGCCGGCAGCTCGGCGGTCAGCATCCCGAGCACCTCGTTGCGGCGGGACTCCGGGCGGATGAAGCCGGAGTTCTTCTGGATGTAATCCTTGAGCCAGGCCCGGTGCTTCTCCAGCGGGAGGAAGTAATCCTCTTCCTCTATCTGGCTCACCGGCCGTTGGCATTGCGGGCAGGCCGGCTTGGCGGTGTCCACCTCTCTCAACCCGAAGCTGGTCTCGCAGGGGACGCAGTACCAGAATTTGTAGCGGCCCAGCTCCAGCTGGGGTTTCAGTTTCTCCAGCACCTGCTGGACGATCCGCTGGTGCTCCGGATCGGTGGTGCGAATGAAGTGGTCGTACGAGATGTCGAGCATTTTCCAGAGAGAGCGGAAGGTACCGGAGGTCCGGTCGGTGAATTCTTTCGGAGAAACCCCCTCCGCCGCGGCGGCCTGCGAGATCTTTTCACCGTGCTCGTCGGTGCCGGTGAGCAGGAAGACCTCTTCCCCTCTCTGCCGGTGCGCGCGGGCGAGCGTGTCGGCAACAACGGTGGTGTAGGCGTGGCCGATGTGCGGCTTCGCGTTGACGTAATAAAGCGGCGTGGTCAGATAGAACGACTTAGACATGGCTCAGCAGAACCGCGAGGGCGGTTTTAACGGAGGCGTTGCGCTGGACCGCCTCTTGCACCAGGTAGGCGCGGTCCACCTGGCGGAGGATCTCCTCAAGCTCGCCGGGAGATTGCTTCGTCTCTTTTTTGAGATCTTCCAAGCGATCCTGATGGATAACCCAATCCGGATTCCCTCCCACTGAAAGCACCAGGAGATCCCGCCACCAGCCAGCGTACCACTCCACGTATTCCTTGATCTCTTCCCGCGAGGCCTTCTTCGGGAATGGGTTCTCGATGTCTCTCCTCTTCAAAGCTGACAGGATCAGGTCCAACGCTTCGTTGCGGTCGGTCAGCCGGTTGGTCTTGTGGAACTGGAGCGCCATCCCCAACCGGCCGCCGGAGCAGATGGCCAGCATCCGGGCCGCGGCCGGGTCAAGATTCTCTTTTTCCTGGAGGGTGGCGGCGGTCCGCTCGATCCCCTGCGGGGAGCAGCGGACCCGGTGGCAGCGGGAAAGCAGGGTCGCCGGCAGGCGGTGCGGGGCCCGCGCCAGCAGGATGAAGATGCTCCGGGCCGGCGGCTCTTCCAGGATCTTGAGGCAGGCGTGCGTGGACTCCTCGGTGAGCTGGTCTGCCGGGTCCAGGATCGCCACCTTCCAGTTCCCGCTGAACGGCGTGAGGCTCATCCATCCTTCCATCGTCCGGATCTGCTCGATGCCGATGTCGCCGCTTTCCAATTCCGGCTTCACAATGAACAGGTCGTGGGGACCGCAGCCGAGCTCCTGGGCGAACGCGACGGCCAGCGCTTGCTTGCCGATCCCTTCCGGGCCGACGAACAGGTAAGTGTGGGCCAGGCGGTCATGGGCGATCTGCCCCTTCAGCAGGCGGATGACCGGCTCATGCCCGATGACGTCAGCGAAGGACATTCTCGACGATTCTCCGAATCTCATCATGAACTTGTTTGATCGGACGATCCGCGCGGACCCGCTTGATTCGCCTTTTTTTTCGTCGGGCTAGAACAAGATATCCTTGACGAACCTTTTGATGAAAAGTTACCGGTTTAGCCTCGAATCGGTTCGGATGACGGACTCTAGCTAGCCCCCGCCGAACTGGCAAATCCAGGAGGATTGTCAAATCCGGCTCAAGTCCTCCAGTGGCAGCCTGGCCGATTTCTTCAACAAGTTCAAGGTCCATGCCGCCGGCCCATCCCTGATAAACCCACGTGGAATCTTGGAACCGGTCCAGAATGACGATCTTGCCAGCCTTGAGCGCAGGGCGGATCACTTCGGATACCAGCACCGCGCGGCTTGCTTCGTACAGTAAGAGCTCCACGGTTGCGTCCATGGCGTCCCGCAACAGGATCCGGCGGAGCTTGGAGCCGATCACCGTCCCACCCGGCTCGCGAGTTACCAGGACTGAATATCCCTCTTTCTCTAACCAGTATTTAAGGAAGAGAGCATGTGTCGTCTTGCCTGCACCTTCCGGACCTTCGAATGTGATGAAGAGGCCGCGCTTCATATCTTCTTTCTCACGACGGTCCCGCCCGCCGTGTCCTCGACGACGTAGCCCATCTCGGCGAGCTGCTGCCGAATTTTATCGGAGGTTGCGAAATCTTTTTTGGCGCGGGCCGCGTCCCGTTCCTTGGCCAGTTTCTCCGCCGCCGGATCAGTTTTCTCGGCCGATTGGAAGAAACCGAGCGTTTTGCCCAGCTCCTGCAGTTTACGGGAACCGCCGGAGCGGCTGACCAGCCCGTGCAGGCAAGCCAGTGCACGCGGGGTGTTGAGGTCGTCCTCCATCGCCGCTTTGAATTCCATTTCGATCTCGGCCATGCCGGCGCCGTCGCCGGCGGAAGATTTCACCTGCTCGTGCGCGATGAAGCCGGCCCAGCGTTCGTAGGCGTGGGCGGCTTCGTCCAGGTGCTCCCAGGTGAAATCCTGCGGGGAGCGGTAATGGGCGCTCAGGAAAAAGAGGCGCAGCACATCGGCGGGATGCTTTTTCAGCGCCTCCTGGATCGTCACGAAATTCCCGAGCGACTTGGACATCTTCTGCCCGTTGACCGTGAGCAGGCCGTTGTGCAGCCAGAACCGGGCGAATTTCTTCTCGGCTCCAAGCGCCTGTGCCAGCTCATTCTCATGATGCGGGAAGACCAGATCCTGCCCGCCGCCGTGAATATCAAACGTGTCGCCGAGCAAACGCGTGGACATGGCGGAGCACTCGATGTGCCAGCCGGGCCGGCCCGGACCCCAGGGGCTCTCCCAGCTGGGCTCCTCCGGCTTGGCCTTTTTCCAGAGCGCGAAATCCAGGGGGTCTTTCTTGCTGGCACCCGCGTCCACGTGGGCGTTCTCCATCATCTGGTCCGGTTTCTGGCGGGAGAGCTGGCCGTACTCCTTGAGCGCCCGCACGGAGAAGTAAACGCCGTCCGAACCTTCGTAGGCCATGCCGCGCGCGATAAGCTCCTGGATGAAGGCAACCATCTGAGGAATGAACTCAGTCGCTTTGGGCTCCTCATGGGGAGGCAGCAGGCCGAGCGCGGAAAAATCCCGCTGGAATCGTTCGGTGTAAAAAGAAGCCACCACCTGGGCAGCCTCCTTTAAACCTGAAGGGGTCAGACCCCAAGGGGTCTGACCCCTTTGCTGCGCGCGGTCAATGATCTTGTCGTCCACGTCGGTGATGTTCCGGACATGGCGGACCGTGGTGCCGCCCGCTTGCAGGAACCGCCGCAGGACGTCGAAGACCACCGCCCCGCGCGCGTGCCCGATGTGGCAGTCGTCGTAGACGGTGACGCCGCAGACGTACATCGTCACCTGCTTAGGGTGAAGCGGGCGGAACTCCTCCTTGCGGCCGGTGAGCGTGTTGGTGAAGCGGATCGGCATGAATCAGGCTTTCTTGCGGTGTTCCTTGATGTCGCGTTCCAGGAGGTCGATCTCCTGCTGGAGCTTCTCGAGCGCCTGCGTCAACGGGTCCGGCAGGTGAGTGTGGTCCAGGTTGATGCCGGGGAAGCGGCGGCCCTCCTGCTTGACGATCCGACCCGGCACGCCGACCACCACCGAGTTGGGCGGCACTTCCCGCACCACCACGGCGTTGGCGCCGATCTGCACGTTGTCGCCGATGGTGAAGCTGCCGAGCACCTTGGCGCCGGCCCCGATCACCACGTTGTTGCCGATCGTCGGATGGCGCTTCCCCTTCTCTTTTCCGGTGCCGCCGAGCGTCACTCCCTGGAATAGCGTGACGTTGTTTCGGATCTCGGCCGTCTCGCCGATCACGACGCCCATGCCGTGGTCAATGAAGAGCCCCTTGCCGATCTTGGCCCCGGGGTGGATCTCGATGCCGGTGGCGGCCCGCGCCCCCTGCGAGATGAGCCGG
>Ga0209515_10000909_pt1 | contig 51325 bp, 46 predicted proteins | sample Subgroupgradi54m_FD_187454 | JGI IMG/M metagenome (GOLD analysis project Ga0209515, IMG submission 187454) | Subsurface groundwater microbial communities from S. Glens Falls, New York, USA - GMW60B uncontaminated upgradient, 5.4 m (SPAdes)... ... | reverse complement strand
GGCTCCTTCTGCTCCCGCGGCCTCCCCGGCAGCTCCTGCAGCCCACTCGGCGCGCCCGCACGACGCCCGCAAGGCCTTCGAGGACCTCTTCAAGAAGTAGCCGGTCCCAGCGTCCCCAAACGATCCGCCACTAATCAGCTCTCTGAGCGCTCCGGGGGACTCGTGTAGGTTGCCTCTTTGGAGGCAGGGTTTTCGCGCGCAAATTCTCCCTGTTTGGAAAGCGACAACTGCGTCCCGCCCTGGTCCGGGACCCGGTCTGCACAACTTCGCACCTGCCATGACCTACCGCGGGGGGTTGGGAAACAGTGAAGGTTCCTGCTGCGGCTCGCTGGCGATGCGCTCGAGTTCGCTGTAGTGGTGGCGCAGCGGCTCGGGGACCTTCAGTTTCGCGCCGCTGAGCAGGCTGATCAGTTGCAGCGCATTGACCACGCCCTTGCCTTGGAAGTGGTTGTTGGTGATGACGAAGGTGCTCTCGGCGCGCCCGGCGAGTTTGCGGATGCGCTCCGCCCAGGGCTCCAGCTCCGCCTCGCTATAGAGGTAGTTGTAGCGCTCCTCGGGGGGTGTGGCCGGGTTGTCGCTGAACCAGGTGTCGTAGCGCCGCCCGTGCAAACGCACATAGCCCACCGCCGCCGTGGCCCTCCCGGAAGGCTTGAGCGACCTCCCGATCACCGGCTGGTCGATGTTGCAGAAACCCACACCGCGTTCGTGCAGCAGTTCGTAGAAGCCCTTCTGGTTCCACGAAGCGTGCCGCACCTCGACCACCAGCGGGTAGTCGGAGAACTGCTCAAAGAGCCTTCGCAGATAGGCGACATTTTCCGGCGAGTGATGGAACGAGTAGGGGAATTGCAGCAAGACCGCGCCCAGCTTTCCCGCGTCGCGCAGCAGATCAAATCCCGCCCGAACGGCCCGCTCGTCCTCCAGCGTCGCTCCGCCCTCGTGCGTGAACTTTTGCCAGAGTTTCGCGGTGAACAAGAATCGCGGGTTGGCCGCCACGCGTTCCAGCCACTGCGTGCAGAGGTTTGGTCGGAGCGGCTGGTAGAACGAGGTGTTGATCTCGATGGTATCGAAATATTCGGCCAGGTAAGTGGCCTCGTGGAATTCGCGCGGCCGGCGCGCTGGATAGACAATGCCGGCCCAGTCGGCGTACGACCAGCCCGCCGGGCCCACTCGCACCACGCCCGCGGCCGTCCGCCGGCCCGACGGGGTATCCCGGTGTGTGCGTTTCGCTGGAGTTGCCCCAGCCATTGGTCCTGAAAACCTTTCGTGCGGCTCTGCGCGCTCCGGGGAAAGCTCCCGCCAGCCTAAGCTGAGGCGCGCGGCGTGTCAACGTAGGGACTCTTTCGCCGCTTTCCACATCGGGGAAAACTCACCGCCGGCCTTCATTGCAAACCGCGGCGCGGCTTGTTATGCTCGGCTTGTCCGATGCGCTTCCGGTCCGAATCCCGGGCCGCGCCCCCTTCCTTATTCTTCGTTCAATGGTGCGCCAATGAAGATATCGGTCAGCTACAAGCATCTGGAATTGCGCGAACCTGTCGAAGCCGAAACGACGCGATATCTCGCCAAGCTGGGCAAGCTGCTAAAAAGTTACGCCCCCGACCTGGTGCAGCTCCACGCCAGCCTTGAGAAGCATCCCCGCAAAGTGGAATACACCTTTTCCGTGAACCTATCGCTTCCCACGGGAACGCTTCACGCTACCGGCGTCGGCCCCGATGTGCGACGCAGCGTCAAGAAAGCCTTCTCCGAGCTCGAGGCGCAGGTGAAAAAACACCAGTCCAAGCTGCGCAAGGACTATCAATGGAAGCGCAAACGCGCAAGCGTTGAGGGCGTGGCCTAGCCCGCGAGGTATGCTCTCAACCTGAACAGGGTCTGACTCGTGTAGCGCCGGGCTTTTAGCACGGCAGCACCACGGTGCGGCTTAGGTCCCGAGGTTGCGGGGACGCAGGCTACCGGCTAGAATCGGTGGACTGCCGCTCAGGGGCGTAGCTCAGTGGTAGAGCAGCGGCCTTTTAAGCCGAAGGTCGTGGGTTCGATCCCCACCGCCCCTACCATGAGTCCCGTTGATTCGCTAGCCCTAGCAGCTGGGCAAGCCTTTGAAACCGGGAAACAAGCCTGGGTTTTGGACCCAAGATGAACCCAAATTGTCGGTTAGAGGGAAGGCGCGGCCCCCCAGCGCAGAGACCCATCCGGCCCGCAGATCTCGCGCCAGGAAGCGCCCTGTGCGCGAAGGACTGCAATCCTAGAGGCATCCACGATCACCCGCGTCAGTCTAGTTGCTGACCAGGTGTGTCAAAGGTTTCCCTTTGATACGGGCCCATGGAGCCCAGCGCTCAGACATCGTTAGCGAGATGGGGATTTCGCTGCAGGTATTCGTCTAGGTTGCTCGCACAACGGCGTTGTTCGTTTTGGCATGTTTAAGGCCCATGATAACTTTTGGTCAGAAGAGGCGTCGTAACAACGGGCGCGTGAGTTTCCGAATTGGCGCCGCCCAGGAGGTTAAACTGCCAGGCGGGTAACACGACTTCCCATGCCCGTGGCTCGTCTTAATAGGTCAAGTCTGCCTTCTGGAACTTGCCGTATCTCAAAGCCAACGTTTCCAGCACGAGCAGATTCAGCGCCGTGGAAGTGACCAGTCCTCCCAAGATTACAATCGCCATGGGGCCCTTAATTTCACGGCCCGGGTCAGTGCTGCCGAGGGCTAAGGGCAAAAGACCCAAACCGGTGACCAGCGCCGTCATCAAGATGGGGGTGATGCGCTCCGATGCACCACGCATCGCGGCGTCCCTTCCCCAACTCATGCCCTCGGCCGCCGACGAACACGGCGCCTCCTTCTATGGCCTACGCCACGGCCGTACGGCTACGCTCTCCGCGCCCTCGCCCGCGTCATCCGAACCTTGACGACCAACCCGGCGATACCGGTGCTCAAAAGCAGCCAGGTGCTGGGTTCCGGAACGCGCACGAACGGAAGGGGGGTGACCACCGTGCCGCCGGTTGGTGTAGTTGTAACCGTAAAGCCGCCGCTCAAGCCGTTGCTGCCAACTAGAATGCCCGAGCAGCCGATGGAGATGGTGTTAGTGTCCATGTTCACGGCCTCAACATGTGCCAAGGCTCTACCGCAACCAATGGTTGCGCCGGTGTTCAGGGTGATGTTCGCGAGCGCGAGAATATTTCCTTCGAACGAAGTAGTTGTGTCGAGGGTCGCGGAGCTGCCGACATTCCAATACACGCCGGCACCTGCGCCTGTATTGATCACGTTAACTACCGAGCCAGGCGAGGTGATCAGCGTGCTCGGCATCTGGAAAACCCAACCCGCATTGGCGTTGCCTAGGCCGTCGAGAGTGAGTGTTCCCGTCAAATTACTAGTCCCCGCGGGAACCGTATAGACGCCCGGAAAGAGCGTGAGTCCAACCAGGTCCACAGGCTCTAGGGTACCGGCCCCCAGGAGTCCCAGATTAGTCTTCGCAGTGACGAGTTGACTTTGAGCCAAAGTCGCGAACGCATCAGCTTCGTGTACCGACGGGTTTCCTATAGCAGCTGCATTCGTCCCATTGACGGTGATGGTGGCCTTGCCAGTGATCGCCTTACCTGGGCTGACACCCAGATTTCCGGTGAGGGTGGTCGCGCCGGTATTGGTCACCGTCGAGGCACCCAGGACCGCAAAACTAGCCAATTCAGTTCCAAGGATGGCGTCGGCATGGGCACTCGGCGCCAACAAAGGGAGCACCAACAAAGACAAGGGAGAACCAACAAACAGGAGCGGTGCAGTGTCATATTTCCTCCTACGTTCCAGCACCTTGTGCGTAGCTTTCCCGGGGGGAACAAGGCACGTTGTGTGCCAGTCGGGGGCGTCACTTTGGGTGGGTACCAACAAAATAAGGATGTGCTTCTATTTACAGGACTTAACTTGTTCAAAATGCCGCAGATGGCTGTTCAAAATTGTACAGTGGCTCGCGTGGCTCGAGGTAAATCTCTGCACTTTTGGTGCAAGTCTTTGCGGTCTCGCACCCTGCAACGCCGCCTGCGCATTTCGCCATCTTATGACGCGACCCATTTTGGGGCCTAACTCGCTGGACGAATCGCGGCGCGTTAGGGAAAACAATTTATTGTACGCGCGGAAGTTGAATGCGCGAAGGTACAAGCCGGAATTTCCGATTTGAGCTCGTCCTTCGCCAAAAGCATACGCCACGCCGCCCTGCGCTTGCGAAGTAAGCACCGAACAGATATATTGGGCCGCCGATGCCGACACCTGCTGGGGCGACGCGAAATTTTTAATGTGAGGTCTCCTCCATGAATCGGACCGGCATTTGCCTGATAGCGATTTTGATGGCTGTGTCTACTGCCCTCTGCATATCTTGCTCGAAGGAACCGGCTCGGAAACAGGCTAAGCAGCCAGCAGCTGGCTCGGCTCCGACTGCAGCTCAGCCCGCAGCGCCCGCCAGTCAACCCACTCAGCCGGCGCCCGCACCCGAGGCAACCCAGCCGGCAGCCGCACCGATAGTCTCGACGGGCAAACCAGCCGGGCCTCTGGCCATCGAAAAGCACACGCTTACGATTGCCAATTACGCGCAAGCAGCGGTTACGGCCACCCTCAACGGCGCGTGGATCGGGCAATGGGACGCTCATACCAGTGTCCCACTCGATTCGGCTGTGCAGGGCAGGAACGAACTGAAGATCGATTTGGCGCAGCAGCCCAATAATGAAGTGAGAGTGGAGGTTTACGCGGAGCGTGGCGGACAGAAGGTCAATTTGCTCCGGTTGAATTTTCAGGGCAAGGCGCCAGGGTCGTACACCTACTCCTTCGTTGCCAGGTGAGGCGCCGGGCGGCGGCGAAGCTTAGCTGGGAACGGACTCGCCATCTAGCTCAATCTTGCCTTGGCGACGGCTACGCCCTCGAACCCATTCCGGCGTGAGCTCGTGGCTTTGCCGATGACACTCGCCTGCATCTACATTGAGATTGGCGATTCGGACCCCATTGTCTCGCAACTGTGAAAGTTTTTAGACGTATCCGGCGAGGAAAGCGATCCCCACGGTGCCGATCCAAAGAATGAGCAACGCTCCCGTATTCTTGGCCCTTCCAAGGAAAGTCTCGTCATGAAACGCCTTAAAGTTGGAAACCTCAACGCGCCAGACGCAATCCGCCGAACAGGTATAAAAGTACGAGAATGATCAGGACCACCCCGACGATTCCGATGCCTCCGCCCGAACCCCATCTCCGATATCCGTAATAGCCCCCGCCGCCGCCGAACAGCAGCAGCAGAATGATAATCAGCAAGATCAGTGACATGGGAATTCCTTTTCAGCCAACGAAGACTAAAGAATTTCTCACCGGCCTGTTTGCCGCGGAAGAACACGACCTCGGCAGACCACGTGCGATTGTCGCCAGTGCAGCAGGGCAGAGGGTGGCAAGCCCGCTGCCTTGTCCTTGTGAGCCCGTCGAGAAGCCGGATATCTTAGTACGTCGCGCCTTCCGGCACCCAGATGATATCAATGCGCCCGTTCTGTTTGCCGGCACCCTTCTGTCCTTCTCCGGCGCGGGTTACAACACGGGACTCATCGATACCCTTCTCGCCCAAGTATTTCTTTGCCATTTGCGCGCGCATTTGCGCCAACCGCGCCGCCCGCGGTTCCTTCGGGTCGGCAAACCCGATGATTAGGACCGTGGCCTTCGGCTCGTTCTTCAGCTTCAGCGCGACGTCGTCGAGGATACGCTTGCAGACGTTGTCCACGCGCGGGCTCCCCGCACGGAAGAAGCACTCGTTCAGTTTGCTCGCCTGGGGCGGAGCTGGCGGCGACTGCACGTCCACATCGACCGAGCAGTCCGCTGCTCCTCCCCGGCCGTCATCCACGCGCCCGGTGACCGTGTACCTGCCAGGAGCCAGGCCGGTGGCGTCGAACTGCACCGAAGCGCCGGAACCGACGATCTGGCCGCTGCTGGCGCGCCAGGTGAAGCTCAGCGGGTCGTTGTCCGGGTCGCTCGCCGTTGCCGTGATCTTCGTCCGCTCGCCCGGCAGAATCGGCGTTCGCTCGAGCGAGCAGCTCATCACGGGCGGGCGATTCGCCGGCGGTTCTACGCGACGGGGCTCTTTCACGATGAACTTGGCACTGCAGGATGCAAAACCATTTTTGCTGCCATCACTCAAGTTGGCGGTGACTCCGTATGAGCCGGGCTGCAAGCCGGTGGTCTCAATCTGCGTGGAAGCATCGCTCCCGGCAACTTTCACCCCGGTGCCATTCCAGTTGTATTTGACCGTCCGCTTGGGATTGAAATTAGATCCATTGGCAGTCGCGGTCACAGGCTCGCCGGCAAAGACTTCGCTCGGCTGTACCGAGCAAGCCGCGCTGGGTGACACTGGAGGCGGTCCGCCACCGAACATAAAATTGAGTCCAGTCTGTAGTCTTACGCCCCGGATTTCAGTGGCGGGAGTCGAAGCCGCAGGACCATACCGGTAACTAGACACTACAAAATCAGCCCGGAACAGCCGTAGAGCGACGTGCCTGGACAGGTTGATATCAAGACCACCGCCGAACATGAACCCTAATTTGTCGACATCGTGGAAGGCATCAGGCATAAGACGATGGTCACCCACCAACACCTCAAGAAATGGGGAGAAACGATTGCTGCGGAAGGTAACCTTTGGGCCCACGGAGAGGTTCAAGAAACCGGTGTCGTCAATTCTTCTGCTTACCCCAGTTTCACCGCTGCCCCAATGGGTGCTGCCATCGAAAGTGAGTCCCAGCCAATTGTTGAAGTTATAGGTAATACTGGCGCCGACGCCGCGCGGATTCGCTTCCAGGCGGCTGCTCACCGGGAACAATCCTAGTGGAAGGACACCGTGCACATCCGCGCCGGGATGAAAGAAGGAGTATCCGCCGAAAAGCTCCCACTTGGGAGCAGGCTGGTTCTGAGCTGCGGCGAGGGTGCCAAACATACACAGGACAGCAATCATTGCCGGCAGCAGTGCTAAAACCCGCCCGAGATGGCTCTTTGATTGAGATGACATGCGAATATTCCTCCGCACTTTAATGACGTGAAATCCTCTCTTCCATCCTGACCGGTAGTGGACCAACCTCAAGCTGGTCTCACTGCCGCATACCTCATGGACAGGAAGGTACGGTAACCATATTGGTGTCCAATGTGACCGCGCCGTTTCGTGCCAGCGCTCTGCCATTCAGCACTGCGCCGTTCGTAACCGTGATGGATGTGAGCGCCAGGATGCTTCCGTTGAAGGTAGAGTTGGTTCCCAGAGTCGCAGAACTTCCCACCTGCCAGAAGATGTTGCGAGCCTGGGCCCCGCCAGCAAGGACAACCCGGCTACCGCTTAAGGTGGTGAGTGTCGAAGCTATCTGAAAGATCCAGACAGCATTCGCGTTGCCCCCGCCGTTAAGGGTTAGGTCGCCGGTTATCCCCAACGAGGACGTGGACTTATAAATCCCCGGGGCGAGGGTTTGCCCGCCTAAATCTCCGGCCACAGTAGCCGGAGCAGGCGCAGTTCGTCCAGCCAGGTCGTTATACGCGACAGTCAAGGCGGCTTGGGCGGTGGCGGCGTCGGTGGGCGACGATGGCGGAGGATCCGTCAAGTGTATCGTCCCGGTCACGAGCCCCGGCCCGGCTGTGTGGGTTCCTGTCCCCACGTAAGTGTTCGCCGGCGCGTCCAGAAAGCCAGTTATCGCACTTCCTGGACTCAGTCCCAGATCTCCCCTAATTATGGTGGGGCCCGTATTCGTGACCGTGGAGCCGGCCAGAATTCCGAAAGTGCAGGCCGCTCCCAACCCTGAGGCCGGTGGCGATGGCGGTGCACACGGAGTGGAGGTCGTGAATGTCCACACGAAATTGGTCGCCAGCGTATTGCCAAACGTGTCGGCCGCCCCGGTGGTAATCGTGGCGGTAAAAGTGGTGCTCGATGCAAGCCCCGGGGGCGTAGTGGGTGTAAAGGTGGCAATATGGGTCGCCGCAACGTAGCTAACTTGCCCAGACACGCTCCCCCCGCTTGAGGTCAAAGTAAACGTAGCGTTGGTGATCGTCGCAGGGTTCATCGCCTTGCTGAATGTTGCGGTGATAAGTGCATTGTTGGGGCAAACGCCTGCCGAGCCGTCCGGCGGAGTTACGGAGATCACCGTAGGTGGGGTTAGGGGGGCGCCGGGGTTGCCCGCCCCCGGATTTTTGTCCGGGTCGCCGCAACCAGGCATTAGAACGGCCAATAGGAACGCCGGGATCCAGATCTTGCTAACCTTAAATTTGAGCATTAGCTTCTCCTGTTCACCCAGTTAAAAGGCGTTCCACGCTTCTACTAGCGACCGCGGAGTTATACCAACTCTAAATTCCTTCGTCTGTTCGGTAATCAAGATGCACTCCAGAGGGTGACAAATTAACCGTGTAATATTTTCCCATTTGCGTCCCCTCCTCAACGTATGGCGTTCCCTTCTCGGCTCAGCCGCCGCTCTAAATATCAAGTCGGTTCTGACCGGTCTGTTCAAAATTGAACACTTGGCCCCGAGCTACGTTCCTTGTCCATTTCGACCGGCATGTCCGATTGCACGGGAATTTCCGATTTCAAACCCGTTTTTCCGATTTAGCGTCCAGGTGACAGTCCGGCGATTGAGGCTGTGTGCCGGGAAGTCCCTGCGCGGTTGTTGTTCGCGCCCCCAGAGCAAACGAGGTCAAGAGCTTCTTCCTATCGACTCCTCCTTCTTGTCTCAGGGGCTAAGGCACAGACCTGACTGATGTGTTCATCGGGAGAACGTGCGTTTGCTTGTCGAAAGTCACACTGCAAGACGCTTGCCAGCGCGCAAACTCCGCCAAATCATGAGGAAGGAGATCAGGGAAGCAAAAAAGCTGGTGCAACCCGTCCCTGAATGGGAATCGGCACATGCTTTATTTCCATGCAATTCCCAGTTAGACGCAAATGGGTATCGGCTGAGGATTGCAAACTAGGTGAGCGGCAAATGTGTCGAAGGGGGTATGTTCAGAGCGAGGCCGGAGCATGCAGGTGACCCTGACCTTCTAGCTTCCAGAAATTTCTCGCCGTTCTAACGTACTCTTGGGCGTGTTAAAACCAGACGATGCTGTTGAAAAAGAGGGTGAGCAAAGGCGGATTCCCGGGCGATGCCGTGTTCTAGCTGGGCTCCTTAATTTTTCCTTGGCTCTCTACGACTTCTTCCTTTCCCTCTCCTTTTTGCTTCTCAGACCGTGCTTAGTGCAGGCGAAGGCTGACGATGTGGTTACTCCAGAAAAATCGCCTCCGAATCCGCCTTTTTCAACAGCATCATATGGTTTTCGCACAGAGATAAAGTTGAAATCGGAAATTCCAGCTAGAATGAGTGCGTCCGGACTGTGGGAATCCCGGCTACACTGGGGTCGAGAATAGTCCTTACCAGCTCGTCTGCGTCAAAACCGGGCGTGAGTTTCTAGTTGTGGGAATTTTCCTAGAAACATCACCGAGGAAGGAAAAGAACACATTACTTTTCGTGCCGCGGGCCGCACTCCGCACGCGTTTCTTGCTCGACACGCGGAGGTTCGGTCGGGCCTGCGTGCGAACGCGGGCGAGCATCGATAGAGGATGCTCGTCGCTCCACCGGTTGTTCGCTCGCGTCGCATCGAAAAGAACTGTATTCTGAAGCTCGCCATGGCCATGCGCCGCAGGACCGGTCTGATCGTGGTTGGAATCGTCGCGATACTTGTGGTCGCGCTTATTTTCGTTGTACCCGCTCTAATTAACATGGATCGCTACCGGCCCGAGGTGATCTCCTATCTCCAAGAGAAAACCGGACAGCAGGTCGAAATCGGGCGACTGGCCCTCACGTTTTTTCCTGTATCAATCCACATTGATAATTTCGGCGTGAAGAACCCTCCCATATTTCCACCTAGTTATGTCGTCAAGGCGGCGCGGATCGATGCCACTCTTAGCGTTGGAGCGCTCCTGCACCGGCAGGTGGTCATCAAGTCGCTCGTACTCGAGGACCCGGTTATGAATCTGACTTCGGACCCCGACGGCCTGTGGAACTTCGAGAACCCTCAACCGAAGGTTCCGGAGAACACCTTTCCTCTCGGACCGATTTCGAGGGTGGAAATTAGGCGGGGGCAACTGATCGCGTCGAATCTTCTGCCATCCGACGCGCAGGGTCCCATCCTTTTCGAAGCCCACGAGATCTCAAGTGTACTGGAGCAGGTGAACCTTGCCGCAATTACCAATCCTTCTTCTTCCTCGATGAATGGCCAGGGGAGCCTGAAGGTGGGCCTTCTGCGCTTTGGCTGGGTCGAGGCAAAAAATCTGGAATCCAAATTGCGCTTACACGCGAGGCGCGTTTATTTCACGGATGTCAAAGCGGAGGTCTATGGCGGGAGCGCCGCGGGTGAACTCTCCTTTGACTTGTCGGCGGAGAACGCAAGCTTCGAGACCAATTGGCGAATGAGTGGTATTAATGTGGCCGATCTTCTTGCGGCCTTCCCACACGGCGCCGGAAAAATGACCGGGAAGATGGAAGGAGACGTAAAGTTAGCAGGAAAAATCGAGCACTCGCTCCGCCCGCTGGCGGGAATCCACGGCGCCGGACACGTCACAGTGCGCAACGGCCAGGTGCCGACTCTAAAGCTCAACGCGAATTTGATGAAGCTGGTGCACTTCAACGATCTCGGCCCGGCCAAAAAGGATCCTTCCTCGTTTGTCCTCATTTCCACCGATCTGGAGCTGGCCAATCTGCGGATTTTCAGCCGCGTTATAGACATCGACGGCTACGGAGTCAATGTGGATGGCTCGGGCAGTGTCAGCGTGTCAGGCTCTGACGACCTGAACTATCAGGGCGTGGCAAGCATTGTGGCCAAGCAGGGCTTCTTCACCAACATCTGGGCCCCGCTGTCCGGAGCCACATTAATAGACGGTAAGTTGTCGTTTCCTTTTCGGGTCGGCGGAACGATCGAAACCCCGGTATTCTCCAGGGGGAAGGGCGATTAGGAGGCTCACGGTGTACAAAACCCTCAGTGGGGGAAGATAGCAGAGTCTCGTTGCTTGCCGCCGCGGATCCAAAAACCTTTTCTCGAGTGGATGGCTGTGTGGGTTCGACTCCCACACGCTTCCGCCAGATTGCCTGTGGCCCGCCTCTTTAGAGGCGGGGCCTTTGGTTAGCGGATTGGCGAAAACGAAACCCAGGAAGAAGTGCAGCATGGGGAAGGAAGCGCGACGTCGTGCGCGCTTGTTAGCTGGGCTGCCCTGGCCGAGCGCGTCATCCCGGACAAGCGCCGCAAGCCCCCCAAACACAAGAAAGACTCAATCGAGCAGGAACTTTTCTGAGAGCTGCTCAGCAGGTTCCGCCGGAAACTAATTCTTCGACCCTCAACCCGGCTTGTAGTCCGGCACGACCTCATCGGGAAGGAACACTGCCGCAGAAGCGCGCCCCAGGTGTTGCCCCAACTCGGAGGAGATCTCCTCCAGATTAGCCTTCGAGAAGCCATTGCTGCTTACCTTCACGGTGCCGTCGGGCGCGATCAGGAAGACGGTGGGAACGTTGGCGAGGCCATATTGATTCGAGACTGGGTAGCCGTCGTCGTCGATCAGGGTTGGAAAGCTGATGGCGTATCCATCGCAGAGCTTTCTTGTGTCGCGGCCATCGTCCTGCGAGATGCCCACAAAGCTGACGCGGTCGCCGCCATAGGCTTTGTGGAGCCGTTCGAGGAAGGGAAAGGGGAACTGGCAGACGGGGCAACTGATTTTGAAGAAGGCGGGTAAATACCCCTCCTTAACTGGGATGAGCAATTTTGACCACACTTGTGAGCAGGACTGAACTGACACGCGAATTGCCCCAAGGGTATAAGAGCTGTGCCTCTAACTGCACAGACAGACTTTGGTGGGAGACGGAATCTCAGGGGAGGGCTCAACATGCTGTGGACAATTTTTGTGATTTTGCTTGTCATGTGGGCTTTGGGACTAGCCACTTCCTACACTTTAGGTGGGTTCATCCACCTCCTGTTGCTGTTGGCCATCGCTGTAGTTTTGATTAGGGTTATTCAAGGCCGAAGACCACTCGCCTCATAGCGGTGACGAAAAACGTGAAACCGATTACACTGACGGGAATTCTATTGGTCATTCTGGGTGTGCTGGCCCTCGCCTATCAAGGCATCAGCTACACCCGTCAAGAAAACGTAATGGATGTGGGACCGATGCATGTCACCACAGAGACTCATGAGCGCGTTTCCCTTCCTCCGATACTGGGAGGACTGGCGTTGGTTGGAGGGGTTGCCTTGCTGATCGTGGGCGCGAGGAAAAAGTCATAGCCGGAATCACAGATGGGAGACGGTTGGAAAGAGCGCCGCGGCGGCGCGCCTTGAACTGAAGATAGAGTGAAAAGGAGTAAGACGATGAAAAGTATCTTCTCATTGCTTGTTATGGCTGCGCTGCTCTGTTTACCTGCGTCTGCCCAAAAGAAGGAGAACGAGCGCGTTGCGAACGCCGGCAAAGTGATGGCTGAGATTCTCAATATTCCCGACGATATACCGGAGGATCTACTGGACAAGGCAGAATGCGTCATCGTTCTGCCTTCGGTGATGAAGTTTGCGATCGGGCTCGGGGGCAGTTACGGTCGCGGCGTGATGACTTGCCGAAGCGGCAAGGATTTCAGCGGACCTTGGAGTGCGCCGGCAATGATGGCGCTTGAGGGTGGGAGCATCGGTCTGCAGTTGGGAGGTCAAGCGACAGACTTCGTCCTGTTGGTGATGAATCGGCGTGGGGCTCAAGCCATTCTCAGCAGCCATGTCAAGCTCGGCGCCGACGTGGCCGCTGCAGCCGGGCCGAAGGGCCGCGACGCCGCAGCCTCGACGGATGTCACCATGCGAGCCGAAATTCTGTCGTATTCGCGTTCCCGCGGATTGTTCGCCGGAGTTTCTTTAGAAGGCTCGACGCTTCGCCCGGATAACGATGGCAACAAGAGGCTGTACGGGAAGGCAACCAACGCCAAAGACATCGTAATCAATAGTGCGATCCGCCCGCCCGCCTCGGCGCGATTGCTTCTTTCCACTCTCAACAAGAAGTCTCCTAAGAACAAGTCAGGTAAGTAGGAAGAACCGGTGATGCACACGGCTCGAGCCGGCCGAGTGACCACCAACGGGCTAAAGGGAGATTGCACCGAGTCGCCGCGCTGGATTTGCGGACTTCGTGGCAGGTCAGCGGTGTCGGCCGGTGAAAAAAGGAAGGTCAACCGATCATGCCTTTGATTCAAGTGTTGGTGGTCCTGATCGTGGTTGGTGTTCTCCTCTGGCTGGTGAATCGCTTCCTGCCAATGGCAGGCTCCATTAAGACGATCTTGAATGCTGTCGTGGTCATTGCCGTGGTCTTGTGGCTTCTGAATGTTTTTGGACTTCTTCATTCCCTCTCCAGGATCCGCGTTGGGAGGTGAACGAACCGAAATCAGCGACAGAGGGAGATGAAAGGCATGGTACAGACGTCGGAGGGAAACGGTCTGTATGTTCGTCAGCAGCTATGAGACTTACTATGACAGTGGCTTTGCCACCCTGCGAGATGTCATCGAGCACTATAACAATTTCTTTAGGTTAGAGCTTAGCGAACGAGAGAAACTCGACTTAATCGAATACTTAAAGTCACTCTAGCTGGCCCGATTTCATGCTCGGCGGAACTCGCTTTCTGCACTCCTTCGCCTCTAACCAAACAGGCATGCCTGCGAAAAGAAACAAACGAATTTCGGTGCCCCGCCCACTGATTTGTTCGCTTCTTTGGGGCGCAGTTGTTGGGTTGGTGCTCGGGCCGTTGGCGACGCAGACAGGGTCGGTGCCGGCTGAGGTCTGGCACTCGCCGGAACTCGACGCCGGGTTTCACCTGCTTTACGAACTGAAGCCTGCGGAAGCTCGCGCGCAGTTTGCCGCCTGGCAGAAGGCCCATCCGGGAGACCCTCTTGGAAGTGCCTCGGAAGCGGCAAGCTATCTATTTGAGGAGTGCTACCGGCAGGGCGTCCTGACCTCCGAGTTTTTTCTGGACGACAAGCGTTTCCTGGGCAAGATCGCTGTCAAGCCGGACCAGGCGCTGCGCACGGCTTTCTTCGCCGCGGTGCAGCGGGCCCAAGAGCTTGCGCGACTCCGATTGAAGGCAAACCCAGATGATGCGAACGCCTTGTTCGCCCTGACGCTTAGCGTGGGAATGCAGGCCGACTATGCCAGCTTGATCGAGAAGCATCAGCTCGAAAGCCTGCGCATGATCCGCGAAGCCGACAAGTTTGCCAAGAAACTACTGGCGGTCGCCCCCGACGCCGCCGATGCCTACCTCACCCTGGGTGCGGCGAATTACATCATCGGTAGCCTCCCGGCGCCCAAGCGGTTCTTCCTCCGCTTCGCCGGAATCCGGGGCGATAAGGGCGGCGGCATACAACAGCTCAAGATCGCCGCCGCGAGCGGCCACTACCTCCGCGCGTTTGCGAAGATTCTGCTGGCACTGGCGGCCCTGCGCGAGAAGCAGCCAGAACTAGCCCGCACGCAGCTTACGGAGCTCGTCGCGGAGTTCCCGCAGAACCGGCTTTTTACAAGCGAGCGAGCCAAACTCAATGCTTCCCCCACTGCGGATTTAGCTAACCCGAAGGAGGAGTAAGGCCGAGTTTGCCCCCACGGTTTGCCTTCTCGAACTCTGTAGCCGCCTATGGGAAACGAGAAGAGGAATGCCTCCGGCTATGGCCTTTTACCTGTCCGTGGCCTACTAAGCGTCGTCCTGCACGACTAGTCTCGATCTCGAACCCTCGGTAGTTTCCACCGGCCCCAAATTGTAGTTGGCCCCTCGTTAACTGGGATAAGCAGTGTTGACCCGTGTGAGCAGTACTGAACTGACACGCGAATCGCCCAAGGGTATAAGCAAGACGAAGGCAACTGCCATGAAAAGGCAACCCTTTGTTGTACGCATCTGTGACGTCGCTGTGCGGCACCAAACCTGGTGGTTTCTATTGCTCTATTTGGCCGTCGCAGCGGCATCCGCAACGGCTCAGACCGGGAACACAATCCCAAACGTGGAAACCATCGTTGCCCGTATGGCGCAGGCCCAGGCTGAAAACCGCGCCCGCCTTCGTTCTTACATCGTCACGCGTAACTACAAGCTGTATGGCAAAGAAAGACAGGAAACCGAATCCCAGGTGATTGCCGATGTTTCCTTCGTTCCCCCGGACTTCAAGAAGTACGCCATCCAGCACGCCAGCGGTACTGGACTGGGAGAAAAAATCGTTCGCCGAATGCTGGAAGGCGAAGCGGCAGTTGCGAAGGACTACAGCTCAACCGACATCTCGCCGGACAATTATGATTTCCGCTTCATCGGCGAGGAAGACGTAAGTGGCCAACGGTGCTACGTGCTTGAGCTGCTTCCCAGGCGCAAAGACAAACATTTGCTCCGCGGGAACATCTGGGTCGATACGAGCACCCACCTGCTTCGCCGCACCGAGGGCGAGCCTGCGAAGACACTGTCTTGGTGGGTGCGCGATGTGCACATTGCCCTTCTCTACGGTGCTGTGGACGGCATGTGGCTGCAGACGGCATCGGAGGCCACAGCCAATGTCCGGATACTCGGCCAACACACGATAGTTGCGCGCGACATGAAATATAAGATCAGTGAACTCGTTGCTGCCGGGGCTTCGGCCCAAACAAGCCTTTCTGTCGAAGAGAGAGCTACAAAGGACAAGCGTTGATGCAGAAACAGCTCATTCTGGTGCTCGGAGTGCTGCTGGGTAGCCACCTGCCGGGTAGTGCGCAGACGCGCTCCGCACAGTTGAGCCTTATGCAAGAACGTCCGCCGCCGATCCTGCTTGCAGCAGCACCAAGCCCCTCGTCGCTGATTGCCTTTCTGCCGGCCCAGCCGCTCGCGGAGCGCCCGACCCGTTTTACAGTCCTGCTCGCTGCGGTATTCAACCGTCACCGCAGCCTGGAGCACCTACTCCCGCTAGATGTGGTGAGGACTCCGTTCGTCAGGCAGACGCGCATGGACCTCGTCCAACTCTGGGCCGGGCGGCTGCAACTGGGCGGCTTCGCAAGCACGCATCACATGGAGAACCTGGTGCTCGGCCCTTCGGACGCGGTTGGCCCTCTGGGCGTCCGCATCTCTCACCCGGGCGGGTGGTCGCCGCGGGCGGACAGGAGCTACGGCCTCAGCCTAACATTTCGCCTCGGCGGCGACGCGCACACACGTCGCCGGGTGGAGGGCTGGCAATGCCTCGCGTGGATTGTGGGCGCGGGCCATGGCTGCCGTCTTTAGGATCAAAATGTCTCGACGCACTCACGACCTATCCAGGAAAGCGCGTACTCGTGGCTTGTCCATCGCCAATGCCGACGGAGACTGAAATATCCGGCCACTTCGAAATGCTTCGCGGGGATCGCCGCTGGGCCCGTTCAATGAGGCTGCAGACGACCTGGCGCTTCCTGCTGCGGCGATTTATCTTGGCTATTCGCCCGTTGTAGCCACTGGGGGGGTGAAATTCGACCTTTTGACTCGAAATCAGCTCTAGATTGGCAGCTGCCATTGTTGGATTCGGGAAACGCCCTAGAACTTCACAATCTTATTGCGAAGGGCGTAGCGAATGAGGTCGCTCAAGGAGTTGGCACCGAGCTTACGCATGATGTTGCTTCGGTGGGTTTCTACCGTGTGAACACTGACCCCCAAGGCTGCCCCGATCCCTTTGTTACTCTTCCCTTCTGCCAGAAGCTGGACAACTTCTCGCTCGCGAGGAGTCAGAGGGTCACGATAGCGGTTCGTTCTGCCGGTTGTCTTGCCCCCTCTTAGGTAGCTCTCCACTACGACCGTTGCTACCTTGGATGAGAAAAAACTTTTGTGCTGGCTAAGCGCCGCCACGCCCTCCACCAAGTTTCGTCCCGCGTCGGACTTTAGGACGTAGGCACGCGCGCCTGATTCAACCACTCTACTGGCTAACTGTTCGGACTCATGAAGCGTCAGGATAAGCACCTCGGTTCTGGGGAGGGCTTTCAGGATTTGTCGCGTGGCTTCCAAGCCATTCAATTCCGGCATGCTGATATCCATCACCACGACGTCAGGCTTCGTCTGTTTTGCCAGTTCAACAGCCTCCCGACCATTGGCCGCCTCCGCACAAACTTCCCATTCGGGACGGACTTCCAGAAGTGCGCGCATTCCCTGCCGCACGACCTCGTGATCATCCGCCACCAGGATACGAAGCGTCTTCACGGAACGACCTCGGGATGTGGGATCACGACTCGGACGGTCGTGCCTTGGCGGCTTGAATCGATTTCCAGCCAACCCCCGAGTTGTCTGGCTCGCTCGCGCATACCTAAAATGCCCACTCCAAGCTGCGGGCCATTCTGAATGCCCAGGCGGAGTGCCTTCGTGGGCATCCCCTGGCCTTTGTCCTTTATTTCTAACTTCACCCCAGTCGGGCGCCGCGAAAGCCGTATCCCGGCTATGGGACTTTTGGAGTGACGGTGGACGTTAGTAAGGCCTTCCTGCACTACGCGAAAAAGGGTCGTCTCTACCTCCTGGGGCAGCCGGCCAAAATTGGGAGACACTTTGAGGTCGACCTTGATTCCGCTTCGCTCGGCGAACCCTTTAACGTACCAAGCTAAGGCTGAAACCAAGCCATCTTCATCAAGCAGTGGCGGGTGTAACAAGTAGGAGAGGGTACGCATCTCCTTTAAGCACCGCTCTGCCACCTCAAGACTTCCAGATATAGCTTGGCGCGCTTTCGGATTACGCTTATCAGCCGACTTGTGCGCCAGGGTGAGGTTCATCACCAAAGCGGCGAGGTTCTGGCCTATGGCGTCGTGGAGTTCCCGGGCAATGCGCCGCCGCTCCTCATCCTGCAACTGCAGCAGACGTGTAGAAAGCCCGCGGAGAGCCTTTTCAGCTTGCTTGCGTTCGGTGAGGTCTCTCATGACGGCCAACACACAAATTGATCCCGTCTCATCGGCAATCGGGACCGCATGAGACTCCACCCACCTCTGCGCACCTTTGAGCCCGACAATCTCGAACTCCAAACTGGCCTTGTTGCCGCTGCAAACCGCCTGAAAGAAAGCCTGGAACGCATCCAAGTCCGCAGGAGCAATCAATGGAAAGAGTGACTTTCCACGAACTTCGGCAAAGCTGCCAGCCTCGATCATGGCCAGGCCCGCCGGGTTCATTTGAAGGAGGTTTCCGTTGGACGCGACGATCGTGACACATTCCGGCTCGGTTTCAATGATTGCGCGCAAGCGACTTTCACTTTGCTGTAGGGCCTCCTCAGCCTGCTTGCGCTGGGTAATATCGACGATGGTCCCCAAGATGACCAGTGGGCTGCCTGCCTCCCATTCAACCAGACTCTTGTTAGCCAGAACCCAAACCGGGCTCCCATCTTTTCGCTTAAGGCGCAATTCTATATTCGAGAGAGTATGTTCCACCATGATGCGGGCGACGAATGCCTCCCGCTCGGGGGGATCAACATAAAGGTCCTGCATTGGACCAGCTAAGATCTCTTCACGAGAGGCATACCCGAAGATCTTAACGAAAGCTTCATTACAGTCCATGATGCGGCCGTCCAGCGTAGTCCGGTATACCCCAGAATGGTTTTTTTCAACGAGCAGGTGATACCGCCCCTCGCTTCTCAGCAGCGCTTCCTTTCTTTCCATCCGCTCAATGGCATAGAGGATGGCGCGGCAAAGCCACTGGCTAACCACCTGCCCTTTGACCAGGTAATCTTGCGCCCCTTCCCGGACTGCTCGAAGGCCCAGCTCTTCATCTGTAAGACCAGTTAGCACAACAATGGGAGTGCGGGGGAATTGATTGTGTAACTTCACAAAAGTGTTAAAACCCTGGCTGTCCGGCAGCCCAAGATCCAATAACACCGCGTCGATTCCCCCCTTAGCCAGGCGCTCGACCGCCGTCATCAAGTGTGGGGTATCCTCCGGGGCAGGCCAGGAGACCTTCGCTTCCTTGAACATTTCGCGGATTAGGCGGACATCTGCCGGATTGTCCTCCACTAACAAGACCTTAATCGGCTCGGATCTCATGGCGTTTTTCCTTGCGGAAGTTTCACGATCGTCAACCAAAAATCTTCAATCGACTTCACAACCTTGACAAACTGTTCCAGGTCGACCGGCTTGGTCACGTAACAATTGGCATACAGGTTGTAGCTCTTAACGATGTCTTCTTCGGCGTTCGATGAGGTCAGTATCACGACCGGGATGTGCTTTAAGACGGGGTCGCTTTTGATTGCCGCCAGGACTTGCTTGCCATCCTTCCTGGGCAAGTCCAGGTCGAGCAAAATGAGGTCTGGCCGCGCGGCCTGGGCGTATTTGCCGGTCCGGTGAAGCAGTTCTAGTGCTTCATTCCCGTCGCTGGCGACGGTTATGACATTGCGAACCTTAGTTTCCTTGAGGATTTCCACGGTCAGGCGCACATCAGCAGGATTATCCTCGACGAGCAAGATTTCAATCGGCCTTCCCATGGCTTCCATTCCTACCTCCTCAGACACATTGCGATTGATTGCTCAAGCCGGCATCGTAAAGTAAAACGTTGACCCCTTCCCGGCTTGCGATTCGATCCAAATCTTCCCTCCGTGGTGCTCGACAATCTTCCTGCAAATAGCTAAGCCGACCCCCGTGCCGGAATAGTCGCTCCTGCCGTGCAGGCGCTTAAATATCAAGAAGACGTGCTCGAAGTGCTCAGGGTCAATGCCGATGCCGTTGTCCCGCACCGAGAAAAGCCATTCGTTCTCATTTCGTCGAGCTGAGATATGAACGGCGGGAGGATCCACGGCGTGAAACTTGATCGCATTGCTGAGCAAGTTTTGGAACAGGCGGCTCAGTTGATCCCTGTCGGCCATCACGTTCGGCAAAGGATCGTGGGTGACCGTGGCTCCACTTTCCTCAATCGCGCTTCCCAAATTCGATACCGCGTCAGCGAGGACCGCCTCGCAGTCGGTGGCTCCAAATTCCACCTCGTGCGAACCCAAGCGTGCATACTCAAGCAAGTCGTTGATCAAGCGGAACATTCGGGCGGCCCCATCGACGATGAAGGCGACGAACTCGTCGGCATCGGAATCGAGTTTTCCTTTATAGCGTTTTGCCAAAAGCTGCGTGAAACTCGTAACCACGCGCAGTGGTTCCTGGAGGTCGTGGGAGGCCACATACGCAAACTGTTCCAGGTCCCGATTGGATCGCTCCAATTCCCTTTGAATTTCCTTGCGCTCGCTGATGTCTTCTATGGCGAGGATGATCATCGGCTGGCCCGTCTCGCGCTCGATTCGACGGGCATTGAGGATCATGAACCTCCGGCCGATGCCGGCGAAGTCGCGCTCTACCTCGAAGTCTTCGACCTGCGTTTTGCCGAAACAAATCTCCTCCAGGAGAACTCGCAGCTTGGGAATGTTCCACTGGCCATCCCCCAGTTCATAGATGAGTTTGTTCTCTGTCTCCTCCGGCTTAACCCGGAAGGTCCGGTAGAAAGACCGATTTGCCATTTTCACCCGCAGGGCGACATCGAGAACCAAGAGGGGTTCCCGTAGCGTATCAAGGACTGTCTGTGCAAGGATTTGGGGTGCACCTGCAGGCATAACTGCATGCTCCCACCCGTGTTGAGTGACATCATCGGTCATCTTGGAAAAGTCTCCCCTCCTTACGACCAGGATTGGTGACGCCTAAAACGCACCATTCACCCAAAAGAGCACACCCGAACTCTGTAAGAAACCGAGGGTGAGAGATTCTCAAATACTGCATAGCTCAGCCCAGCGTGACGTAGTTTTTGACAATAATCAAGCTTCACTGTAGAGCAATCCACTGCCATTTGTTTCTACTGTAGATTCTGTAGATATGCCTAGAGGTCTGGGCGCTCAACGTACTGTCAAATACTCAATCTGCAGAATTGTGTCTGTTCTTTTTCAAACACATCATTGCCTTGAACCCGGTGTGTCCTATGTCGAGAAAGATTCTGATCGTCAATGACGAAGCAAGCGTCGGTGAATCACTCAGCGAGAAACCCTCCCAGCAACGGTTTGATTGCGAAACCGCCGCCGGAGGCGAAGAGGCACTTGAATGGACGGAGCACGACTCCTCCGAGGTCATTATTTCGGATTAAAAGATGTCAGGGTGGCGATGCCGACCCATAGGCGGAGTCAGGACATTTCCCAGAACTGATTACCTTTGATGCCGAGGACTCGCTCCCGTAAGGAGGGGGAGTTTATGATGGCAAGTAATAGAACGCAGCCAAGCAGCCAGCCTGTCGATTGGGAAAGCTTCCTCGGTGGAATCTCCCGTGGGAAAACCGTTTTAGAATACGGCGCGAACCGCAACATCTTTGTACAAGGAGACCGTGCGGATGCCGTGTTCTACGTCCGACAAGGCAAGGTGAAGCTCGCGGTTACATCCAAGCAAGGCAAGGAAGCGATTGTCGCCGTTCTGGGTGCCGGTGAGTTCTTCGGCGAGAGATGCCTGGCAGGTGCGCAGTTGCGCATGGAAACGGCAATGACCATGAGCGATTGCACTCTTGCCAGGATTGAGAAGGCGCTGATGGTGCGCATGCTCCACGAACAGCACCGCGTCGCGGAATTGTTCGTCACGCATCTGCTTTTACGCAACATGCGATACGAAGAGGATCTCGTCGACCAGCTTTTCAACTCCAGCGAGAAGCGTCTGGCCCGGATTCTCTTACTGCTGGCTCATTTTGGCAAGGAAGGTAGAGCCGAGCCCGTCCTTCCCAGAATCAATCAGGAAAACTTGGCGCAAATGGTCGGCACAACCCGGTCGCGAGTCAGTCATTTCATGAATAAGTTCAAGAAGCTTGGCTTCGTTGATTACAACGGCGGCGGGTTGACGGTCCATAGTGGCCTCCTCAGCGTGGTCCTGCACGACTAGTCTCGAAGTCGAACCCTCGGTAATTTCCACCGGCCGCACACTCTAGTTGCCCCCTCGTTAATTGGGATGAGCAATTGTGACCAAGCGTGTGAGCAGGACTGAACTGACACGCGAATTAGCCAACGGTATAAAGACTGTGCCTGGCTCTGTTGACATCCTCAGGAAAAGGTAGCGATGTTTCAAGCGATACAGATTGAAACTCAACCCGAGCAGCAGGGCTTGGCGCCTCTGCATGCGCAGCGAGCGGCCCGGTGCACGGGCCGAGAGCTTGCGTTTCACCGAAGAGAAGAGGCTCTCGACCAAAGCGCGGCGCCGGTAGAGGTGTCGCGGAAACGCCCGCCGCATTTCGGCCCGCACGCCACGAATGCGCCAAGTCTTCTTCCCGCGCTTGGCGGGGATCACACTCTGCGCCCCGAGCTGCTGGCGGATGTAGGCGTGATTCCTCTCGCTGTCGAACTCGGCGTCGGCCAGCACCAGCCCGATGCGCGTATGCTGAGAAGCGGCTTCGACGACCGCGGGCAAATTGGCACAGTCGTTCCACGGGCCGCGTCGCGCGATCTGCGACAACAGGAACTGCTGATCCAGATCGGCCACGACCACCCACTTCAACCAGTGCCGCCACGGCAGCGGTTTTTGCCCGTGAGGATGCCTGCGCCGTACAAAGAACGTGCTGACCGCTCCCTGCGCCAAGCCCGTTGCGTCCACGGCCACGCGAGCTCGCCTCCGGCCCCAGCGTCGCGCACCGCGCAGCCGGCGCACCGTCTCGCGCACCGCCCGATCGATGGTCTGGTCGTCCAGGCGCTTCAGGAAGCGATACAAAGTCGTAAAGTCGGGCACGCTCCCCAGCCCCAACGTCTGGCGCAATTCGCGGTGCTCGCCCAGGCGCACTTCGGCTTCGCGAAAGGTCCAGTCTTCGTAGCGCATCAGACAGAGAATGGCCAGCAACTGCGGCTGGGTGAATTGGTGTTTGCTGAAACGGCTTCGGTAGCGCGGGAGCACCGCTCGGGAGACTTGCAGGGCGATGCGGGCAAACGGCAGGAGTCCGACTTCGGCCATCGCACCTCCTGCCTCGGTAGCAAACAACAGACTCGACCAGGCCGCTACCCCGAATTCTCATGGTGGTCACGAGGATGTCAACAGAGCCACTGTGCCTCTAGCTGTCAGCCAGAACCTGGCGGGATGCGGAGGTGCAGAAAAGGACGCCCCAAGAGAGAGCGAGTGAGCGGCGGCCAATGTTGCGTAACTGAAATATATAGTTCAACAATCTGCTAAGAGGAGATGGAAATTGGATGGATTCAAAGTGGTGGCGATGATCTTTTGTTTGGCCCTGGTAGCCCTTGCGTTTTCACCCGGTGTTCAGGCAGACGAGTGGAACAAGAAAACGACAGTGACTTTCAGTCAGCCGGTCGAAGTGCCAGGTGTGGGTGCTCAGATCTTGCCGGCTGGTACCTATGTGTTTAAGCTGGTGGATTCGGACTCCAACCGGAACATCGTCCGAATCTTCAACGCAGACGAAACACATGTATATACAACCATTCTCGCCATACCGAATTACCGTTTGAAGGCGACCGACAAAACCGTAATGACGTTTCGAGAAAGGTCGGCCGGCTCGCCGGAAGCCATCAGGGCGTGGTTCTATCCGGGGGCTAATTGGGGCCAGGAATTTGTCTATCCAAAGACGCGGGCTATCGAGTTGGCGAGGCTAACAAATCAGCCCGTTCTCGCGACGCCTGTCGAACTGACACCCGAAGTGCCCGTAGAAACTTTGAGGGCGGCGCCTATCGTGGGCGTTAAACCTACGGGAGAAGAGGTTCCAATAACTGAGGTCGTTCAGCCTCCGCCTGCGCAGCCCGTTGCTGAGCCCACCAAGAGATTGCCCCAGACGGCCAGCCCATTGCCACTTTTGGGATTGATTGGTCTGTTGTCGCTAGGCGCAGGCTTTGCTCTGCGGGTTATTCCGAAGCGAGCTGCTTGAGCCAAGCGAAGTGTGTGCTTGCGTGGACCTGGCGAGCCGACCGGGCTTCCGGGTTGTGAAAGGGGTAGGTGAGTATGACCTGCCCTCATGAGCGGTAGAGTTCGCGACGACTCGAGGGGACTCCCCCCGGGCTACCGCTCAGATTTCACGTAGGAAACAGGTTGAAGTGAGCGGTCAACATCGGCACAGCCAGCAAGAACAGGCACGGCTCCAAGGCTAGTCAGCGCTGACGATCTGTCCGACGTGGCAAGTATGTTCATCATCTATGAATACGCGGTTTCTCTGCTCGCGGTTGCGATCGGTGTGACCCTGCTGTTTACGGTCTGTGCGATGTTCCTCGGGCTCAAAGAGGGAGGCAGTATCCTGGCACAGGGGTCGCGAAAGTTCTTCCACGGCGCCATTCAGCTGAACGAAAGATGGATGGCGGCTAAGTCTCGCGACTCTTAGTCACGGTTCGCCTTTTCAAGGGAGGTGAGTTTGCGGGCCGCGAAATTTTTCGCCACGGGAAAACGCGCGAGGAAGGGGTTTGCCTACACAAACCGATGTCTGGTCGCGCTTTTTCTCCTGATTGTTCTACCAAGCGTTGCCCGGCCTCCAGAATATTGGCCGTCGCCGCCCCGCCAGGGTGGCCAAGACACGATTCGGGTGAATGTTGACTTGGTGGTCTTGCACGCGACCGTGCAGAATCGCAAACGTATTCCTGTTTCGGGACTCGGCAATGAAGACTTTCAGGTTTACGAGGACGGAGTCCTCCAACAGATTAACTCTTTCAGCCACGAAGATATCCCGGTCACGGTCGGCTTGGTTGTCGACAACAGTGGAAGCATGCGACCGAAGCGCCCTGAAGTGATTGCCGCTGCCTTGGTGTTTGCCCGCTCCAGCAACCCGGAGGATCAGATTTTCGTGGTCAATTTCAATGAGAACGTTTCGTTTGGCCTTCCAGATAGCACGCCATTCACGGACAAAGTGGCTCAGTTGGAGGTTGCCCTGTCCAGAATTGCCACAAACGGAAGGACGGCGCTCTACGACGCTGTTACTGCTGCGCTCGAGCACCTGAAGAAGGGTAATCGGGACAAGAAAGTGCTGATCGTGATCAGCGATGGGGCCGACAACGCCAGCAAACACAACTTGGCACAGACCATGGCGCTGGCGGGGCAGTCCGGCGCAATTATCTACACCATGGGTCTGTTTGAGGAAGGCGATCCCGACCGGAACCCACATGTGCTCAAGCAGCTTGCCGAGACCACAGGTGGCGAGGCTTTCTTGCCGGAGTCATTAAAGGACGTTGTCCCCGCTTGTAAACGAATCGCTCGCGATATTCGTAACCAGTACACCATCGCCTACGCACCCACGAATAGAAAGCAAGACGGGAGCTATCGGGTCATACAGGTGAAGGCCAGGGCGCCGGGTCGTGGACGCTTGTTCGTCCGCGCCCGGGCCGGTTACTACGCACCCTTGAAACCTCAACCAGTGCCGGCAGCCATCAACCTACCATGAAGTTCCGAACTAAATCGCAGATGCTGCTTCCGTCGCGAACCAATTCGTTTCTCCGTTGGAGCCAATACCTCTTTTTTATCATTGGCATCCTTGCGCTGAGTTACTGCGGCTTCGCGCTGCTCGATGCGAGGCTCTATCAGGACTATCAAACCCGTCGATTTCAACAAGCGCTGAAGAGTTCGAGGCCGTCTATCGGCAGCGGTGAACACCTTTACCCGTCGCCCCTTCCTATAGCCCTAGCGGAAGCGAACAGCGCGAAAGCTGAGAGTCTTGGCATAGCTGGCCGCGGAGGCTATCCGTTGGGGCGAATCGAGATAAGCACAATCGGCCTTGCGGCGATGATCCTGGAAGGCACCGACCAAAAGACTTTGCGACGGGCGGTCGGGCATATTTCTGGCACACCGCTGCCGGGTCAGCAGGGGAACGTCGCGATCGCAGGGCACCGGGATACGTTTTTCAGAGCGCTACGCAATATCCGCAAGGATGATGAAATCACGTTGACGACGTTAAATGGATCCTGCCGCTATCGCGTGGACTCTACCAGAGTGGTCGAGCCCGAGGACATTGAAGTGCTGGACAATTCCGACAACGCAATTCTGACTCTGGTGACCTGTTATCCGTTCAATTTTGTGGGCTCCGCACCCAAGAGATTTGTCGTCCGCGCACACAGGATTCCGGGGTAAGACAAAACTTACACCGCTTGCTTGGGCCTTAACAGGAAGTCCCAGCCAAGATTTTGGAAGGAGAAGAAAATGAATAAAACACATGCGGGGAAAGTCCAGAATGTGTTTCGCTCTGTTCTGGTTGCGGTTGCAGTTCTATCGTTAATCCTTGCTCCCGCCGCCCAGGCCGAGCGCACGCCGCTGAAGCCCGGCTGGAACATGTTTTCGCCGCAGCAGGACGTTGAGGTGGGCCAACAAGTCTCTAAAGATGCCGAGCGGCAAGTGCCCATGCTGAACGACTCCCGGGTGGACAACTACCTGAATAACCTGGGTCACCGGCTTTCGGCGCATGCGCCCGGCTACCAGTTTCCGTACACCTACAAGGCCGTGAATGACCGGGCGATCAACGCTTTTGCGCTGCCCGGCGGGCACGTCTACATCAACCGCGGCGTGATTGAAGCTGCCGACGATGAAGCGCAACTGGCCAGCGTGATGGCACACGAAACCTCTCACGTGGCACTGCGCCACGGCACAAACCAGGCCAGCAAGGCCTCCGCCGCTCAAGTGCCACTGGCGATCCTGGGCGGTATGCTGGGCAGCAACTCCACGGGGGCTATGCTGGCGCAGCTCGGCGCGGGCTTCACGGTGAATTCCATCCTGCTGAAGTATTCGCGCACGGATGAAAGCCAGGCCGACATCATGGGCACACAAATCCTGTACGATTCCGGCTACGACCCGCGGGCCATGTCTCAATTTCTTGAGAAGATCCAGGCGCTGGATAAGGGCGGGCATCACGTCGAGTTCTTCAGCAGCCATCCCAGCCCGGACCGCCGCGTCGAGCGCGTGAACCAGGAAGTGGACAAGCTCGGCGGGGCACGACGCGGTTCTAAAACCGATTCTAGGGAATTCGAGGACATCAAGCGCTACGTCCGGTCATTGCCTGCGCCACCCACCAAAGGCCAACAAGGCCGGCAGCTGCAGGGCGACACCGGTCGTAACGATGGCGGTCGCCAAGGGCCACGGTCGGACGACTGGCCCTCGGATCGTTTCGTGAGTTTTGAGAATTCGGTGCTGCGCATCGACCACCCGGACAACTGGCAGGCCCACGGGCAGGGCGACGCCGTGACCATCACGCCCCGGGGCGGGCTTGCGGACGACGGCAAAGGCAATCAGGCCCTGGTTTACGGCGTCATCGTGAACATCTACGAGCCGCACTGGGACAGCTACAACCAGCAGCAGCAACAGCAGCAGTTGCAGCCGCGCGGATACGGGCAGGGCTCCGGGATGTCTCTAGAAGAGGCCACCGACCAGCTGGTCCAGGAGTTTAAGCAGTCCAATCGGAATATGCGCGTGATTCGTTATCACGAGGCCATCCAGGTGGATGGCGAACGCGCACTTTCCACGTACCTGTCGAACGATTCGCCCACCGGGGGCCGCGAGACCGACTGGCTGATCACCCTGGCGCGCCCCGAGGGCCTGCTGTTTATTGTTTTCACTGCCCCGGATCGCGATTTCCAGGGCTACGAAAGCACGTTCCAGCAGATGCTGTACTCGGTCCGGATAAAGCGGTAAGCTCTCCGGCCATTCTTGTCTTGTTCGGACTGTCCGCGGGGCCGGAGATTCTCTCGCTTCATTATGGTTCCGGCCCGGAGGATTCTCATAAGAAGGGTTGCTGTTCAGGCGCTGGAGGCTGTGGGGGGATTGTGGCACATAGTCCAAGGTATTTCCTTGTCCGGCGGACTCGAACCAGCACCCGTCTGCCTCTACTGCTGGACCGCGGTCGCGAATGTACAACCAGAATACGAATGTGTGCACAAATGAACAGACATCCTTCGCCGCCTCTTCTATCATGCTGGTCTGTGGGTGAACCAAGAGGACCAAGGCGAAAACAAGTCCAAGAGCTTCCGCCTGAACAACACCAGAGGTCGCAGGTTCCTTCCCACTCCAGGTGGCAGTAACAGTTCATTGGTCAACACAGAAACTGGTGCAACGCCTTTGGGGCAGGTCGGAGTGTCTGCCTGCGAACAAAAGCGGCGCAATGGAAACCGCCGCGTGCTGCTGACTAGAAACAACAACCGCGCCAGACGCGACGGACACCTGACACAGGAATTGGCTGGATGGAGGCAACACCTATGAAACGAATCGGAATTATCTGTACAGCAGTTCTGATGCTGCTTCTCGGTAACACTGCTGGTGCCTACGCACAGCAGGAGCAGCAGCAGGACAAGAAGCAGCAGCAAGACCAGCCGGCCAAGAAGCAGGGCAAGCCTGAAACGCAAGCACAGGACAAGAAGCAGCAGCGAGACCAACAGAACAAGCAACAGCAACAGCGTGTGCAGCAAGACCAACAGAACAAGCAACAGCAACAGCGCGTGCAGCAGGACCAACAGAACAAGCAACAGCAACAGCGCGTGCAGCAGCAGCAGGGCCAGAACAGGCAACAGCAGCGTGTCTCACAACAAGAGCAGCAGCAGCGTATTGAACAGCAGCAACGGAGTGTGACGCAGTACCGGCAAAATCTAGATCAGCAGATGCGCCTCTCGCAGCAGCAAACAGCGCAGCTACAGCAACAAAACCGTATGGCGCAGTACCGTTTTCAGCAGGATTACTACGAGCGTCTACGGCAGCAGCAATTGCGTCTCCAAAACGAGCGCGACTACAATTACAACAACGACCCCTACTACTACACGGGTTGGACGTATCGTTACAATCGTGGCGGTAGCTACTACCAGACGAATCGATACGGTGCAGATTTGCTGCGGCAGGCCGTGAACTACGGCTATCAGGAAGGCTTCCGTGTAGGGCAGGCGGACCGGCAGGATAGGTGGCGTTCCAACTATCAAGACTCATATGCCTATCAAGACGCGAACTTCGGCTATAGCGGCCGCTATGTACAGCAGGACGAATACAACTACTACTTCCGCGAGGGCTTCCGTCGCGGCTACGAAGATGGCTTCAACAGCCGCTATCAATATGGCCGCTACTCGAACGGAAGGTATTCGATCTTGGGCTCCGTTTTGTCGGGAATCCTTAACTTGGAGTCGCTCCGCTGAAGACGGGGAGAGTGGTGTGAACGAATGGTCGGGTCCTGGCCTCTGTTGGCGGTGGAGACGCGCGCATAGATTGCTGCCCTCACCTCTCGCCGCCTGACCTGGAAGACGGTTCTAATTTCGAATCCAGCTTGTCCCGCAAAATCCCTCGAGCACTGTATGCCCCGGCTGGGTTCCGTGTACCCGCCATATACCCCCGATCGGCGTTTATGGCGATTTTGGCGTTTCGCAGAATGAATAACTTACGGGGACTCAAAGAAGGGCAGTGGTACGATTCCCACCGCCCCTACCAAGTTTTCCGCCCCCTCGATGCCATTCTCGTCCTCCTGAGCCCCGGCCCTGACGGGGCGAAGGATCCTTCTTCCGACGGAGATCCGGCGTTACATCTCCTCGCCGCCGGTTCCAGCCGCAAAAACAAAACGGGCGCCCCGACCCTGTCGGGACGCCCGTGGAACCGACCCCTTCGCGCTAGAACTGGAAGCGGATCCCAAGCTGCACGGTGAACGGCGGAACGGTGCCGTTGCCGTTCGGGAAAGTGTTGGTGTCGAAACAGCTTGGATTGCCTTTTGGATTGACCGGCAAACAGGCCGCGGGGTCGTGGATGCGCAGAAACGTTGGGTTCGCTGGCCGTATGGTGCCATCGCGGTTTACGCCAACTCCGTAGTTGCGGTTGAAACCGCTGAGGCCACTGCTGCCGCCGGTGATCGTCACGTTGTCGAAGTTGAATAGGTTGAAAAAGTCGGCGGTGATGGCTAGAGACATTCCCTCGCGCGGCAGTTTGAATTTCTTCGCGATCCGCATGTCCACGCTGTAGACGCGGCGGTCGCGGAAGGAGTTACGTTGGAAGGGCACGCCGGGCGCCTGGAATGCCCGGTCGCCGAAGGAACCTGAGGATTCGGCGCCGTTCTGAATGGAGCCAATGACAGGGTCCACCGGGCGGGCCGAGCGGAATTTGCCCAGCGCGCTGACCGTGAATCCCCAGGGCAGGTCCACCAGGCCGTTCACCAGGAACAGATGCCGCACGTCAAGCAGCGAGAAGCCGAATTCCGGCCTCAGGTTGAAAGGGTTGTCGTAGTTGAAGCCGGTGGCCGAGCGCTCGTTGTCGTCATCGGAGTAGTTGTAGCCCAGCGTATAGAAGGCCTGGAATTGGTACCGGCTGCGGCGGAAATTGCTCCGGATGGTCATGGCGCGATAGAACGAACGCCCCGTGGTTTCGCGCAGCGTGAGGCTGCTCAACGGAATGGCAAATCCGTTGGCCGTGGAGATGGGCCGGTTCTGCCTGCATGCCGACGTGCCGGCCACGCCGAAGCAAGGTCGGAGGCTGAGGTCAACCCCCGCGGCCCCGGCGAGACAGGGCGGCCGCGAGCCGGGACTGCCGTCGCAAATCACTGGGGCCGGGAGGTTGATGTCTATGTTCCGTTGCAGGTGCACAGTCGAGACCCACATGAAGTCCGCACCCACCGACCAACCCTTGGTGAGTTCGCGCTCCATCCCCACGCTCCACTGCCACGAGCGCGGACTCTCGTAGTTGTTCGCCGTCGCAATCAGTTGTGCGTTATTGAAGGGGCTGGGGGTCAACCCCAAAAACGCGGCGATCGCCGTGACGTTGGCGGGCGTAATCGTCGGCAAGCCGGTCAGCGGGGAGCTGTTCAGGTCTATGCCGATATGTCGGAGTTGCGAGTACAGCGTAGCGCACTGGTCTCCGGGATAGAGCGCGGGGCACGTGAACCCGGTCGGTTTGGTGAGCGGCAGAAACACCGAGACGTCGCCCGGTGTGGCCCGGAAGGCGTTGAGCGAATTGGCGTACAGCAGCAACGGTGTGGGGGCATAGAAGAACCCCGCATTGGCCCGAATCACGGTCTTCGCATCGCCCCTGGGGTCCCAGGCCAGCCCGACCCGCGGCATGTACTGGCGATAATTGCTGGGGATGAAGGCCGGGTCCACCTTCCTGCCGATGGGGAAGGGGAGATTCTTGACCTCGTTATAAATGGCGGTGTTGCTCACGTCCGGCTGGGGATTGACGTAGCCTTCCCAGCGAAAACCCGCGGTGAGGGTTACCCGAGGCGAGATACGCCAGGTGTCCTGGATAAAGGCGGCGACCTGCTTCCCGGCGTACGCGACGAGCCCATTGCCGAGGTTCACCCTGTAAGACGCTGCGGAACAGTCGAAGCGGCCCCGGACGGGGTTCGTGAAGACGGTCGGGACGCTGTTGTTCGGGTTGCAGGTCCTGGGCGCGGTGGGCGGGGTGGAGATAGGAAAGGGGGGGCTAGGAGCGGGGTTGAGGATCTGCAGCACAGTCCCCACATCGCTGCCGCTGATGTTGTACACGCCAAACTGGTTGAACTTGAAAAACTGGCTCACGTGCAGGAAATTGTACTCGCCGCCGAACTTCACCGCATGTCTTCCCTGTGTCCAGGTCATGCTGCTCGAGCCCTGAATGCGGTAATCGTCCAGCGTGGTCGGAAGAAAGCTAGTGGCCCCGGTTATGCCGACAGTGTCGAAGAGACCTGCTATCGTCGTGTTTGACAACCGCGGCCGGTTTTCCAGGGAGTACTGGAAGCGTGACTCCATCACCGCGCGCGGCGAGAAAATCACCGTCCACTGGGCCACCCCGGTATTGACGCGGTCGCCTTCGACACCGTTGCCGCTCAGTGCGGTATCGGTGGTTGGCTGGATGGCATTTCCGGTCGAAACCGCGTTGAGACCAGTATTCTTGCTGTAGTTGTAGCGAAAGAAAATCCGGTGGCTCGCGTTGGGTTGGATGTCCAATCGTCCTAATCCGGTCATGGCATCGTTCGTTTGTGTGTAGGGTCCTTCCTGTCCGGCTAAGCCACTCGGGCAGCCGGTAGTCGCCCGGTAGAAGCAGAAGCCTTCTAGCTGCGAGACAGCGGGAGTGAAATTGTCGAGCCTGCTGAAGACCACACTGTGAGGGTTGTCGTTTTTCTGGTTCTCGAAGGCAGCGAAAAAGAAGAGCTTGTCCCTGGAGATGCGGCCGCCGATTGACCCGCCTTCCTGGTACAGGGTGGTAATGGCGTCTCGGAAAAACCCGTCTTTTAGAGCCAGCGCCCCGTTGCGGACAAAGAAAAAGGCGCTCCCATGGATGTCGTTGGTGCCTGACTTGGTGGTCGCGTTCAGGATCCCGCCCGACGAGCGGCCGAATTCCACCGAGTAGCCGGAAGAAACCACCTGGAATTGCGAGATGGACTCTTGGGGGATGCTGAAGGCGTTATTGGAGCGTTCGCCGCCGCGCATCCCGCCGAAGAACGGCTCGTTATAGTCCGCGCCGTCAATCGTGACGTTGCCGTTGATGCCCCGCTGCCCGGCGAAGGAAATGCCGCTCCGCGCTGGCTCGATTTGCACGGTCGGGGTCAGGGTCACAAAGTCTTGGAAGCGCCGGCCGTTGATGGGCAGTTCCTCGATGGCGCGCACGCCGATCAGCGCGTCGGGGTTAGCCTGCGTGGATTCGATCAGCGCAGTGGCTGTCACCTGGATCACCTGCGAGACCTCGCCCACCTCCAGCCTGGCGTTCACCGTCACCGCCGCGCCGACGGTTACTTCCACGTCCACCTTGTAGGTCTTGAAGCCGCCCTTGCTGAAGGAGACGCTGTAAAACCCGATGGGCACCAGCACGAAGCGATACTGGCCCTCGTCGTTCGAGGTCTCTTCTCTGGTCAGCCCGGTGGCCTTGCTGTTCAGCGTGACCTTCGTCTCGGGTACCACGGCGCCCGTGCTGTCGTAGCTCGTGCCCACCACCTGGCCGGACCCGGCCTGCGCCTGCGCCGCGGCGCTTGTCGCCAGCCCCAGCATCAGCATCACCACAACCGCCATCGTTCCCAACGCGCACCGACACGCATCGCTCGAACGCATGGTCATCGCCTCCTCAAGCGGAATTCCACGGACATGCCAGCAGGGCGGGCGCAGCGCCGCGGGGAAAACTGGCCTCGGGCGGAATCCAGGCGAGACACGATCCGCTGTCGACCCCTCAAAACCCACACCCCCCGATGCCGCGTACTCTAAGTTTCCTGCCTGCCCTTGTCAAGCGCAACGCCAGCCGCTTCCAGCCCGAGCAGAGCGCGGCAATAACCCGTGCACTGACTCGCTGCACCTTGCCGCGGCTCGACCCCCAAGTGAATTTTCCCATCTTGAATTTCTCGCGCCACGAGCCTGCCTGCGCGTCGATCGGAGGCTCGCGGGTGAGAATAATGTCCCGCCTTGAGCTTTTGGAGCCGCTAGGCTAAAGTACCCGGCTTTCGCGGAGGAGGCCGCTTTGACCGCGACCCCCCACGGCCAGGAACACTTGAAGGTGCTGGTGCGGCGCAGCGCCATCCAGCGGCGCGTGCGCGAGATGGGCCGCCAGATCAGCCGCGATTTCCGCGGCGAGCGTGTCCACCTGATCGGCGTGCTGAAGGGCGCCTCGATTTTTCTCTCCGACCTGATCCGCCAGATCCGCCTGGAGGTTTCTCTCGACTTCATGGCCGTCTCCAGCTACGGCAAGGGCAGTCAGTCCTCCGGGCAGGTGCGCCTGACCAAGGACCTCGACACCAGCATCGAGGGGCTGAACGTCATCCTCGTCGAAGACATCCTCGACACCGGCCTGACGCTGCACTACCTCTGCCGCGTCCTCCAGCAGCGCAAGCCACGTGCGCTGCGCATCGCCGCGCTGCTCGATAAGCCTGAGCGGCGCGTCCGAGAGGTCAAGGCCGATTACGTCGGTTTCCAGATTCCCAACGAGTTCGTGGTGGGCTACGGCCTGGACTACGCCGAGCGTTACCGTAACCTGAAAGACGTTTGCATCCTCTCCCTGCCGCCCGAGTAGCGGTGCCGCATGCCGCGAACTGTATTGACCGCTGCTGACTTGGAAGCTGTCCCCGCCGGCGGCGAGCTCCCGCTCGCGGCAGACGCGCTGATCACTCCGCTGGCCCGCGAGGAAGCGGCGCGCCGCGGCATTACCCTGCGCATTGGGCAGAAGGAGTCGAGCTCGGGCCGAGCCGGCGACGCCAGGGTCGTGGCCATCGGTGCCGACCACGGTGGTTATGAGCTCAAGGAGCAGCTCAAGGCTCACCTGCGCGACTGGGGCTACACCGTGCTTGATTTGGGCACCGATTCCACCGCTGCCGTGGATTATCCCGACTTCGCCGAGGCGGTTGCCGGCGCGCTCGCTCGCGGTGAGGCCTGGCGCGGCGTGGTGATCGATAGCGCCGGCATCGGCAGCGCCATCGCCGCGAACAAGGTGCCGGGAGTGCGCGCAGCCCTATGCTATGATAGGGCCACCGCGCGCAACAGCCGCGAACACAACGACGCCAACCTGCTTTCGCTCGGCGCGCGCATGATCCCGGCGGAAGCGGCGCGTGAAATCCTGGCCATCTGGCTCGAGACCCCGTTCGCCGGCGGGCGTCACCAGCGGCGCGTGGACAAGATCCGCGCCATCGAAGCGCGCTTCTCGCGTCCCGAATAATTCTGCGGGAAGCGGCGCTGCGGAGCACTCCCCTTGGATCAGCAGCAACTCGAGCAGCTCGTCCAGGCCGTCACCGAGGAAATACTCGGCTACCTGGGCGCGGGCCAGGGCTCTCGCCTGGTTGGGCTCGAGTTGGACGATGTGGTCTGCCCCGGCTGCGACCAGAACTGCGTCGAGAAGTGCGCGCGGAAGACCCGCAAAGTCATCGACGCCGGCGCCGACCGCATCTCCGCCGGTCCCGCCGTTTCCCAGGTGGATGGCGATATCGCCCGGCTGATTGACCACACCTTGCTCAAGCCCGAAGCTTCCCGCGACGACATCCGCAAGCTCTGCCAGGAAGCCGTCCGCTTCTCGTTCGCCTCGGTGGTGATCAACCCGTGGTACGTGCCCTTGGCCGCCGAGCTGGTGCGCGGCTCGCCGGTGAAGGTCTGCACGGTGGTGGGCTTCCCGCTGGGCGCCACCCTCCCCCAGGTGAAAATTTATGAGACCGAGGAAACCATCAAGCTCGGCGCGCAGGAAATTGATATGGTCATCAACGTCGGCGCGCTCAAATCCGCGCAGGATGATGTCGTCGAGCTCGACATCCGCGGCGTGGTCCAGGCCAGCCACCGCGGCGGCGCCATCTGTAAGGTCATCCTGGAGACCGCGCTCCTCACCCTCGAAGAAAAAGTGCGCGCCTGCATCGCCTGCAGGAACGCCGGCGCCGATTACGTGAAGACCTCGACCGGCTTCGGTCCCGCCGGAGCCACCGCCGAAGATGTCGCGCTGATGCACGCGGTGGTGGGCAAGGATGTCGGCGTGAAGGCCGCCGGCGGCATCCGCAGCCTGGAAGATTTGAAGAAGATGGTCAGTGCCGGAGCCACGCGCATCGGCGCCAGCGCCAGCGTCCGCATCCTCGAGGAAGCCGGCGGCGTCCCCAAGGAGCTTGCCGCCACAAGCGCCGCGCAACCTGTGCGCGAGACGGTGGGCGCTCGCTACTGAGCCGCGCTGCCGGGGCTTCGCTTCCGGCCAATTTGGTCGTCTTGACCTTCTTTCTTTTTTTGCCCTCCTTCCCTCGAGCCATCGTACCTGCCTGCTATAATGGTTTGAAACTTCGAGCGGCGTGTCTCGTACATTGCCGGTGGGTCTGAGCTTCCATGGATCACGTTGAAACCAAAGTTGCCTCCGAAGTCTCCGCGGAGGTGCTCGCCACCCTGGCCGAAATCGGCCAGGAGATCAATGCCTCGCTCGATCTGGACGAGGTGTTATCGAAATCCGCGGCGCTCATCAAGCGCCTAATTGACTACGAGATCTTCGCCGTGATGCTGCTCGACGAGCCTTCCGGCCAGCTCTACTTCCGTTTTGCCATCGGTCACAAGAAAGATGTCGTCGAAAACTGGCGCATCCCCGTGGGCCACGGGATCACCGGCACGGCCGCGGCCACCAAGCAGCCGGTGCGCGTCCCCGACGTCAGCCGTTACCCGGGCTATCTGAACGCGCTCGATACCGTGCGCTCGGAGCTGGCCGTGCCCCTGCTGGTCAAGGGCAATTGCATCGGCGTGCTCGATATCCAGAGCCGGCAGTTCGACGACTTCACCCGCGACCAGCAGAACATCCTCACCGTGCTGGCCAGCCGGCTGGCCATCGCCATGGAGAACGCCCGCCTGTTCGAGCGCGTCCGCACACAGGCCGATACCCTGCGCGTGCTCAACGAGGTCGGGCGCGAGGCCAGCTCCATCCTCGATGTCGAGGAGCTGCTCCGGCGCGCCGCCGAGCTGGTCAAGCGCGTCATTGACTACCAGATTCTGAGCATCCTGCTCTACGACGACCGGCAGAACATGTTCCTGCATCGCTTGGACGTGAAGTACGGACAGCGGGCGCAAGGCAAGCTGCGCTGCACCGCCACCGAGGGCATCGTGGGCGCGGCCGCCGTCCTGCGCCAGCCGGTGCTGGTGCCCGACGTCGCCGCCGATCCGCGCTACTTGATGGTCAATCCGGAGACACGCTCGGAGCTGGCCATCCCCCTGATCGCCAAAAAACGAGTCATCGGCGTGTTGGACCTAGAAAGCCCGCAGTTGAATTACTTCACCGAGGAACACGTCCAGACGCTTTCGATCCTCGCGGCGCACCTGGCCGTTTCGCTCGAGAACGCGCGGCTCTACGAGCAGGTGGCCCGCGACGAGGCGCGCATGGAGCGCGAGCTTCAGGCCGCGCAGCGCATGCAGGGCGCGCTGCTGCGGCCCGTGCCCGCCGAGGATTACGGGCTCGACATCGCGGCGCGCTACGTCTCCGCTCGGGAAGTCTGCGGCGACCTCTACGACTTCCTCCGCTACGGCCCGCAGCAGCTCGGCGTGGCCCTCGGCGACGTCAGCGGGAAGGGCAGCGCCGCCGCGCTCTACGGCGCTGTGGCCATCGGCATCCTGCGCAGCCTGGCCCCGCAGAAGCTTCAGCCCGCGGACATGCTCCGCCAGATGAACCAGCTCATCTGCGAGCGCCGCATCGAAGGCCGATTCATGACCCTGTGCTTCGCCACCTGGCAGAAGGGCCAGCGCAAGCTGCGTGTCGCCAACGCCGGCCAGTCGCAACCCCTGCTCTGGCGCGGTGGCCGCTGCGAAAAATTGAACTTGACCGGATTTCCCTTGGGCCTCTACGACGACGTTAGCTACGAGGATTGGAGCGTCACGCTCGATCGGGGCGACATCCTGGTGTTCCATTCCGACGGTCTGGCCGAAAGCGCGAACGCCGAGGGTCAGTTATTCGGCACCGCCAGCCTGTGCAAGCTGGTTGCGGACTATGCAAGCGGCCCAAAGCCCGCCGCTACTGCAGCCGCCAACGGTGCCGCCGGTACCTCGCCCACTGCGGCGGGGCTGGCCGACCAATTGCTTGCGGAAGTCGCGCAGTTTTCCAAAGGCCTTCCCATCTCCGACGACCGCACGTTGGTGGTGATGAGAGTCCGGTGAAGGCGCCGCGCAGACGCAGCCCGCGACGCGCGGTTGACCCCACGCGCTATACGCCGTTTTTTTCCTATCGCGGCGGCAATCTTTATTGCGAGCGAGTCGGACTCGAGCGCGTCGCCGCCCGCGTCGGCACTCCCGCCTATCTCTACAGCCGCAGCAGCATCGCAGACGCCTACCGCCTGCTGGATCGCTCGTTGGACGCGCTGCCGCACACCCTGTGCTATTCGGTAAAGGCCAACTCGAATCTGGCCATTCTGCGGCTGATGGCGCGCCTCGGCAGCGGCTTCGACATCGTATCCGGCGGAGAACTCTATCGCCTCCAGCGCATCGGGGTTCCCGGCCGGCGGATTGTTTTCTCCGGTGTCGGCAAGACGCGCGAGGAGATCCGCGAAGCCCTGCGCTACACCCTCCCGGGCGCGCGGCGCGGCGCCGCCGGCATTCTGCTGTTCAACGTCGAATCCCCGGCCGAGCTCGATCTGCTCGCCCAGGAGGCGGCGCGCAACGTCGCCAATGGCGGCCGCCGCGCCCCGGCCGCCATCCGCGTGAATCCCGACGTCGAGGCCGGGGGGCATCCGCACATCTCCACCGGACATCACCGCCACAAGTTCGGGATGGACTGGAGCGACGCGCGCCGGCTCTACCTCCAGCATCGCCGCTCGCGCTGGATCCACTGGCGGGGTATCACCTCCCACATCGGCTCGCAGATCTTGAGCCTGAGCCCTTTTCGACGCGCGCTGGACCGCTTGGCGGGCTTTTTCCGTGAACTGGGGCGCGCCGGTGTCGTGCTCGAGTTTCTCGATTTCGGCGGCGGCCTCGGCGTTCGCTATTCCGCCGAAGCGCCGCCGGATATCTCCGCTTATGCGCGGGCCCTCGCCGCGACGCTTCGCCCGCTGGGATGCCGCTTATTGCTCGAGCCGGGGCGCGTGCTGGTCGGCCCGGCGGGCGTCCTGCTCACCCGAGTGATTCTCCTGAAGCGCAACCGCGGTAAGAACTTCGTCGTCGTGGATGCGGCGATGAACGATTTCCTCCGCCCGGCGCTCTACGGCGCCCTGCACCCGGTCACCAATGCTGTCCGGCGCAATCCTAGGAAGCACAGGATGCGGGCCGACGTTGTGGGCCCGGTCTGCGAGGCCGGCGATTTCTTTATTCAGGACTGGCTGCTCGAGGACGTGCGTCCGGGCGACCTGCTGGTGGTGTGGGGCACGGGCGCCTACAGCTTTGTGGCCGCGTCAAACTACAATTCGCGGCCTCGCCCGCCCGAGGTGCTGGTCGAGGGCAACCGCTTCCGCATCATCCGCCGCCGCGAATCGCAGGCCGACCTCGTCCGCGGCGAGTAGATTGCCCTGCCGGTCAGCGCTCGCCCCACTTCAGTCTGTTGTGCAGGATTTCGAAGTAGGTCTTCCGTGCCGGGCGCACCAGCCGCAGTTTGTTGCTGGCCCGTGTGACGCCCAGACGGTCGCCGTGCTTCAGCTCGACGCCTACCTGCCCATCGAGCGTGAGGAACACCGTCTCCTCCCCGGCCAGGAAACTCACTTCGATGCGGGAATTGTTGGGGATCACCAGCGGGCGGTGGGTGAGCGTGTGCGGGCAGATGGGCGTGATCACGAAAGCCTCCACCGCCGGGTAGATGATCGGCCCGCCGGCCGCGAGCGAATACGCCGTCGAGCCGGTGGGCGTGGAGACAATCAACCCGTCGGCCTTGTAGCTGCACACGTAATCGCCGTCAATGTTCAGCTCGAGGTCAATCATCCGCGCCAGCGCGCCCTTGTTGAGCACGGCGTCGTTCAGCGCGCGGTGCCGCTCCACCGCCTTGCCGCCGCGAAGCACCTCCGCTTGCAGCAGCACGCGCTCGCTGATGCGGTTCCTCCCCTCCAGCACCTGCTCGAGGATGGGATAGAGCTCCTCCAACGTGACGCTGGTGAGGAAGCCGAGGCCGCCGAGGTTCACCGGGAGGATGGGCACGCTGTGCTCGCCTAGCGTGCGCGCCGCCGCCAGCAGCGTGCCGTCGCCGCCCAACACGATGAGCAGGTCCGCCTGTGCGGGGAGCTGCTCCCGCGGCAGCATGCGCCGCGCCAGCGGTGCCGCGCGCGGCGCGTGCGCTCCTTCCGCAGCCGCCGCGGCCGCTCCGGCTGGAGCGATGCACGAGGCTGTCTCCTGGTCGCACAGCACTTCCAGCTTGTGCGCCTCCAGCCACTCGAGGAGTTGGGGCACCACCCTGGCGACGTCCTCGCGCCGCGGCCGGGAGATGATGCCGACCTTACTGATCATGGCGCTCCCGTTCCTGTCTGAGCCTGGGGAACCTTGCCAACTTTATTGCTGGGGAAAACAAGCATATTCCCCGCGATCTCCGCAGCAGAAAACGCATTCTACTCCAGCGCCCCGCGCTGCGTCCCGCGAAATCATCCGTGATCTTCCGGTTCTGCGCGGGCCTGGGGTAATAAACGCGCGTGGAGAAAAAACTCCAGGTTCCCTTTGGCCCCCGGCAGTCGGCTCGGACGCATTCCCTCGACGCGCAGTCCGGCACGCGCCGCCGCGGCCTTCACGCGCTCGATGGCGCGCGCGTGCAACCGCGGCTCGCGCACGATGCCGCCCTTGCCGATCTCCTCGCGCTCGAGCTCAAACTGTGGCTTCACCAGAATTAAGAAATGCGCCCCGGGCTTCGCCACCGCGGCCACCGCCGGTAACACCTTGGCCACGGAAATGAACGACACGTCAATCGCGATCAGCTCGACCAGCCCGCCAAGGTCGTCGAGTCTGAGGGCGCGGGCGTTGCGCTCGATGCGGACCACCCGCGGGTCCTGCTGGAGCTTCCACGCCAGTTGATCGCTGCTGACATCCACGGCGAAGACGCGCCGGGCGCCCTTTTGCAGCAAGCAATCGGTGAACCCGCCCGTCGATGCGCCCACATCGAGGCAATCTTTATCCGCGGCGCTTATGTCGAACTCCTCCAGCGCGCCTTCAAGCTTCAGCCCGCCGCGGCTGACGTAGCGCCCACTTCCGCCGACCACTTCAATGCTTGCGTCTGCGGGTACCAGCATTCCCGCTTTCTCGGCTTTCTGGCCATCCACGCGTGCCTCGCCCGCCAAGATCAGTCCTTGTGCTTTTTGGCGCGACTCCGCCAGGCCGCGTTCCACCAGCAGCACGTCCAGGCGCTTCTTTTCGGTTTTCGTCTTGGATTTCACGCGCGCCGAAGAACCAGGAACTCGGCCAGCTCGCGCAGCCGACCTGCGCGCTCGCGGTACGTGGTCAGCTCGCCGATGCCCCGCGTGGCCAGCTCGCGGGCCATCTCGTGCGACTTCTCCAGGCCATAGAGCGCCGGGTAGGTGGCTTTCCTTTGCGCCTGGTCTTTTCCCGCGGTTTTTCCCAGCGCCGCCGACGACTCCTCGACGTCCAGGATATCGTCCACCACCTGAAAAGCCCAGCCGATGTCTCCGCCGAAGCGCCGCAGCCGCGCCACGTCGTCTTCGCCGGCGCCCCCGCAGAGCGCGCCCGAGACCACCGCGGCCCGGATCAGCGCCGCCGTCTTCGACCGGTGGATGTATTCGAGCATCGCCGGCGAAACCTCGCGGCCTTCGGCTTCCAGGTCGGCCACCTGCCCGCCCACCATGCCGTCGCGCGTGCCCGCGGCCGAGGCCACTTCGCGGATCACCGCGACGCGCCGCGACGCCTCCACCGGCGACGCCGCCAGCGTCTCAAACGCCAGCGTGAGCAGCGCGTCGCCGGCCAGGATGGCCGTGGCTTCGCCGAATTGTTTGTGGCAAGTGGGCTTGCCGCGGCGCAGGTCGTCGTTGTCCAGCGCGGGGAGGTCGTCGTGGATCAGCGAGTAGGTGTGGATGAATTCCAGCGCGCACCCCACCTGGGCTGCGCCGCCCGCTCCCGCGTCGAAGATGCGCGCCGCTTCCAGGCACAGGATCGGGCGGATGCGCTTGCCCCCCGCGAACACGCTATAGCGCATGGCGCGATGGATCGACGCCGGTGGCGCGTCCTCTGGCGGCAGCAGCGCCTCGAGCGCCTTCTCGATCTCTCGGCGGTCTTCCTCAAAAAATGCGGGCAGCTTCACGCGCGCTCTCTCGGGAGAATTTCCTTTCGGCATGCTCGAGGGAATCCGGGATAGGCTCAGGTCTCTTCTTCGGCTTCGGGCTCGAACGGCTCGGCGACCATCTTCCCGTCGGCCTTCTTCAGCAGGATCTCGACTCGGCCTTCGGCCTGCTCGAGCTGCTTCTGGCATTCGCGGGATAGCTCGACGCCCTCTTCAAACAGTTTCATCGCCTCGTCGAGCGAGAGGTTGGCGTTCTCGAGCCTGCGCACCACTTCTTCCAGGCGAGCCAGCGAGCGTTCAAAGTCCGGCTTCCGGGCTGGCTCCGGCTTCTTGCTCGTTGTCGGATTCACTCGATGGCTCCCGCCACTCCATCCGGGGCCGGGAGACTGCTTTCAGGCCCCGCCTTACGCCGCGGGCTCGCACCCGCCCGGCTCACTTCTGGCAGCAGGGACAGAAGTAAGTTGACCGCCCTCCCTGCTCGATTCGCCGGATCCGGCCGCGGCACCGTCGGCAGGGCCGGCCCTCGCGGTCGTATACGCGAAGGGCCTTCTCCACGCCGCTGAACCACCATTCCGGGTTGCGAAAATCCGGGGCCGGATGAAGGCAGCATTCTAATGCACGCCGGAGAACGTAAACAATGGCTTTGTGCAGCCGGCGGGCCTCCTGCGGCGACAGCCGGGCGGCGCGCCGGCGCGGGTCCAACCGCGCACGCCACAGCGCCTCACTCGCATAGATGTTTCCCAGCCCGGCGATGCGCGTCTGGTCCATCAGCAGCAATTTGAGCGCGCGCCGCGCTTTTCCCAGCAGCGTCTGTACGCGCTCCGGCGTAAATCCCGGCGAGAGGGGATCGATCCCCAGGTTGCGGATGCCGGGGGAATCCTCCGCTCGCGCCAGCCACTGCACCCGGCCGAAGTGCCTGCGGTCCACAAACCCCAGCGTGCCGCCTGTCAGTTCGAAGGCCACGTCAATGTGCCTCGCCGGGCGACGCGGCCGTCCTCCGGTGGACCGAGCCGGCGAGTCGAACCATACCAATTGCCCGTCCAGCCGGAAGTGCAGCGCCACGCACCCGCGGGCGAGCCGCAGCAGGAGATATTTCCCGCGGCGCTCGACGCCTTCGATGCGCTGGCCTTCGACGCCCCGGCGCAGCGTCGCCGGAGACTGCGGGCGCACCGCAATCGAGTGCAGCACGCGGCAGCGGACCACGCGCTGTCCCGCGACGCGCCGCCGCAGGGTGCGCGCCACGGCTTCGACTTCGGGCAACTCGGGCATGCGGGAAGCTCGCGGCTAAGGTTTCGCGGCGGGACGTCCGCCGCCGGGGAGCAGGCGCAGGCGATGGGCGCGGACTTTTTCTTCCGCGGCATCGCTGAACGGAGCGAGCAGCCCGCGCCCCTCGAACCAGGCGGAAAATTGGTCGCGGTAATGCGGGCTGCCGTACTGCCCGGACTCGCCGAGGGTGATGTTCATCAGCGAGTTGTCGAAATCGGAGAGGTCGGCCACAAAGCGCATCGCCGGTCCGTGCGAGGGCTGCGCCGCGCGGATCGAGTACACTGTGCCCGGCTGCTCGGTCGGCCCGATGTTCAGCAGGCGCGCGCGCCAGCCCGACCGGCCGAGCGGGTGCCGCATCACCAGCGCGTTCGCCCGCCCCCACCGCCAGGCGGAGCTTTCCGCCTGTTTCGTATCTTCGCTCAGGAGTCGAGCGGCCTGGTCGGCGCTGGCCAGCAGCAGTTCGTCGTAGCTTTGGAACTCCTCCGGCAGCCAGGACGCGGGCCGCTCGCGCAGCGCCTTCTCGAGGAACACGGCGTCGCGCCACTCGTAAAGCGTTGTGGCCCGCCCCAGGTGCGGTTGGAGAATGTTTCGCAGCAGGGCCTGGCGCGTGTATTCGACGAACGTCGTTTCCACCGAGGCCGCCTGCGCGCGCCCATCCCATCCGGCCAGTCGCGCGGTCAGCTCTCGCGCTTTGGCCTCCTTGGGTTGGGCGGTTGTGCTGACCCGCACCAATTGCTCGGCCAGGAAGCGGTGCGGCAGGCTGACGATGTCGTTCTGGATGGCCAGGAAGTCCGTGGGCTGGAGCTTGCGGTTTTGCGGCAGCAGCTCGTAGATCCTCGCTGTGCGGTAGGGCGATGCCCATCGATCGGTCAAATAATGCGCGTAGCTCGGCCCGACCACGCGCGCATTGGCGGTGGCGATGATGCCTCCCGGCGGGTTCAGCGCCTGGGGCAGTTCGTCGAAGGGAATGTAGCCGGTCCACTCGTAGTCGTCGGTCTCGCCGGGCACCGGCACGGCGCCATTGCCCTTCTTGCGCTGCGGGATGCGCGCCGCCACGATGAAGCCGATGTTGCCGTCCGTGTCCGCATACACCGCATTCTGCGCCGGCCCGGCCACGCCGCGCAGCGCCTCGCGAAACTCCTGCCAGTTCTGCGCCCGGCCCACCACGCCATAGGACGTTCCCAGCCCGCCCGGTTCGAGCGCCGTCCACCGCAGCGCGTAGGAGTGGCCGGCTTCGCGACGCACGATGGGCCCGTGGCGGGTGACCGTCACCTCCAGGCTCTCGTCCTCGCGGCCTTTCACCCGGAGGCGTTCTGTGCGGACTTCCGCGGGCACATACTTGCCGTTGACCAGGTATTCTCGCGGGTTGTTGGGGTTGAACGCCTCCATGTAGAGGTCCTGCACGTCCGCGCCGTTGTTGGTGAATCCCCAAGCGATGCGGTCGTTGTGGCCGATGATGACTCCCGGCGCTCCGGGCAGCGTGAACCCTTTCACGTTCAGTCCCGGCGCCGTCAGGTGCAGGATGTACCAGATGCAGGGCTGGCTGAGCTGAAGGTGGGTGTCGTTGGCCAGCAGAGGTTTTCCTGAGGCGGTGTGCGTGCCGTCCACCACCCAGTTGTTGCTTCCCAGGCCGGCGCGGACTTCTTCGTCAAATTGCTCGAGCAGTTTTTGCGCCGCCCGCCAATCCCCGCTCGCCGTTGGCGGACCCGGCGGGCTGGCCCTCGCTCCGGCCTCGCGGGTCTGCGACGCGCCGGCGGTGGTTTTCGCCGGGGCTGGGCCCGCCGCCGGGTTCCGCGCATCGCCCACGATATAGCGATCGAGCGGCGAGTCCGTCACGTACAGCTCGCGCGCCCGCTGCTCATCCACCAGCGCGGCTAGTTTGGCGCGTTTCAGCTCCGTCTCCCAGGTGCGCGTGAGCGTCTGATACATGTAGCCGGCGATGAGCAGCGAATCGGAGGGCTTCCACGGGCGCGGCTCGTAGCCCAGGTAAACGAATTCCCAGGGCAGCTTGTTGCGGCGCTCTTCGATGTAGCGGTTCACCCCGCGGGCGTAAGCCTCCAACGCCCCGCGCGTTTCCGCATCCAGCCTCGACACCTCGCGTTCCGCCGCCAGGTACAGCCCCAGGGTGCGGTATTCGCGGTCGAGTCGCAGCGCCATCGGCCCGAAGACTTCGGCAAGCTGGCCGGCTGCGGCGCGCCGCAGGACGTCCATTTGCCAGAGCCGGTCCTGCGCCAGCGCGTAACCCTGCGCCGTGTACAGGTCTTCGAGCGAGCTCGCTCGGATGTGCGGCACGCCCCAGGTGTCGCGGTCCACGGTGACTTCCTGCTTGAGGTCGGGCAGGGAAGCTGTGCCGTCGTATTGCGGCAGAGCGCGGTGCACCACCCACCATCCCGCGGCAAACGCCAGGCCCGCCAGCAGGATGACCACAAGTGCCAGGTAACCGACAAAACGTCGCAATTTCTTCCCCTGTTACAAAGTTGCGCGCGGAGTCTAGCCTACGACGCCACTTCCCGCAACCGCCCGCCGGGCCTATGTGTCGGCTCGTACAGCAAAAACTTCCGGCACGCAACCCGAGCATCTTGCTAGAATCGCCGCCATATGGTGCGCGCAGGGGTGGTGGCATTCCCCGACCCCCAGGTCTGGTGCGTCTTGGGCGTCGTGCCTCCTCCGGGCGGCTCCCACGCGGCAGGGGCGGGCGTTCCGCGCCCTCCCGCGGAAGATGTCTTATCGTCGGCGCCGGATGGTTCTGTTGCCGTCGAGGTGTGTCTGCTATGAACTTGGCTCGCGCACCCGGTGGGCCGTCTGCGGTGAAGCCATGATCGGCCTGCGCCTGTTTGCGGTCTTCGCGCTGGTTGGCGTCAACGGCTTTTTTGCCGCCGCGGAGTTCTCCCTGGTGGCCATCCGGCTCTCGCGTGTGCGTCAGTTGGTGGAGCAAGGCGACGCGCGCGCCCGCATCGTGCAGGCCTTGCTGGGGGATCTCGACCGCGTCGTCTCCGGCGTGCAGGTGGGCATCACCTTGACCAGCCTGGGCCTGGGCGCGCTGGGCGAGGTCACGCTGGCCGCGCTGCTTGCGCCGATGTTTGCTTGGCTGCCCGGTGGCTACGCCGCGGGGCTCACCCACGGTGCATCGCTGGCCCTGGCCTTCTTGCTGCTGAGCGTCATGCACGTGGTGTTCGGCGAGCTGGTGCCCAAGAGCATCAGCCTGCAGCGCGCCGAGCGCGTGGCGCTGCTGGTGGCGCGGCCGTTCCGCTGGTTCCTGCACACCTTCCGCTGGGCGATTGATCTGCTCGACGGCGCCGCTCGGCGCGTCACCCGCGCCCTGGGCGTGGCCGCGCCTCACAGCCACACCCTCGTTCATTCCGCCGAAGAGCTGCAAATTCAGATCCAGCAGGCGCGCGAGCGCGGCCTGCTCGCGCCGGGGCTGGAAAAGTTTATCCAGAGCGCCATCGAGCTGGGGCAGTTGCAGGTGCGCGAGATCATGGTGCCCCGGCCGGACCTGCACCTGCTCCCGGTGGAGGCCAGCCTGGAAGAGGTCATGAAGACCTTTGCCACCACGCAGCGCTCGCGCATTCCCGTCTATCAGGGCTCCGTGGACCACGTCCTCGGGTTCGTGCACATCAAGGACATGCTCTGGGTCCTGCTCGACCGCGCGCGCCGCGCCGAGGAGGGCCTGCCGCCGCCGGAGTTTCACCTCCAGCGCATGCTCCGCGAGTTGCTGATCGTGCCCGAGAGCAAGCCGGCGGGCGAGCTCTTGCCCGAGCTGCGCGCGCGTCGCGCCGGGCTGGCCATGGTGGTGGACGAGTACGGCAGCATCCTGGGCTTGGTCACCCTCGAAGACATCCTCGAGCAGATCGTCGGCGAGATTCACGACGAGTTCGACGTCATCGAGCGACCGCTCACCCTGGCCGACGACGCGATGATCTTCGATGCCTCGCTCAACGTGCGCGACCTCGAGACCCAGTACAACATTGCCCTGCCCGAAGACCCCGCCTACTCTACGCTCGGCGGATTCGTGCTCAGCCAGCTTGGCTTCATCCCTCGCGGCGGCGAGAGCTTCGAATACCAGGGCTACCGCTTCACCGTGCTCGAAATGGATCGCCGGCGCGTCGCCCGGCTGAAGATTCAGCGGCTGAAGCCGGCCCCCGCCGCGCCGGGCGTGACCTCGGACACTGCCCCGGCCGAAAGCGCGGCCGCTCAATCCCCGCCCGCCCACAGGGCCCCAAGAGAATGACGCGGCACCTCCTCCTGCGCTTGCTGTTCACTCTGCCCGCGCTCTGGCTGATCCTCACCATGGTTTTTCTGCTCGTGCACATCGTTCCCGGCGATCCCGTGCAGCAGATGCTCGGCGAAGGCGCCCGCGCCGAAGACTTGCAGCAGCTTCGCCACGCCCTCGGGCTGGACCGGCCGTTGCTCGTCCAGTACGGCCGCTACCTCGCCGGGCTGGTGCGCGGCGATTGGGGACAATCCATCCGCTTCCAGACGCCGGTGCTGCGCGCTGTGTTGCAGCGCTACCCGGCCACGCTCGAGCTGGCTCTGGTCGGCCTGCTGGTATGCGCCGCCATCGGCATCCCCGCGGGCGTGTTGGCGGCTCATCGTCGCGGCCGCCCCGCCGACCGCGCCGTGGGTCTCTTCACGCTTCTGGGACTTTCCCTGCCGAATTTCGCCTTGGGGCCGGTGCTGATTCTTCTTTTTTCCATTCAACTCGGGTGGTTGCCGGTCTCGGGTCGCCAAGGCCCGGCGAGCCTCGTGCTTCCGGCCGTCACCCTGGGCGCGGCTCTGGCGGCGATTCTGACGCGCATGGTGCGCAGCTCGATGATCGAGGAGCTTTCCAGCGACTATGTGCGCACGGCGCGTGCCAAGGGCTTGCCGGAATCCGCTGTGCTCTTCCGCCACGCCTTCCGCAACGCCCTGATCCCCATCGTCACCATCCTGGGGTTGCAATTGGGCACTCTGCTCGCCGGCACCATCGTCACCGAGAGCATCTTCTCCTGGCCGGGCATCGGCCGCCTCACCGTCCAGGCCATCGCCGCGCGCGATTATCCCTTGCTTCAGGGCTGCATCCTGGTGATTGCCTTTTCTTATGTGCTGGTGAATCTGCTCACCGATTTCATTTATGCCCTGGTGGACCCGCGGGTGCGCCTGCAATGAGCCAGCCTGCTCCGCTCATCCAATTCCTCCGCGGCAGCGGTCTGGGCCGCTGGGGCTTGGCGGTCACTTTCTTGCTGGCGGGCCTGGCTCTGCTGGCGCCTTGGGTGGCGCCGCACCACCCGGCCGCGCAAGACCTGCCGCAGCGCCTGCTCCCGCCCGGCCCGGGTCATTGGATGGGCACCGACCAGCTCGGCCGCGACGTCCTCTCCCGCGTCCTCTACGGCGCGCGCGTCTCCATGCTGGTGGGGGCGTCGGTGGTGCTGGGCAGCGGGCTGATCGGTCTTGCCCTGGGCTCGCTGGCGGGCTATTTCGGCGGCTGGTTCGACCGCGTCGTGAACGTCATCCTCATCAACGCGTTTCTATCTTTCCCCGGCATCCTGCTGGCCATCAGCTTCGCCGCGTTCCTCGGTCCCGGCCTCGGAAAAGTCGTCCTGGCGTTGACCATCACCGGCTGGGCGGGCTACGCGCGTCTGGCCCGCGCCCAGGTCCTGAAAGTGAAAGAAATGGAGTTCATTCTCGCGGCACGCTCTCTGGGCGCTTCGGCGCCGCGCATTCTCCTGCGCCACCTGCTGCCCAACATTCTGCAACCGGTGCTGGTCCAGGCCACCATCGGCATGGCCGGCGCCATCCTCGCCGAGTCCACGCTCAGTTTCCTGGGCCTCGGCGTCCTGGCTCCCGTACCGAGCTGGGGCGCCATGCTCAACGACGCCCGCAGCCATCTGTTCGACGCGCCGCACATGGTCGTCTTCCCGGCGCTGGCGGTGATGGCCGCGGTGTTGGCGTTCAATCTGCTCGGTGACGCTTTGCGCGACTGGCTCGACCCGCGCACCCGCGCCTACCTGATCACTCTCGACCTCACGCGCTAGTCTTGCGTCCCGTAAGTTCCTGGCATTTTCCCTGTAGGGGGTCAGGGCTTCAGCCCTGACATAAAGCCAATGAAATGAAGCGGGCTTTAGCCCCTGAAGATGATTGACTTCTCGCGCGTATTTCGGGACAAAACACCAGCAGGCTCTTGAAAGAAGCTATTTGGGTGTCGTTCCGAGCCCGCCGCGGGCGAGGAATCTGCTTGTGACCGAGCAAGGAGGTTTTTTAGAAATCTGGCCGGGCTTTTATCTCGCCTTGAAAGACGATTGCAAAGAGCCTGTCATCCTGAGTCCCGGCCCTGCCGGGGCGAAGGATCTCAACGTTGCGATTCCCTTCGAATGGGGAACTACGCGAGCTCGAGGGTGACTTCGGCGCCGCGGTTTACGCCCAGTGTCCGTGCGGCGTTGCCCTTGTTCACCGAAATCTCCAGGAAGCCGCTCGAGCCGACCAGCGCAATGGCTTCACCCGGCGCTCCCTGGGCGTAGGTTTGGGCCAGCTGGAGGATTTCTTTGCCGCCTACCAGGACCTTGATCTTGCCTCCGGGAGTGGCGAGCTGCGGCAACTCTTCCGGCGAGAAATTGGTCATCAGGTTGCCGAAATTGTCCACCCGCAGCACCACGCCTTTCATGGTGTTGTTTGACGCCTTGGGCTTCGGCAGGCTGAAGCGCACGAAGTCGCTGATCTCTTCGCCAAAGCTCGAGCCCTGGCCGGTCTTGGCGATCCATGCCGCCACCGGAGCGAAGATGTCGCGCCCATGAAATGTATTGCTGATCGGATTCAGGAAGTAATGCTCGGCGGTGACGTGCCGCACCGTCAGGCTCGCTTCCCGCTCGTACACCAGCGAGAGCACGCCATTGTCCGGCGCGACGAAGTAGTGTTGCTCGCCGGTCACTAGGATGGGCCGCCGCTGCGTCCCCACGCCCGGGTCCACTACCGCCAGATGCACGGTCCGCGGCGGATAGTACCGGTAGGCCGCGCCCAGGGCAAGCGCCCCATCCAGCACGTCGAACGGTGCGACGTGATGGTTGATGTCCACGATGGTGGCCTCGGGACAAATCTTCAAAATCACTCCCTTGATTGTCCCGACGAGGTGGTCGCTGGTGCCGTAGTCCGTGGTCAGCGTGATGATGGGTCCCGACAAACGTTTCCCCCGGGGGAGAGTCTGTGCTTGTTCCAGGCGCCGGATCAGAAACAGCGAACGATTCTCAAGCTATCGGGCGGGGTCAGCTTTGTCAAGGCAACGTGCCCCAGGCGCCACGGCCTGCCCGGAGCTCGCCTCGGCGGGCCGCAGCGCCTCGGCGCCTCCTGGCATCCGGCCGGCGAGATGCCCGCGCTGCGAAAAACCCTTGCGCTAAAGAATGCTGTTGCGTAGCGCCCTGCGCTGGCATCTAATTTGATTGCCATGCTCATCCGCAAACCCCGACCCGGAGAACTGCCCGAGCGCGAAGTCGCCCCGGAATCCGTCTATCTCGGCCGGCGGCGGTTGTTGCGCGCCGCCGTGCTGGGCTTCAGCGGCATCGCCTCGAGCTTGAGCGCAACGCTTTCCTCCACCCCCGCGGCGCCCGCCGATGCTCTGCGCCCGCTCGGCGCGCCGCGCAACTCGAAATTCAAGGTCGAGGGCCGCGAGCTCTCCCCGGAAGCCGTCACCGCGGGCTACAACAACTATTATGAGTTCACCGTGGAAAAGCGGCGCGTGGCGCAGTTGGCCGAGCAGTTCCAGGCGCGCCCCTGGCAGATCCAGGTGCGCGGGTTGGTGGAAAAGCCGTTGCAGTTTGATGTGGACGATCTCCTCAAGCGTTTTCCGCTCGAAGAGCGCATCTATCGCCTGCGCTGCGTCGAGGCCTGGTCCATCGTGGTGCCCTGGACCGGCTTTCCGCTGGCCAAGTTTGTGCACTGGGCGCGGCCCACGGCGAAGGCTAAATACGTGCGCATGGTCAGCGTCCTGCGGCCCGGCCAATGTCCCGGCCAACGCGAGCAGACCTGGTACCGCTGGCCCTACTTCGAGGGCCTGCGCCTGGACGAGGCCACCAACGAAGTCGCCTTCCTCGTCCTCGGCAGCTACGGCCATGTCCTCCCCAATCAGAACGGTTCGCCGCTGCGCCTGGCCACGCCCTGGAAGTACGGCTACAAGAGCATCAAGGCCATCACCCTGTTTGAGTTCACCGATCGGCAACCGCCCACGTTCTGGAATAAGTTGGTGCCCAACGAATACGATTTCCTCTCCAACGTGAATCCCGCTAAGCCGCATCCCCGCTGGTCGCAGGCCACCGAGGAAGATGTGCCCTCGCGCCAACGCATCCCCACCCTGCCTTACAACGGCTACGCCGACTACGTCGCCCACCTGTACAAGTAAGCGCCGACTTTAGCTGGCCCACCTTTAACTCCGGCCGGGTGGCGCAGGACGAGTAGCCCTTGGCTCTGAGATTTTGGGTGGCCCATGTTTCGCTTGGTGAGCGAAACGTGGGGCTCTTCGATTCCTCCTGACGACGGCTGGCGCAGGACGGGCAGCCCGTGGCCCTGAGATTTTGGGTGGCCCATGTTTCGCTTGGTGAGCGAAACGTGGGGCTCTTCGATTCCTCCTGACGACGGCTGGCGCAGGACGGGCAGCCCGTGGCT
>Ga0209515_10000908_pt1 | contig 51349 bp, 55 predicted proteins | sample Subgroupgradi54m_FD_187454 | JGI IMG/M metagenome (GOLD analysis project Ga0209515, IMG submission 187454) | Subsurface groundwater microbial communities from S. Glens Falls, New York, USA - GMW60B uncontaminated upgradient, 5.4 m (SPAdes)... ... | reverse complement strand
TGAAAAGTCAGAAAATTGGGATCCCACAGTGTTGACGCACGCAGGAGGGGGTGTGCACTCCCGCCGGATTGCCCATGAACTTCTTTCTCACCTTGATCGTGATATTTTCATCCGCAACGCAGTGAGGCCCGCGTGAAGCTGCCCACGCCTTCGCGGCTGTCTTGGAAACTTTTGGCGGCCATCCTCCCACCCGTGCTTCTGGCGGTGAGCGCGATCGTCTGGCTCCAGTACCATCTTGCACGCCGCGAGATTCTCGGCGCCATTAATAAGGAAACGGCGGCCCTGGCCAAGCGCCTCTCGTCCGACATCGATGAGCTCTTCGACCAGCGCCGTCGCGACCTGCTGACCTTGGCGGAGACGCCGCTGATCGCGGACTACTACCGCAACGTGGAGTTCGGCCTGCTCGACGAGGCCGGGGCCTACCGCAGGGAGCTCGAGCGCTACCTGCAGAACTTCTCCGCGCGCACGGGCGTCTACTCGCGCATCGTCTACATCGACGAGAAAGGGAAAGTCGTGGCCGGCGCCGGCCCGCCGCTGACGGATTCGGCGCGCAACCGCTCCTCGGACGCCGTGTTCGTGAAGACGCGCGCGGCGGGCCGCGGCGGCTTCTGGACCTCCGAGATCGAGGAGCGCCCCAATGCCGGCCTTGTCGTCTACTACGCCAAGCCCGTCTTCGACGACCTCGGCAAGTTCAAGGGCGTGCTGGCCCTGAGCTACGACCTGGCCCGGCTGCGCGAGCAGTTGCGTTCCGTCGTTGTGGGCCGGCGCGGGCGTGCGTACATCCAGGCCGAGGACGGACGGCGCGTCGAGGGGCGCGCCTCGCCGGAAGACGGCCTCAAGCTGCTGACGGCACGGAGCGCGCTTAAGGACCGCCCATGGACGGTCGTCGTCGAAGCCCCGCTCGACGATTTCCTCGATCCGCTTCGAAGCGTGCGCGACGCCGCGCTTCTGACCTTGCTGCTCGGCATGGCGGGGCTCGTCGTCATCCTGCTGCTGCTGGTCCGCTCGATCACGCGGCCGATCGCGGTCTTAGTCGAGGCCGCCGGGAAGTTCGGCGCGGGCGACTTCACGCAGCGCATTGCGGATGCGGGCACGGACGAGCTCGGGACTTTGTCCGGGGCGTTCAACGACATGGGCGAGCGCCTGGAGCAGAACCGCCGACAGAACACGGAGCTCCAGTTCCAGCTGATCCAGGCCGAGAAATTGTCCGCGGTCGGCCAGCTGATCTCGGCGGTGGCGCACGAGCTCAACAACCCGCTCGGCGCGATCTCGGGCTACGTGCAGCTCGCACAGCTTGAAAGCTGCCCGCCCTCCCTTAAGCGGGACCTCGAGCATATTTACGGCAACGTGCTGCGCTGCCGGAAGGTCGTGGATAATCTCTTGTTCTTCGTGCGCCAAAGCCGCCGCGAACGCGGCAAGGTGGACTTGAACCGGGCGGTGGACGCGGCGATCGAACTGCTGGAGTACCGCCTTCTAAAGACCGAGGACGTCTCGGTGACCAAGGAGACGGCCGAGTCGGCGCCGTTGATCATCGGCGATTTTCAGCAGATCGTCCAGGTGCTGATCAACCTGATCAACAACGCCTGCGACGCGATGGCCGCAGTCGCGCGCTATCCCGAGGGCAAGGGTCTGCATATCAGCACCGGCACGGACGGCGGCCGGGCGTTCATCCGCGTGTCGGACAACGGTCCCGGGATCCCGCCCGAGGCCGCGGCGAAGCTGTTCCAGCCGTTCTTCACGACGAAGGAGCCCGGGCGCGGGACGGGGCTGGGCCTGTCGATCTGCCGGCAGATCGCGCGCGAGCACGGCGGCGACATCTCGCTCTTAAACCGGCCGGGGCAGGGCTGCACGTTCGTGCTCGACCTGCCCATCGGCAAAGAGGGCGAGTTCAAGAGTCTCGATCAGGACGCGGCGCCGGTCTCGTATCCGCCGGTGCCGGGCAAGCGCGTCCTGGTCGCCGACGACGAGCAGGACATCGCCGAGGTCATCGCGCGCCTGCTGCGCGAGGACGGCGACGAGGTCGCGATCGCAAAAGACGGAGCCGAGGCGTTGAGGCTCCTGGAGAAGGAGGCGTTCGACCTCGTCATCTCCGACATGGAGATGGAGCAGGTGAAGGGGACGGACATCTTCAAGAGGTTGGTCGCGGGAGGCGGGACCTCCGCGGCGCAGATTCTCTTCGTGACGGGAGACATCTTGAATCCGAACGTCCTGGACTTCTTCGCCAAGACCCGGTCCGAATACCTCGCCAAGCCCTTCGACATCGACGATCTCCGGCAGGCGGCGCGGCGCCTGCTCGCCGCCGAGCGTTGACCGCCCCCGCCGATTCCTGTTACAATGAACCGATGTCCGCAAATAAGTCGATCAAGGCCGTCTCCGTCGGCGACAAGGCCCCCAACTTCTCCGCCTCCGACGAGACCGGGCGCACCTGGACGCTCAAGGCGCTCAAAGGCAAGACCGTCGTCCTCTTCTTTTACCCCAAGGACAACACCTCGGGCTGCACGACCGAAGCTTGCGATTTCCGCGACCGCTACGATTCATTCGTCAAAAAGGGAGCGCGCATCATCGGCGTGAGCCCCGACGCGGCCAAGTCGCACGCCGGCTTCAAGGCCAAGCACGGCCTGCCCTTCCCGCTGCTCGTCGACGAGGACAAGGAGATCTGCCACGCGTACGGAGTGTGGCGGGAAAAGTCGCTGTACGGCCGCAAGTTCATGGGCGTCGTGCGCTCGACCTTCGTGATCGGCCCGAACGGCCGCATCGTGCAGGCCGAGCGGAAGGTGTCCGTCGCCGGCCACGCTGAAGCCATCCTGGAGGCCGTCTAATGCCCGCTCCCCAGAACGACGCCCGCCGCGCCGCCCTCGTCAAGGGCGCGTCGAAGGCGAAGATCAAGGCCCTCATCGACCTGAGCGCCTGCACCGGCTGCGAGGTCTGCATCGCCGTGTGCCCCGTTCCTCAGTGCATCGAAAAATTCGGCGATGAGGACCCGGCCGCGAAGGGAGTCTGGGTCAACTACGACATCTGCATCGGCTGCCAGCTGTGCGCGAAGGACTGCCCGTGGGACACGATCCGCATGGTTCCGACTCCCACGGTCGCGGGCGACCTGACCTCGCTCGACTCCCAGCTCAACCATGAGCACCCCATTTACTCGAAGCCTGAACTTGTGCCTGAAGAAATCCGTGGCTTCCTGACGAAGGCTCCGAAGACCGATCCCGTCGTGCTGGAGCTTTTCGGCAAGCAGAACCCCATAGTTCCTGGGGCGATGAGTCCAAAGTAAGATCGCTCCTGTCCCCGCCCTGCCGCGTCCTGCGGCCCAACCCCGAAGTTGCACGAGATTGCCCGAAGTTGGGTGGAATTGGGCGTTGATTAGCAAATTGATTATTGGAAGAATGTCATCCAACCCAAGGTTCAGGGAAAAATATTGGTTCTTGAGATCAAGTCAGTTCTTCACGACGGGGCCATGGCCTATCGGGAGTGGTTGCAGCTCAGGAAGTCTCGGCGTCCCAGCTGGAAGCAATACGCGTTCAGCCCCTCAGGGGCCGTGCCCAGACAGGAGCTACTCAAGCACGTAGAGCTCAGGCGCAAGATTTGGTCCCGGCGACCTTCGGAAGATGAGCGCCGGTACGATCAGACCGCGAGCCGCTGCCTGCCCATTCTCGCGCCTTTGTTCAAAATTCCTTTTCCAAAAAGTGACGTTCGCTCGGCCCTTGACAAATGTATCATATGTGATACAATGGTGGTGGAGGGAAAAACCATGAGCAAAACTCTAGCCGTCAAGAACGATTTCCTGGGTGTTGTCGCCATCGGCAGCGTCATCGGGAACCTGGTCCAGGCAAATGGAATGGTCGAGATCAAGCGCCAGCGCAATACGCTTGTGGGCCTCTATCGCAACTTGGTAGCACGCTACAAGATGCTGCTCCAGGAATACCAGACCTTCCGTCAGGTCAACGCCGATCTTCAGAAGCAGGTCGTGGCGCTGCGTGAGGAGAACAATAAGCTTCAGGAGCGCATGGCCGCGAAGGAGCCCGTGAAATGAGCCCGATCACGCTGGAGCGGAACCTGATCCGTCGCTCGCAGGAGCTGGTCCGGGACTTGGATATGAAGCTGAGCCCCGCGATCCTCCCCAGGCTGGAGTATGCTGTACCAGGTACGGCACCCTTGATCCGGCGGAGAGGTCGGGTCAAGGTTCGAACGACGAAGGACCCCAAGTTGGCCGTCGCCTGGACCATCGGCCAGAGGGTCCTGGCTACACGGGTGAGGCGAGGATGGACGCAACAGGACTTGGCCGACAAGTCTGAGATGGCCCGTGCCAACATCGCACGCCTGGAGGCTGGTAAGCATGCGCCCAAGCTGGAGACGCTCAGGCGTATAGCGGTGGCTCTGGGCCTGGAGGCCTCCGATCTTCTGAAAGAGCCCAGCACCCGTCCTGGCGTCGAAGATAGCCAGTGGCTTGAGTCGGGCGCAGGTGAATGGTCTGCCGCCCTCGAACAGGAAGATCGCAAGTCGTGACCAAGGTCTACAGCGGCGAAGTCTATCGCGCCCGACTGGAACCAGTCGAGGGCTCGGAGCAGGGCAAGACCAGGCCTGTCGTCGTCCTTCAGAATCCCGATCTCGGACGGTTCACGTCCACGGCCATGTGCATTCCGTTGACGACGAACCTCAACCGTCTAGGCCTCCCTGGCACCTGCATAATCCCCAAGGGCGAAGGCGGACTCGATCAGGAAAGCGTCGCCCTGGCCTTCCAGATGCGTGCGCTCGATGGCTCTCGCCTCGGGAAGCGTTTTGGTAAGGTCTCGACCAAAACACTTGAAGCTCTCGCCGATGCAGCCCTCAACGCCCTGGGTATAGCGGTAGAGCCGTAAGGATGCACGCCAGACAATGAGTCGATCGCAGAGAATGCATAAGATATTGCGGTTCTCTATTCTGCTCTTTCTTGTTATCTCTGCCGCCTCTGTCGTGCTGGCTGCGGGTACGGCCGATCTGGCCTCACTCAAGCAGGGTCAAGTCATCGGTTCCTACACGGCCCAAGCCGTATACCTCGACCCTGCTGGCAAGCCTAAGGGCGCGCGATTCAAGCATGAGCGCGGCACCGTCGTCGATGTACTTTTCTTCGACTCGGTTCCGCAGGTCTCAGTTTCCTTCCGCGCACCGCCCGATGACGAGCGTGGCGCACCGCACACAATGGAGCATCTCCTCTTTGGCAAGGGCGCGGCGGGACGGCGGCTTAAGACGCTCATGCCCATGCGCATGGGCCAGCACACCGCCGGGACCGAGTCCGACCAGACCTATTTCCAGTTCTCGAGCGCCGCGGGTCCAGCGGAGTTCTATGAGCTTCTCAACGTATTCCTCGATTCCCTGGTCCGCCCCGACTTCACTGACGAAGAGATACGCCGCGAGGTCGCGCATACCGTGGCCGTCGAGGAGAGCGGTCGGCTCAAGCTGGAAGAGGCTGGGACGGTGTACACTGAGATGGTCTCGCGGATGGAGCAGCCTGCGAGCATCCTCTGGGACCAAATTGGCCGCATGCTCTACGGGCCGCACCACCCCCTCGCACGCAACCAGGGTGGCGAGCCGGATGAGATATGGAAGCTCTCGCCGACGGATATCCGCGCCTTCCACGCGGCCCATTACCACCTGAACGCCGGTATGAAGATCGTTGCTGCCCTGCCCACGGACTGGTCCGCAGCTGATTTTCTGGCGCGGCTGGATGAAACCATGCGTCGGGTGGAGCCACAAGCATCGATACTCGTCCCCGCAGGTCTGCCCCCCTTCGAGCCGCTGGCGGAACGTGCCATCCGCATAGGCAGCTTCCCCTCGCAAGACCTCTCGACTCCCCAGAATGTGATCATGGGATGGCCGCCGGTCCGGACGTTAGGCGTCGAGGATAAGGTACGGCTCGACCTGGCCCTGGACTTGCTTGCCGCCGATCAATCCTTCCTGTCCCGTGACATCCTCGATGAAGGGGCCAGCAAGTTCGCTCCGGGTGGGGCGAGCATGAGCCTGGGAGCGCAGGCTCTTCCAGCGTCCTACGTGTGGCTGCAGGTCTCTGGCCTGCCGATCAGTTCGCTCACGCTCAAGAGGCTTGGCCTTCTGAGGGATGTCGTGGAGGAGCGTGTCCTATGGATGCACGACCTTAGGCCTGGTAGCCCGAGTCTGGCCGAACTCGCTGAGAAGGCGCGCTCGCGCATCCGGTCACGGCGGCGCGCCGGGCTCAAGTCCATGGAAGGCCCGCCCCGGTTCGGTGAGCGCTCCAGCGACGCTGCCTGGCAACGTTCGTTGGATCAACTCGCAGTCGAGCCGGGCTTCGCTAAGCCCTTGGGTGAGGACGCTGCTCTGGACGGGCTCCTTAAAGAGGTTGAGGCAAGCCGCAACCCTTGGGCCGCCGCGCTAGAACGTGCGGGCATGCTACAGCCGCCGTACGTATCGGCCGTCCTTCCCGATGCCTCGCTCCTGGAGCGGCAAAAGCAGCGCAAGGATGAGCGGCTCCAAGTGCGCGCACGGGAGTTCATGTCGGCCTATGGGCTGCCGGAGCCGCAGGCGCTCGAGCGCTATCGCACCGAGGTGGCGTCGGGCACCGCGGCGATCGATGCCCTTGAACGCGCCGAGCCGCGCCCATCCTTCCTGCGCGAGCCCCCGCTGGAGCTCGACCGTATCGATTGGAGCGAGGGACATCTGCCCTCCGGTCCCCGACTTGTCAGCACCAGGTTTGAAACTCCCTTCACACACATCTCCGTTGCCTTCGATCTCAGCGGCGTCGCCGAGAAAGACCGCGAGCTCTTGCCCATCCTGGCGTCCGCCATACGCGGAGTAGGAGTGGTCACCGCCTCCGGAGAGAAGCTCGACGCCTGGAAGAGCTACGAGAAGGTTTTAGCGGATATCCAGGGTGCTGAGGTTAATGTCAGCGCGGACACACGAGGCGACCGCGCCGAGCTAGCGTTCACAGCCCACGCCTCCTCTGCGGCGGAGATCGCCGGTGCCATCGGTTGGCTCGAGAACTACATCCTGCGGCCGGATCTGTCGGTCCAGTCGCGCGAGGGGCTCAAGTCCTCGCTTGTGGGAATGATCCAGAGCCGAAGGACGGTATTCCAGGGGGACGAGGAATCTTGGGTCGATAACGCGGCGGCGGCGTATAGGTATCAGGATCGCCCCTTGTACATGCACACGTCGAGCCCGTTTACAGTTCTGCGGGACTTGAACCGCCTGCGTTGGCGGCTGGAGGAGCCGAGTCTAGCCGAATTTACTGTCATCCGCGCCACGGCCGCGGCGGCCCTGGCCGCTGTCGATGGAGCGGACCGGGCCACGGCGCTCAAGCGCCTGAACAACGTGAACGGAGAATTCGGCGAGTATCTGCGCTGGGAGCTTTCCCACATGCCCGATGATTCCTGGCGACGCGACCTACGCCGGCTCATCGCGGACTATCTCGACGACCTCGGGCGCTCCCAGGAGACGATCCGCCGCCTGCAGGCGCTGATATCGCAGATACTGGTGCGCGCCGGGGCGCGGGTGCATGTCAACGGCACCGCACGGAACATTGAGCTCGCGGCCCGGCAGGTGGACGCGCTGCTGGTGCGTTTACCCCAAGGGAAACGCTCGGAACCCCCAAGGCGCCACAGCCTCGTACTGGATCGCTTGCGCGAGCGTTTCCCAGGAATTCTGCGGCCTGTCCATGTGGCACTCGTCAACGATAGCGGCAAGACCGGAGCCATCAGCGTCTCGGCGCCGGGGTCTGACTATCGCGCCCGCCGACGCGAGGATTTGCTGGATGCGCTGGCCCTCGGAGTTCTTGCCGGCGGTGGGGGGCACTCTCTTTATATGCGCACTTGGAGCGCTGGTCTCGCTTACGGCAACGGAATATCCCAATCCTTCTCCACCGGCAAGGCGCTCTACTACGCCGACAAGTGCCCCGATCCCGTGCAGACCCTGCGATTCGTAGACGACATCGCCTCGTCCTTTGACTTGGACAACCCCTCCCTGCTGGAATACAGCCTGGCGGACGCTTTTGACGGCTACCGCGCGAGCCAGGACATCTCCACTCGTGGGACGGCGTTGGCTGACGACCTCGAGGTGGGGGATCGCCCTGAGGTCGTGCATGCCTTCAAGACGGCTCTTCTCCGGCTTGCCCGAGAGCCCGGCACGCTCGCAGCGGTGCGCGCCCGGTTCCATCAGGCACTTGGGCGAGTGCTGGTCGGCCTGCCAGGGGGCCGGGTTTCATCCTCGCCGGCGGCTGCGGCCTTCTTCGTCGGACCGGAGACCCTTATCGGGCGCTACGAAACGTTTGTGCGCGAGCGCGGAGAAGCCACGCGGGTGATCCGGCTCTACCCTCGCGACTTCTGGCCTTGATGGTAATGAACTACGGCCGGAAACGATGTAATGGCGGAGAGAAATGAGCACCGACATGGAGGGCATGGGGCGGCGGTATAAACCTGGGCCGAAGGCTTAGAAATGGATTTTAATTTTAAGCGACATAGAGCCGATACAATACCCCGGGAGATGCTACTCCAGAAGTTGGAGAGCTTCGCTCAGTCGATAGGGTATGTTGCATTCGCCAGGCGAGACTTTGAGAGACGCAGCGGGCACCGCGAAGTTGCGTCCAAACTTCTCCCGCCAGTAAACGAACACGGACCTGCCGGTGTCCCACTGGGCGACGTCGGCATTCCTGCACCGGCCTGCATACCAGACCCCGTCCTCGAGCCGGCTCTTTGGGATGATGTGTCTCTGCTCGATCATGTAGGCCAGCCAGGCCTTATGCATTGGAGTCGGAAACGGAGTGCCGCCGTCCGGCGGAGGAAACGGGTGGACGGCTTTCTTATGATCCAGTCCGAGTTCGGCCGCGGCTTTTTCGGCTTCGGCGGCAGTGCGGAAGACCGTCGGTAGCCAGCTTATCTCCGTGTTCTTCACAAGGTAAGCGGGTGGAGCCGGCGGTTGTGGGCGTTCAAACTTCACAGAGGGCCTCAAGATTCAGGACTTATTTGCGAGGTCGCGCAGCAACTCCAGAGCTCGTTCCACGCGACCAGGCCCGACGCCAGGACCAAGATGCCCGGTCACGCTCTGCACGAATAGCTCGTTGCTCAGAAAGGAGCCGAATTTCTCTCTGATATAATTTTTGACCGCTTTCGGCGCGCCGAGGACCTTGTCGCGCAAATCTTCGGCCCGGTCGATGACCGTGACGATGTCCTCCATGTCCTGACTGCCATAAAAATCATTCTTGCCGCGCCCAAGGAAGGCCTCTATTTTGGAGGCCAGGAAGTAGGGGAGCGAGAAGATCGCGATCTCCTGCCCGTCAGGGAGGGTCCGCTTTTCAGCATGCGCCATGCCGTCAGGATACCAGCGATTGCTGAAGCCCAATACAGCCTCATCGGTGGGCATGACGTCCACAAGAATTCCGGAGAACCGCCAGCGGCAAATGGGCGGCCGGACTTCATCCAGCGGATGCGTGAACTTCAGGTCCCGGAGTTTCTCCTCGAGGGCTCGGTAACCAGCCCGACTCGTAATCTCGATGACGCAGTCCACGTCATCGGTCGCCCGCAACGGCTCTCCGCCGGGATTGGTGATGTAGAGATCAACCGTAGCGCCGCCCACAAACACCACTTGGTCCTTGAGATCCTTGAGGCCGCGGGCGACCACGGCCAGCATTTCCAGGTTCTTACTTGTTTTCAAGGATGAGCTCGCTCAGACGGCTTTCGATCTCCTGGGCCGCGATGTTCCGCTCCCTGGCGCGGCCGACGCGAAGTGCGTCTATGAGCGCCAGGAACTCGTAGAGTTTGGGGTCCTGCCGCGCGGCGTCAGGAGCTGTCTCATACAACGGAGCGATGGACTGGCCCCGAACCTTGCCATCATCGTGAGGCCAGACGTACTGATCGCTTTCCTCGGAGACGATGCGCTTGGCCAGCGGCGGCGCGGAATGGGCCGTTGGGATTCCGCGGCGGAAGGGGCCGGGTTCGGCGGGGAAGACATATTTGACCGCGTGGAGCAGAAACTCCAGGAAGGGGGCCTTCATCACGCTCCGTTTCTTGGCGTCAAGAAAGCCGACTCGCCGCGCGCGCTCAAGAGCCATGCTCACCTCGGCCGGAGATATGCGCAGTTCGCGGGCCAGGTCGACGGCAAGCCAGTCCTTATCCCGCCAGCATACCATCTTGAGCAGAATGAGCACGTCCTGGGGCTTGATGCCCTGTTGGGGTCTCATGCCTACAGTATAGCCTGTTAATTCTCAATTTGCAAATCATAAATCGTGAATTATCTGCCGACCGTAGCAAAAACCGTAGCAAACGGAGGGCGTCATCGACGAGGATTGACTGTCCGTGGGACACGATCCGCATGGTGCCGACCCCGACCGTGGCCGGTGACCAGACCTCGCTTGATAGCCAACTCAACCATGAGCACCCGGTGTACCAGAAGCCCGAGCTGGTCCCCGTGGAAATCCGCGGTTTCCTCTCGAAGCCCCCGAAGACCGACCCCGTCGTGCTCGAGCTCTTCGGCAAGAATAACCCCGTCGTTCCGGGGCCGATGAGCCCGAAGTAGGGGGGCTGTTTCGGCCGACGTTGCCCAACGTTAGGCCTTCCCCCAGAACTGGCCATGTTGCCCGATGTGGCCGAATGTTGCCCAATATAGCGGCCGACCGTAGCAAAAACCGTAGCAGTCCTCTGGGGTAGGACCGTAGCACTGCTACGGTCCCAGAAATACGCAATATTGGGCCTTAATTTTACGCAGGGCGCGGAGCCAATCCTCTACGCTTGGACTTGGGTCGGGGGCTGCGGGGCGGTCTGGCCCGGCTGGATGGCCGGCAGGCGGAACACCGCCTCGCGGAGGCTGGAAGGCTGAAGGTGAGCGTAAATCTGAGTCGTCTGCACGTTGCTGTGGCCCATGAGCCGGGCGATCTTGAGGAGGTTGACGTCGGCCATGGCCAGGTGCGAGGCGAAGGTATGGCGCAGCGAGTGCAACGAGCCCCTGGCGATCCCGCACCGCCGCAGGAACGCGCTGAACATCATCGAGAATTGGTGCGTCCGCCTATCCCATGGTAGTACGCTTTTGTGTTGGGCGCTGACCGCCTTCCAAGCCCTGAGATGATACGGCGTAGCAGCGCCGCCGTGGCCGTTTCCTTGGCAAGCTGTTCCAGCTCACCCCCCTCGATTTTGGAGAAGTCGGCGTCGTTCTCCCATCGGTAGAGGTCTCCTTCCGGATGCTGGGACGGCGGGACTACGGTTTGATGGCCGGCCCCGCGAATCTCAAGGATGGTCTCGCCGTTTATGTCCGTGAACTTTCGGTATTTGGGCAGCGGCGCGGTCAAATACCAGTAGTGCGATCTCGGCGATTTCTCGCGACCGCTCATCAAGGTTGTCGGTAGGATATGCGCCGCGACGGCCACAGCCTCGGGGCAGTCGAGATCCGTATCCATGAGACCGTTGGAAGCCTCGCCCAGGAGCAGGCCGATGTTCTCGCCGTTGGTGAAGTAGCGCGGCAGGTCGGTCTCCGTGAGGCGCAGACTCGGCCAGCCTTGCAGCACGGGGGACTTCTGCCCATGCGGGATGGGGATCGGCCCAAGACCCCATCCAAGGTAGACCCTGGCCGCCTCGCGGGAATTTCGTCCGACACCCTCAACTGAAGCCTTTAATCCCATAGCTGTCTTGCTCCCGAGAGCATCATTAGTAAATCATGTGACATGGTTTTACCCATATGCTCAAAAAAATTTCACGCGCCGACCTTCCCTCTCACGGCCTTCGAGCGCACGAGCTCCCAGTAGTTGTCACTGAGATTGGCTGCAGTCTGGCGCATAGTCTCGATGATCCGGGAAGCTCCTTCCTTGTCGGAATCTTCCACCGCCTTGACGGCAAGAGCTTTGAGGCGTTCAAAACAGACTTGAAGCAGTTGCTTCTTGAGGTCAATGGTCGAGTTCTTGCGCTTCGCGCTCAAACCGGACCAGATCCAGCCTTCCATGATCTGGACCAGGCGAACCTGGCTTGTGGAGGCCTGGTCGGCCTTCTCCATGATCCCCATCATCCTTTGATAGAAGCCGGCCTGCAACGGCTCGCCCCAGGTGAACCGGCAAAGATACTGGATATTGTCGATCAGCTTCCGGTCCGAGTCGCCCTCTTTAGTGTCGCTGTGCGCGTCCGCAGCGTTGGAAAGATAGATGAAAAACTCAAACCACGTGGCCAGAAACTCTTCTGCCAGGTTGTGAACCAGCTTTTGAAATTTACGCTCGTTCCTCCACTTGCCCACGAGGGTGTATGTCGTCTTGGTTTCCTTGGCGATGCGCAAGAGGTTGGGATAGTCCTTGCTTCCATAGCGGAGCATCAGCAGGGCCGCATGATATTTGTGACGAGGGATGGGCAGCTCTTCGCCGCGAGGAACGCCGGCTCGAGGAGTCTCTTGGTAATGCGTGAGCTTCTCCTTAATCCAGGCGCGAATCTCGATGTCCGAGAAGTCCAGTTTGGGCTTGTCCATATAAGTAAAGTATAAACTACTACTTTACCAATGTCAATAGATAATTTGAGCGCGGCCTACGCGTCCAGTCCCCCGATATAATTTTGACAGCGCTGTAAAAGTATGGCAGGATATGTCCTCATGAAAATACAGCGACTCGACCCGAAAGAAGTTTTGACCACGCCTCAGGTCTGCGACCTGCTCGAAATCACCCGGCAGACGCTTTACGCCTGGATGGAGCGCGGCCGAGTGAAACCTTGGATGAAAGTTGGCGGGGCATCTTGGCTCTTTATCCGGAACGAAGTGAAGAATCTTGGATCGGCTAGATATGTACGCCACAACGACAATCCGAACGGACACAAAGGACGCTCAATAAGAAAGCCTATGCTTTCCGGGACGCCTCGGTGAACGGGCAAGAACTGGATGTCCTGCTGGCGGCTACAGAGTGTGTGTCGCCTGGAACAGAAAAAGGCAAATTATGAAATGGATTGCGACGCCGAAGAAGGACGATGACAACGACACGCTGGAGAAGCGTCTGTGGGCTTCGGCCGACCAGCTTCGTGCGAATTCCGGCCTAACCGCCCAGCAATACTCCCAGCCGGTCCTGGGTCTGATCTTCCTGCGCTTTGCCGAGGCCCGGTTCTCTACGCTACGAGCCAAGCTGGAGAAGAAGTCCGCCGGCAGCCGCCGGGGCTCGCAGGTCGACGACTCCAGCGTCTATCACGCCGAGGGCGTCCTTTACCTCACGCCCGGCTCCCGTTTCGATCATCTGCTATCCATGCCCGAAGGCGGCGCAGTCGGCAAGGCCGTGAACGAGGCGATGCGCGACGTGGAGAAGCACAACCCGCAGCTTGCCGGGGTCCTGCCCAAGACCTACCAGATTTTCGACAGCACGATGCTCAAGCAGTTGCTCAAGCAGGTCTCGGAAATTCCCGTCACCGCCGACTTCGACGCCTTCGGCCGTATCTATGAGTATTTCCTGGGCGAGTTTGCGATGACCCAGGGACAGCAGGGCGGGGAGTTCTTCACGCCGTCGTCGATCGTGCGCTTCCTCGTTGAGGTCCTCGAACCCTATCACGGCCGCATTTTGGACCCCGCATGCGGATCGGGCGGCATGTTCGTGCAGAGCGCGCGCTTTGTCGCCGAGCACAAGAAGAACCCTTCCGACGAACTCTCGATACACGGCCAGGAGAAGGTGGAGGAGACGACATCCCTCTGCCGGATGAACCTGGCGGTCCATGGCCTTGAAGGCGACATCAAGAAGGCGATCTCTTACTACGAGGACTTACACGAGAGCACCGGCAGCTTTGATTTCGTCTTGGCGAATCCCCCGTTCAACGTCAATGCCGTAGACAAGGAGCGCTTGGCCGCCGCTGTCGGTCCCGGCCGCCGTTTTCCCTTTGGCTTGCCTCGTTCGGATAACGCGAACTACCTGTGGATTTCGCTTTTCTACTCGGCCTTAAACGCCAAGGGCCGCGCCGGGTTCGTCATGGCTAACTCGGCGTCCGACGCCCGCTCCAGCGAGCAGGACATACGGCAAAAGATGATCGAAGACAGCGGCGTCGATGTCATGGTCGCCGTTGGTCCGAACATGTTTTATACCGTCACCTTGCCATGCACGCTTTGGTTCCTGGACAAGGCGAAGAAGAAGACACCCAGGGCCGACAAGGTCCTGTTCATCGATGCCCGCAACGTCTACCGGCAGATCGACCGCGCCCACCGGGACTGGACGCCCGAGCAGATCGCTTTCCTTGCCAATGTCGTGCGCCTTTATCGCGGCGAGGACCCAGACTTCACGCTCGGCGGCGACGAGGCCAAGGCCAAGCTCCAGGAAGTCTTCGGAAAGAAGCTGGCCTACCGCGATGTCCTGGGGCTGTGTAAGGCCGCGAAGACGAAGGATATCGAGTCTCAGGGCTGGTCGCTCAATCCTGGCCGATATGTTGGCGTCGCGCCTGGCGAAGAGGTCAGTGACGAGGACTTCAAGGAAAAACTCGGAGCCCTGAACACGGAATTGGAGAAGCTGACGGGCGAGGCCCGCGATCTTGAATCGACGATCGCCAAGAATGTGGCGGAGATTTTGGGAACCTGAAAATGGAGAAGACTCTGACTCTTAATTGCGCCGAATTCGCCGCGGTTTTAAACCCGTCGAATTCGACGGGTTTAGAAACCATGCTGTGGACCAGAAACCAATGAGCAAATCAAAGAAATCCACTATCGAGGTCCAAGGCACGGCCATCACTATCCTGTCCAAGGAGCACGGCGACTACATCTCGCTCACCGATATGGTGAAAAATTTCGACGGCGGGAGCGCGCTTATTGAGCAATGGCTCAGGAATAAAGACACCGTCCTCTTCCTCGGCGTCTGGGAGAAAATTCACAACCCGGATTTTAATTCCCTCGAATTCGAGGGAATTAGAAATGAGGCCGGTCGAAACAGTTTCTTTCTGTCCGCCAAGAAATGGATCGAGCTGGCCGGAGCAAAGGGATTGATCGCCAGCGCAGGCCGCTACGGCGGCACCTACGCCCACCGGGACATAGCTTTCGAGTTCGGTTCTTGGCTCAGTCCGGAGTTCAAGCTTTACCTCATTAAGGAATTTCAGCGCCTCAAGGAGGATGAGAACCGCCGCCTCTCCCTGGCTTGGAATCTAAACCGCACACTCTCCAAGCTCAACTACCGCATTCACACCGACGCCATCAAGACGCACCTCATCCCGCCGGAAATCACGTCGGTCCAGGCCGCCCTCGCCTATGCCACTGAAGCCGATCTTCTCAATGTGGCTCTCTTTGGCCAGACCGCGAAACAGTGGCGCGACGCCAACCCCAAGCTGGAAGGCAACATGCGGGAATACGCGACGGTGGAACAACTGCTCGTGCTGGCCAACATCGAGGGTATGAACGCCGAGTTCATTCATCTGGGTCTGCCCCAGGGCGAACGGCTTAAGCGGCTCAATCAAATCGCCATTCGCCAGATGCGGATTCTCACCGCGCATTCGGCGGTGCGTAAGCTTGGCCCGCCGAAAAAGGAAAAAGAGTGAGCGTCGAACGCCGTGTTGTCCCTCAAACTCGAAGAGACGATCGCCAAGAACGTGGCGGAGATTCTGAACCCGTGAACTCAAGACAAATCGAGTGGAAGACCGTGCCTATCAAAGAGCTATACGCAGGGCTCTTTGACGGCCCCCACGCCACACCGAAACCTGCCGATGCCGGGCCCGTATTTCTGGGAATCAAGAATGTTACCGACGATGGGCGACTCGATCTCTCTGACATACGCCATATAGCCGAGGACGACTACGCAAACTGGACCCGGCGAGTCGAGCCCGTTCCAGGCGATATTGTGTTCACCTACGAGGCTACCCTTAATCGCTATGCGATTATCCCCGAAGGATTTCGAGGCTGTTTGGGCCGACGTATGGCGTTGATTCGGCCTGATCCAGCGAAGATGGACACAAGGTTCTTGCATTTCTATTTCTTCACGGACGCTTGGCGGCAAGTCATTTCGACGAACACGCTGTCCGGTGCTACCGTCGATCGCATCCCGCTGACTAATTTCCCGGATTTCCCAGTAAACGTGCCGCCTCTTCCTATCCAGCGCCGCATCGCCACTATTCTCTCCGCCTACGACGACCTGATCGAGAATAATCTGCGGCGCATTAAAATTCTGGAGGAGATGGCCAGTGCCCTCTACCGCGAGTGGTTCGTTGAGTTCAAGGCGCCTGGTGTTGCTGCGGCGAAAGAGGACTCGGTATTAGGACCGATTCCGCGCGGCTGGGCAGTCAAGACTTTGGGCGCAGCTTGCACTGCAATCTTAGATGGCGACTGGATCGAAACGAAAGATCAAGGTGGTGGGGACTTTCGCCTTCTACAGATTTCCAACGTTGGGGTTGGCGAGTTTGTTGAGACGGGGAATCTGCGATTTGTCAGCAAGGGAACCTTTGCCCGGTTACGTTGTACGGAGGTCGTTCCCGGCGACATTCTAATTGCGCGGATGCCGCGACCGATCGGTAGGGCATGGCTGGTGCACCGGCTGCCGTGGCGAATCATCACCGCCGTAGATGTAGCGATACTGCGTGCGAATCCTGAGGTTCTTGATCAAGACTTCTGCATTAACATGTTGAATCAGGATGCGACTCTCGAACGCTTCGCAAAGCAGGCAAGCGGTACGACACGCCTGCGTATTACGCGTCGAGACATCAGCGGCTTTGAGATCATTGTCCCTCCGGTGGCGCTACAGAAGCGGTTTGCTGCCCTGACGAAAACGAATTACGACTTGTCAGTATGCCTGCGTACGGAAATCGAAAACCTCAGCCGTACCCGCGACTTGCTGCTACCGCGCCTCCTCTCCGGCGAAGTCCTCGTTGCCGAGGCCGCGCTCACCGCATGAACCCCTACAACGAGGAGCACCTGGTCGAGGAACCCGCGATCAAGCTCTTCGCCACACTGGGCTGGCAGACGGTGTCGGCCATGGAGGAGGTCTACGGCGCGGCCGGCACGCTTGGCCGCGAGACCCCCGGCGAGGTCGTACTTCTGCCTCGCCTGCGGGCCGCGCTGAAGAAGTTGAACCCGGCCCTGCCGTCCGAGGCGATCGAGACCGCCGTAACGATGCTGACCCGAGAGCGGTCAACCATGAGTGCCGTGGCCGCGAACAAAGAGGTCTATGAACTTCTGAAGGGCGGGGTCACGGTCTCCATCTCTGATCCCTCCGGCCGGGGTGGGCAGAAGACCGAGCGTGTCTGCGTCATCGACTGGGAGACTCCGGCGGCCAACGACTTCCTGCTGGTCAGCCAATTCACCGTCACCGGCTCGCTTTACACCTGCCGTCCGGACCTGGTCGGCTTCGTCAACGGCCTGCCCATCGTGGTCGTCGAGCTTAAGAAGCCCGGCGTGCCCGCGAAGCAGGCGTTTGACGATAACCTGACGAGCTATAAGCACGCGCAGAACGGCATTCCACAGATCTTCTGGTTCAACGCGGTCCTCATCGCCTCTAACGGAACGGAGAGCCGTGTCGGTTCGCTGACTGCCGACTGGGAGAGATTTTTCGATTGGAAGCGGATCGAACGGGAGGACGAGCCACGTCGTGTGTCGATGGAGGTCCTCATCCGGGGCGTCTGCGAGCCGTCGCGTCTGCTCGACCTGATCGAGAACTTTACACTCTTCTCTGAGCACAAGCTTGGCCAGGTTAAAGTCGTGGGCCAGAACCACCAGTTCCTGGGCGTGAATAACGCGCTAACCGCGATGCAGGCCGCCCGCAAGGCCGGCCACGGCCGCGGCGGCGTCTTCTGGCAGACGCAGGGCTCGGGCAAGTCGTTTAGTATGGTCTTCTTCTCCCAGAAGGTCCTCCGCAAACTGAAGGGGGACTGGACGTTCGTGGTCGTAACAGATCGCAAAGAGCTCGACGAGCAGATTGCCAAGACGTTCAAGGCCGTTGGCGCGGTCAGCGACAAAGAGAGCAACGTCTGCCACGCTGAGAGCGGCGAACACTTGAGGGAACTCCTGCGGGGCAACCACCGCTACGTCTTCACACTGATCCATAAGTTCCAAACGTCCGAGAAGCTCTGCGACCGGCGCGACGTGATCGTTCTTACCGATGAAAGCCATCGGTCCCAATACGACACGCTGGCTCTGAACATGCGCGCCGCCTTGCCCAACGCCGTATTCATCGCCTTCACCGGGACCCCGCTGATCGCCAGCGAGGAGCGCACGCGAGAGGTCTTCGGCGATTACGTTTCTATCTACGACTTTCAGCAATCGGTCGACGACGGCGCGACCAAGCCGCTCTACTACGAGAACCGCACGCCCGAGCTTCGCCTTGAGAATCCCGATCTGACCGACGACATTTACGATGTGATCGAGGCCGCCGACCTTGACGATGGCCAGGAACACCGGCTCGACCGCGAACTCAGCCGCCAATATCACATCATCACGCGCGATCAGCGCCTGGAGACCGTGGCCAAGGACATCGTCGCGCACTTCCTCGGCCGAGGCTTCCAGGGTAAGGCCATGGTCGTCTCGATTGACAAGGCCACGGCGCTCAAGATGCACGACAAGGTGCGGAAGTATTGGGCCGAGGATCAGGCGCGTGTTGAGAAGGAGTTGGCCGGCTTGACCAAATACGGGGCGAAGACCGACGCCGACCAAGTCCAGGCGCTCCGCGCCCGGCTCGACATCCTCAAAACCACGGACATGGCGCTCATCGTCTCGCCCGCCCAGAACGAGATCGAGCAGATGCGGGCCCTCGGGCTCGACATCGCGCCTCACCGTAGGCGTATGCACGATCAGAAGCTGGACGAGAAATTTAAGGACCCACAGGACCCTCTGCGCCTGGTTTTCGTCTGCGCCATGTGGATGACCGGCTTCGACGTGCCAAGCTGTTCGACTATCTACCTGGACAAGCCTATGCGAAACCACACTTTGATGCAGACGATCGCCAGGGCCAACCGCGTCTTCCCCGGCAAGCCCAGCGGCCTGATCGTCGACTACGCCAACGTCTTCACCTCTCTTGAGAAGGCCCTAGCGATCTACGGCAAGGGCAAGGACGACGGCACGCCCGTTCGGGACAAGAAGAAGCTGGTCGAGGAGCTTCGGCAGGCGCTGGACGCCGCCGTGGCTTTCTGCGCAAAGCACGGCGTCGATATCGCAGGGATCGAGGTCCTGCCGACCGGAAACCTCGATCGCCTGACCAAGATCGCCGATGGCGTGACAAGCCTGATCACGCCTGACCCCCTTCGCAAGGACTTCCTCGCCCATGAACGTCTGGTGGCGTTGCTTTTTAAGGCAATCAAGCCCGACCCCACCGTCCTTGAGTTCTTCTCGCGCGTGGCTTGCATTACGACGATCGCAAACTCCATCCGCGAGCGCACCGGGGAGGGCGAGGCCCCGGACGTGAGCATGGTCATGGGCGAGATCAACCGCTTGCTCGACGACGCCATCGCCGCTGACGGCTTCCGCATCGCCGACGCCGCCGACAAGACCGGCAGCCGGGCCGGAGTCATCGATCTCTCGGCCATCGATTTCGAGGTCCTGGCGAAGAAATTCGAGAAGTCCAAGCGCAAGAACATCGAGTTGGAGCAGCTCAAGGCCGCGATCCGCAAGCACCTGGAGAAGCTCGTCAGCTTTAACAAGACGCGGACCGACTACTCGGCCAAGTTCGAGGCCCTCATCGAGTCCTATAACGCCGGAAGCCGCAGCATCGATGACCTGTTCAAGGAGTTGCTCTCCTTCAGCAAGTCCTTAACCGACGAAGAGAAGCGTCATGTCCGGGAGAGCCTGTCGGAGGAAGAGCTGACCGTCTTCGACATCTTGACCCGCCCCGGCCCGGACCTCGCGCCCGCGGAGCGCGATGAGGTCAAGAAAGTGACCAAGCACCTGTTATTCAAGCTCAAGGCAGTGCTCGTCATCAACTGGCGTCAGAAGATGCAGGCGCGCGCCAAGGTCCTCAGCGCCATCAAGGAAACCCTGGACGAAGAACTTCCGAAACCCTACTCCAAGGAGCTCTACGAGAAGAAGGTCTCGGCCGTGTTTGAGCACGTCTTCGAGAACTATCGGGGCGAAGGCGTGAGCATCTATTCTGGATCTGCATAATCCAATGGGAGGAGAGAATGGGCAAAGAGTCCATGAAGTTTAAGGAAACAACGCCGGATGAGCTGCTAGGGCCGCTCAACGAAGTTGAGCGCAAGCACGCCCCGCGCGCGCTTTACTTCGCTGGGGACATTAGCTTGTGCCGTAACGGCGCCAGAGTGTCCGTCATCGGGACTCGCGAGGTCTCGCCTGTCGGATTGAAGCGCACGCAGGACCTGGTGCGAATGCTGGTGGAGCGCGGCGCTATTGTCGTCAGCGGGCTTGCCCGCGGCGTTGACACTTGCGCCCACCGCACCGCGATCGAGGCCGGCGGCCGGACCATCGCCGTAGTGGGAACTCCTCTCGACCACTTCTACCCGCGAGAAAATGAGGAGCTGCAACGAAAAATTATGACTGAGCATCTTGCGATCTCGCAGTTCCCTCCTGGCTCGCCGGCCGAACGAAAGAACTTCGCTATCCGCAACAGAACGATGGCTCTTGTTTCCCATGCGACGGTCATTGTCGAGGCCGGTGAAGGCAGCGGAACGCTACATCAGGGCTGGGAGGCCTTGCGGCTTGGCCGCCCGCTATTCCTCCTGGAGTCTTTGGTTAAGCGAACGGAGTTAAAGTGGCCTCGCGAGATGGTGGGCTACGGTGCCCAGGTCCTCACGCGGGACAATATTGACGTTCTGTCTGAATGCCTCCCCCAGGAGGTCATGAGCGGTGAAAACTCCGCACTGCCTTTCTAGCGTTCGCTTCGGATCGTTCCTGGCATATTCCCCACGAGGGAAGTCTGTTGATTCGGTGAAATCCAGAACGATGATCCGCGACATCAAGAATGTCAAATCGGGATATATGAGACACGTTGTCAACCGGCTGTGCGAGGAGATGCAGCCAGATCGGCGCGCAACCGCGTTGCGTGAGGTTCTTGGCGACAACGTCCTTGTCGTACCTTGTCCGAGGAGCTCGCCCTTGGTGAAGGGTGCTTTGTGGCCTTCGAAAGAAATCTGCGACGAACTGGTCGGGCATGGCCTGGCAATGAGGAGTGCCGCGCTCCTTGAACGCGTCAAGGTCGTTCCCAAATCAAGCACGTCCGCAGTCGGCGAGAGACCAAAACCGCTCGATCACATCCGATCGATGGCGATTGCCAATCAGCGGGAGCTTGAACTCCGCAAGATTACCCGAGTCACCATCGTTGACGACGTGATAACGAGGGGCGCGACGCTGATTGCCGCCGCCTCGATCCTACAACAACATTTTCCAGAAGCTGCGATCCGAATATTCGCCGTGGTTCGCACCAAGAGCTACGATCCCGAGGTTGGCTCGATCCTCGATCCGGTCCTCGGAGAAGTCTCGTTCAATGGCATCGATGCAGATCGTAAACCGTAACGAATAGCCGATGGCATCGAACGACCGTAAATCGTCGGGCAAGACAATGGCCATATAAAGGAGGATGTGAGAGATGCCTTTCGATATCGAGAAGTTGTCCATGGAAGAGCTTTTAGAGTTGAACCGGAGGATTATCCATCGCTTCCAGTACCTGCGCAGTCTCAAGACTCGGGCCGAGCTCGACAAGTTCGAGGTGGGCGATCGGGTCAGTTTCCGCAGCGACGGGCGCGAGGTCGAGGGGATCGTGGTCCGGGTCAACCGGAAGACCGTGAGTGTAAAGACCAAGGACTCGCATTGGACGATTCCGCCCAAGTTTTTGACCCGGACGGCTGGGACAGCGGGAGTGCCTCTGACGATTGAAGATATCCTTGGTGAGCGCAAGGATGGCTGAACTCGTCGGGTGGGAGGAGCCCCCGTCAATCGCGCCCACAAAAAAACAGGGGCAAGTTTTGGCGTACATCTACTACTACACGAAAATTAACCGGCGGCCACCTGCCGAAGCTGATATCGCGTCTTTTTTTGGCCTGACCGGGCCTTCGGCGCATCAGATGATTTTGCGGCTTGGAAAGAGCGGCTTCATTGCGAGGACTCCTGGTATGGCTCGTTCGATAAGCGTGCTCTTAAAATCGGGGGAACTTCCCGCGTTGGAGTAAGAGACGAGTATGAGTAATCTAAAACGCGACACTTCCCTTGAACGCCAAATTGAATTCGCCTTATGCCCGGGTGAATTCATATCGGCGGAAGGCACGTTCAATTTTATAGAGAGATTGAAGACAGTAAGGGCGTCCATCGATGCGCTGCTTCCCAAAGGATCCCCCAAGCGCGCGGTCGAGTTTTTTGAGACATTCCTGGCCGGCTGCAACGCAAAGATCGAGGAGGTCGACGACTCCTATGGAAACTTGGGAGACTTTGTCCAAGCCCTTGTTGCGGATTGGGTGCGCGCTCGTCGGGCCGCCGGGCTGGATGCTGAGGAGACCATTCGAATCCTACTGCGCTGGAAGGCGAAGGATGATTACGGATTCTTCCATGAGATCGAGCGTGCGCTGGACAAGACATTCAATCGGGCCGAGCGCGCCGCGTTTACGAATATTGCGCGCGCGCAATTCGATGCGGAGCTCAAGAAAACGGGCGGTCCTGGACGTCCCCATCCCTACTATGACGCCCCGTATCCGCTAAGAGAATCGACGGACAGACTCAAGACTCTCTACGAAGGGGCCCGGAACGCGCAGGCCTACATGGATCTTTGCGGCATAATGGGAACCTCGCCGAAGGATTGCCAGAGCATCGCCCGGATATTGCAGAGCCGCGGCAAGCTGGAGCAGGCCCTGGAATGGGTGACGAGAGGCTCCCAGGCCGAGCTCAAGAAGGAATGGCCGAACCAGGATGCCTGGGATCTGGGGAACATCAAGCGCGAGCTTCTCAAAGGGCTTGGTCGCCACGAGGATGCTCTTCGCCATGCCTGGGATGAGTTCAGGAGTCATCCCGGCGAGTTCTCTTATTCGGACCTGATGGGCTGCGTCCCAAAGGCTGAGCGCGATGCTTGGCATGCGAAAGCCATGAATGCCGCTGAGCGCGCCGATCTGGACTCTTGCCTGGATTTGTACATCAAGACTCAAGAGTGGTCCCGCCTGGCGGATCGCGTGCGTCGGGCGGGGGCGGCTGACCTCCAGGAACTTCACTACGATCGTGCGGTTGACGCAGCCAAGAAGCTCGCCAAGGAACAGCCGGCCGAAGCCGCCGCTCTCTATCGGGGGCAAGCGCTCCAGATCTTGGTCGAAAAGAAAAGCCGGCTCTACGAGACAGCCCTGCGATACTTCGCGGAGGCGCGCCGCTGCTATGAAGTGGTGGGTCAAGGTGAAGAGTGGCGGCGTCTGGTCGAGAGCACCCTGCTGGAGCATTCGCGAAAGTATTCGTTTCTCCCCGGATTCCAGCGGCTGGCAAGCGGAGAGAAGATCAAGCGTGAATCATCCTTCTTAACGCGCGCCAAGCGTCGCTGGAAAGGGAACCTTCATGAGGAGCCCTCCCAATGAAAGAAGGTCGCGAACCGAAGACGGAAGTCCCTCTCATCAAGGGAATTCCGGCCATCGATATCATCAAGAGGCTTGCCGAGGGGTGCGATTATCAGCAGATATGCGACCGCTATCCCAGCCTGGATTGGCCGGCGATCAACGAGGCCGTCCATTTCAGGAATCGCGTCATCGTGCCGGCGCGGCTTGCCTCAGGAAAAACGCCCAAGGCAATAGCCGAAGAATTCGGCTTTAGCTGCCAGAATGTCCATGCCATTCAATGCGCAATCGCTCGCGACAAGGAACTACAAGAGCATTGGGGTGGACTGCCTGCCAAGGTGGTCTCCATAATCAAGAAGGTCTTCCACTGTCGCAATCTCGCCGAATTGCGGGAAAAATCTCTGACGGAAGAGGAGCTTCTGAGCCGCAAAGGCGTCGGCTGGCTGACGCTGGAAGAGCTGAAAAAAGTTCTGCCGATCAAGGAGTCCCCGCGCAAGACGACCGGCCCCATCTACGTCACGAAGGCCGCTCATTTTCAGCGTCTGACGGACATCCCTCCGATTTCCCAACGCACGCAGGAGACGACCCAGTTCTTCCTCGCCGTCATGAACGTTGCCGACCGCTTGCCTCTTGATGAAGAGGCCTCCGTGCAGGTCCCGTGCATGGCCGGGTTGCGAAGGAAATGGTGCTTGGGCATCATTCTCGCGTGCAGAAGGGAATACCCGGCGGAAATCCACTGGCGCTGTCCGCTATGTGGTCAGTCGGGAGTGATTCAAACTGGGGGCACTCTCCACTGATCGGAGATATAACCTATGTCCATGACGGGAAACTCGCCCGAGAAGCCGGCCAAATCCGAAATCACGCTCTATCAGACCGATGATGGACGCAGCCGCATCCAGGTCAGGCTGGAAGGCGGCACGGTCTGGCTCTCCCAGGCGCTTATGGCGGAGCTATTCCTGACGACGCCGCAGAACATCACCATTCATATCGGAGAAATCTGCGAGGACGGCGAGCTTGCGGAGGGGGGAACTTGTAAGGAACACTTACAAGTTCGCCAGGAGGGCGGCCGTGCTGTCCGACGCCAGATCAAGCTCTACAACCTCGATATGATCCTGGCCGTCGGCTATCGGGTGCGTTCGCCTCGCGGAGTGCAGTTCCGTCAGTGGGCGACCGAGCGCCTAAAAGAATACCTAATCAAAGGTTTCACGCTGGACGATGACCGGCTCAAGGGTCGAGACAGGCTGGCCGACTACTTCGATGAACTGCTTGCCCGCATCCGCGAAATTCGCGCCAGCGAGGCCCGCGTCTACCAGCGCATCCGGGAGATATTCGCCCTTGCCACCGATTATGTCGAGGGCCAGCAGGAGACGCAGGTTTTCTTCGCGACGATGCAGAACAAGATGCACTGCGCGGCCGCCGGCATGACAGCTGCGGAAATCGTCCGCCGGCGGGCCGACGCGAAGAAAGCCAATATGGGTCTCACAGCCTGGACTGGCAGTCGGGTGCTCAAGCGTGACGTGACGACCGCGAAGAATTATCTGACGGAGAAGGAGATCGACACGCTCAACCGGATAGTGGTCATGTTCCTGGATCAAGCCGATTTTCGCGCCCAGCGCCGTCAGGACATCAAAATGGGGGATTGGACCGCATTCCTCGACAAGTTCCTTCGGGACACGGAGTTGCCCGTATTGGCCGACGCCGGCACGGTGACGCACGACGAGGCGCTCTCCTGGGCGAACACGCAATATGACGCCTTCACCGAGAGGCGGCAGATGGAGGCGGAAGCCGCTGCCGAGGAGCATTATCTGGACGATCTCCGGACATCGGCAAAGACGCTGGAGACCGAGCGCAAGAAGATTCCTGGAGCCGGAAAGAAGCGCGGCAGGAAGAAATGACTGATAGACATCATCATGACTGATCAGATTTCAAGAAGCGCTCCCTGTCCCTGCGGATCGGGCCACAAATATAAGAAATGCTGCATGCCTCTAGAAGAGAGAGGTATGTCAGGGCTAAATACTACCTTCGGCCGACTCGGCTATCCTGTCGATGGACATCGCGGGCCGGCGGCCATGATGGTTGAATTTACGCAGCCGCTTTTGGACGAGGCCGGAGACGATCCCGAGCAGATGAATAAGGCGCTCCAATTCGGCATGTTGTTCTGGAATGTCACCATCGTGGCCGAGTCTGTGGGCGAGGAGGCGGCCCGGGAGCAGTTGTCCGAGATGGAAAGCGAACTCTCTGGTTCTGCGGAAGATTGCCGGGCATTTAGAGGCATGGCGTGGATTCTGTTCGAGCGGCATGCTCAGATGCGGGCCGGTTCGCGGGTCGATATGCTTCGTCTTTTGGCGGATCTTTGGGGCCCCGATCTTTCAAAGGGCATGCCGAAATTTGGATGGAGTCATCGACTCTCGCGGACCGCCAAACGATGGCTGACGAAGGATAAAAGCGCCGATGGACATTGAGAAGCTGTGCCCACGAGCCTTCCGTGCCTGAACTTGTTTTAACGCCTGCCGGCCATTTGAGTCTGGCCGAGGTCGCGGCTCCCGGCGCGGCGGCGCTATCGGAATCGCTCCCGAGCGCGTTGCGCAAGGCGTTTGAGAGAAATCCGAGCGAGGGGCTGCTGTACTTGGCCACGCTTCGTCACGCGGAGGAATTGCCGACGGAATTCTCCTACTGGCGGCGCTTCGGCGAGCGCTATCTCACTGAGCTTTGCCACATCCCCGAACAGTCTGAGAACCTAAAAGAGCCGCTCCCGCCGCCGCATGAAGAGTTAGCCGAAATGGCGGTGGCGGCCCCGCCCATGCGCGGCGGCGAATATCTGCGCGCCGAGACGATGGCGCGGCTTTGGACGGACCTGGACGCCTACGTCCGCGGCGATATTGCCTCAGGCGAGGGGGGCTTGTCGGCATGGTTGCGCAAGCGCAGTCCCCTGTGGCATCGCGTGGGCCGGGTCTGCTTCCACCTGGCGGAAAATAAACGCGACTCCGAATATCCCTTCGCTTTTCTCGCCACATACGCGCCCAAGCTTCTGGATGGCCGGCGGGTGCAATACGATCCCTTGGGCAAAGCGCTTGATGAATATGCGGGAGCGCGCAACAAACAGGCGCTGGTGAACCTCCTCACGCCCGTGCAGAGCGCCTCGGAGCGCTGCGCCTGGGTGAAGGCGCTCGTGGATTCGGGCGAGGTCTTTCACCCGCTGCGCTGGAAACCGGATGAGGCCTATCGATTTCTGAGGGACACGCCGCTCCTTGAGGAGAGCGGGCTCTTGGTGCGCGTGCCGGATTGGTGGAGCAAACGACCGCCTCGTCTGAAGGTGGGCGTCTCCATCGGCTCGGCGGCGCAATCGCGCTTCAATCTCAAGTCGGTGCTCGACTTCAAGGTTGATCTCGCCCTGGAGGGCGAGACCCTGACCAAGGCGGAATGGGACAAAATCCTCGCCGGTAGCGACGGGCTCGTCTTCCTAAAGGGCCGCTGGGTGGAGGTGGATCGCGAGAAGCTCAAGGCGGCGATGGAACACTGGAAGCAAGTGGAATCGGATGCGGGCAAGGACGGTGTCTCATTCATTGAGGGAATGCGGCTCTTGGCGGGAGCGTCGCTCGAGCCGAACCAGGCTCACTTGTTCGACGTGGACGGGGCGGCATGGTCCGAGGTGCGCGCCGGCGCTTGGCTCGAGGAGCGGCTGCACCAACTGCGCGAGCCGCAGACGCTTCAAGCCGCGTTGCCGGGCTCCGATCTTCGCGCCACGCTGCGGCCGTATCAGGAGACGGGTGTCCAGTGGCTCCGTTTTCTTTCGAAGCTCGGCCTTGGCGCGTGCCTGGCAGACGACATGGGCCTGGGAAAGACGATCCAGGTCATCTCGCTTCTGCTTCTGATGAAGAAGGAAAGCGGCAGCGGCAAATCCACGCCGGCCCTGCTGGTGCTGCCGGCGTCATTGCTGGCGAACTGGAAGTCGGAGATGGGAAAATTCGCTCCGGCGTTGACGTTTCGCTTTGCGCATCCCTCGGGCGCTTCCGCGGAGGATTTGAAGAAGGCCGCGGCTGATCCGCAGGCCTTCCTTTCAGGCGTCGACGTCGTGCTGACCACCTATAGCATGGTCTCTCGGCAGCAATGGCTTTCGACCGTGACATGGAGTCTCGTGGTGCTCGATGAGGCGCAGGCGATCAAGAACCCGTCCGCGCGCCAGACGCGAGCGGTCAAGCAGCTCAAGGCCCAGGCGCGAATTGTTTTGACCGGCACGCCCGTTGAAAACCGCCTCACCGATCTCTGGTCGATTTTCGACTTCCTCTGCCCCGGCCTGCTCGGGTCGGTCAAGGCGTTCGGCGATTTCATCAAGCGCTTGGAAGAGCGAGAACAGGACCAATACGCGCCGCTGCGCAAGCTCGTCGGCCCTTATATCCTGCGACGGCTCAAGACCGACAAATCCATCATCGCCGATCTGCCGGACAAGACTGAGATGCAAGCGTTTTGCCGCCTGACCAAGAAGCAGGCGGTCTTGTATGAGCAGTCGGTGCGAAAGCTCGCCGAAGCGTTGGAGGGGGCGGACGGAATTGAAAGGCGCGGGGTGATCCTTTCCTTTATATTGCGATTCAAGCAGATCTGCAATCATCCGGCCCAGTGGCTCTCCGGGGGCAACTACGCGCCTGAGGAGAGCGGTAAGTTCCTTCGCTTGCAGGGTCTCTGCGAGGAGATCGCCGCCCGGCAGGAAAAGGCGCTCATCTTCACGCAGTTCCGCGAGATGACCGAGCCGCTGGCGGGCTTCCTCAAAACCGTATTCGAACGCCCCGGTCTCGCGCTGCATGGCGGTGTGGAGGTGAAGAAGCGCAAGCGACTGGTGGATGATTTCCAGCGGGAGGACGGCCCGCCGTTTTTCGTGCTCTCGCTGAAGGCCGGCGGCACGGGCTTGAACCTCACCGCCGCCTCGCACGTCATCCATTTCGACCGCTGGTGGAACCCGGCCGTGGAGAATCAGGCGACCGATCGCGCCTTCCGCATTGGGCAGAGGAAGAACGTCATGGTGCATAAGTTCGTTTGCCAGGGGACGATCGAAGAAAAGATAGACGCGCTCATCCGAGACAAGACCGCGCTGGCGGGAGAAATTTTGGAAGGCGGCACCGCGAAGCTGATCACCGAGTTGGGGGACAAAGAGTTGTTGGACTTGGTAAAATTGGACGTGGCCGCGATAGAGGAGGACTGACCTATGGCGTGGGGATGGGGATATAGGCCGTACGTGCCTGTGGCACGTCGGCGGGCGCAGGCGATCTCGGCGATGGAGAAGATGCGCAAGAAGGGCGCGAAGATCGAGCCCGTGCGGATCGAAGGCCGCAAGATCGCGCATACATTCTGGGGCCAGGCGTGGTGCCAGCATCTGGAAAAATTTAGCGACTACTCGAACAGATTGCCGCGCGGCCGGACCTACGTCCGTAACGGCTCGGTCTGTCACCTCGACGTTCAGAAAGGCAAGATCGAGGCCAAGGTCAGCGGATCTCATTTGTACAACGTAAACATCACGATCAAGGCCCTGCCGAAGGACAAGTGGAGCGGCGTGAGAGCGAGTTGCGCCGGCCAGGTCGGCTCGATGCTGGAGCTCTTGCAGGGCAGGATATCGAACCAAGTCATGTCGGTCGTGACCGACCGGGACAAGGGATTGTTCCCGCTTCCAAAGGAGATCGGTCTGGACTGTTCCTGCCCCGACTGGGCCGACATGTGCAAGCATGTGGCGGCCGTCCTCTACGGCACGGGCGCGCGGCTTGATCAGAAGCCCGAGCTTCTTTTTCTTCTTCGCGGTGTCGATCACCAGGATCTCGTCAGCGCGGAGTCGGCGAAGGCTGTCGTCGCCAAGGCCCTGGCCAAGAAAAATCGCATGCTGGACAAGAGTAGCCTCTCGGAAGTATTCGGCATCGACCTCGCCGTAGCAAAACCCGCCAAGAGCGTCGCTTCTTCGCGAAGATCGACAGGCAAGCCGGTTAAAAAACATCCTAAACGAAAACACTAATGACCAAGCTCCGCAGGAGTGAAAAAGGAGCGGGATGTGGCAAGAACGTTGAGAAGAACTCCGCTTTTGAGAATATTTTGGTTTTAGCGCGAGAGATACGTGAGCTCCAGCATCAAGCGAAAAAACTGGGATTATTCGCGAACGACCGGGAGCTGTTGTGCTGCTATCGATGCGGCTTGGAGGAAGATGTGACGTTCGGGGGAATGCGGACGACGACCAAGCCTTCGGATCGCTTCACGGACACGGGGCTGCGTTTCGAGTTGGACAGCAAGGCCCGCCATGCGCGTTGTCCCGGGTGCGGAACTCGCTTCAAGTGGGAGGATGAGAATTCGCCGGTGCCCAACGCGAACCGGTTGTCAGGCCCCGCCGTGCAAGCATTCCTGCGCATCGCCGGCCGATGGGGACTCTCCGAAAAACAGAAGAAGAGTCTGTTGGGCGGCTTGGATCAATCCGAGTACGCCCAATGGGCAAGCGGCCGTGGTGGTCCGTTGCCGCCGGGCATTTTGAAGCGGATATTCCATATCCAGACCATATTTTCATCGCTCCATACTTTGCTGCCGAATGCGAAGGCGGCCAACGCCTGGGTCAAGAAGCCGAACGCCGCGCCTCTTTTTAGGGGTCGGCCTGCTTTGGAGCGGATGCTTTCCGGGGACCTCGCGGACATCTTGGCGGTCCGGCTATACCTAGAGGCTCAAAGGGCATGACCCATATCGGAAGAAACGTAGGTTGCCACTGCGGAAGCGGAAAGAAATACAAGCGCTGCTGTATCGACACGGCGGTCGCAGAGAGGTTTCCCGAGCCGACTCATCCTGTTATCTTGGTCAGCGCGGTGAGCGACTACGGCACGCCCAAAGCCGACGAAGACTTTTTCAGGAACAATCCTTTACCGGAGGATGGATTCTCTGCCCACAGGCTTTTGTACAGCTGCCTGCTCAGTCCCGAGGTCGAGACGCTTGCCGGTGATCTCGCCAGATCGTTGATCTTTCGCGGGAAAGACGAGAAAAATAAAATCGCACGAACAAACGATGCCGCGGGTCTTATTGCGATTCTGAAGCAGAACCCGGACCCTCTCAACCACCGGTTTCTCATGAACAAGCTTCTTGATGTGCGGGAAGTCGCGGTGCCCATGTTGATTGATGAGTTGCTCCAGGTGCAGAATGACTGCTTCGTGGAACAGGCCATCAGGATCATCTATGAATCCAAGATCGACTGCTCTTCGATTTTGCTCAAACTCATCGCTTCTTCGGCGATAGACGCATACGCTCTGTCCTTAATATGCATGGTCTGCGGGATGACCGGTTCCCCAGAAGCCCTAAAGCCTCTGTGGGATCGCTTTCACTTCTTCAAAGAAAAATATCCGGAAGAAAATTTCTATCTAGGTCCCTGGATTGGACTTCATGATCTGACTCATCCTCTCTCTCGAAAGGAGATCGCCTGATCCATGAGGAAAATAAATACTGTTTTGAAACCCGGCAGCCGGGTGGAAAAGGAGATGCTCGACCGTCTCTCGGCCGGACTTTCCGAGGAGGAGATTCAGCGCGTGCTCGCAGGCGCCTTATCGACGCTTGGAAGCGAGGGTATCGGTAATCTCGCCGCCAAACTGGGCCCGGATACGGGTGCCGCCCTGCGCCGCGCTCTGCAATCCTCCTCCAAAAACGCTTCCCCGAATCCCGGGCCGGCCAAGGTTCGTCAGGAGTGGAAAAAGGCTTGGGCGGATTGGAACAGAGTCATCAGCGAGGCGTGCGACGAGGAAGGAGAATACGTCATCCGCGAGCATCACTGGGAGGAGCCATACTTCGACCCTCTTTCCGTGACTGGAGACCTTGAGCCCATCGCGGCTCGCATGGCCGCGTTGCTTCCGCGCGTCTTCGAGGGGGACCTTGACCCCGATTTCAGCTTCGCCGAGGAGGTCGCTGGGAGCGTCGACGAGATCTCGTCGTCGTTGCCCGAGTGGATGTCCCCATTCGAAAACGAGGGCTTCGGTCTTGGCCCCAAAGCGACCGCCTGTCTGGTTGAGTGGGAACTGCGCAGTTGCCGGCGCGAAGGCTGGAGCCTGTTTCAGCTGATCGACAAGCTGCGCGCGCTGGAAGAGTCCAATCGCGGCCTGGACTTGGACGAGAAGACCCTGGCCGCCTTTGTTCGCGGGCTCGGCAAGGACGGCAAGAAAGACGTCTTGGATGGAATCCGAGCGCACCGAGACGATGACCACTGGAAGAAGGTTCTGAATTCGGCCCATTCCGGATGGTTTCTCATCTACAAAGACCTGTGCCGCGGCCAGGACCGTTCAGGGTATTTGGAAACCTGTCGGGCCAGGATCAGCCAGGATTGGTCCTTGGCCATTCCCGTGATCAAGGAATTGACGCGCAAGAAGGCGAACGAGGAACTGTGCCAGATCTGCGCCGAAGCCGCGACGTCTTTCCTGTACATCCGTGACGGAAAGAAATGGGACCCGCGTGAGACCCTGATCGCCCCTCGGGGCGGTCCGACCAGCGAAAGACCTGACGAGCGGTTCATTTTACTGTTGACGGCCTGGAAGCAGGCGGCGGCTGCTTTAGGCCGGAAGGATACGGCTGACGCGATCCGGCTGCAGGCGTCTCTCCTTGCTGATTGGAGGAACTGGGACAGGGCGCTTGCCGCATACAGACGGGTTCCGTCCCCGGGCCTCGACCTCATGCGGGACAAACTCTTCGCTCAGTGGCGTTCCCTTGTGACGGAGAAAAGTGCCGATCGCTTTGATTTCGACCGGGACCAGTTCGGCCAGTGGAAAAAGCCGCGCGCGGATCGATCCTGGGTGCGGGCTCTCGTTGACGCGGCCTGGACCGGCGAGGCGGGCGCAGCGGGATTTCTGGAGAGCATTCGGCTCTGGATCAAGGAAATAGAGGCTGATCGCAATTCGGCGCGCTGCGGCCTCAACGAATTGGCTCGCCTCAGCTTGGACGTGGAAAGCGGGGGGTGGCTCAAGACTTTTTCTCCAACGCTCGCGCGAATTCTCGGATATGGATGGGCGGTGGACAAGGCCTTGCTGGCCTCACGACGCAAGTGGCTTTCCGGCCTCGGCGCGGCAGCCTTGGTTCCCGAGCTACAGGCTTTTTGGAAGCGCAACCTCCTTCGATTCGTTCCTGACCCGGCGTCCAACGCGGGCGCGGATTACGAACGGTGCGTCGACTGGCTTCAAGCTCTTTGGGAGATCGATCCGGTTGCTGCCAAGCGGCTTCTCGGCGAGTGGGGGGCCGTCCATTGGCGTCGGAGGAATCTCTGGCGTAGGGTTCGTGACAAGGGACTGCCCGTGCCGGATCTGCATGGGAGGAGACAATGAGCCTGTTCAAGCCCATCTCATTCGACGAATATGTCGCCAGGCATCTCAAGTCCAACAAGAACAAGAACAAGAACGAGGACGAGTTGGATCTCCGTAAACGCCTGCGCGAGGCGATCGATGCCAAGAAGTCCGGCCGCTTGTGCGATTGCGGGAATCCGATCTGGGCCGTCGGGTCCGCCGTAGCGGGATACATGTGCTTCTCCTGCATCACGGGGGAGGCCAGCCCTTCCGGCGACTTTGAGATTGACGAAGTTCTTGGAGATTCGCTCGGCGGAGACAGGAACGATCATGAACACGGACCAAGTCAAGAAACTTTCTGAGCAGGAACTTCTGGATCTTCGAGAGAGGGTCGACCAACGTCTGAAGGATTTGGCGAGCCGGCCGGCCGTGCGCCCGGGCGAGGCTATTGAGTTGGCGGCCTTGGCCGTTCAGGACAGGAGCGTGCGGTGCCGGACCATGGATGGACATCATCGGTTTACCCTGAGGCCGAGTCGCGGATTGCATCTCGCCGTGGAAGGCCACGTCCTGACGGTGCTCCCATCCAGGCAATGGACATACGGACGGACCGCGTACGTATCCGGTGAAATTAAGAATTCAAAGCTGGATGTGCATGCTCTCGGCCTCGCTCCTTTGCAACTACGTGATGAATGGGTCTGGGACCCGGCCGAGGAGTATTGGGGCGAGCCCGGCGAACATCCGGATAAATGCTTCGAGCCCATGATCCAGGCGGGCCCTCGCCCCAGCTACGAAATGGAGCAGATTCTTCCCGGCTATGACCCTGAGGACCCGGATTCAGACCCGATCGGCCAGGCGGTGGATTTGTACGAAGCCGGCGACGAGCTTGGATCGGTACGGCTTTTGCATCGTTGTTTGGGCTCAGATCTGCGCGCACTGGACGCGCATGCGCATCTCGGGATATGGACCTTTCGACGCGGCGAGAGCGACGTATGCTTCGAGAGGGCCTCTCAGCACTATGAAGTTGGCGTGGCTATCGGAGAGCTTTCCTGGGGACCGGACTTCAACGGGGTGCTGGACTGGGGCCGAATCAACAACCGGCCGTTCTTGCGGTGCCTCTCCGGGCTCGGTCTTTGCCGTTGGGCGCTGGGCGATCCTGAGCGTGCGGCGACCATATTCCGGAAAATGCTTTGGATCAATCCGCGAGACAACCAGGGAGCGCGGTTCTGCCTTTGGGACGTTGAGAGAGGAACGACGTATGCCGAGCATAAGAAGAAGGAACATATCCCATGAGGGGATCTCGCATCGAGCGGCCAAATCGAACTCGCCAACCTAACTTGCGACAAACTCGCGACACAACTTGCGACATACTCGCGCCAGGATGCGATAAGTCGTGTGCCATCAGCTCTGGTAATTTTTGGGATCTCATGGTATAATTAGAAAACTCCAGAGTAGACTACTGTGGAGTAACCTAAATATATGTGGCTGGGTCGAGAACAGGAGCTCAAGACTCTCAAGCAGATCGCCGCAAGCGATCGGGCGGAGTTCCTTTTGCTTTACGGCAGACGCAGGGTCGGGAAAAGCGAGCTGATCGACCACTTCATCAAGTCGCAATCCGGGGTGCGGCTCCTGGCTCGGGAGGAATCCGAAGCTCTCCAGCTCAAACAATTCTCGGAGGTGCTGGCGGACCATTTCCAAGATGGACTTCTTAAAACCAATCCCTTCACGAAATGGGACGCTTTTTTCTCCTACCTCGCTGATAAATCGAAAGAGCGGATCGTCATAGCTCTGGATGAATTTCCTTATCTCGTCGAAGCCAACCACTCCCTTCCGTCTTTGCTCCAGTACCATTGGGATCAGAAACTACGCAAGACCAATATTTTCCTGATCCTCTGCGGGTCGAGCATCGCGATGATGGAAAGCCTGATGGGATCGAAGTCGCCTCTTTATGGACGCAGGACAACTCAGTCGCTTCTTAAGCCTCTGCAATTTGCGGACGCGCTCCCTCAGTTTGGGCCGATGCGCCACGCCGTGGAGGCCTACGCGGTGTTCGGGGGGACGCCGGCCTACCTCGTGGAGTATGACCTGCACAAAGACCTCAGGCACAACATTCGGGAAAAGATCATGAGCCCGGAGCGCGCGCTCTATCGCGATGTGGAATTTGTTCTGCGCCAAGAGGTCCGTGAGCCGCGGTCTTATTTCTCCATACTGGAATCGATCGCCAAAGGGAACGCCAAGATAGGGCACATCATCAATGACACGGGGCTGGACAAGGGCGTGGTGGCGAAATATCTTGGCGTCTTAATCGACCTTCATCTGGTTCAGCGAGAGGTCCCCATTACGGAGAAGAGTCCGGGAAAGTCTCGCAAGGGGATTTATCGTCTTTCGGATCACTTCTTTCGGTTCTGGTTCCGATTCGTCTACCCTCATATGCAAGCAATCGAGGAGGGACATCAAGACTGGGTCATGCACGAAGTCCTCCGACCGCGCCTGGACGAGTTCGTAGGCCCGGTTTTCGAGCAGGTGGCCCGTGAAATCCTGCAAATCATGGACAAGGCAGGACAACTTCCTTTCCGGCTTATAAAGATCGGGCGCTGGTGGGATAAGGATGCCGAGATTGACCTGATCGGAATCGGCGAAAAAGACAATCTTTTCTGCGAGGTCAAATGGAGCGATAATGTCGACGCTTCAGAGCTGATCCACAAACTTCAGGAGAAAGCTGCTGGGGTCGGCCTTCCCGGCAAATCGCATTTCTGCGTGGTCGCCCGAAGCTTCAAGAAAGAATCGGCGGGAGCTCTTCATCTGGATTTGGAGAAGATAGAAAAACTGCTTTCGGAACGATGAGATAGAGAGGTTGGGAAAATGAGCTACGACATTCGACTGCTTGATCCCGTGACGAAGAAGCCGATTCAATTCGACAAGCCTCACCAGATAAGAGGCGGAACCTATGATCCGAGCGGAACAACCGAGGCGTGGCTGAATGTGACTTATAACTATTCGTCTATTTTCGAGCGATTAGGGCCAAAGGGTATCCGAAGCATCTATGGCAAGACAGGGGCCAAATCTATTCCCGCGCTAACGAAGGCCATTGGAAGCCTTGGTGACAACGTCAATAAGGACTACTGGGAGGCCACGGAGGGTAATGCGAAGCGGGCGCTCCTGGGACTTCTGGCTTTCGCCCAGATGCGACCGGATGGCGTATGGGCCGGAGACTGATGTGCGATTGAATAATGAGCTGGTCGTCTTCGATTTGGAGGCGACGTCAAATCAGGAGGACGTCGGCGCAAGGCCGGCGCTTCAGACGAACAACTTCATCATCGAGATCGGCGCGGCCTTCTTGGACCGGGATCTCAAGCTCATCGATACTTTTGAACGACTCGTCCGACCGGAGGAGCCGATTACGCCATTCATCACCGAGATCACATCCATCACGCCCGCGATGTGCGAGGGCCAGCCGCTTTGGAAGGAGATCGGGCCCGAATTTGAGGCGTGGGTCTCGCGCCACTGCCAAAACATCAAGAGAGTCCGGCTGGCCGCCTGGGGCAACTACTTCGATATACCGCTCCTTCGCCGCGCTTACGCCCACTATAACCTGCCGTTTCTTTTCTCCGGGACCTGCATCGACGTGAAGACCATGGCGATGGCTTGGATGGCCTTGAGCGGCCGGCGCACTGACAAACTTGGCGTCGAGACAGTCGCCTCCACGATGGGAATTGCGCCCGAGGGCCGCTATCACCGCGCGCTGACAGACGCGGTAACCGAGGCCAAGATCCTTCAGCGCGTCTTCGCCGACCTGGAAGGCGGCTTCTTCGCGCCCGGCCCGCCTGGAAAGCCGCGCTCGTATTTCCGGGTTGAATCCATTCCGTCGACCTGATTCCCATGAGCAAATCGGAACCACCCGCGCCCGATCTCAACATTAAATCCTGGAAATGGAAGAAGCCGGAAGAGATGACCCCGGAAGAGCGGCTGGACGCCTTGGCCGAGGTTCTCGCCGAAGGCTTCCTGGCTATCGCTGAGCAAGACCCCGAGATGAAATGGCTGAAGGACGAAGCCGGTCAAGAACCGCTGAATGAGAAGCGGAATCTGGCAGAGGGCCAAGAACCGCTGAAAAATGAGGGTATCCAGAAGATGCCGGCTGTTGAGAACAAGTTGCGACAAGCCTCTCCACAAAAAGGATCGCACATGTCCAAGACCAAAACACGACTGAGCAAGGCGCGATTCGATGCCATGGTTGAGGAGGCCACGGTCGACTGCTATAACGAATCGGAGGAAGCCGGCGGCTGGTTTACCCTGATCGAGGAAAATCTCAAACTACCTTTTGAGACCGAGCTTCTGGGCATGCGCGTGGCCATTGAACGCGTGGATATGAACCGGAACGACGAGATTGTGGCCATCTGCCATCGCGGGAAACACCGCCAAGCCGTCCCAATCCTGGACCTTCCCTTGCCCTCACCGCTGCCGGTCGGGGTCGAATGGATCGAGGCCTACCGCCGCTGGTCAAGATGATAAAACGACTGCCGGGGACGACACCCCTGATCCGGCGGAGGGGCCTCATCAAGGTTCGGACGACGACGGACCGCAAGATGGCCGTTGCCTGGGCCATCGGCCAGAGAGTCCTCGCTACGAGGGAGAGACGCGGGTGGACGCAACAGGACTTGGCCGACAGGGCTGAGATGGCCCGCGCCAACATCGCACGTCTGGAAGCCGGCAAGCATTCGCCCAAGCTCGATACGCTCAGGCGTATAGCGGTGGCGCTGGGCCTGGAGGTCTCCGATCTTTTGAAAGGGCCCAGCTACCGGCCCGGCGTCGAGGATGGCCAGTGGCTTGAGTTGGGCGCAGGTGTGAGCCTCAAATGACGCGATTTCTGGCCGACCGTAGCAAAAACCGTAGCAAACGAAGGGCGCTGTCGACGAGGATTGACTGTCCGTGGGACACGATCCGCATGGTGCCGACCCCGACGGTCGCCGGCGACTTGACCTCGCTCGACAGCCAACTGACCCACGACCACGCCATCTACCTTAAGCCCGAGCTCGTGCCCGTGGAACTCCACGGCTTCCTGACGAAGGCTCCGAAGACCGATCCCGTCGTGCTGGAGCTCTTCGCCAAGAATAACCCCATCGTTCCGGGGCCGATGAGCCCGAAGTAGCTCTCCGGCGTCCTAGTTTTCAATAAATGCCAAACAGGCGATATGGTGATGGGCCGCCCGGTGATGGGCCGGCCGGTTGCATTCGCGTAAAGTGGAGGCTATACTCTGGCCAGGCGTCCTTCTCCTGTGAAACTCCTTCGAGACTTTGAAAACCGTCGCATCCGTCTGACGCAGGAGAGGCTGGCTCATATCCTGGAGCATCCGGAAATGGTCGGGATGGCGGCCTTGATCGCCAGAGTTCTCGCGGTACCGGAGAGGGTCGTTCAATCCGTTGCTGATTCGGAGACGCACCTCTACTGTCGTTATTTTTTCGACACGCCCGTGGGAGGCAAGTATTTGTGCGTCGCGGTCAATGTTCGCGCGCATGATTCCTTCGTACTCACTGCGTATTTGACGGATGTGATCAAGAAAGGAGCTCCCATATGGCCAAAAAAGCTGTGAAAGTGAAGGTTTGGTTCGATCGGGAAGGCGATTATCTGGAGGTCCTCTTTGAGAAGAGGGCTGGTTATTTCCGGGAAACGAAAAATGATCAAGTGATGGAGAAGGTGGACGATAAGGGAAACATTCTTGGTTTTTCCGTGCTTAAGGTCAGCCATTTACAGAAGAAGCCACTGGAAATTGCACTGGCTTGATGGGGAACACCCAGTGTAGTGAGATGGTGAAGTTGCCTGTGATTGCGATTGGAGCCTTCGGTTGGGTAGCAACCAGGGTAGCAAGATGATCAATTCCTCATGTCGGGAACTGGCGATCGCATCCCTCGCTGCGACGATGCTGCTTGCGGGCTGCGCCTCGCCGGCGGCCGTGAAGCGCCCGGTGAACCCGGCCCTCAGCCGGCTGAGCCTTGCGGTGTTCGTTCCGGCGGGCACCGGAGAAGCCTCGGACGGCCAAGTCGCCGGACAGATCATTGATGCTTTCCGATCCCATTTTCAGCTCGTCTCGGTCGAAAAGCTTGAGGAGGCCGCCGCACGCGATGCCGATTTGGTGGTGACCTTGTCGGTGAACGTCAGGTACGCCACGAACATGTTCGGGACCACGCACGTCCAGGCGCGCGCGCGATTTTCGAAACCGGATGGCCGGGTGATCGAGGAACTGGCCGTCCACGGATGGCAGAAGGGGCGGCCGTTTCTGCTGACCGATGATATCCACTACAACGCGATTAAGGCTGCGCGCGACCAACTGGAAAGCGCGCTGTTGGGCTCCGCGAAGCTGACTGAGTTCGCGCGTTCCGCGCCCACGGTCTACGGAAAGGCCTCACCGATCGCGCTAAGACCCTCCCCCTCGCCGGGGTCCGAGAGGGTTCCATCGAAAGTGCCTTATGCCGCTGCTTCACTTGTCGTCTCGGATGTCGACGTGCCACCGCGCGCGGCGGCAGCCAAGCCTCATGCCTATGCTGTCGTAATCGGGATCGGCAAATATCGGCATAAGTTGCCTGCCGCTGATTTCGCCGATGCCGATGCGCGGTCGGTCGCCCGCTATCTGCGGGCTCTCGGCTACCAGGACGCCCATGTTGCGACTCTCATCAACGACGAGGCGTCGAAAGGCGACTTCGAGAAATACTTCGAACGCTGGCTTCCCAACCACGCCGAGGCCGGCTCGGAGGTCTTTGTTTATTATTCCGGTCACGGCGCGCCCAACACCAAGACCGGCGATGCCTATCTCGTCCCTTACGATGGCGACCCGACCTACACCGCAGAGACCGGCTATCCGCTCAAGAAGATGTATGAGCAGCTCGCCAGGCTCCCGGCGGCGAAGATCACCGTCGTCATGGACTCGTGCTTCTCCGGCGCGGGCGGCCGCTCTGTGATCGCTGCAGGCGCGCGGCCGCTCGTCACTGTGACGCAGGCGGAGATACCTGCCAAGCTGACCATCCTCGCGGCTTCGGCCGGCGACCAGATCTCAAACAGCTACCAGGAGAAGGGTCACGGACTCTTCACCTACTATTTCCTCAAGGGGATCGGGGAAAAGGGCTACGACATGCGCTCCGTCTTCGATTACTTGAAGCCGAAGGTCAGCGGCTACGCGCGCCGCGAGCTCAACGCCGACCAAGACCCGCAATGGCGGGAGGGGAAATGATGGAAGTTGCCTGTGATTGCGATTGGAGCCTTCGGTTCGGTAGCAACCAGGGTAGCAAGATGACCAATTCCTCGTCTGAGATGGACTGTCCGTGGGACACCATTAGGATGGTGCCGACCCCCACGGTCGCGGGCGACCAAACCTCGCTTGATTCCCAACTCACCCACGATCACGTCATTTTCCAGAAGCCCGAGCTCGTGCCCGAAGAAATCCGCGGCTTCCTCTCGAAGGCCCCGAAAACCGACCCCATCGTGCTTGAGCTCTTCGCCAAGAATAACCCCATCGTTCCGGGGCCGATGAGTCCGAAGTAGCGAGCGGCGGGACATAGGCGCCTGCGAGTATCATGAAATTCCACTGGATTATGGTGGAAATACGTGGTATACTGCGGCATGCTCGACCGTCCTTTGCTGCGTGCCCGTGTCCAGGGAGCTCTTAGGCGAAGTCGCGCCGTAGCGCTCCTCGGTCCGCGCCAGAGCGGCAAGACAACCCTCGCCAGGACCTTCCTGCGCGCGTCGCAACCGGGCTACTTCGACCTGGAGGATCCTGAGAGCTTGGCGCGGCTTGCGGAGCCGATGATGGTCCTTAAGAGGCTCCGAGGTCTTGTCGTCATTGATGAAATCCAGCGGCGGCCCGACTTGTTCCCCATCCTCCGCGTGCTGTGTGATCGCAAGCCTGCTCCAGCCAAGTTCTTGCTTTTGGGCAGCGCCTCGCCTTCCATGATCAGGCACTCCTCTGAGACTCTTGCGGGGCGCGTCGAGACGATCGAGGTCGGCGGGTTCACTCTCGCCGAAGCCGGCTTTGGGAAACATTCTCGGCACTGGCTGCGGGGGGGGTTCCCATCGTCGTTTCTTGCGCGCAGCGATGCGGACAGCTTCGCTTGGAGGAAGGCCTATATCCAAACGATCTTGGAGCGGGATGTCCCGCAATTGGGATTCTCTATCCCTGCTGCGGCGCTCGGCCGCTTTTGGAGCATGCTGGCCCATTACCATGGCCAGATATGGAATGCGGCCGAGCCTGCGCGCTCGCTTGGCATCGGTGAATCGACGGTGAGGCGTTATCTCGATCTCCTCGAGGGGCTCTTCATGGTGCGGCAACTGCGGCCTTGGCATGCCAATCTTAAGAAACGGCAGGTCAAGGCGCCGAAGGTCTACTTACGGGACACCGGCATCCTGCATCAACTTCTCGGCGTCCGTTCCCTGGTCGACCTGGAGGGGCATCCCAAATGCGGGGCTTCGTGGGAGGGGTACGCCATCGCCGCGGCCTTGGAGTGCTTGCAGCCCGATGAGTCTTACTTCTGGGCGACTCACGAAGGCGCCGAACTCGATCTCTTGGCGATACGGGGCAGGCATCGATTCGGCATCGAATGCAAGCGGACTGACGCTCCGAGGCTGACGTCGTCGATGCGTATCGCGATGCGCGATCTAGGCTTGAGCCGCCTCTGGGTCCTGTACCCTGGCGAACGGCGATACTCGCTGGCAGAGCGCATAGAAGCGGTCCCCCTTAAGGTCCTGGTTCAATCGGGTTTGCATTTTTGATAGGGTATCAACCAAGGGAGCAAGATATGATTTCCTTGACGAGACTAGACTGTCCATGGGACACTATTCGCACCCCATCGTGCCGGGGCCGATGAGCCCCAAGTAACCCCGCAAGGAGAGAACTCGACTATGGGCAAGAAGTTGTTCGTGGGCGGGCTGCCGTATGAGACGGATGACGCGCAGTTGAAAGAGTTGTTCGGTTCCTGTGGGGCCGTGGTGAGCGCCAAGGTGATCATCGACAAGGCCACCAACCGCTCGAAGGGCTTCGGCTTCGTGGAGATGACGACCGACGACGAGGCGCAGGCGGCCCTCTTGAAGTTCAACAATTTCACGATGGGCACGCGCCGCATCATGGTCAACGAGGCGCGTCCGATGGAGCCGCGCCCGGCGGGGGGCGGACGGGAGCGCCCCAGCCCCGGCGGCGCCCCTCGGCCTTCCGGCGGGGGCGGCGAGCGCAACCCCAACTTCGGCGCGGACAGCAAGGCCTTCGCCGAGCGCAAGAACCGCTACGACAACAAGAAGAAGGGCCGCGGCGGCGAGGGCTTCGACAAGAAAGGCGGCTTCGGCGGCAAGGACGGCAAGAAGGGCAAGGGCAACGACGAGGACAACGACAACGATAACGAAAGCTGGTAACACCCCGGGACTGGACGCCGAGGCCTCCTTCGTCCATGCTTAAGCCGTGAGACGTCTCCTGCTTCCGGTCCTTCTCCTCGCCGCCTGCGTCGAGGCCGAGCGCAACGACGCGCTGTCCAACTTTCCTGCGTTCCGCGCCCGGACCGCGACCGTCGCCGCGACGCGCGGCGCTCGCGGGAAGGGAGTCGACATCTCCCGCGCGCTCGTCAAGCGCCTGGAGATTCTGGGCCTGCCGGCGTCCGCACTCGAGGAGTCCGACAGCGTCCTGGCGGGTTCCGCGCTCGGCCTTGAAGCCGCGATGAACCCGCGGCTGCTCGACGAGGTCCGCCGCGCGACGGGCGCCGACGCGATCATCTTTCTGTCGCTCGACCCGACTTGGAGCTCGCTTGACGTGTCCGCGCTCGACGCGCGCACGGGCGACGCCGTGCTGCGCTCGGTCGCCCGCCCGCGCGGCGACGCCTTCGCGGACGCCGCCGAGATCGCCGACGCCGCCGCCCGCGCCCTCGCGTCCTTGGCCGCCGAGCGCCGCGCCCCTCGGGCCACCCGCCCCGACGAGCCCACCGACGACATCCCGCTGCCGTAATTGAACGGATTAACCACAAAGACACCAAGGCACCAAGAACGGAAAGAAAGTTAACGGCGTCGGTGTTAACCCTTCTTCCGTTGTTCTTTGTGTCTTGGTGTCTTTGTGGTTCACGCCGTTAATCTGTAAAATGAACTGGTGAGCGAGAATTCGTTCGGCCGGACGATCTATCCGCTGGCGCTGGCGCTCTGGACCGGCGCGTTCGGCTGGCGCGCCTGCGCGATCTCGCGCGACGGCGACGCGCTCGTGCGCGAGGCCGGGCGTCTCGAAGACGAGTCCCGCGCGCTCGACGCGGGCGCGCGCCGCTTGCGCGCGCTCGTGCGCGAGTCGGGGGAGCGCGCCGGCGACGCGCGTTTTCTTCAGGATATCCCGAACATTCTCCCCGAGGACAAGGGCTACTTGAGAACGCAGAAGGCCATCGAGGGCGAGGTCGCCCTCCTGCGCGCGAAGGTCGCCAAGCGCCTGAAGAACGCGCTGCACGTGGTCATCGACGCGAAGGCGAACAAGCTCTATATTAAAAAAGGAGCGAAGCTCCTTTGGCAGGCCGACGTCTCCGTCGGCCGAGGCGGCGTCCTCAAGGACGCCAAAAGCGGGCGCAAGTGGGAGTTCGCCACGCCGCGCGGCGAGTTCCGCGTGATCGGCAAGGCGGTCAACCCGCAGTGGCGCAAGCCCGATTGGGCCTATGTCGAGGCCGGCGAGCCCGTGCCGCCGCCCGGGGATCCCTCGCGCATGGTTTCCGGCGAGCTCGGGGCTTTCGTCTTGAACCTGGGCGACGGCTACCTGATCCACGGCACTCAACGCGAGGAACTGCTCGGCCGTCCGGCCTCGCACGGCTGCGTGCGCGTGGGCGCCGTGGATCTTGAAAAACTTTACGCCGCCGTGCCCAACGGAACGAAGGTGTTCATCTTCCAATGAGCGCGACTTTGGAAAGCCGCCTGCGCGCCCTCGACCGTCGCGTCCCGGTCCGAGTCCTCATCGCCGCGGGTGCCACGGTGCTCGGGGTCTTATGGCTGTTGGGCAACTGGGTTGCGGCGCACGCGGCGCTCGCCGCCGACGAACGCGTGGCACTCGCGGTCGCGCGGGAGGATCTCGAGCTCGACCTGGCCGAGCGCCAGGCGCTTAACGACCTCGTCACCCGTGATGTCGCGCGCGCGAAGGTGAGTGCCGCGAGCTTGTCGCGCTCGCGCAAAGCCCTTTTCGAGGGGGGGTTGGCTCTCTCCGGAGAAAAGCGCCTGCTCGAAAAGCAGCTTGAGATCATGAGCCTCTGGATCCGCTTCGATGAGGTTGCCGACAAGATTCACCTCATGCGCGGCGATCAGATCGCCGAAAGCCTCGGCCTCGCGGGCTCTAGGCCGCGAGTCGTCGGCGCGGAAGTCCGGCCTCTGCCGCGCTCGGCGACGATCATAACCAAGGAGCGCTTCGCGAGCACGGAGCGGCCGAAGTCCGAGCAGGTCGGCGGCCAGCTGCAGTGGGAACCCCCGCAGGTCGGCACCTCGGTGCGCGCGAGCGCGCTTGGGGAGTTCGTCCTGTTCACGCGCGAAGGGCTCGTGCTCCACGGCCCGCCGCTCAAGAAGGCCGAGCACGAAGCCTTCCCGCACCTTTGCCTTTCGTTGCCGCGGACTGTCGCGGCGCGGCTCTACACGCAAAGCTTCGTCGGCACGAAAATCCTTCTTGAGGGACCTCAGCCCTGAGCGCTTCGCGCCGCGAGCTGTCGCGCTTCGACCTGCTCTGCCTCGGCGTCAACGCCGTGGTCGGTTCGAGCATTTTCCTTTTCCCGGGTCGCCTGGCCGGACATCTCGGCTCGGCTTCTCCCTTGGCCTACGCGCTGACAGCCGCGCTCCTGGCCCCCGTGGCCCTGTGCTTCGCGGAAGCGGCCTCGGCGCACGACCGCGCCGGCGGCCCGGCGCTGTACGCGCAGGCGGAGTTCGGGCCGGACTGGGGATTTGCGATCGGCTGGCTGTGCTGGATCACGATGATCGTGAGCTGGGCCGCGGTGGCCAACGGCATCGCGTCCTATCTGCCGTGGGCGTCCGATCGTCCATATATCGCCAAGTTTCTGGCGTGTCTCGCCATCGGAACTTTCGGCGCCCTGAACTGGCGCGGTGTGCGGCTGGGCGCGTGGACCACCGACTTCTTCACCGTCGCCAAGCTCGTCCCGCTCGCCTTGATCGCCGTAGCCGGCCTGTACGCCTTGCCCGCCTGGCGCCCCCAAGCGCCTGCGCAGGGCTGGCGCCCGCTCGGCGCGGCCTGCTTTCTCGCCTATTTCGCCTATCAAGGTTTTGAAACCGTACCCGTGCCCGCGGGCGAAGCCCGCGACCCAAAACGCGACGTGCCCTTCGCCGTGCTCGCGTCTCTTACCGGCTCGGCGTTCCTTTATATATTGGTACAGATCGCGGCGCTGTCCTTGGTGCCGAAATTAGCCGCCTCCGAGCGGCCCTTGGCCGACGCCGCGGCCGCCTTGATGGGGCCCTTCGGCGCGGGGCTCATCACAGCCGGGGCGGTGATCTCGATGACCGGCTACGTCGCCGGGTCGGCCTTGGGCGGACCTCGTTATCTGGTGGCCCTGGCTGAAGAGGGCCACCTGCCCCGCGGCCTCGCCGCGGTCCATCCCCGCTTCGGCACGCCTTCGGCGTCGATTATCTGGTCCACCGGCGTCGCTTTGTGCGCGGCGCTCCTGCTCGACTTCAACGGTCTCGTCGATTTTTCCAACGTCGTCATCGGCGCCCAGTTCCTGTCCACCTGCGCCGTCGTCCTGCGCCGCCGCGCCCGCGGCGGACTGCGTCCCAAGGACGCCGTAATCCCGCTCGCCGGGATCGGCGCCACTTTATGGCTCGGCGCGCAGGGGGGATGGAAGCAGGTCGCGGCGTCGGCGGTCGTGCTCGCGGCCGGCTTCGTCCTGAGAAGCTTGACCAAGTCGTGATCAATGCGGTTACATAGGAGATGATCCTTCCGTGACCGACAAAAGACCCTGGGAATACATCCCGATCGACGCCGGGCTCATCGATGAGGAGCAAGCCTGGAAGGCCATCGATTGGATGACGGACATGAGCAGGCGCCGGATGCCGTTGTCCTTGCATTACCTGCCTCAAACGATCGTGGGCCTGGGATTCGCCTCCAAGCGCCGGGTCCTCGAGGCCTACTCGCGCGCTTGGGGCATCCCTTTCGAGGAGAACGTCAAGGACCGGCTTGATCCCAAGTTCCTGGGCGATCCGCCTTTCCAAAGGCTGCTCACCTTGGACGAAGCCAAGAAGAACTGCTGGCTTCCCCTGCGGTTGGCGGACGGCAGGCTGCTGCTGGCCTGCCCCGCGCCGACCGACAACGTCCTGTTCGTGGAGGACTTGAGGATGCGCTCCGGCGCGGAGATCGAGTGGGTGCTGGCCCTGGCCGGCGACATCGACGCCGTCCTCGCGTTGGCCGACCCGGGCAATCAGTCGCCAACCAAGGACATGATCGGCCCGGGCACGGACATCAATTCGATCATCAAGAAGCTGATCGCCGAAGGCAGGATCGAGGAAGCCGGGGAGGCCAAAGGAGACTCCCGCCGCCGAAAAGCGCGCAGCTATGTCGAGGTGCTCTTCGAATCCGACCCGCCCGTCATAGCGCGGGATCAACTGGTCCCCGTCGCCAAGGCGGCCCAGGAATTGGGAGTCATGCCGCACGAGGCCGCGATACGGATGAAACTGACGACCAAACAGGCCGTTCTGAAGGCTCTTTCCGAGGCTTGGGGCGATCCGTTCGTGGACTTCGACCAGGAGCCGCCCTCCCTCGACACGGTGCGCCGGCTGCGCGGGCCTCAATTCGTCTGGGAGTCGGTGCTTCTCTTCGACGAGCGCGACGGCGAGCTTTGCCTGGCGATGAAGAATCCCTCCAACCGCCTACTCATCGAGCACATCGAGAAGCTCACCGGCAAAAAAGTGCGCCCCTACCTGGCCCTGCCGGAGGACATCCTCGGCGTCATCCGAAGGCTCGCATGACGCGCGCCGCGTCGGGCCGGCTCTACGAGTGGTATCTCCTGCCCTTTCTCCTCATCCTCCTGATGGGTCTGGGCCGGGCGGTCTGGGACGCGTGCCACGGGAACTTCTCCGGGCTGACGGCCTTGGCGGGAGGGGCAGCGGTGGTCATCGTTGCGGGAACGGTCATCCTCTGGGTCGCCAGGCACGAGTCCCTGAAGAAGATTTTTTCGTTCCTGCTCGCCTTCGCATTCCTCTTCTTGGCCCTGGCCTTGGCGACCATGCTGGCCGTTTCCTCCGCCCGCGCGGCGTACGGGGCGCTGGCCGCGGAGGCTCTGGTCTCGGCCGGCGCCGCCGGGGCCTTCGTCCGCTGGTACTTCAAGCCTGTCCCGCCTGGCCTGGAGTGATTAGCCCTTGACGCGGAACTGGCTTCGGCCTATACTATAGCTTAGTCTAGTCTGACCAACTAGGAGTCATTGATGGGTACATTCAACGTCTACGCCGCGAAAACGCAGCTTTCGCATCTTATCGATGAAGCGGCTGCGGGGAAGGAAATCATCATCGCCAGGGCCGGCAAGCCTGTGGCCAAGCTCGTGTCCCTGGGCAGAAAAAAGCATCGGCTAGGTCTCCTTAAGGGGAAATTCACGGTGCCGGCTGATTTCGATGCCCCTCTGCCTAAGGGGATTTTATCGGCATTTGAGAAATAATGCGAATCCTTCTCGATACGCACATCCTGCTTTGGGCCTTGGCCGAGCCCAAGAAGCTTTCGAGGGAAACCCGCGCGCGTCTTGAAGATCCCGAGTCCGAGATTTTGTTCAGCGCCGCCAGCATCTGGGAGATCGCCATCAAGGCGCAGATCGAGAGGATTTCTTTTTCACCGCGGCCCAACGAGATCACCGAGGCTGCGATCGACAGCGGTTTTCTCGAGCTGCCCGTGCGCGCCGCGGCCGCAGCTTTGGTCGTCAAACTGCCGCTGCATCACCGCGATCCCTTCGACCGTCTTTTGATGGCGCAGGCGATGTCGGAACCGGCGATATTCTGCACCATCGACAAAGGCCTTTCCCCTTATTCGAATCTAGTCAAGTTTCTTTAAAATACGGGCGCTTTAGGGCGCCTGGCCCCTCTGAGTCCGCTTGCTTGCGCGTGTGCTTTCGACAATTAGCATTCGTCTTGCTTTGGTGCCTTGACAAGCCGCGAGTAATGCGGTCAGATAGGACGCTTTCGTAAGGAGGCCTCCCATGCGCACAATGCTCGCTCTTGCCGCCGTGTTGCTCGCCGCCGCTCCCGCACTGCGTGCGGAAGTTTACAGTATAGACTCGTCGCATTCCGAGGTGGGCTTCCGCGTCAAGCATCTCGTCGGCCGCGTCCCAGGACGCTTCACGAAGTTTTCCGGCACGGTCGACTTCACGCCGGGCAAGCCCGCGACTTGGAAGGTCGACGCGACGATCGATCCGGCCTCGATCAATACCGACAACGAGAAGCGCGACGGGCATCTGAAATCCCCGGACTTCTTCGATGTGGAAAAGTATCCGGAGATGTCCTTTAAGTCCACCAAGGTCACCGACGTCAAGGGCGACACGGCGAAACTGCACGGGGACTTGACGATGCACGGCGTGACCAAGCCCGTCGTTCTCGTTCTCGAGCTCGGCGGCACGGTCAAGGATAAGCGGGGCAACCTGAACGCGGGGTTCTCCGCCAAAGGCAAGATCAACCGCAAGGATTTCGACATCGTCTGGAACAGGACGCTCGACAGCGGCGGCCTGATGCTCGGCGAGGATATCGAAGTGAACATCGACATTGAAGCCCAGGTCAAGGCCGCCAAGTAACGCGTTCTCACTTGACAAGCCGTGGCTTCAGGGCTAGACTTAACGCGCCGTTCGCTGTGACTAAGGAGAAATCATGAAAAAGGCATTGTTTGCGATGTTGATTATGACGTCGTTTGTTCCCGCGGCCCGCGCGACCGGCGAGAATGATCCGAACATCGGCTGCGGTTGGGGCACCACGGCGTTCTCCGGCAAGACCAATAAGAAGCTGTTCGCGATTTTCGGCGCCACGACCAACGCCTCGTTCACGCAGACCTTCGGCATCAGTTCCGAGACCGCGGGCTGCACCGTCAAAGGCGCTTGGGTGCGCAACGAGAAGAAGCAGGCCGCGTACGCCGAGGTCAACTTGCAGAAGCTCTCCACCGAGATGGCGCAGGGCGGCGGCGAGTACCTCAACGCGTTCGCCTCGCTCATGGGCGCTAGCGATGAAGCTTCCAAGATTGCCTTCATCTTGCTCACCCAGGAGAAGTACGAAACCTTGTTCCCCACGGCGAACACGGACTCGGCGACGATGCTGCGCAACCTTCGGGCTGTGATGGCCGTCGATCCCAAGCTCGCGACGCTCTAAGCGAGGCGACTCATAGTCCGCGGGCGGGACGCCCATGTCCGGCGTCCCGCCCGCGCTATTTTATTATGACAGTCGCCGGGGCATTCTTCGCGCTCACGCTTATTCTTCTGCCGCGCGGCGTCTTCGCCGCGTCGCCGTCCTACGCCGAGGAACTGATCGCTCGGGCGCGCGAACGGAGCCTGTCCGAAGAGCGCAAGTGGCTGCGGCTGCTGCACTACCGGGCCGCGCGCAGCGAGGCCGACGGCGTGAGCTTTTTCCTCGCGCCCGACGGCCGGACGAACCCGGGCGCGGAGCTCGAGGCGGACCTCGCGGCTTTTTTCGCGCCCGAGCCTTCCAAGGGCCAACACCCCCAATGCCGCTTTCCCGCGCGCTACCACTGGCTCAAGGAGAAGCTAGCCTTCGACCCCGCGCGGCTGGCGCAGCGGCCTTGTCCAGACTTCGAGGCCTGGCGGGGCGCCATCGACGCCGAAGCCGTTTCGGTCGTCTATGCCAGCGCCTTTCTCAACAACCCGGCGTCGATGGCCGGGCACACCTTCCTGCGCCTGCACCATAAAGGCGGCGGCGACGCCTTGCTCGACTACACGATCAATTTCGCGGCGACCCCGGACACCGGCAATGCGTTGCTGTACACGCTGAAGGGCCTCAACGGTTCTTTTAAAGGAGAGTACTCTCTTCTGCCATTTTACATGAAGACCCGGGAGTACGGCCACCTGGAGATGCGCGATCTTTGGGACTACCCGTTGAACCTCACCTCGGGGCAGATCGACTTTCTGGTCATGCACGGCTGGGAGATGGGGAGCACCCATTTCAATTATTACTTCTTCACGAAGAATTGCTCGTATCAGCTCCTCACCTTTCTGGAGGCCGCCGTCGACGATCTGGAGGCGAGCGCGGACTTTCGCGGCTTCGTCGTCCCGGCCGACACCGTCCGCTCCTTGATCGCGCGGCCGGGCTTCGTGGAGGCGGCGCAGTACCGGCCCTCGTACGTGAGCGAGATCGTGGCCCGTCGCGAGCGCCTCTCGGACGAGGAACTCGCCGCCGCGACCGCCCTCGGCCGCGAAGTCACGATGGACCGGCTCAAAGGGCTGGAGGACTATGAGAAGACGCGCCGGGCGCTCGTCATCGAGTCGGCCCACGACTATCTCCGCTACCGCAACGGCTTCACTTACGATCAGAGCACCGCGACCTTGACGGGCGAGCACGCGCTTCTCCTCGCGCGCGGACGCCTCGGCCTGCCGTCCGTCCCCGCCGCGCCCCGGCCGCCCCGGCCGCTCGAGGCCGGCCACGACACCGCCCGCGTCGGCCTCGGCGCCGGCTTCACGAAGCGCGCCGGGTTCTCGGAGTTCGCCTTCCGAGCGGCGCTTCACGACCTCGCCGCCGCCGACGACGGGTATATCCCCGACAGCCACCTCGAGGTGGGCGCTTTGAACCTGCGCGTCGACAACAAGGATCGGGAGCTTTATGTCGAACGCCTCGATCTCGTCGGCATCGTCTCGCTGTCGCCTTGGGACCCATGGATCAAGAAGCCGTCCTGGAAGCTCTCCACGGGTGTCGAGCAGGCCAAGGAACTGGGCTGTTCGGGGGCGTCGTGCATGTATTACGGATTGAACGGCGGAGCCGGTCTCTCGGCGCTGAGCCACGTCTGGCGCCGAGAGCTGTACTACGCGCTGGCCGAGACGGATTTCGGCTTCGGGCCGGTTCTGCCGCAGGATTGGCGCGCCGGGGCGGGCGGCAGCGCGGGCGTCATCGTGGATGTAACCCCGTACTGGCGGATCCTGGGAGAAGCGACCTACATCGACTACGCGCAAAGATCCTCTCCCCGGCAAAGGCTGCGCCTGACGAACTCCCTGCGCCTGACGCGCGACACGGAACTGCGCGTGACCCTCGACCGGCGAAATCCGGACCAGGAAGCGGGCGTCATGTTCTATCTCTATTTCTGATGAAAATATTCATTCTCTTGTTAATGGCCGGGCTGTCGGGCTGTACGAATGTTTTCCTCCAGCCGGACCGGGTCCTGCGCTATCTGCCCGGAAGGACCGAGGGGCGTTGGGAGGACGTCCGCTTTAAATCGGCCGACGGCACGGATTTAATAGGCCTCTGGTTTTCCGCCCGCAAAACTCCGTCGAAGGGCGTGATCGTGCACTTCCACGGCAACGCAGAGAACATGACCAGCCATTACCTGTTCGTGTACTGGCTGGCGGGCGAGGGTTACGAGGTGTTCACCTTCGATTACCGCGGCTACGGAGGCTCGGCGGGCAAGAAGTCCCTGGTGGGCTCGATCGAGGACGGAGTCGCGGCCCTGCGTGTCGCGCGCGGGCGTGCGGGGGGCTCGCGTGAGCGCCTGATCGTCGTGGGGCAAAGCCTGGGCGGGGCGCTCGCGCTGGCGTCGCTCGAGCGCGACGGGGGGGGGGG
>Ga0209515_10000907_pt1 | contig 51357 bp, 52 predicted proteins | sample Subgroupgradi54m_FD_187454 | JGI IMG/M metagenome (GOLD analysis project Ga0209515, IMG submission 187454) | Subsurface groundwater microbial communities from S. Glens Falls, New York, USA - GMW60B uncontaminated upgradient, 5.4 m (SPAdes)... ... | reverse complement strand
CAGGAGCCTGGTGACCTTTCGCTCCGCGATGGTCCCGCCACCGATGACGACGCAGAGGCGATCGCGCACATCCGTGAAGATCGGATAGGAGGGCTTCTGCGACATGCCTTACCGAGGCTTGGCCTGTGGCGCGCCGCCGAGCGCTGTCTTGAACTTCACGGACTCCTCCGAGGTCATGGTCTTCGTGTGCTCGGTTCCGGGAAACCGGCTGGCTTTCACATCACTGACGTACGCGCCGAGGGCCTGCTGGATCGCCGAGGCGAGGTCGGCATAGCGCTTCACAAACGTGGGCGTGAACCGATCAAAGAGGCCGAGGAGGTCGTAGGTGACCACCACCTGCCCGTCGCAGAACGGGCCGGAGCCGATCCCGATGGTCGGGATGCGCAGCTGCTGCGTGATCTCCTTCGCAACCAGGTCCGGCACGCACTCGAGGACCATGGAGCAGCACCCGGCCTCCTGCAGGGCGATCGCCTGAGCCACGATGCGGCGAGCCGACTCCGCATCCTTTCCCCGCATCCCGAAACCGCCTTCGCTCGCCGCGGTCTGCGGGGTGAGGCCGACATGGCCCATGACCGGGATGCCTGCCGCGATGATGGCCTTCGCGGTCTCCTCGATTCCCCCCTTCCACTCCACCTTCACGGCCTCGCAGCCCGCCTCGTTCGCGAACCGCTGCGCGTGGCGCACCGACTCCGCCACTGAGGTCGTGAGCGACAGGAGGGGCATGTCGCCGATGAGAAGTGCGTGCTTGACTCCTCGCCGAACCGCCTTGGCGTGGTGGAGCATCTCCTCCATGGTGACCGGGGCGGTCGTCTCATATCCCAGGACGACCATCCCGAGCGAATCCCCGACCAGCACGATGTCCACCCCGGAGGCGTCCACCAGCTTGGCGATGGGGTAGTCGTACGCGGTGAGCATGGTGATCTTCTCCCCGCGCCGCTTGCGCTCTTGCAGGTGCGCAATCGTCACGCCGGCCACGTCATGATCCCTCGCGAGCCGCGGTGGCAAGAGAGGCGTTCTGGCGCCGGACCTTGCCGTTGCTTCCGGCGAGCCATTCCCGCACCGCGCGCGTCGCCTCGACGACGACACGCAGCTTCTGGATCGCTTCCTGCGGGGAGCGCGTCTTGAGCCCGCAGTCCGGATCCACGTAGATCTGCTCGGGCCGGAACACCGTGAGCGCCTCCTTGAGGTTCGCCACGACTTCCTCGGTGGACTCGATGCGGTGGCTGTGCACGTCGACCACCCCCAGCCCAATCTCTTTCGAGAAGCGCTTGCCCCGGAAGAAGTCCAGCAGCTCGAAGTTGCGGTTGGCGAACTCCAAGTCGATCTGATCCACCGGCAGCTTGTGGAGCTTCGGCCCGATCGCGGTGAAATCACCGTAGCAGATGTGCGTGAGCGTCTTCGCCCGCAGCCCCTTGGTCACAATCCCGAGCGCCTCGATGGCGAGATCCATTTCCTCAGGTCTGGTCGAAATCGCCGGCTCGTCGACCTGAATGTACTGGGCGCCGGCTCGCTCGAGATCCCGCGCCTCCTCCCGGACAACCTTGGCGATGGCCAGCGTCGCGGCCCGGCGCGAAGGGTAGTGCTCGTTGAACGACCAGTCCATGATCGTGTAGGGGCCGGTCAGCATGCCCTTGACCGGCTGCTTAGTCAGTCCTTGGGCGAATGTCCACCACCCCACCGTGACGGGGCGGGGATGGGTCACCTTCCCCACGATGATGGGTTTGCGGTAGTAGCGGTTGCCGTAGGATCGGACGAGCCCGCTCTCCTTGAACCCGCCGAAATGCTCGGCGAAATAGGCGACCATGTCGCCTCGGTACTGCTCGCCATCCACCATGATGTCGATCCCCAAGTCCTCTTGGATCTTGATCCACTCGCGCGTCGAGCGCTCCTCGAGCTCACGGAGCGCCTTCGGGTTCAGTTGGCCCTTCCGGGCTTGGGAGCGCGCGGCGATCAGGTAGTCCGGCTTGGGCAGGCTGCCCACCGACGTCGTCAGCAACATCGTTCCTCCTTGATATCAGATATCAAATGGCGATTTGATATCTGATATGGCTCTTCGATTTATTTGAAGGTTCGGACCGCTTCGGTGAGCCGCTTGATCTTGGCCCGCGCCTGCGCGTGCGGCAAGAATTCCAACCCGCAGCTGGGATTGATGTAGAGCCGATCCGTTGGGACGACCTTCTTCACCGCACGAAAGAGCGCGTGGAGTTCCGCCACGGACTCCAGCTTGGTGTTGCGCGCATCCAAGCAGCCCAACCCGAGCTGCTTGGTGGTCTTCACCTTCCTGAGCGCGCCGAGCGCCTTCGGGCTTGACACCACATCGACCCCGACGATATCCACGTTCGCACGCAGCAGGGGTTCCAGCGCCCCATCCAGTGAGCCGAAGTAGGTGTAGACGGCGGTGTTGGCATCGACCCCCCGCGTGGCCACGTTGAGCGCTTCCACCGCCAGCTTCATATTGGGCTTGCCGAAGCCCAACGCGGGCTCGTCGAACTGCACGAGGGGGGCGCCGGCTGCCACCAACGCCCGCGCCTCTTGGTTGAGGATCTCGGCCATCGCGAGGACGAACGGTCGTTGCGCCTTCTTGAAGTATCGATCCTCGCTGACTTCGACAAACGTATACGGCCCTGGCAGGACGGCTTTGACCGGCCGCCTCGTGCAGCGCTTCGCGAATCGGTACTCCTCGACCAGGATCGGCCGCTTCCAGACCGGCTTGGCCTGGAGGATCGGCCGACGGTAGTAGGTATTGTTATCGAACCAGCGTGAGAGCCCTTCAATGTCGAACCCTTCCACCCGCTTGGCGATCGGGGTCACGAGATCCTCCCACCGGATCTGCCCATCGGTGAGAACCTCCACACCGGCCGCCTCCTGCTCCTGGATGACCGCCCGGGTGATGGCTTGGTGCGTCGCTTCCAGCTGGGCATCGCTCAACTCCTTGCGCTGCCACTTCGCGATCGCCCCGATCAGCTTCGTGGAGTATGACTCCTCAGCGACTTTCGGGTAGCTCCCCACAACGGTCGTAATCATCTCATCCCATCCTCTCTCGCTTGAGCGCCCTGGGATTGCTCCTTCTTCTCAAAACACGCCGGACAGTTGAACATCGGGCGGGCCAGGCTGCGGTTGTAGCCTTTCGCCACCATGACCCGCATGACCACCGCGCTCTCTTCCTTGCAGGTGTCGCAGCGCATCACGCGACCCCGACCGCTTCCTCAACCTGCAACGTCTTCTCCCACCACGCGACCCATCGATCGGCCCAGTGGCGGGCGATTTCTCGTTCACTCACTCCCCCGAAAAAACAGAGGGGGCTCGCCTCCCGCTCGACGCGCTGGAGGAGATCCGATGGGAGCGCGCGCGCCAACAGACCGGGCAGCCGGCGCACCAAGAGCGATCCTTGGATCAACCAGCCATCTGGGTAGCGCCGAACGGCAAATCCTGCGACCTTCCGAGCGCCGATGAGCACCGCGTAGGGGCTTGGCTGGGTCAAGCAGTAGGTGATCCGCCCTTCGGTCTGGACGTCCATCAGCGCATGGGCTTCCGCGCCGAAGGCACGACACACCTGGACCGCACTCTGGCACACCGTCCGCATGATGAGCTCAAGAGGAACGGCGGATGCCCGCGGAACCACGATACTCAACGAGACATCACTGCCGTGAAACGCCATGCCCCCTCCGGTCGGCCGTTCGACCAGCTCAAGGCCCTGCGCCGACCACTGGGACGGCGTGAGCCACTCGGGAGGAGGTTGCTTGAACCCTAAGGACACAGCCGGTGGATGCCACGTAAAGAAACGGACCGTGGGAACACCGAGGCAGATCAGCCGCTCGTCAAACGTCATCTGGGCCGCTGCAGGCCTCGGGCCATCAAGCAGTACCCGCCACTCAAATCCGCTCATCGTCTCGCCTCTGGGGCATGGCGGCACTCTGCAGCGCGAACTCGGGAGCGATCCACCGGAGGTTCGGCTCGCGAGCCGCCTTGACCTCATCGAGCCGGTTGACCGCCATCCGGTGAGGAGCCCGGCGCACCATCTCAGCATTAGCCTTGGCCTCCCGCGCAATTTCGATGAGCGCCTGGGCAAATTCATCGAGCGTCTCTTTCGATTCGGTTTCGGTCGGCTCGATCATGAGCGCCTCATCCACAATCAGGGGGAAGTAGACCGTCGGCGCGTAGAACCCATAGTCGAGCAGCCGCTTGGCCACATCGCCGGCGCTGATCCCTTGAGCCTTGAGCGCCTTGAGCGTCACGACAAACTCGTGCATGCAGGATCCGTCAAAGGCGGTCGGGTACGTCTGCGCGAGCTTGGCCTTGAGGTAGTTCGCGTTGATGATCGCAACTTGGCTGGCTCGGGAGAGCCCCTCGCGTCCCAAGGTGCGGATATAGGTATAGGCTCTCACAAGCACCCCGACGTTGCCGTAGAAGCCATGGACGCGCCCCACGGTCGCTCGAGCGCGCTCGTCCCACGCGAACCGGTGTCCTCGCTTGCGGACACGCGGAACCGGCAGGAACTCCTCCAACGCCTGCTGGACCCCGACCGGCCCGGCTCCAGGCCCGCCGCCTCCATGGGGTGTTGAGAAGGTCTTATGGAGGTTGAGCTGGAGGATGTCCACGCCCATCTCACCCGGACGCGCGAGACCTAAGAGCGCGTTCATGTTGGCCCCGTCCATGTACACGAGGGCGTCTTGCTCGTGGAGGAGTGCGGCGATCGTCTTGATCTCGCGCTCAAACAGGCCCAGGGTGTTGGGATTCGTCAGCATGAGGGCGGCCACGTCATCGGTGAGCTTGCGCTTCAGCTCCTTGAGATCCACGAGGCCGTCAGGGCCTGAGCGGAGCTTCTCCACCACGAACCCTGAAATCGCCGCCGAGGCCGGGTTGGTGCCGTGCGCTGAGTCCGGAATCAGAATCGTGGCACGGTGATGGCGCTTGCGTCGGTGGTAGGCGGCGATGATCTTCAGGCCCGTCAGCTCCCCCTGCGCGCCGGCAGCGGGCTGCAGCGTAAACGCCGCCATCCCGGTGATCGCGCAGAGGAGTTGCTCAAGCTCGTAGAGAAGCTGCAGCATGCCCTGCACCCGCGAGGCCGGCTGGAGCGGATGGAGGAACGCAAACCCCGGCATCGCCGCGACCCTTTCGTTGAGCTTCGGGTTGTACTTCATCGTGCAGGAACCCAACGGGTAGCAGTTCGTATCGACGCAGAAGTTGAGCTGCGAGAGTCTCGTGTAGTGTCGGATCGCGTCGAACTCCGCGATCTCCGGCAACGGCGGCGGCGCCGGCCGCACCTGCTCCGGAGGCAGCAAGTCGGCCAGCTTCCGTGCCGGCACGTCGCTGGGAGGTAGCCGGAAGCCGCGCCGGCCCGGGACGGAGCGCTCAAACACGAGCGGCTCACCCATCACGAGATCCTCTTCAAGGTCTCGATCACCCGATCGATGCCGTCTTGTCGGATCACCTCGGTGACACACCAGAGCGACGCCTGAGGCATCGCGGGATACCAATCCCTCAGCGGGAATCCGCCGAGGATGCCCGCCGTGTCGAGCGTTCGGTGGATCGTGTCAAGATTCATCGCGTCATCGTAGCGGAGCGTGAACTCGTTGAAGAATGGCTGGTCGAACGCCGCCGAGATCCAGGGCAGCTCCAGCAACCGCTCCCGCGCGTCGTGCGCCTTCTCGAGATTGAGCCGGGCGAGCTCCTGCATCCCGTGCGGCCCGAGCAGGCTCAAAAAGATGGTCGCCCGCAGCGCCAGCCACCCTTCATTCGTGCAGATATTGGAGGTCGCCTTCTCCCGTCGGATGTGCTGTTCGCGCGTCTGGAGGGTGAGCGTATATCCGCGCCGGCCGGATTGATCCACCGTGCAGCCAACCAGACGGCCGGGTATGCGCCGCACGAGCGCCGATGTCGTCGTGAAGAGCCCCAAGCCGGGCCCGCCGTACGCCACCGGGCTGCCAAGGCATCGTCCCTCTGCGACGGCGATATCCGCGCCGTAGCTTCCAGGAGGCTGTAGGAGCCCCAAGCTGATCGGATACACCGAGGCCACGAACAGCCCGCCGAAGCGGTGCGCCAGTTCGCTTCCCTGCGCCATCGGTTCCAGACAACCAAACACGTTAGGTTGTTGCATGATCACGCACGCGACGTCATCCCGCACCGCTTTCCCGAGCGCCTCGCAATCGGTGACACCGTTGACGGTGGGGATCTCCTGGAGGATTGCGTGCGCCCCGCTCAGGTACATGGAAACCGTTTGGCGAGCGTGGGGATGAACCGCTTCGGAGATCAAGATGCGCGGCCGCTCGGTGGCGCGCATCGCCAGGAGGGCGGCTTCCGCCACGCTCGAGGCCCCGTCGTAGAGCGAGGCGTTGGCCACGTCCATCTGCATCAGCTCGCACACCATGGTCTGGAATTCGTAGATCGCCTGCAGGGTGCCCTGGCTCGCCTCGGCCTGGTATGGCGTGTACGGGGTCAACCACTCGCCGCGTAAGGCGAGCGCATCGACGACGGTGGGGATCAGGTGGTGGTACGCTCCGGCGCCCAGGAACGAGACCGCCTCATCGAGCGAGCGGTTCTTGGCCGCCAGCGCGCCGGCAAGCTCGAGCACCTGTGGCTCGGTGAGCCCCTCGGGCACGGCCAGGCCGCGGGCGCGCAGATCTGCGGGGACGGCGCTGATGAGCTCCTCGAAGGAGCCGACTCCGATGGTCCGGAGCATCTCCTGCAGTTGGGCGTCAGTGTTTGGCGCGTAGTCCATGGTCCTTCATCTCCATGCGGGGCCTGTCAGGGCGTGGAGTGACGACATGACTCCTCGTTCTCCTCAGTGGGCGCCGGCTTCGATGTGTCTCGTGTACTCTTCAGAAGGCATCAGGTTGGATACTTCGCCCGGATCGTTTGGCGAGATTGTGAACATCCAACCTGTGGCGTAGCAGTCCTGGTTGATGAGCTGCGGGGATTTCACCAGCGCGTCGTTGACGCGTGCCACCGCTCCGGAGACCGGCGCGTAGATGTCAAAGGCCGCCTTGACCGACTCAATGACCGCCACGGCCTCGCCTTGCTTGACCGTCTTCCCGACTTTGGGAAGCTCCACGAAGACGACGTCTCGCAGCTCCTCCTGCGCATGGGAGGTGATGCCGACCACGACCTCGTTGGCTTCGCGCCGTGCCCACTCGTGCGTCTTGGTGTAGAGCAGCTCAACGGGTACCGGCATCAGAACACAACTCCTTCGTTGGCGGGTTCGACCCGGTCAGGGTCGGCTGCGCGCTTTCCCCTTTCCAGAACGGCAGCTTCACGACCGTCCCGTGGTACCGTTGGTTGCGAACGATCACGGTCAGTAGGGTTCCAGGCTTTGTGAAGGCTGGCTCCACGTAGCCCATTCCGAGTGGTTTCTTCAGAATCGGACTGAATGTCCCGCTCGTCACGATCCCGACTCGCCGGGTTGCTCCTCCCGCATCAGCCAATAACTCCATGCCGGTTCTTGGAACCGGGCCCTGGGAAAGCTCAAACCCGACCAACCGCTTGGCGAGTTCTTGCTGACGCTGTCTCACCAGCGCCTCTTTCCCGATGAAGGCGGGTTTGTTCATGGCCACCGTCCAATCGAGTCCGGCCTCAAACGGGCTCGTCGTCGTGTCCATGTCCGTGCCGTAGAGACGCAGGCCCGCTTCCACACGCAGCGTGTCTCGCGCGCCGAGCCCGATTGGCTTGGCACCCCCCGGCTGTGCGGAGGCGATGAGAGACTCCCACAGCCGTTTGGCGTGGTGGTCCGGGAGGAACAGCTCAAACCCATCGCCCCCCGTGTAGCCGGTGCGGGCGAGGCACGCATCCGGCCCCATGGTCCGAATGGGCGCGATCTCGAACCGCCCCAGTCCTGAGACTTTCGCATCGATCATGTGCTCGAGAACCCGGGACGACAGGGGACCCTGGACGGCGAGGATCGAACGGCCCTGGCTGATATCGGTGATCGCGGTCTCACCCTGGCGGTGCGCAGTCAGCCATTCCACGTCGATGGTTCGGTTCCCGCAGTTGACGATGACGAGGTAGTCGGCCTCACCGATCCGGTAGACGATGAGATCATCGATGATCCCGCCCGTGTCGTTCAGCATCAGCGTATAGCAGGCCCGGCTCTTCCCCACCTGGCTGATGTCACTCACCATGACGTGATTCAGCGTGCGCACGGCATCCGCGCCGGTGACGAGCACCTGCCCCATGTGGGAGATGTCAAAGACCCCGAGCGCTTGGCGGACGGCCGCGTGCTCCTCGAGGATGCCCGTGTAGTACAGCGGCATCTCCCAGCCGTGGAAGTCGGTCATCTTCGCCCCGAGCGCTCGGTGCCGCTCATGGAGCGCAGTCTTGTGCATCATGAGCGCTTCACCGTTTCGAGTTTCGCCTCTCTCAAAATGTCTGGCACGAGGTCCTCCCACCCCAGCGCGTAGAGATGGATGCCGTCCGCCACGTTGCGCACCGCGCGGATGAGCTCGACAGTCACCGCGAGACACTCCGCGCGTGTATCGCTCGCCGGCTCAAACCGTGCGATGATCTCCTCCGGGACGTGAATCCCCCAGACGTGCTCGTTCATGTACCGGGCCATCTTGGCCGATTTGACCAAGAGGATCCCGGCCAGCACCGGTTTGTGGAGCGCCGAAGGCGCAACGGCTCGCACTCGCTTCATGAATTCGCGCAGCTTCGCCGGATCGAACACCGCTTGCGTCTGGAAGAACGCCGCCCCGCCGCCGATTTTCGCCTGGAACTTCTGCATCTCCGCATCCAGGTCCTTCGCCCCAGGATCCGCCGCCGCCCCGATGCAGAAGCGCGGCGAGCCCGAGAGCGACTGTCCTGCCATGTCCTTGCCTTCCGTGAGCCCCTGGGCAACTTGCATCAGCGTCGCCGAGGTGATGTCGAAGACCGGCTTGGCGTCCGGGTGATCGCCGGATTTCGGGTCGTCTCCGGTGAGCAGGAGGACGTTGCGAATACCGAAGATGGCCGCCCCGAGGAGATCGGCTTGCAGCGCGAGCCGGTTGCGATCACGGCACGTCATCTGCAAAATCGGATCGACCCCAGCGTCCAACACCACCTTGGCGACGGCCAGCGAGCAGGCGCGCATGATCGCACCCGATCCATCCGTGACGTTGATCGCATCCACCAACCCCTTCATGCGCTCAACGGCGCGCACGATCTCCGACAGGTCCGTCCCCTTCGGGGGGTTGACCTCCATCGTCACGAGGAACGGCTTCTTGCCGAGCTTGGAGGCAAACCGGTCGTGCTCTGGGAGCCCCATCACCTATGCCACGCGCTGGAGTTTGAACGCCTCGATCGTGTTCTTCATGACCATCATGACGGTCACCGGGCCGACCCCGCCGGGGACCGGCGTGATGAACGCCGCGCGCGTGTGGGCCGCTTCAAACTCGACGTCGCCGACCACGCGCCCGCCCACGACGTTAATCCCGACATCGATGACGATCGCCCCCGGCTTGATCCATGCCCCCTTGATGAGCTGCGGGCGGCCGACCGCGACCACCAGAATGTCCGCGCGCCGCACGTGGTCCTCCAGCCGGCCGGCCTGATCGGTCCCCACGTGGCAGACGGTGGTGGTCGCCAGTTTATCCAACAGCAGCATGCTCACGGGACGTCCCACGATCTCGCTGTGGCCGACCACGACCGCCTCCTTCCCTGCCACGCCTTGGCCGGTCGCCTCGATGAGCTCCATGACCGCGAGCGCCGTGCAGGAGCCGATGCGCGCTCGAGCGAAGAACCGCCGCGCCGAATTCTGCGGGTGGATGCCCTCGATGTCCTTCCGGGGATCGATGAGCGCCGAGACCCGCTGGGGATCGATCTGTGGGGGCATGGGTTGGTGAACGAAAATCCCGTGGATCGTTGGGTCGCGATTCCATTCCTGGATGGTGTCCTCGACCTGCTGTTGACTCACGGTCATCGGACATCGCTTCGGGAACGCCTGGATGCCAAGGGAGGCAGCGACTTTTTGTTGCGCCTCAACGTAGACCCGTGAGGCCGGGGTCTCAAAGCAGAGGACGCCAAGCTGTGGGACGAGGCGACCCGTTGTCAACGTGGAAAGTTCCCGTCGAAGGTGCTCGAACATCCGCTGCGCGATCGCTTTTCCATCCAGGACGCGGTGGTTGCTCATCGCAGGCACATCGGAGGTCTTAACGAGCATGGTGCTGATGCGCGGCACGGAGCCTCGAGCGAATCGTGCTCGTGTAGGTGTGATCGTTCAACCACATGAGGTTGGTCTCAATCAACGCGCACGCCCCCTCGGCCGCCGCCCCCGCCATCGCCCGAGCACCTTTGAGATCCGACTGGAACTGAGGCTTGATCGAACCAGCCGCAACCCGTGAGGCGGCGCGGATCGCCTGGGCGTGCTCGAAGACCCGACAGGGGATCTCCGTCGCCGACTTCAAGGTTCGCGTGAACGCGCGGTGATTTCCCGAGCGGCTCGCGGCAATCACGCGGGCAAACGCCTCGGCGTCCCGACTGACCAGCGCGAAGCACTCCCGACGGATCCGCTGAAGCCGACGGGCAGGCGCCGTAGAGCCCAGGAGCTTCTCCAGCAGGGCGGCCGCCAGCGCCGCGCTGAGGGCTGCGACGCTGCCTCCGCCAAACCAGGACCCTTGACGGGCTACTTGGTCGAGGAAATGTTCGAGTGAGTGGTGCAATCTAGTCTCGATGGAACATACGGTGGCAGCAGAGGATATTATATGTGAAAATTTTCACAGATTCAACTGCATCGCAGAGCAGTGCTGTCCTAATTTGGCGGGTGACGCGGAGCCGGGGCCCCCATCCGCCCGGAGCCGACGATCCGCCAAAGTTCGTTGGCGGACGGCGAGGACGGATGGGGTGGCGCCGCGGCAGGCCCTGCCAAATTAGGACACGACCGATTAGCCCCACGATGCCTCTTCGTCGTCAAACGCGCCTTGGACGAGCTCCAGGGTTGGGCGGCCCGCCTCATGCCATTCGATGCCCACCACATCGAACCGCACAGACTCTGGCTTCGTGCGGAGCCGGTTGAGATACCATCGCGCCGCCCGAATGATCCGGTGGCGCTTGCGATCGGTGATGGACGCCAATGCCCCGCCCCATTGCGAGGATGAGACCGAGCGGATCTCGATGAGACACAGCGTATCCTGCTCCCAGGCCACCGCGTCGAGCTCTCCCACTGGGAACCGGACGTTCTTGGCGATAATCCGGTAGCCTCGGGATCGCAACAACTCGGCGGCGAGCCGCTCGCTGCGAGCCCCGAGCGCCTGACGAGCCGTGTGCCGGTCAGAGGGCATCGAGGACGGGTCGAAAGCTTCTGCGATGAAACACCGATGGTCCATGTGTCTTGAGCCGCATCGCATGGAGTAGCGTCCCGTAGCCTTGGTGCTGGTTGAAGGCGTAGCGGGGATCGAGCTCGTGGTAGAACGCCATCAACCGGTCCCGCACGACCTTCGCGACAATCGAGGCGCAACTAATGACATGGCTGCGCTGGTCGCCGTGGATGAGCGGCCGGCACGGCATCGGGACGGCCGGGGCCTGGGGGCCGTCGACGAGGACGAGGTCGGGAGGATGGGGAAGTTCCTGAATGGCCTCTTGCATGGCCAGCAAGGTCGCCCGGAGGATGTTGCGCTGGTCAATCGCCTCAGCGCACACGATGCCGATTCCCACCTCGGCGTGCTCGAGGATGACGGGAAAGGCCGCTTCGCGCTGTGTGCGGGTCAACCGCTTGGAGTCGTCGATGCGAACAGGAAGGCGCCTCGTGCGCAACACCACGGCCGCGGCCACGACCGGGCCGGCCCACGGGCCGCGTCCGGCCTCATCGACGCCGGCAATCCGGCGAACGCCGGCGGTCCGGACCTCGATATCAGGGACGAGACGAGAGTCCCTCGCCGGGCTTGTCAGCCGCGACGACGGTGGCTTCAACCTGCTCACCAGGTGGCACCCCGGAGGACGGCGCTGCGGACGGCGTCGCCTCCACAGAGACGATTCGGGATTTCCCAATGGTCCGGCGGAGGAAGTAGAGGCGACTGCGCTTGACCTGGCCCTGCCGCAGCACATCGATCTTCGAGACCGTCCTCGCATCCAGCGGGAAGACCCGCTCAACCCCCTCCCCGTGCGTCACGCGTCGGACCGTAAACGTCTTCGACGCCCCGGACCCTCGGGATCGCAGGACGATTCCCTCGAACTGTCCGAGCCGTTCCTTGCCCTGCTCGAGGATCTTGAACCACACGCGGACCTCATCCCCAGGCCGCACGGTAACCGTCGGACCCTGCGGGGTCGTCCCATGAACCCATGACAGCCACTCCATCGCTATCCTCGCTGTGCCTGCCCACGCGGCGCCAGGTCTGGGCGAGACGCCAACGTCTTCGCCACCGACTGCACCTTCCGCCAGCGGGCAATGCGCTCGTGATCTCCGGAACGCAGCACCTCAGGAACCGCCATGTTCCGGAACATCGGCGGACGGGTGTACTGCGGATACTCCAACCACCCCGCCATAAACGATTCCTCATCGGTCGCATGGGCATGGCCAATCACGCCAGGGATGAACCGGGCCAGGCAATCAATCATCACCATGGCGGGGAGCTCCCCGCCGGTCAACACGTAGTCTCCAATCGAGATCGTGCGATCCGTCAGCGCCCTCACCCGCTCATCCACCCCCTCGTAGCGGCCGCAGATGAGGATGAGGTGCTGGACCGCAGCCAGCTCCTGCGCCAGGCTTGAGGAGAGCGTCTCGCCGGTTGGACTCATGAGAATCGTCTGGCACGCTCGCACAGTCCCATTGGCTCGATGACCGCAGACGCGCTTGAGCTCGTCGACCGCTTCAAAGATCGGCTCCGGCTTCATCACCATCCCCGGACCGCCCCCGTAGGGACGGTCATCCACCGTCCGGCGCTTGTCATGCGTATAGCCCCGGAGGTCATGCAGGACGATGCGCACATACTCCTGTTCCTGGGCGCGCTGCAAGATGGACACCCCCAGGATCGGGGCGAACATCTCAGGGAAAATGGTCACCACGTCAATGCGCATGCACTCCTCAACGTGTTCCCGAGGCCACGGTAGCGCGTTTCATCCGTTTGAGAAGATGCGACAGCGCCTCCGAAACCTGCGCCCCCGAGGAGACCCACGAGGAGAGTTGGGATTCGTCAAGCGAGAAGTGCGGGGGATCGAAGGACGGATCGTAGTACCCCAACGTCTCGAGGATCCGGCCGCGCTGAGCGCGGCTGCGATCGGTCACCACAATCCTGTGGTGGGGCATCTTCTTCGTTCCACGCCGCTGCAGTCGAATCACCACCATCTGGAACTCCCCCGTTAGATATCAGATATCGTACTTGTGTAAGCTCTTAGATATCTGATATCGTTCTCCGCTCGATCTGTGCCCCTAACTGGATGAGCTGCTGTTCAAAATCTTGATACCCTCGCTCGAGGTGCTCCAACCCGGCGACTTCGGTCTGGTTCTCCGCCACCATCCCGGCGACGATCAACGCGGCCGAGGCTCGTAAGTCCGAAGCCGTCACCGGGGCCCCGGAGAGACGCGCGACACCTTTGACAATCGCGCTGGTCCCCTCACGGGTGATCGCCGCCCCCATGCGGTTGAGCTCGGCGATGTGCATGAATCGCTCGGGGTAGACTTTCTCGGTCAGGACGCTCACCCCTTGGGAGATCGACATGAGCGCCATCATCGGCGCCTGCAAATCCGTCGGGAAACCGGGAAACGGCAGCGTCGTGACATCCACCGCGCGCAACCGTTCACCGGCGGCGCGCCGCACGCGCAGCGACCCATTGAGCTTCTCGACCGCCACACCCATCTCGGAGAGCTTATCGATGGCCGCACCCATGTGATCGGCCTGCGCGCCCTCGATCGTCAACTCCCCGCCCACCATGGCGGCCGCCATCATCCACGTGCCCGTCTCAATCCGGTCAGAGATGATTCGGTAGTGCGCCCCATGGAGCCGCTCCACCCCTTCGATTCGGATGACCGGGCTGCCATAGCCGTCGATCCGCGCGCCCATGGCGATCAAGAAGTGGGCCAGATCCGTGATCTCCGGCTCGCACGCGGCGTGCTCGAGGATCGTCGTGCCCCGGGCCAGCACCGCAGCCGACATGACATTGGCCGTCGCCAGCACCGAGGACCCGAAGGCGCCGGCGAGGTGGACCTTGGTCCCGCGCAGCTCCTCCCGCGTGCCCACAATGTATCCGTGTTCGACGACGAACGTGGCCCCGAGGGTCTGGAGCCCCTTCACGTGGAGGTCGATGGGCCGCGGCCCGATGACGCACCCGCCTGGCATCGACACTTGGGCCTTCCCTTGCCGCGCCAACAGCGGCCCGAGCACGCAGATCGAGGCCCGCATCCGGCTCACGAGCTCGTAGGGTGCGGCGGTCCCGCTGTAGCGTCCGGGGGTCACGGTTAACCGGTCGCCGGTGAAGTCGACCTTCACGCCGAGGTGGCGGAGGATTTGGGTCATCAAGACCACGTCCGTGACGTGCGGGACGTGCTCGATGACCGACGTCTCGTCTGTCAATAAGCACGCTGCCATAATCGGCAGCACCGCGTTCTTTGCCCCGTGGACGCGCACCGTCCCCTGCAACGGCCCGCTCTGGTGAATCAGCAAGCGAGAACCAGACATTTAAGATCGCACACCACAGAGGGCACAGTCCGCCACACTTGCGCCACAGTGCTTGGCGCACTCGCCAATCGTTGTGGCGAGGATTGGCGGATCCGCCATGCATGGTGGCGGAAAGTCCCACAGAGGCACAGAAGAAATCCCAAGACGGTTTTTCTCTGTGGTTCTGTGGCCGTTCTGTGATTCTGTGGTGTCATCTGCGTGTGATCAGCACCCCGCGCGGCCGAGCCGCCAGGTCAGCCATCGGGCTGACCGTCTTCACCCACGGCGACGCGGAGGCGACGCGCATCAATGCCCCCACCTGCCCTTCGCCGCACTCGAGGACAACCACCCCGCCCTGCGCGAGCATCCGAGGAGCCTGGGCGATGATCTGCAACAGCTCCCGCATGCCGTCCTCGCCCCCATCGAGGCTCGCGCGCGGCTCGTGTCGGACATCGAGCGGCAGATGCTCCACGTGGGTGCTGGGCACATACGGCGGATTCGAGATGATCCCATCGAATCCGCCGCTCATCGCCTCCCCCCAGGAGCCCTGGACCAGCCACACTCTGGAGGCGAGGCCCTGCCGCAGGACGTTCTGCTGGGCAATACGCAGCGCTTCCCATGTTACCTCAACACCGACGACAACGCAAGTTGGAAGCGCGCGGGCCAGCGTCACCGCGATGCACCCGCTGCCGGTCCCGAGATCCAGCAGGCGCAGGGGTCGTGCGAGCTGCTGCTGCCGTTCGCGCAGGACACCGAGGGTCGCCTCAACGACCGCCTCGGTCTCCGGCCGCGGGATAAACACCCCCGGGGCCACGGCAAATCGCATCCCGAAAAATTCCGTTTCTCCCAGGAGGTACTGCAGGGGGATCCCGGTCGCAATGCGGGCGTCGATCTGCGAGTGGAACCGTTCGATGACGCGGGGCGAAATCGGTTCCTCCCACAGGTAGAGCTCGAGCGGCTTCAGCCCGAGGAGGCCTCCGAGCAACCACTCGGCCTCATGCCGGGCGTGCTCGAGGCCAGCCACCTGCAACCGATGCGCCGCAGCGTGGATGAGGGGGCGGACCGACATGTGAGCGCTTCAACGTGTGTGATGATTTTGGATTGCGAATTGTGAATTGCGGATTTGCTTTACGAGGGCATGTTTCGCAATCCGAAATCCGCAATCCGAAATCCGCAATCCTCAGGGGGTCTCTAAGCCCTTCGCCCGCTCATCCGCGATGAGCGCATCAATCAGCGCCTGCAGCTCCCCCTCCATGACGACATCGAGTTGGTGAAGCGTGAGGTTGATGCGGTGGTCGGTCACCCGTCGGTCCGGAAAGTTGTAGGTGCGGATCTTCTCGCTGCGCTCAGCACTCCCCACCTGCTTGCGGCGATCCGTGGCGATGCGCACAGCGCGGGCCTCCTGGAGTTGATCGAGGAGCCGCGCCCGGAGGACCCGCATCGCCTTCTCTTTATTACGCAGCTGACTGCGCTCATCCTGACAGGTCACGATCAACCCGGTGGGGATGTGGCGAATGCGCACCGCCGAGTCCGTCGTGTTCACCCCCTGCCCTCCTGGGCCCGAGGAGCGGTAGACATCAATCTGCAGGTCCTTCGCCGGAATCGGGGGCAGCTCGACCTCTTCCGGTTCCGGGAGCACGGCGACGGTCACGGTCGAGGTATGGATCCGGCCCTGCGCTTCCGTCGTGGGGACCCGTTGGACCCGGTGGACGCCGCTCTCATACTTCAACCGCTGCCACGCCCCGGGCCCCTTGACGGCAAACGCGACCTCTTTCAGCCCGCCGGCTTCGGTGCGCTGGGCGTGCATGGGCTCGATCGTCAGGCGGCACTTCGCGGCGTACTTCGTGTACATCCGGTACAAATCCGCCACGAACAGGCTCGCTTCCGAGCCGCCGGTGCCGGAGCGGATCTCGATGATCAAGGGACGCTCAGGTACCGCGTGGCGCTCGCGCCAGTACTGCTCGAGCTGCGCGAAGAGCCGGACTTGCTGTCGGCGGAGTGCTGCGGCTTCCTCCTTCGCGAGCTCGCGCATCTCGATATCGGCCTGGGCGTGAGAGATCGTGTCGGCCTCGGCCGCTTCCTGCTCCACCGACAGGTAGGTGCGGTACGTCATCACGACGTCCCGCAACTCGGAGAGCTCCTTGGCGAGCTGCTGGTAGACCTTGGGGTCGCTCGCGGGAGTGGCAGACGCCACCGCCTGGCGCTCGAGCTCCTCGTACCGGCGCTCAAGCTGGGCCACGTGCGCGAGGAGTTGCTCCGGCGGAACCTGCATGTTAGGGAGATTTCGGATCTCGAATTGCGGATTTCGGATTGCCGTCCTTCCACTCCGCACTCCACATTCCGCAATCCGCAATATCGGGGTTACTTGGCGGGGGTCTTGCGGGTGTACTTCCTTCGAAACTTCTCGACACGGCCGGCGGTGTCAATGAGGCGCTGCTGGCCGGTGAAAAACGGATGGCAGCTGGCGCAGACCTCCACGTGGATCGTCTTGCGGGTCGAGCGAGTGCGGTAGATCGCACCGCACGTGCACGTGATCGTCGCTTCGACGTACTCAGGATGAATCCCGTCCTTCATTGCACGATCACGCTCCTTTTCGTGTACCGGTGAACCAGTGTACCAGTGTACCGGTACACCCGTACACCTGTAAACCAGTACACCTCCACATCGTTTGACATCATGATTTTTTATTCATGGTGGCGAGGAACTCCTGGTTCGACTTCGCCTTCGAGAGCCGATCGATCAAGAGCTCCATCGCCTGGACCGGGTCCATTTCATGCAATACTTTACGCAGAATCCAGATTTTCTGCAACTCCTCTGGCTGGATGAGCAGCTCCTCGCGACGGGTGTTCGAGCGGCGGATGTCGATCGCGGGGTAGATGCGCCGCTGGAACAGATTCCGGTCCATCGTCAGCTCCATGTTCCCGGTCCCTTTAAACTCCTCGAAGATCACCTCGTCCATTCGGGAGCCGGTGTCGATGATGCACGTCCCGATGATGGTGAGGCTGCCGCCCTCCTCCACACCTCGGGCGGATCCGAAGAAGCGCTTCGGCTTGTGCAGCGCGTTGGCATCCAACCCGCCGGTGAGCACCCGCCCGCTGTGCGGCTCGACCGTGTTGTAGGCGCGGGCGAGACGGGTGATGCTATCGAGCAGGATCACGACGTCCCGCTTATGCTCGACCTGGCGCTTCGCTTTCTCCAGGACGATCTCCGCCACCTGGATGTGCCGGTCGGCTGGCTCATCGAACGTCGAGGAGATGACCTCGCCTTTGACCGAGCGCTGCATGTCGGTGACTTCCTCCGGACGCTCATCGATCAGCAGGACGATGAGGACGGCGTCCGGGTAGTTGGTCGTGATCGCGTTCGCGATCTTCTGAAGAAGCATCGTCTTGCCGCTGTACGGCGGGGCGACGATGAGACCTCGCTGCCCCCTCCCAATCGGCGTCAGGAGATCCATGATCCTCGTGGAGACCTCCTTGGGGTTGGTCTCCAGGACAAACCGCTGGTTGGGATAGATCGGTGTCAGGTTGTCGAAGTTGGTCTCAACCTTCGCCGCCTCGGGGTTCTCGGAGTTGACGACCTCCACTTTGAGGAGGGCGAAGTAGCGCTCCCCTTCCTTTGGTGGCCGGACCTGGCCGTTGACGATATCGCCGGTGCGCAGATCGAAGCGGCGAATCTGGGACGGCGAGACGTAGATGTCATCCGGACACGGCAGGTAGTTGTAGTTCGGCGAGCGCAGGAACCCAAATCCATCCGGCAGGATCTCGAGGACACCGGAGGAGAAGATGAGTCCCTCCTTCTGGGCCTGCGCCGAGAGGACCTTGAAGATCAGGTCCTGCTTCTTGGCGCCGGAAACCCCATTGACCCCAAGATCCCGAGCCAGCTTCGTCAGCTCGGAGATCTTGAGCTCCTTCAGCGCCGCGATGTCGAACTTGGCCGGGTGCGGCTGGTGGCTCGTCTGTTGGCCTTGCGTCGTACTCGTTGGTTCCATATGCGCTTCACCTGTGTTCGCGTGGCGTCCACGCCGTTGCCATTATCCACGACCTCATCGGCCAAAGCCACTTTGGCCGATAGCTCCATCTGAGCGCCAATCCGTGCCGTCGTCTCCTCATCTGACCACCCGTATTTGCGCGTGAGCCGCTCGCGCTGGAGAGCCGGTGGTGCCGTCACCACCACCAGCGCATCGACCAGACCCTGCGCTCCCGCTTCCACGAGGAGCGGCACATCCACGACGACCGCCCGCACGCGGCGCTGCCGGCGCAGCTGATGGAGCCGCTGCGTGATCAACCGCAGGACGTGGGGGTGCACGATCGCGTCCAGCCGCTTGCGGCTCGCGTCATCGCGAAAGACGACCGACGCCAAGGCCCGCCGGTTGACCGTCTGATCGTCGTTGAGAATCGACTCGCCGAACGCCTTGACGACCTGCCGCCAGGCGAGCCGCTTCGGCTCCATGACCTCGCGGGCGATGGCGTCCGCATCGAGGACCACCGCGCCCAGCGCCTTGAACATCGCAGCAACAGTGCTCTTGCCCGTGCCGAGCCCCCCCGTGACGCCGATCACCACCATTAAAATTGCGGATTGTGGATTGTGGATTGTGGATTTCGGATTTTCAATCCGCAATCGCCAATCCGCAATCCGAAATAAGAACGCCTCGCCACGGAGGGCCAACGAGCCTTTCCATTACACAGGGTTCAGGTCCAGCCAGTTCGGACCGGCCTTGACGGTCACGGTGAGCGGGACGGTCAACGCCATCGCGCCCTCCATGACCTGCCGCACGAGCGCTGCGAGCGCCTTCAGTTCCTCGCGAGGGACCTCGAAGACGAGCTCATCATGAACTTGCAGCACCATCCGGCTCGCCAGCCGCTCGTCCTCGAGCCGCTTGGCGAGCTGGACCATCGCGCGCTTGATGAGATCGGCGGCGGTGCCCTGGATCGGCGCGTTCACGGCCATCCGCTCACCGAGCTGGCGAATGACCGGATCAGGGCTCGTCAGTTCCGGAAGGTAGCGGCGGCGTCCCAGCAGCGTCTGGACGAAGCCGACGCGCTTGGCCTGGTCGATCTGGGCATCAAGCCAGACGCGGACGTTCGGGTAGCGTTCAAAGTACGCCTGGATGAACGCCTGAGAGTCGTCGAACGAGACGCCCAGCTCCTTCGAGAGGCCGCGCGACGTCATCCCGTAGAGAATGCCGTAGTTGATCGCCTTCATCGCATTGCGCTGCTCCGGCTGGACCTCGGCTTCGGGTATGCCATAGATCAACGAGGCGGTAAACCGGTGGATGTCCCGATCCTGCCGGAACGCGTCGATGAGCCGCTCATCACCGGAGCAGTGGGCGAGGATGCGCAGCTCGATCTGGGAGTAGTCCGCCGAGAGGAGCAGCCCTTCCGGGATGCCGGGCACGAACGCCTTGCGGATGGATCGGCCCAGCGCGGTCTTGATCGGGATGTTTTGCAGGTTGGGATCGCTGGAGGAGAGCCGCCCGGTCGCGGTCGCGGTCTGGTTGAACGAGGTGTGGAGGCGCCCGGTCTTCGGGTCGGCGAGCTGCGGGAGGGCGTCGACGTACGTGGACACCAGTTTCGTCAGCTCCCGGTAGTGGATGAGACGCTCGGGGAGCGGATGCTGGCCGGCGAGCTGCTGGAGGACGTCGCTATTCGTCGAGGGACCGGTCTTGCCCCGTTTGATGACCGGCAGCTTCAACTGCTCGAAGAGGACCTGTGCGAGCTGTTTCGGTGAATTGAGGTTGAACTCGCGTCCGGCAAGCGTGAAGACCTCGGCTCTCAGGCGCGCCAGCTGTGCCTGCATCGACGCGCTCAGCCCCTTGAGGTACGCAAAGTCCACCGCCATGCCCGTGGCTTCCAGAGAGGCCAAGACGTTGAGGAGCGGAAGTTCAAGCTCCGTGTACAATGCCTTCAGTCCCTGCGACTCCAGTGTCTGAACCAGCCGAGCGTGGAGCCGATGGACGAGCGAAGCCGCACGACCGAACGGGCCCAGCATCTGGGCGCGGAGCAGGGAGCGAGCGTGGGAAACGTCGACCGTGGGCAACCCTCCGAGCGTCTCCTCAAGGTATTCTTCCACAAGATCGCTCAAAGTGGGAGAGGGACGGGCAGGATTCACGAGGTAGGCGGCGAGCATCGTATCCCCGGCGATGCCGTTGAGCGCGATGCCCCATCGCTCCAACAGCCGCTTCAGCGTTTTGCCGTCGTGGGTGATCTTGGCAACCGTCCCATCCGTCAGCCACTCGGCGAGCTGGGCCCCGACCTTGGTGCCCCACGTGTCGGCTTCAATCACCGCGACCCAAGCCGCTTGGGCATCATCCCACGCAAACGCGAGCACCAATCGTCCATGCCCGTCGGCGGATGGCGACGATCCGCCGAGAACCGCGACCCCGGCTGGGCGCGGCCGCGCGAGCTGTAAGATGAGCGTCTTCAACTCCGGCACTCCCTGCACCATGTGAATGCGGGGCGACGCTCCAGCCGCAGCGACCGGGTGAGCCTCGAGCGCGCCAAGCAGCCGCTTGAACTCAAGTTCTCGAAACAACTTGCGCAGCGCGAGCCAGTCCGGCTCTTGGAGCTTCAGGTCCTGCAGGACGACCTCCATCGGGACGTCGGTCCGGACTTGGACGAGTGAACGGGAGCGCTCGACCTGGTCGCGTGACGCCGCTAAACGCTGACGACACGCGGGCTGTTCCACTTCGTCGAGCCGACCGTAGAGTCCCTCGAGGCTGCCAAACCGTTTCAGGAGAAGGCTTGCCGTCTTCTCGCCGATGCCGGGGACCCCGGGAATGTTGTCGATGTCGTCCCCGATCAGCGCCATGAGGTCCACCATCTGCTCCGGGCCCACCCCGAACCGCGCGCGGACGGCCTCGGCATCGAGGATGGCGTCGTCCTTCGCATGGGGGTTGTAGACCTTGAGATGGCTATTCACGAGCTGGAGCGCGTCCTTGTCCCCGGTCACGAGGAACGTCTCGATGCCGCGTTGCACGGTTCGCATCGCGATGGTCGCCAAGAGGTCCTCCCCTTCATACCCTTCCTGTTGGAACACCGGGATCCGGTAGGCCGCAAGGACCTGCTTGATCACCGGCAGCTGCGCGATCAGCGACTCGGGCATCGGTTTGCGCTGGATCTTGTACGCCTCGAACTGCTGATGACGGAACGTGGGCTTGCCGGCATCGAAGGCCACCGCCAGGTAGTCCGGATGCTCCTTTTTTTTGAGCGCCTCGAGCATCATGATGAACCCGTACACCGCGTTGGTCGGACGCCCGCTCGATGTGCTCAGGTGGCGGATCGCGTGGAAGGCCCGGTAGCAGAACGCGGTACCATCAATGAAGAACGCGCGTGGTGGTGCCATGCCGTGGCCCGGAACTGTAGGCTGTCTGGTCTTCGGCTGTTATGCGATGGGTCGGGTGAGTGTCGCCAAGCCGTATCGTCCCTCGACTCACTTCGCTCGAGTCGAAAGGTCGAACTACGGCCAGTCGCCGTGCTGATCTGTCAGGCTGTGGAACTCCTTAAGGGATTGGGCGTGCGCTTGCAACTCGTCATCGACGAGGCGCTCGCGGGTGGGGGGACCATGCTTAGCCGGTTGCGACGCCGGCTGCGGCTCTGGCTGTGGCTCTGGTTGCGACTGCAACTCTAGCTGCGGTTCCGACTGTCGCTGCGACTCTGGCTCGGGCTGCAACTGCGACTGTCGCTGCGGCTCTGGCTGCGGTGTCGGGCGCGACAACATCCCGAGCGCGATAAGCCGCTCTTTGGCTCTCGTGGTCCAGGGGTCGATGGCCGCGCCAAGCTGGTAGCGCTTCAGCCAGTGGTAAATCGCTTTCTCCTTCTCACCCATCCGTTCGTAGAGCATCGCGAGGTTGGTGTGCGCTTCGAGGTACGTCGGGTTCAGAGCAAGCGCCTGCTTGTAGGAGCGCTCGGCGTCCTCCGGTCGCCCGGCCTCTTCGAGTACGACGCCGGCATCGTTGTGCGGCGTGGGATACCCGGGGTCGAGCATGGCAGCCTTCTGGTACAGGGAGAGCGCCTCGGTCGTGTTCCCGCGGCGCTGCGCCTCATACCCTTGAATGCGATACGTCACCGCTTCTTCACGAAATGAGGCGGCGTCAATGCTGGGATTGGGAGCGGTCACAAGGCAGGCCAGCCACACAATGGCTGCACACCCGAAGGTCTTCCGTTGCATTCGTAAAAAGTGTAACACCAGACGGCCCGCGGGTCAAGCGAAATCCGTCGGACAGACGCTATTGAACCGAGATGGCGCCGGTCGCACCGATCACCGTAATGAATTGCTGCCGCTCGTGATCGGTCAGGACCACGGAGATGCTGCGCCCGGTGAGCGAACCGGTGGAACGAAAGACGAACTGGCTCTCCGTCGCAGGCTGTCCACCCACCTGCAGCTCCACCGTCACGGAGGCCGGCAGGCGCAGGTGCTGCTCGAGCGCTTCCCCGGACCTGACGGCCACCACACGGATCTCGCGTGCGTCGGGATCGATGACCACCGCGTGATCCTCATGGGTGCTGATGGCGGTGCTCCGGGCCAAGGAGATGAGCCCGGCGGCCTGGCGGGTCGCCGTTTTCAGCCGGAGGCGCATCGCATACCCCGCGAGACCCGGGACGCTGATCCCGATGATGACCCCGATGATCCCCAGCACCACCAGCATCTCGATGAGCGTCATTCCAAATGCGGAATGCGGAATGCGTCCGCCAAAGATCAATGGCGGACGAATTCCGAATTCCGAATTCCGAATTTCCCTCTGCATGTTACCAATTGTAAATATCATCGCCGGTGCCGTTGTCGTCCGTGCCGTTAGGACCGAGCGAGGACAAGTCGAACGACCGCTCGCGATGCGTCGGCGAGCCGCCGTTGACCGACACGTACTCGTAGGGGTGGCCCCAGGAATCGAGGAGCTTGCCGTCTTCGAGCTCGCTTTCCTTGAATTCGATGTACGGTCCAGCCCAGTCCGCGTCACCGGGATCGTCCTGAAGCGCCTTGACCAGGTTCTCATTTCCGGTTTTTGGATATTCGCCCATGTCCGCCTCGTACATCGCGATGGCGGTCTCGAGCGAGCCGATCATGGTCTTCGCTTTCGTGATGGATCCTTTCCGACGCACCATCTGGGCGCCAGCCATCACGAGGCTCATCAGGATCCCGATGATCGCGATCACCACCAGCAACTCCACCATCGTAAACCCTATTGCGGATTGCGGATTGCGGATTGCGGATTTGTCAATCCGAAATCCAAAATCCGAAATCCAAAATTCGTCTCGTTTAGCCATAGTCCTGCGTCTCCCGGATCATCTCCTCAACGGTGGTCACCCCGGCCAGGACCTTGGCGATCCCGTCTTCGCGCAGTGTGCGCATCCCCTCTGCGCGCGCCTTGGCTCGCAGCTCCGTGACACTCGCCTGCTCGAGAATGAGCGGGGATAGCCCCTCGCTCATCACCAACAGCTCGAACACCCCGCTGCGCCCTTTGAATCCCAGGTCCTGGCACGCCTCGCAGCCCTTCGGCTTCATCAGCGGCTGCTTCAGCTGGGCCGCCGAGAGGCGCAGCGCCGCAAGGTCCTGGGGTGTCGCTTGGTACGGAGTCCGACATTGCGGGCACAACGTGCGGACCAGCCGCTGCGCCAAGACGCCGGTCACCGTCGAAGTGATCAAAAACGGCTCCACCCCCATGTCGAGCAGCCGCGTGACCGCGCCGGGCGCGTCGTTCGTGTGGAGCGTGGAGAAGACGAGGTGGCCGGTCAGCGCGGCCTGGAAGGCGACCTGTGCGGTGTCCCGGTCGCGAATCTCCCCGACCATGATGACGTCCGGGTCGTGGCGCAGGATCGAACGCAAACACGTCGCAAAGGTGAGATCGATCTTGGTGTTGACGGCCACCTGCACCATCCCGTTGATATCGTACTCGACCGGGTCCTCGGTCGTGATCAGCTTGACCTCCGGGGTGTTGAGCTTGGTGAGGCACGCGTAGAGCGTCGTGGTCTTGCCCGCGCCGGTTGGGCCGGTCACAAGCAGCAGCCCATGCGGACGCTTGATGAGCTGCTCGATGGCCTGCTGGCCGCGCTCATCCATGCCGAGCTGGGTCAGCGTCTTGTCCAGCGAGCCTTTGTCGAGGACCCGCAGGACAATGCTCTCGCCGTAGATCGTCGGCAGCGTGGAGACCCGCAGGTCGACCTGCCGGTCGCCTGCCGGTACCGCGCCTGGCGTGGCAGGCAGGGTGACGGTAAAGAGGATGCGGCCGTCCTGCGGCAGACGCGACTCGGCCACGTCCAGATTGGAGAGGATCTTGATCCGGGAGGCGATGGCAAACGCCAGGCTCTTCGGGGGCTGGGCGACGAGGTAACAGCGTCCGTCGATGCGGTAGCGGATGCACACGTCCTTCTCGAACGCCTCGATGTGGACGTCGGAGGCGCGGCGATGAATCGCCTCGAGGAGAATCGTGTCGACGAGCCGCACGACCGGCGCCTGGCTCGCCAGCTCCACGAGCTTGGCGCTGTCTTTCGGCTCGTCAGCGACGCCGGCCGCCCCGGCTTGGGCGAACGCCTCGGCGAGCGCCTGCACGTTGAGTTGCGGATCAGACGGCATCGAGCACCACTCGGAGGACTTCGGCCATCGTGGTGAGGCCTTCACGGATCTTCGCGCACCCGTCGTCCCGCATCCCCCGCATCCCCTCCTTGAGCGCGGCCCGACGAATCGTCGAGGCGGTGGGCTTGCCCACGATGAGCCCGCGGATCGCGTCGCTCACCGTCAACAGCTCAAAGACGCCGATGCGGCCGAAGTAGCCGGAGCCGCGACACTTGTCGCAGCCGTTGCTGCGGATCACCTGCACCACCTCCGGCGCTCCGAGAAACGCGCGCTCTTCAGCGGTCGCGTTGTCGGTCATGCGGCACTCCGGACAGATCTTCCGCACCAGGCGTTGCGCGAGGACCCCCTGCACCGTCGAGGCGATGAGGAACGGCGGAATCCCCATGTCGATGAGGCGCGTGATCGCCGAGGGCGCGTCATTCGTGTGCAGCGTCGAGAGGACCAGATGGCCCGTGAGGGCGGCTTGCACCGCGATCTGCGCGGTCTCCTGGTCACGGATCTCCCCCACCATGATGATGTCGGGCGCTTGGCGCAACATCGAGCGCAGTCCCGCCGCAAAGGTGAGCCCGATGGAGGACTTCACCAACACTTGATTCACACCAGACAGTTGATACTCGACCGGATCCTCCACGGTGATGAGCTTGCGGTCCGGCTGGTTCAGGATGGCCAGGGCCCCGTAGAGCGTCGTCGTCTTCCCTGATCCGGTCGGACCGGTCACGAGGACCATCCCGTGAGGCCGATGGATCAGCTCATCCCACCGGCGCTGTTCATCGGGCCCCGTCCCCATCTCGGCCAACCCTCGGATCGGCTGGCTGCGGTCGAGCAGCCGCATGACGATCGACTCGCCGTGGGTCGAGGGCAGGATCGAGATGCGCACGTCGAGCGAACGGTGCTCGACGGTGAGCTGCAGCCGGCCGTCCTGGGGAAGCCGCTTCTCCGCGATGTTCAGTCCGGCCATGATCTTGATGCGGCTGACCATCGGCCCATGCAGCGCGGTCGGGGCGCTGTTGACGTCATGCAGCACGCCATCGATGCGGTAGCGCATGCTCACCTGATGCGTGCCTGCCTCAATATGGATGTCGCTGGCGCGCGTCCGCACCGCCTCGCTCAACATCGAATCCACGAGGCGGATGATCGGCTCATCGCCCACCGCGGTCGGGGCGGGCGTCGCCGCGCTCGGCCCGGCAGGCGAACGAGGAGCGTGTGGCGGCTGAGGCGCTGGAGGCGCTGCGGCGGGGGCAGGGCGCGGAACCGCCGCCTCGACGGCAGCGACCGAGGGAGAAGCCAAACCGATCGGGCTCTCTGTCGGTTGACGGGGGCTGCTGGACTGCGGCGACCGAGCAGGCAACGAGGGCACTGCGACTTCTGCGGCGGCCGGTTTCGTCCGGTCCAGCATCGTCCGGAACTCGTCCTCGCGGACCAGGAACGCTTCCATGGCGCACCCACACCGACTCCCAAAAAACTCGAGGGCGAAGACGGAGAACGGATCGTCCGTGGCGAGGAGGAGCGTGCCCCCCTGCTCACGCAGCGGCACGAGCCGATGGCTGTGCCACATCGGATCGGGGATGTGCTGGGCGGACGGGGTGGCGCCGATCGAACCCTCCAACCGCTGGGGCAACGACCCAAGCTGCATCGCGAGCCGCCTGCCCGCCTCCACATCCCGCAGGAGCCCTTGCCGGACGAGGATCACGCTGAAGCGCTCTTGCGTGTTGGCCAGCTCCTGCTTGGCCTGCTCGATCTGCTGGGGGCTGGCGATCCCGAGGTCTCGCAGACGGCTCACGAGCGTCTCGACGCGTAATGGCACCATTACGATGCGCGACTTTTGCGAGATGTGTACGGTGTACGGTGTACGGTGTACGGTGTCATGCGGTACTTGAGCGAGGCCGCCCTTGCTAAATGTGAAATGTGTGATGTGTAATGGAAAAACCTTAAGGGTGGCACTCTGCACATTACACAATCCACATTACACAATCCACACATGAGCCGTTCTCGCGTTATGACGCGGGCGCGGTGACGTAGAGGTAGCGGGCGATAGTTCGCGATCGGTTGACGACTCGGTGAGGGGTTTCGGCGGGGATGAATGCGCACTGCCCGGCGCTGAGCGAGCGTGCGCGTCTGCGCCGGCGGAGGGTTTGGACTTCGAGATCAACACCGCCTGCCAGGATGATTAGCAGCTCCTCTCGATCCTTGGTCGAGTGCCAATCCATCGCCTGGCGAGGTGTGAGCACGACCGATCCGGCGCGCAGGCCGTGAGACCGGCGTGGCACCAGGCGTCCAGCGCGACGGTACGATCGCCGGGCAATGCGGTTGTTCATCGACGCTGATTGATGACATGGGCGAGGTAGGCCGCCCCGAAGCCGTTGTCGATATTGACCACCCCGATCCCCGGCACGCAGCTATTGAGCATGGTCAACAGCGCCGCCAACCCCTGGAAGCTTGCGCCATACCCGATGCTGGTCGGGACGGCGATGACGGGAGCCCGCACCAGCCCAGCCACGACGCTGGGCAGCGCCCCTTCCATTCCGGCGATGACGATGATCACGCGGGCTCGCCGCAGCAGCTTCCACTCGCTCAGCAGCCGATGGATGCCCGCCACGCCCACATCATAGAGCCTGACAGGGCGGCTGCCCAGCAGCTCAAGCGTGATCGCGGTCTCTTCGGCCACGGGGACATCCGAGGTCCCGCCGGTGACGACCGCCACGAGGCCACGGAGCGTCCTGCGCCGGCCGGGTGGCTGACACGCAATCCGGGCGGCGGGATGATATCGCAAGGTGGGAAGTGCTTGGTGGATCTCCTGGAAGATGTGCGGGTCAAGCCGGGTGATGAGGATGAGCTCGCCTGCCGCGAGGAGCCGGCGGACAATTCGCACCAGCTGGGCGGGTGTTTTCCCATCCCCAAAAATCACTTCCGGAAGACCGCGCCGGAGACGCCGGTGGGTGTCGACGCGCGCGATCCCGATGTCGTCAAATGGCAGGCGCCGCAACTCGTCGATCAGCGCCCGCGGCGTTCGACGACCGTTGCGGATCTGGCGGACCCAGCGCCGAAGCGACTGCTCGTTGATCATCTATCTACACCACAGAGAGCACAGAAATTCCACAGAAACACAGAGAAAGCTCTTTGGCACTTCTTCTGTGGCTCTGTGGTCATTCTGTGGTTCTGTGGTGTTATCCAGCGACGAGGAGGTACACGACGGTGATGGCGAGGAGGGTGGCCGAGACCACGTAGAAGTCGTAGAGGTAGAGGAACTCGCGCAGGGTGGTAAACGACGGCCCCCTGAGACGTGTGTCCCCGTTGCGCGTGCTCGCACTCGGCTTGAGCGATCCTTTCAAGGATTCGACCTGATCCGGCCGGAACCGCAGGAACTGACCGCCGAGCTTGTATCCGGTCAGCTTGCCGTCTTGCACCAGGCGTTCGACCTCGGTCTCCTCGATCCCCAGAAAGGTTGCCACTTCACTCGTGGTCCATAACTTTTCCATGTCCCTCCCAAAAAGTGACTGTCACTTTTTCACTTGATCTTTTCATGCGCGAGCCACTCCTCGACCTTGGCTCGATCGAACTTCCACTCGCCTGCCTCCTGCTGGGCCGGGAGGCGTCCAACCTGCGCCCATTGGGACACGGTGTTGGCGTCGACTTCCAGGTATCGGGCCAGTTCCTCCGTGGTCATCCAGGGACTGGTCCCTTGGCTGCCGATCATCTCCAGGGTGCCGTGCAATACCGCGCCATCGTGCATGATGACCCTCGGGCTGGTGACCTTGCCGGTGACCCGCGCGCTCGAGAGCAGCTCGATTCGGCTCGTCGCCAGGATGCTCCCACTCACCGTCCCGGCAATCTTGATCGCTTCTCCCTGAATCGTCGCTTTCACCTGCGCCGTCTGCCCGATGGCGAGATTCCCCTTTGTATTGAGCGTCCCCTCAAACTGCCCGTTGATCTGCAAGTTGACCGCGTCCTTGAAGGTGAGTGTTCCGGTCATGCTCGCATCGACCTCGAGCCACCGATCCGTCCCTGACTCGACCTGCTTCTGCCGCCCAAGCGCCATGAGTCCCTCCTTCAATGAGCCCTTGACATGCTTGAGGTACACCCTGGCATGTCAAGGGCGAATTGAACCCTTGACATCTCTGCGTCTGCCCGCTCGGATGTCAAGGGTCACATTCGGCCAGAGACTTATGTTCACTTCGTTCCATAAGTCTCGGCCTCATGTGACCAGGCACAAATTCGAATCACTGGTGATGGACAGCGCCGCCACCCGCCCTCGTTGGAGGAGCGGGTAGCCGATGCCCGCCACCATCGCCCCGTTGTCCACGCACAACACCGGGGGTGGGAAGACGACGTGGAGCTTGTGCTCCGCTCCCGCTTCGGCCAGCCGCGCGCGGAGACGTCGATTGGACGCGACCCCCCCACCCACTGCGAGCTGCCTGATTCCGGTCCGCTGGCACGCTCGCAGCGCCTTCGTCACGAGGATCTCCACCGCCGCCTCTTGGAAACTCGCCGCCACATCAGCGATAAACGTCTGGTCTGGGTTGGGGGTTACTTGAGCGCTTTTTTGAACATAGTGGTACACGGCGGTCTTGAGCCCGCTGAAACTGAAGTCGAACGGCTGCTTCGTGGTGCTGCGAGGAAACCTCACGGATGGCGCCGTCACCTCGCCTGAGAGCCGGTCGATGACCGGTCCTCCCGGATAGCCGAGCCCTAAGAGCTTCGCGACTTTGTCAAACGCCTCGCCGACCGCATCGTCTTTCGTCTCTCCGAGAAGCTCGAATCGGCACTCAGGATGCACGACGCACAGGAGCGTATGCCCTCCGGACACCACGAGCCCGACGTAGGGAGGCGTGAGGGCGCCATCGGTCATCTCGGCTGCATAGAGGTGAGCCGCGAGGTGGTCGACGGGAATGAGCGGACGATCGAGCGCCAGCGCCAATCCCTTGGCGAAGGCCAAACCGATGCGGAGGGCGCCTGGCAGCCCCGGACCTTGGGTCACGGCGATGGCGTCGAGCTCCTGCGGGGCCAGGCGCGCTTCGGCAAGCGCCAGGGCGAACACGTCCCAGATGGACTCCACGTGGGCGCGGGCCGCAATCTCCGGGATCACCCCGCCGTAGGGCCCGTGCTGGGCCAGGCTGGAGACCACCGCATTGCTCAACACGGTTCGGCCCTCTTCCACGATCCCAACGGCCGTCTCGTCACACGACGTTTCGATCCCGGCAATTCGAATCAGTTGATGGCGTCGCCCTTCTGACCGGTTTGGTACACCTTGATGCCCTTCAGCAAATCGACCGCCCGAGCGATCTGGTTGTCGTGCGGCTTCTTGGCGGCCGGAGCGTCGGTCGGGCTCTTCCCCGCCTCGATCTGGTCAAAGACCTCCCCGGCCGGTTTCTCCTTCGCCTTCGCCTTCTCTTTCTCCTTTTCCTCGTCCGAAGGACGCTCCAACTGCACTTCGACATCAGGCGCAATGCCCTTCCCCTCGATCAGGCGGCCGCTCGGGGTGAAGTACTTGCTCGTCGTCAGGCGCAAGGCGCTGCCGTCCTTCAACGGGAAGATCGTCTGAACCGAGGCCTTGCCGTGCGACTTCGTGCCAATGATGACGCCGCGGTGGTGGTCCTGGATGGCCCCGGCGACGATCTCCGAGGCCGAGGCCGATCCTTCATTGATCAACACGACCATGGGGATGTCTGTCACCGGACCATCCATACGGGCGCGGAGCTCCTGGGTCTGGTTCCGGATCCGCCCCTTCGTCGACACGATAAGCTGGTGTCGAGTGAGGAAGAGCTCCGAGACGGAGACCGCCACGTCCAAGAGCCCGCCGGGGTTATTCCGCAGATCGAGGATCAGGCCGTCCATGTGCTCGCCCTGCAATTTCTTGATCGCCGACTCGAGATCTTCGGTCGACTTCTCTCGAAAGTCGGAGAGCCGGATGTAGCCGATGTGGTCCTCGAGGAGCTCGGCGTCCCGAATGCTTTTGATCTTGATGATATCGCGCTCCAAGACGACCTCCCGGAGCGAGGACTCTCCCTCGCGCAAAATCGTCAGCGTGACCTTGGTCTTGGGCTTGCCCCGCAGTTTCTTGACCGCGTCGTTCACCGTGATCCCGCGTGTGACCTGCCCGTCAATTTTCACGATGCGGTCTCCCGGCTGCAACCCCGCCTGGTAGGCCGGCGTATCATCGATGGGGGAAATGATCGTCAGGAGATCGTCCTTGATGGTGATTTCAATCCCCAGCCCGCCGAACTGCCCCTCCGTGTCCACCTTCAGCTCGTTGTAGCTGTCCGGGTCGAGGAACTGGCTGTACGGGTCGAGCGTCGAGAGCATCCCCTTCAGGGCGCCGTAGACGAGCTGTTCGGCCTGGGGCTGCTCGACGTAGTCCGACCGCACAATGGAGAGGGCGGCCTCGAAGAGCTCCAGTTTTTTGTACACATCCTCGTGCTCGCTGACGTCCACCTCCTTCGCCCCAAAGACGACGGGGGGTACGAGCAGGACGGCCACCGCCACCAGCCCGGTCAGCCACGGGGTTCGCCTCATCGTGCGACCTCCTCCAGTTTGCGTTTCAGCGTCTCGTTCATCTGTTGCGGATGCACCTTGCCTTGCGACTGCTTCATCGCCTGCCCCATCAAGTGCGTGAGGGCGTTGGTCTTGCCGTTGCGGTACGCCTCGACGGACTTCGGGTTGGCTTGGATGACGGCCTCGGCGATGCGCTCGAGTGCTGCGGCATCGACGATCTGCCGCAGGCCGCTCTCCTCGACCAGCTGGAGCGGATCCACCAAGCACTCCACCATCTGGAGAAAGATGTCCTTCGCCATCTTCCCGGAGATGGCGCCCTGGTCTATCAATTCTACCAGATGTGCCAGCCATTCGGGACGAAGTTTCACATCCTCAGGCTCCAGATGCTTCGTGTTGAGATACGCCAACAGATCGCCCATGATCCAGTTCGCGATCGGCTTCGCCTTGGCGCCGGCGCGCACCGCGCCCTCGAAGAGGTCGGCCAAGACGCGCGCCTGGGTGAGCACCTGGGCGTCATACGTGGAGAGCTGGTAGGAAGCCTGCACGCGCGCCGCCCGCTGGGCGGGCAGCTCCGGCAGCTCGCGTTGGACGCGCGCCACCAGCTCCCGGTTGATCGTGAACGGCACCAGGTCCGGCTCTGGGAAGTAGCGGTAGTCGGCCGCCCCCTCTTTGCTGCGCATGGACTCGGTTCGTTGCGCCTTGGCATCCCACAACCTGGTCTCTTGCGGGATGCGCTCGCCTCGCTCCAGCAGCGCCGCTTGCCGCTTGGCCTCGTACTCGAGTGCAAGCTTCACGGCTCGGAACGAGTTGAGGTTTTTGACCTCGACTTTTGAGCCAAGCGGAGTCGAGCCGCGAGGACGCAGCGAGACATTCGTGTCGCAGCGCAGGCTGCCCTCCTCCATATTGCACGTGGACACCTCGAGGTACTGCACCACCGCCTTCAGGCCGACGAGGTACTGGTACGCCTCATCCGATGAGCGCAAGTCCGGCTCGCTGACAATCTCGAGGAGCGGAATACCGGTGCGGTTGAAATCCACGAAGCTCGCCGTCTGGTGCGCATCGTGCAGGAGCTTGCCCGCGTCCTCTTCCAGGTGGATGCGGTGGATGCCGATCCGCTTGATCTGGCCATCCACCGCGATCTCCAAGAAGCCGTGCTGGGCGAGCGGCTTGTCGTACTGGGAGATCTGGAAATTCTTCGGCAGGTCCGGGTAGAAGTACTGCTTCCGGTCGAACTTCATGAGGGGTGCCACCTCGCCGTTGAAGGCGAGTGCCACGCGAATGCCCCAGTCAAGCACCCGCTCGTTCAACACCGGCAGCACCCCGGGCAGCCCCAGGCAGACCGGGCACGTCTGGCTGTTCGGCGGCGCCCCGAACTTCGTCGAGCAGCCGCAGAACAGCTTCGTCGCCGTGTTGAGCTGCAAATGAACTTCCAAGCCGATGACTGTCTCGTATTCCATATTGAGCGTTCAGCTGTCAGCTATCAGCTTTCAGCTTGTCCTGTTTTGACTTTGGGCTGATAGCTGAAGGCTGTACGCTTCCGCCAGAGGCGGATCCGCCTTTGGCGGAGAGAGCTGGTGTTCGCAGGTGCCACTCGGTCGCCTGCTCGTACGCGTAGGCGGTGCGGAGGAGGACATCCTCCTTGAATGGTGCGGCCAGCAACTGCATCCCGATCGGCAACCCGTCCTTCGAGAACCCGCATGGCAGCGACAGCGCCGGCACCCCGGCGAGGTTGGCCGAGATCGTGAAGATGTCGGAGAGGTACATCTGCAGCGGATCGTGGAGTTTCTCTCCGATGCGAAACGCCGGGGTCGGAGCGGTTGGCGTGAGGATCACGTCGCACTGTCCGAAGGCCTCATCGAAGTCCTGCTTGATCAGCGTGCGGACCTTCAGCGCCTTGAGGTAGTAGGCGTCGTAGTAGCCGTGGGAGAGCACGTACGTGCCCAGGAGGATGCGCCGCTTCGGCTCGGCCCCGAAGCCCTCGGTCCGCGTGTTCACGTACATGTCCATCAACGAGCCGTTGCCCGAGGCGCGGAAGCCGTACTGGACGCCGTCGTAGCGGGCAAGATTCGAGCTGGCCTCCGCGGTGGCAATGACGTAGTACGTGGCGACCGCAAAGCTCGTGCGGGGCAGCGACACGCGCGTGCAGGCGACGCCAAGCCGCTCAAACACCGTGATCGCCTGGTCGATGGCCGAGCGCACCTCGGGGTCGATTCCCTCGACGACGTACTCCTTCGGGATGCCGATGCGCAACCCCTTCACAGGAGTCCGCATGGCCGAGACGTAGTCCGCAACGGCGACTGGCGCGGAGGTGGAATCGCGAGCGTCGTGGCCCGCGATCACCGAGAGGACAAGGGCGCAGTCGGTGACGTCCTTCGTGATCGGCCCGATCTGATCCAACGAGGAGGCAAACGCCACCAATCCATAGCGCGAGACGCGCCCGTAGGTGGGCTTAAGCCCCACGACCCCGCAGAATGCGGCGGGCTGGCGAATCGAGCCTCCGGTGTCGCTGCCCAACGCCGCCACGGCAAGATCCGCGGCCACCGCGCAGGCACTACCGCCGCTGGACCCTCCCGGCACGCGGTCCACCGCCCAGGGATTTCTCGTCACGCCGAACGCGGAGTTCTCCGTCGACGAGCCGAAGGCGAACTCGTCCATGTTCGCCCGCGGGATGAGCCACGCCCCGGCTCGTCGGAGCCGCTCGATGACCGTCGCATCGTAGGGCGGGCGGAACCCCGCGAGCATCTTCGAGCCGCACGCCGTCTCTTCGCCGGCAACGCAGATATTGTCCTTGATCGTGATCGGGATGCCGAAGAGCGGACCTGCCGACGCGCCGGACCGTTCCTTCAGTTGCGCGCGCAACCGGACGGCATCCACGGCGATGTAGGCGTGGAGCTGCGGGTTGAGCCGCTCGAGGGCGGCGAGGAGATCCTGCATGATCTCGTCGACGGACACCTGCTTCGCCTCGAGGAGGCCGCGCAACTCGTGAATGGTGAGTGCGACGAGTGAACCGGAGGGCATGAGGTACTTACTGCTCAATCACTTTCGGCACGGCGATGAAGGGGCGCTGCTGGGCTGGGGCGAGCGCCACAACCGCGTCTTGGCTCAGCGAAGGGCTCGGCTCATCCTTTCGGAGGATATTCGCGAGGGGCAGCACATGACTCGTCGGCTCGACCTGGTCTGTCGGCACTGACTGGAGCTGTTGGACGTATTGGAGGATTTCATCGAGCTGGGTGGCGAACGTCGCCAGCTCATGCCCTTCCAGCCGCAGGCGCGCGAGGAACGCGACCTGCTTGACGATCTCTGGTGTGACAAGACCCATGACGTTAAATTGTGACATAGGCGTTCACAACAGTCAACGCGCCTCGGGAAGGCACGTTACTGGCAGCTGGTCTACAGCAGCAATCTATTGAGTAAACGGGATCGGTTGGCGGCACGCATTGCCCCCGGCGTGGAAACGTCATCTCAAACGTCTCATCCCCATAAGGCAGCCTAACCGTGACTTCCTCGGGTTCAATTCCTGGGGGTCGTGTGACCATCAAAAACTCGTTGGTCTCGTTAGGCACAAGGGGAAGCGTGACGGGCTCAGTACCCTGCGGCTTGGTCGGGTCTTGGTACGTCAGGGTCCCGTTGGTTAACCCCGCTACGGTCATTGGTTTTGTGAACGCGTCGTACAGATAGACTTGGAATACGCCATCTTTTTCGACCAGCTCGATGTGGTAATCGCCAACCATCGTCAGCATGCCGCCGGACTTGGACTCGTGATCTGTATGGGCTCCCGCCCCAACCGTGATCCTCGCTTCTTTACGGATTGGCTCAAGGAGCATCTGACATTTCGAACATCGGCCAGGCTGATCAGCACGGACCTCAGGATGCATCGGGCAGACGTAGGTCTCAGGTGCTTGCGCCTGAGACGGCGTGTCGCTCGTGGGGTGGCGTTGGTCTTCGCGTGCGAAGAGAGCGCGCGGGCACACGAGCATCAACGCCACTGCCACCTGGATGACGCAAGAGCTCTTCATCGGCTTCTCCTCCTGGCAAAGAACAACGAAACCGCCAGGCAGATCACCAGCAGGAAGACAACGAGGGCCCAGGATTAGTGGTGATGAGCCGGTGCCTGACCATGCTCCTGGTTTTTCTCATGGTCGCTCTTGTCTTCAGCGTGAGGAGACGCCGGTACGCTGTAGCGGATGTTGTCGAACTGGCCATCGATCGTCAGTCCAACCACGACGGTAAGCCGACCCTCCACCTCCTCCGGCAATGAGTAAGGGGCCTCGAAGTGCGACGGGGCACCCGCTGACTTGCCGCGGACGATCTCGAGCGGAAGCGTCAGGCTCGTCTTCTTGTCTGAAGACCACACATGCGCGATCGCCGACATCCCCTCGACTGACAGCGTCTGTCCCTTGGCATCTAAGACATAGACCTCCACGGTGGCTTGCCCCTGATCATTCAGCTTATTCAGCACAAGCTCAACGTGGCGATCCCCTAACGATTCCACCACCCCGCCATGAGACGCTACGTGAGCCTGCGTGGTGTCCTGAACCGAGGGATCAGAGTGATGCGGCGCCTCCTTCTGCTGCAACATGTCTTCATCATTCGCCAGACCCAAGCGCGCCACAAGCAATAGAGTGAACCAGACGACCTGTATCACGATCATGGAACGCCAGCGTATTCTCATCTCGTTCCTCCTTGTTCTATTTTCCTTACCGCTCCCCCCACTTCCTCGTGGAGTCTCCAATGCGAGTACCACATCGCAGCTTCCCTGGGCACGTTACTGGCAGCTGGTATACAGCAGCAATCTATTGAGTAAACGGGATCGGTTGGCGGCACGCAGTGCCGCCGGCGTTGTAGTCATAGACCATCCGTCCGCCAAAGTCGGCTCCCACCGTCATGACTCCGATCATCACGAGCAACAGGAACAGAAACAGCGGTCTCCCCTTCTTGGGAAAGGGCCGAGCCATCATCGCCCAGACGGTCAGCGTCGTACACACCGCTAAGGTCGTGAGCATGGAAGTCTTGTGCGGCTGGAGAAGATGGTCACGAACCGAGAGGGAAAGCATCACGCCCTGCTCGGCGTAGAGGCCGGTCGCCACGGTCACCGCCAAAGACAACGCTCCCAGCACCAGCACCACAAACGCCGAGTACGCGAAGCGTTCGCTCTTCAACAGCCACGCCGCCACGTACAGGAGCGCAGCACCCATCAGAAACGCGATAGGAAAATGGATCACTAACGGATGGAGATTCTGCAGGTGCTGCGCTCCGGGGAACATGGTCGTTACTCTACCGACTCGATGGTCACGTACCGATTACCGCCATTCTCATACAGATCGCCTTTCAGGGTCACCGTCTCACCCATTTTATTGATGACGCTCTCCGGATAGCCGGTTTTGTCTTCTTTGGGGAGCACGGTGTACAGCTTGCCCGTCCCGTCTTCCAGAATACTGATCGGAATCCCTGCCTTCGCGCATGCGATCGCGCACTGCTTATGTCCTGCGCCCTTCGCCGCCATGCCGACATAGCACAGCGAATCCACCAGCTCCCCTTTGATGGTGACCTCTTGCGCGCCCTTCCCATGTTCGTGATCATGCTCGTGCTCATGTTCCCCCTGGGCCCAGACAGCCACCGGACTCATGAGCAGCAGTGTGGTCACCATCCCTCGGATCAGGTGTTTCATCTTCCGTTCCTCCTGGTTAGGCCACCGCGGCCTAGCGATGCGGCATTCCTTCGTGGTGCTCCGGCATTTCCATAGTATCTTGTCCTGATTCGGATTGGCGATTACCACCTCCTTCTTCCGTTTTCTCTGCCTTCTGGGGTTTGAGGGTCATCCCGCACTTGGGGCATGAGCCGGGTTGGTTCTGACGGACTTCCGGGTGCATGGGACAGACATACACCACGGAGCCGCCGGTCTGGGGCTGTGCTGGACCGCCGACCCGATAGGCCACCGTCCCGGACGGGTTGGGATACCAGCCAGGATCTTCGCCGTCTTTGAGTTGATCGCGAACCTTGAGAATCGTAAACATCCCACCCATCCCGACGCTGCCAAACGGGCCGTCGCCACCCATCATGGGTAGCGTGTTGGCGGGCCCTTGCATGTGCTGGGCATGCTCGGCATGCTCCGCCATTCCGGTTTCTCCCATCGCCATGTAGCCGGGTACAAGCGTGTTGATCTTTTCTTCCAAACCTTCCTGACTAACGCCCAGCACATTGGGGATAGCATGTCCCATGGCGTTCATCGGATGATGCCGTCGATGACAGTGGAGCGCCCAATCGCCTGGGTTGGCGATGAATTCGATGTCGCGGGTCTGCCCCGGAAAGACGGTCACGGTGGTCTCAGGCCACTGGGCCGATTCGGGGATGTCCCCGCCATCCGTGGCGACGATCTTAAAGTTGTGGCCGTGCAGATGGATGGGGTGTGACTCCTGACCGACGTTGCCGATCCGAATCCGAACCCGATCCCCGGTCTTCGCGACCAGAGGTGCTGTCCCTGGGAAGGCCCGGCTGTTGAAGGTGAAGAGATTGAAGTCGGTCATGATGTTCACATTTGGCGTCGAGGTCCCGGGCTCCACGAACCATTCGTTCAGGAAAATGGCGTAATCGCGGTCGATGTGATGCTCCGGCTTCTTGGGATGGATGACGAAGAAGCCCATGGTGCCCATGCCCATCTGCACCATCTCATCGCCGTGCGAGTGGTACATCTGGGTGCCGTGCTGGTGGAGCGTAAACTCGTAGGCGAAGGTCTCTCCTGGAAGAATGCCCGGCTGAGTGAGTCCGGCGACTCCATCCATCCCGCTGGGCAGCAGCACCCCGTGCCAGTGAACCGCCGTCATCTCGGGCAACCTATTGGTCACGAGAATGCGCACCCGGTCGCCTTCCACCACCTCGATCGTGGGGCCAGGCGTTTGGCCGTTGTAGCACCAGGCGTTGATCACCATGCCCGGGGCAATCTCGTGCTTGCACGGCTCAACCGTCAGGTGGAAGACTTTGACCCCATCCTTCTCCATCGTCCAGGGCAGCGTACTGCCGTTTGGTGTGACCACTGGCGTGTACGGGAGTCTCCCGAGCTGCTCAGAGGAGACCTGGCTGTTCGCTGAGTGTTGCAGCAACAACAAACCCGTCATCCCACCAAGTAGCAGAAGTCCCCACCATCGTCGAAGACGTCTCATGGCTGCTGACCTCCGTGATGGTGCTGATGCGCTGGCTCAGGCACCTCCTGTGATGTGGATGGCGCAGGCGCTGGAGTTGCTGATGCGACTATCGGCAGCTTACCACCGACCGCGCGCTCTAAATCGGACCAGGCAACCCAATAGTCCCGGACGGCCTCGATGTAATCACGACGCGCAGTGACTTCATTTTGTTTGGCGAGCAACAGATCGTAGACACCGCGCAGCATGTAATTCACATGTCGCTGCTCTTGGTCAACGATCTGTGTGCGTAAGGGAATGAGGCTGTCCCGGTACGATTCCGCCGTCGTGCGGGCAGCTAGAAGCCGTTCCCACGCGGTCCGGACCTCGGAGCGGATCTCGGCTTCCAGCGCAGCCAGCTGCTGCTGGCCTTGTCGTAACTGCGCCCGCGCACGAGCCCTCGCGGCCTGTCGCTGATCGAAAATAGGCACGGCGACCGTGGCGGTGGGGCCAATCACCCAGGCATGATCCAGGTCGTGTTCGGCATCCACGCCCACATCAACGGAGGACACTAGCCCTACACGAGTCGTGGTGAGCGCGCGCTGGAGTATCTCCACGGTCGTGCGTGCCGCGGCCACATCGAACCGTTGGGATACTGCGACGGCTTCCAGATCGGCGCCCGCTGGATCCGTGGATGGCAGGTCGGGCAGTTGATCGCCAATCGTCCAGTGCTCCTTGGCTTCTGCGAACCCCATCAGGCGGTTGAGGCGTTCGCGATCCAGTCGGGCTTCCGCCTCGCTGCGTGCCAGATCCAACTTCGCTTGATGGTAAGCGGCCTGTTCATTGGCGAGGTCGAGGGCATTGAGGTTGCCGGCTTGCTGCTGACGCTTCGCCAACTCGGCAGCGGCTTCAGCCGCTTCAACGACGGTGCGTCGCATGGTGAGCATCTGCTGGGTGCCTTGGAAGGTATAGTAGGCGGACTTCACCTCGGCGCCAAGACGCAGCACGGCATCGCTCACCCGCAGCTTCGCTTGCTCAAATTGTGCGGCGGCCAGCTTCTTTCGGAGCGGCAGGAGTAGAAAATCCAAGAAGTTCTGGCCAACGGCGTATTCGCTGTTCAGCACAGAAAGATGACCGGGCAAGCGCCAGCTGCCTGCAAACACCGGATTCTGCAGCAGGCCGGCCTGCACCAAGTCGGCTTGGGCAATGCCCAATTCTTCGTAGGTCGCCTGGAGTGAGCGATTGTTGAGTAGCGCGAGTTGGACGGCCGCATCAGGAGTCAACGCTTGCTGCAGGAGGGACTGCACCGCTTCCTGAACTGCAGTCTCTTCCGGCTTGCCTTGAACCCATTGAACGCGCAGCCCGGTGCGCTGTCCGATGAGCTGCTGCACCTCAGCAAAACCACCCTGAGCGGGCACCGACGCACAACCGGCTACCAGGCCGGTACTGAGCATCGTCGTCAGCATGAAAGAGGTTTTATCCGGCATCGATATCCACGCCATTCATCTGGTCATGTCTTCTGGGCACAACACGACGCGTGTTGGGTGAAACGAGGAACAGTGGAACGTGACGCTCGACGAGCTAGAGCGTCAGTCTAGGCAAGAGAGACGGGAGGTGCGTGGTTGGCAAAGGTGGTGCGGTAGAACGGTCGAGCCGGCGTTGGCTCACGAGCCGGAGGGCTTAAGCCGCTCGCCGTGTGAGATGGCTCGAGGAGCGAGGCAAGCCATGACGACTGCAGGACGAGTGGATGGAGTTGCCCTACAGCAGTTGACGCAAGGTGGAAGTCGACCCTCGATGCTGCAATGGCCTGTATCGCAGAGCAACAGGCGACGGAGTTCTCATCGTGGTGATGAGCTGGCATCGATGACTCCTCGTCATGATGCTCTGCGGTGACGGCGTGATCGAGCTCGTGAGTCTGGGGAAGGTGCGCCGCAAAGGCCTCCAGGTTGCAGTAGTTAATCGCTCCGAAGAACGCCACACTGCACAGGATGGCAAACCAGACACTGATACGGTGCGGTCGTCTTTCCCTGCGGCGCATAGTCATTGGTTCATCACCTTCTTGTTTCAAGTATATACCCCACCCGAGTACGCTTGTCAACTCGTTATCCATCATTGACACGCGCGTCGGGAGAAGGCTCGCCTGCCATCGCGTTGGCAAGCGCCGCGAACTGCGCAAGCGACAAGGTCTCCCCTCGCACGGAGACGGGCAGTCCGACGCGCCGGAGCAGGACTTCGGCTTGGGGACGCGCGATCCGAAGGCTGGGCTCGCTCGTCAGGCAGTTCACGAGCGTCTTGCGCCGATGCGAAAAGGCCGCTTTGACGAGGGCAAAGAAGAGCGGCTCATTCGCGAGGATCGCGGGTGGACTGCCTCGTCGGATCAATTGAACGCAGGACGAGTCGACCCTCGGCTGCGGGAAGAAGGCGCGGCGAGGCACCGCCAACAGGCGCGACGCGTCCCAGCCGTACTGGATGAGGATGCTGAGCCGGCCATACGATTTCGTCCCGGGTTTGGCGAGGAGCCGCTCGGCGACCTCCTCCTGGACAATGAGCAAAGCTCGACGGATATGGTCCCGCGATTCACAGAGCCGGATGACAATTTGCGACGTGATGTGGTAGGGAATCGCCCCGACCACCGTCACGTTCTTGAGATTCTCCCACGAAAAATCGAGGATGTCTTCACAGCGCACTGTAACCTGACGCTGTGCGGCGAGCCGCTCGGCCAAGAGCGCACAGATCGCGCGGTCCACTTCCACGGCGATCACGCGCCCAACCCGCTGGGCCAGTGGCTCGGTCAGCGCTCCGAGGCCCGCCCCGATTTCAACGACCGTCTCATCCCGTGAGAGCTCCCATCGATCAAGGAGTTGCTCGACGATGCGTGGATCCACCAGGTGATGTTGCCCCAACCGCTTGGTCAGTCGCAAGTGGTGGTCCTGGAGTAGCGTCTTTAATTCATTGGTCGTGAGCATCGTACAGACGATATCAGATATCAAATGGCCATTTGATATCTGATATCGCACTTGCAGGCTAGCGAATAGCCAGTTTCGCGGCCAGGCGGAGCGCGTAGATCATCGAGCCGGGATTCGCGATCCCGCGCCCGGCGATATCGAGCGCACTGCCATGACCTGGCGACGTGCGGATGATGGGCAGGCCAATGCTGAGCTGGCAACCTCGATCTCTCGCAGCCATCTTGAAGGGAATGAGACCTTGATCGTGGTACGCGCACACGACGGCATCGTAGCGGAGCGGTTGCGCGAACAATCCGTCGGCCGCGAACGGGCCATCACACGCAATCCCCGCTCGCCGAAGCTTGCGCAGGACGGGTTGCATGATCCTTCGCTCTTCGCTCATGGGCGAGCCTTCGCCGGCATGGGGGTTGAGGCCGCAGAGCACGAGCCTCGGATGCGGGATGTGAAACTGCGTCCGCAGCGCCTCTGCGGCAAGGCGCACCGCGGCCTCCACCAACCGGGGGGTGATGGCGCGCGCCACACGGCGTAAGGGGACGTGCCGCGTGAGGAGGGCGACCCGCAAGCGGTCGGAGACGAACATCATGAGAACCGAGCGACGATCCATCGCGCGCGCGAGGTACTCGGTCTGCCCCACGAAGCCCGGCACGGCGCGCGCGATCGCCCACTTGGTCACCGGCGCGGTCACAAGGCCCTGGATCTGGTTCGCCCGCCAGAGCGCCATCGCCGCGTCCAGATAGGCGAGCGACGCGGCTCCTGCCGCGCGGGATGGACGACCGGGCACAAACGTCTGCCGGTGGCCCACATCTACAAACTCCCAACTGGGAAACCGCATCCGCAGCCGTCTGGCGGTTTGCTCAAACACCCGACGATCGCCGATGACGATGAGGCGAGCGCCTGCGCGCGGGACATCGGCCAGCGCCTTGAGCACCACCTCCGGCCCGATCCCGCACGGATCACCGGCTGTGATAGCAATTCTCGATGTAACACTCATGTCGGGTGTACGAGTGTACCGGTGTACGGGTGTACCGGTACACTGGTACACCTGTTCACCTGTACACCCCGATTCACGGTTCTCTCAGGATTTCGATGTACGCATGGCCCTTCAGCCCGTCGAGCCAATGGCTGAACGCCTCCTGGAACTTCGCTTGATAGAGCTGCTGGGAGATGCTCCGGTTGGCTTCCGTGAGGCTGAGGCTCGACGCGTCCCGTCGCTCATCGAGTCGGAGGATGTGGAATCCCAGGCGGGTCTGAATGGGCAAGGAGACCTCGCCGACCGAGAGCCGAAACAGCACCGCGTCGAGCTCCGGCAGCAGCTCTCCCTGCCCGATCCAGTCCATGGCTCCGCCTTCATCTCGATGGGGATCCTCGGAATAGCGCTTGGCCAAGGCCGCAAACTCCTCGCCTGCGCGCAGGCGCTCGTGGATCTGCGTGATCAAGGCGCGCGCCGCGTCTTCCGAACGAGACTCATTGACGCGGATGAGCAGATGCGAGGCCCGCACCCGATCCCCCGGCCTCGAGAGCTCCGGGTGGGTCGCCAGCTCCCGAGCCACTTCCTGAGGGCTCACGGTGATCTTGGAGCGCACCTGCTGGTCAATGAGTCGCTGCACCAGGAGCTGCTCGCGGGTCTTCTCCTTGAGCTGCTCCTCGGAGAGCGACGCCTGCGCGAGCGACCCTCGAAACTCCTCCTCCGACGCAAACCGGCCTCGGAGCTCATCCAGGCGCTCGAGAATTTCCTCGCTGCGAATGGCCACACCGGCACGCTTGGCCTCTTGGAGCATGAGCCGCTGCTCAATCAGGCGTCGGAGCACCACCTCGCGCATCCCGATGGACTTGGCGTCGACCGTCGCCGGTGTGGGCTCGGCCTCCAGCAACGCGGCCACGTGCGAGGTGACGTCCGCCTCGGTGATCACCTCGTCGTTGACGATCGCGATCACCCGATTGACGATCGCCGCCTCAGCGGCGGAGGCGATCCACAGCCACAGGCTGAGGGTGAGGAGCCAGTGCCTCATGATCGGCTCCCCGGAGATTCTCCATCTCGAATCCGCCGGACCGCCTCGCGCAGCAACCGGCAGTAGAAATCAAACCCCACCGCGCTGACATGGCCGGACTGCTCCATGCCGAGGAGGTTGCCCGCCCCCCGTAGCTTCAAGTCTTCCATCGCGATCTTGAACCCCGACCCGAGCGCCGTGTGCTCGGTCATCGCCTGCAGGCGCGCCCGGGCCTCGGCGGTGGGCACGGTGTCCTTCGACAGGACGAGGTACGCGTACGCCTTGCGGTCGAACCGGCCCACCCGGCCCCGAAGCTGGTAGAGGTCGGCCAGCCCGAACGCATCCGCGTCCCTGACGATGAGCGTGTTGGCGTTGGGGATGTCGATGCCGGACTCGATGATGGTCGTCGTCACCAGCACGTCGATCCTCCCCTCCATGAACGCCACCATCACCTGCTCGAGCTCCACTTCCGCCATCTGGCCGTGCGCGACCCCGATCCTCGCTTCAGGGATGAGCCGCGAGAGACGCTGCGCCACCTGGAAGATCGAACGCACCCGGTTGTGCACGACGTAGACCTGCCCGTTCCGATCCAGCTCCTTCGCAATCCAGCGCCGGATGGAACCATCATCCTCCTCGATGACCTGCGTGTCCACCGGATGCCGATTCTCCGGCGGGGTCGTGATGAGGGAGCACTCTCTTGCGCCGACGAGCGAAAGGTAGAGCGTGCGGGGGATCGGCGTGGCGGAAAGCGTGAGGACGTCGATCTGGGTGCGCCACTGTTTCAACCGCTCCTTGTCCTGGACGCCGAAGCGCTGCTCCTCATCGACCATCAACAGCCCCAACTCCTTGAACCGGACGTCGCCGGAGAGCAGGCGATGCGTTCCGATGACGATGTCGCTGCTTCCCTGCGCCAGCGCCTGGAGCGTGCGGCGCTGCTGGGCCTCGGATTGGAACCGTGTGAGCATGTCGACCTGGATCGGAAAACCCTGCATCCGGTTCGTGAACGTCCGGTGGTGCTGGTAGGCCAAGATGGTCGTCGGGACCAAGACGGCCGCCTGCTTGTGGCTCATGACCGCCTTGAACGCCGCGCGCAGCGCCACCTCGGTCTTGCCGAAGCCCACGTCACCGAGGAGGATCCGGTCCATCGGGCGCGGCTGCTCCATGTCCCGCTTGACCTCCACCGTCGCCGTCAACTGATCCGGCGTCTCGCGATACGGAAAGGCGGACTCGAACTGGCGCTGCCAGGCGTGGTCCTTCGCGAAGCCGTAGCCCGGCAGGGCGAGCCGCTTGGCCTGCAGATCGAGCAGGCCCTTCGCGTACGTCCACGCGCCCACATAGGCGTTGGTCTTCGCCCGCTCCCAGGCGCTGCCCCCGAGCGTGTGCAGCGCCGGTGTGCGCCCGCCGAACGCCGCGTACTTCTGGACGAGGTGGAGCTGGTCGATCGGCACGTAGAGCCGATCCCCACCCGCGTATTCCAAGACGATGGCGTCCTGCGGACCACGGCTTCCGGCCATGATGGTGCGCTCGAGGTATCGGCCGATGCCGTGCTCGAGGTGGACCACGGTGTCCCCCTCCTGGAGATCCACGAACGCCTCGAAGGGAATCTCCACCGAGAGCTTCGTGTGGACACGCCGCGGGAGGACCACCACCATCGTGTGACGGTCCAGCGTCTCGAGCGTCTTCGGGTTGAAGCTTCTGATGGAGGCGATGCGAGCACCCTCCAGTTCAACCCGCAGCGGCGACTCAAATGTCGCCGGGAACAGGTCGAGCACTCCGCCGTGCACCGCCAGCTGCCCCGGATCCGCCACCTGGTCCACGCGGCGGTACTCGAACTGGAGCAGCTGCTGCATGAGACGCTCAAGCGACAGGCGCTGGCCCACGTAGAGGCGGCAGTATTCAAACATAGGTATGATTACATACGGGTGGGGGTACTCACCCCTAAGATCCCCAGGCCGTTCGCCAGCACGTGGCGGGTGGCGCGCACGAGTGCCACGCGCGCGGCAGAGAGCCGCCGGTCCTCGCTGATCACGCGGTGTTTGGTGTAGAAGACGTGAAAGCTCTCGGCGAGCTTCCGCAGGTAGATGGTCAGGCCGTGCGGCTCCAGCGCCGCCGCGCACAACCGCAGGACGCTGGGGTATTGGAACAGCCAGCGCATGAGCAGCCGCTCCTCCGGCTCCTGAAGGCGTGAGAGATCCGGCCGCCACCTCGCCCCCGCCTGCGCCAATGCGTGCAGCGGATTGGCGGGCAGGCACCACGGCATACGCGCCTTCGCGAGGATGCTGCAGATGCGCGCGTGCGCGTACTGGACGTAGTAGACCGGGTTCTCCTGGGACTGGGACTTCGCCAGCTCCAAATCGAAATCGAGGTGGCTCTCCATCGTCCGCATGAGGAAGAAAAACCGGGTCGCGTCCACCCCGACCTCATCGAGGACTTCCCGCAACGTCACGAACTCACCCTGGCGCTTCGACATCGCCACCGCCTTGCCGTGACGGGAAAGCGTCACGAGCTGGACGATCCGCACGATCAGCCGCTCCGCAGGCAGACCCAGCGCGGCGACGGCGGCCTTCAAGCGCGCAATGTAGCCATGGTGGTCCGGGCCCCACAGGTTGACGACGCGGTCGTAGCCGCGCTGGAACTTCCACTGGTGGTACGCGATGTCCGGGGCGAGGTACGTCAGCTCTCCATCGCGCTTGCGCACCACCCGGTCTTTGTCATCCCCGAACTTCGTCGAGGCGAACCACGTGGCGTCCTCCGAGTCGTAGAGCGCGCCCTTGGTGTTCAGGAGCTGTAGTACCGCGTCGATACGTCCGGTGGTCCGCAGCCGCTTCTGGCTGCTCCAGCGGTCGAAGCGCAACCCGAACCGCTCAAGGTCCCGCCGGATTTCCTCAAGCAAACGCTCCATGCCAAGGCCGGCGAATGCCGCCTCCGGCGTCTGCCGCCACCCATCCCCATGCCGCTGCTTCACCTGGGCGGCGAGGTCGGTCACGTAGGCGCCGTGGTAGCCATCCTCAGGAAACGGCTCCTCTTGGCCGAGCTGCTGCAGGTATCGCGCGCGCAGCGAGCGTCCCAACAGCTCGATCTGGCGTCCTTCGTCATTGAGGTAGTACTCGGTCGTGACCTGGTAGCCCCGCGACCGAAGCAGGCGTCCGAGGCTGTCCCCCACCGCGGCCTGGCGGCCGTGCGCAACACTCAAGGGCCCGGTCGGATTCGCGCTGACAAACTCGATGTTGATCGAGGACGCCGCCAGCCGACGGTGCACGCCATACCGGGCGCCGGCGCGCAGGATGGTCCGGAGGATTTCGGTCAGCGCGCGCTGGGAAAGGAACACATTCAAGAAGCCGGCTTTCGCTTCCACCCGCTCGATCCATCCCTCGAGTCCGGCCTGGCGACACCTCGCAAGGAAGAGGTCCGAGATCTCCTCCGCGAAGCGCTGGGGCGGCTGTTGTCGCTGCGCGGCGAGTTTAAACGCGAGGGAGTTGGAGAGGTCTCCAAACGAGGGGTCTTTCGGGATCTCCCAGAGGCTGCCTTCCCCTGCCTGCCCCGCCAGAGAACGTTGGCGGGGCGCAGGCAGGCCTGTCTGCTGCAGGACATCGCGGAGGGCCTGGCTGAGCTGGTCTTCAATGCTGAGCATGGGGAGATGGAGGAACGCGGCGCTGTGAGCCGACGGAGGCTCACGCAGGATGGCGCGTCGCGGTCTCAATGGGGACCCGCGGGGCGTCTGCCCACAGATCCTCGAGCCGGTAGAAGGATCTCGTCTGCTGATCCAGCAGGTGCACGACGATCTCTCCACAGTCCATCAGCATCCACTGCGGCTCGTGCGCCGCCGCCCTGGCAGGTGTGCGCGGGGATGTGGCGCCTTCGACGTGCCACACGGCACCACCGGCCTCGGCGAGCTTCGCCTCGACGTGATCCTTGATGGCATTGAGCTGCCGGGGGCTGTCCGCCGTGCAGATGACGAAGAAATCCGTCACAGAGGAAAGGGTCCGTACATCCATCACGACCACACCCTCGGCGTGCTTCTCGAGGGCCGCTCGTGCAGCGAGGAGGGCGTTGGTTTGACTCTCGCGCACCGTAAGGCAATCAGCCGGCCATGATGCGGTAGAGCCCGGTCCCGCAGGTCGGGCAGCGCCCCTTCATGGCGGAGCGCCCGTTCTTCATCTTGACCTGCTTGGCGTCCTTCATCTCTCTCTTCGCCTTGCACTTCACGCAGTACGCCTCCATCAGCCCTCCCTGTTCGTTGATCCTGGCTCCACAAACAGGCACAAGCCTAGCACGCCCTCCTCGTGACTGTCAAGCGTCCCTCGACTCCGCCTACCACACCACAGAACCACAGAACGGCCACAGAGCCACAGAGAAAACAGCTTGGGCGCTTTCTGTGCTTCTGTGGAACTTTCCGCCACCATGCATGGCGGATCCGCCAATCAGTGTGGCGGACTGTGCCATCTGTGGTGTCAGCACTAGCGGCCGGGCTGCTCTTCGTGGATTTCGCCGACGAGCTCCTCGAGGAGATCCTCGATCGTCACCAGACCCACCGTCGCGCCGCGGGTATCTTTGACCATCGCGATCTGGATCTTCTCGCGCTGGAACTCGCTCAACAGCTCCGCCACGCGCTTAGTCTCCGGTACTGTCTTGATGGGCCGGATGAGATCCGAGAGGACGAAGAGCCCGCCGTGCCGGACGATGGCCAGCAGATCTCGCGCATAGAGCACGCCTTCAACATGATCGAGCGATCCTCGGTAGACCGGGATCCGCGCGTGGCCCTCCTCGACGAGCACATCCAGCACATCGTCCGGCTTCGCGCTGAGATCGACACCGGCGATCTGATTCCGAGGGACCATGGTCTCCCGCACGAGCGAGTCGCTGAACTCGAAGATCCGGTGGAGCATCCGCAGCTCCTCCTCGGCCAGGACTCCGGCCTCCCGCCCCATCTGGATCATCACTTTGATTTCTTCCTCGGTGACGAGCGGCGAGCGGCGCTTGGTGGGGATGCGCATCAGGCGCAGGAGCCCGCGCCCCGCCCAGGTGAAGAAGGAGGCCATGGGGTAGAGCAGCACGACGAGCACGCGCAAGGGCCGAGCGAGGACGAAGGCGACGGTCTCGGCGTGCGTGACTGCGAACATCTTCGGGGTCACCTCCCCAATCAACAGCAAGATCGTGGTGAGTCCAGCGGTGGCGATCACCAGCCCTTTCTCGGACCCAAACAGCGAGACGAGGATCCAGGAGGCGATCGCGGAAAACGCGACGTTCACCAGATTATTGGCGATGAGGAGGGTCCCGATCAGCCGGTCCAGATGGATCAGCAAGTCAAACGTGAGCCGTGCGGTCCGGTTGCCCTGCTCGACGAGGTGCCGGAGGCGCACCTTGTTGATCGAGAGCATCGCCGCTTCGGCCGCGGAGAAGGAAGCGGAGAGCGCCAACAGGGCGCCGAGGAAAAGGAGCAGCGGCACGGTGATCACCATGCGACGCTCACCATGAGGATCCCCCTCGGCTGTACAGCTGGTGCTGCCGAATGTAGCGTTCCACCGAAGGCGGCACGAGGTAGCGGATGGATCGGCCGGCCTTGAGCTTGGAGCGGATATCCGACGACGCGATGTCGATTTGAGGCATCTCCAGCCATTTCAAGCCGGTTTCGCGCCGCCTGGCAGAGACCCCGGGCCGATGGGCGACGACGACGGTGCACAGCCGCTTCAGGTCTTGCCAGGCAAACCACTTGACGGTGAGCATATCCTCTCCCACGAGGAGAAACAGTTTCGCCTGAGGCAACTGCGCGTGGAGGCTCTTCACGGTGTCGATCGAGTAGGACGTTCCCTGTCGCTGCAGTTCGATATCCGAGGCGACGAACGCCGGATGGTCCTTGACGGCCAACTGGACCATTTCCAGGCGCGTCGCCCCAGGGAGCAGGCTCTTGACGCCCTTGTGCGGCGGGTGGTAGGTGGGGATGAACACGATCCGATCGAGCGCGAGGGTCTCTCGCGCGGTCTCGGCCAGCAGGAGGTGGCCGAGGTGGATGGGGTTAAATGTCCCGCCCAGAATTCCGAATCTCATTGGCGGAGTTGTCCGTCACCATAGACCACGTACTTATAGGTCGTCAGCTCTTCCAGTCCCATCGGCCCGCGGGCGTGGAGCCGATCGGTGCTGATGCCGATTTCAGCACCCAGGCCGAACTGGAAGCCGTCCGTGAAGCGGGTGGAGGCGTTCACGTACACCGCGGCCGAGTCCACCGCCTGGACGAAGCGCTGCGCGTGGGCGCGATCGTTCGTGACGATCGCATCCGAGTGAGCCGAGCCGTAGCGGCCGATGTGGTCGATGGCCTCCTCGAGCGAGCGGACCACCCTGATGGAGAGGATGAGATCCAAGTACTCCGTCACCCAGTCGCGCTCCGTCGCCGCCTTGATCCCAGGGACGATCGCGCGCGTTTGCTGGTCACCGCGGATCTCCACTTGAGCTTCCTGAAGCGTTCGGACCATCCGGGGGAGGAACGTCTTGGCGACGCGCTCATGGACGAGGAGCGTTTCCATCGCGTTGCACGTCGCCGGCCGCTGGCATTTCGCGTTGAAGGCGATGCGCCGCGCCATCTCGAGGTTGGCCGCGTCATCCACGTAGACGTGGCAGACCCCTTTCGCGTGCTTGATCACCGGGATGCGCGAGGCCGCGGCGATCTTCCGGATCAGCGCTTCCCCGCCCCGCGGGATGATCACGTCGATGTAGGCATCCAATCGCAGCATGAGATCCACGCCGAGCCGGTCGGCTGTCGGGATGGTCCCGATGGCTCCTCGCGGCAGCCCGCTGGAGTCGAGCGCATCCCGGAGCACGTCGCCGATCGCGCGGTTCGAGCGAAACGACTCCGCTCCCCCTCGGAGGATGACCGCGTTGCCGCTCTTGAGACACAGCGAGGCGCACTCGCTCGTGACGTTCGGGCGGGACTCGTAGATGATCCCGATCACCCCCAACGGCACGCGGACCTTCCGGATCTGGAGCCCGTTCGGGCGCCGCCACCTCCGCACGACTTCCCCCACCGGATCCGGCAACTGCGCGACCGCTGTGATCGAGGCGATCATCTCGCTCAGCCGCTGCTCGTTCAAGGTGAGCCGTTCGATCAGCGCGGGGGATAATCCCTCGGCGCGCGCCTGCTTCACATCCTTCCTGTTCGCGGCAAGCATCTCACCTGAGGCGTCCTGTAATCCCGCAGCCATCGCGCGCAAGGCGGCCTGTTTCTGCTCGGTGGACGCGGCGGCGAGCGTTCGAGCGGCGGCCCGCGCTTCCTGGGCGACGCGCAGGATGGCGCGGTACAGCGACGAGGGACTCGCGCTGTTACGCATGATGGAGTTCTCGAGCGAGCACCAGGTGATCTCGATGGATCACCTCCCGGGCTCTCGACTGTCCAAGCGTTCGGGCGGCCTCGGCGCTGCGCATCCCCCGAACGCGCGTAAGCTCCGAGGACGAGAGCGCGCAGACCCCGCGAGCCAGCTCCACCCCTGCGGGATCCTCAACGGTGACAAATGCCCCGGCCTCAAAGCGTCCCTTCACCTCGCGAACCCCTGAAGCCAGCAGGCTCTTCCGGCGCTCGATCAACGCCTGCGCGGCCCCCTCGTCCACCACGACCGATCCTTTGGGATGGCGCAGCGCGAAGGCGATCCACCACTTGCGCGAGGTCAACCGGGTGCGCGGCGGCACGAAC
>Ga0209515_10000906_pt1 | contig 51382 bp, 55 predicted proteins | sample Subgroupgradi54m_FD_187454 | JGI IMG/M metagenome (GOLD analysis project Ga0209515, IMG submission 187454) | Subsurface groundwater microbial communities from S. Glens Falls, New York, USA - GMW60B uncontaminated upgradient, 5.4 m (SPAdes)... ... | reverse complement strand
ATGGGAAAAACTCTTTGGAAAGAGTTTTTCCCATTCGCCTGGAATTTTTGGCCACAACGGTGGAGGCCGCTTTCAAAATATTTTGAGTCGACCGATAATTTTGTTCGAGGCGCACCACATGCGCTTCGGGATAATCTTTTTGAAAATCGAGAATGTTTTTTATTTCGGCACCGCGAAATTTGTAGATGGACTGATCGTCATCCCCCACCACACAGACATTGCGGTGAGTAGCCCCCAAAAGATGAATTAATTCGTACTGGCTACGATTGGTGTCCTGATATTCATCCACATGAAGATGCGAGAAAAAATTTTGATAATGGGAAAGAATCGCAGGCTTAGTTTTAAAAAGGAGTACGGTGTTCAGGATTAAATCCCCAAAATCCATCGCCTGGTTGGTGTTCAACTTTTTTTGATAAAGCGAATAAACCAACGCCACCCGCTCGCCAAAGAAATCGGAATTCATTCTTTCAAAATCAGTTGTGGAAATTCCATTATGTTTGGCCTCGTTGATGCGATGGGCCACTACTTTAGGATTAAAACTTTGAGGATTGATTTTCAGTTCCTCGAAACATTGATGAATCAATTGTAACTGTTCTTTATCGTCGTAAATGGTGAAGTCGGTTTTATATCCCATTTCCCCCGCATGACTGCGAAGAATGCGAAGCGAGGCGGAATGAAACGTGGAGACCCACATCTCGTGCACCGCACTCCCCAATAATTTTCCCACCCGCATCTTCATTTCCTGCGCGGCTTTATTGGTAAAGGTCACGGCAAAAAGATTCCACGGTTTTACTTTTTTTTCGCGAATGAGATGAGCCATGCGACAGGTAAGCACACGGGTTTTACCCGAACCGGCTCCGGCCAAAATAAGCAATGGCCCTTCAGTATGTTCGACCGCTTCTCGTTGAATGGGATTTAATTGAGATAACATCACTCTACCGTCACACTCTTTGCTAAATTCCTCGGTTGATCGACATCGGTTCCTTTAAGATCGGCCACATAATAAGCAAGTAACTGAAGCGGAAGGGACGCCAAAATCGGCGTGATATACCACGCGGTCTCCGGAAGATAAAAAACGGCATCACATTTTTCCACAAAGCGCTCGTCACCAGCAGTGGCCACGGCAATAACCGAAGCCCCGCGGGCCTTCACTTCTTCGATATTGGAAATCATTTTTTCACAAACACGATCTTTGGGCACGAGAGCCACGACAGGAGTGCCAGGTTCGATCAACGCAATAGGGCCATGCTTCATTTCACCGGCCGAATACCCTTCGGCATGAATGTAAGAAATTTCTTTCAGTTTCAACGCCCCCTCCAAAGCGATGGGAGTATGAACCCCGCGCGCAATAAAATAAAAATCGCGGGCCATGTAATATTTTTTAGCCACTTGAAAAACTTTATCCTTCTGATTTAAAACCTGGGTCATCAGAAGAGGCAACCGCGCCAATTCGGTCACAGCTCGCTTGATATATTTAGAAGGAAGCTGACCATTCAACTTTCCAAAATAAAGTGCTAAAAGAAGGAGAAGAGTCAATTGGGTTGTAAAAGCTTTGGTGGATGCGACTCCAATTTCAGGGCCAGCACGGGTATACATCGTAGCATCACTGGCACGGGGAATGCTTGAATCGATCACATTGCAGATTGAAAAAACTTTGGCCCCCTTTTTTCGTGCTTCTTGGACACAGGCCAAGGTATCCGCTGTCTCGCCGGATTGCGAGATGACAAGCAAAAGAGTTTTTTTGTCGATAAAAGGTTCGCGATAACGAAACTCGCTGGCGGTATCGACACTCACCGGAATTTTGGCAATCGCTTCAATAAAATATTTTCCGGCAAGGGCCGCATGCCAACTGGTTCCACAGGCCACAATGTGAAAACGATTGAAAAAAGGAAATTTAAGTTTGCCAATAACAGCTGTCAGTGTCGACAAATCAATTTTTTCGCTCCCCTTGAGAATGCGCGAACGCAATGTGTCTTCCACCACACGCGGCTGCTCAAAAATTTCCTTGAGCATAAAATGCTTGTAACCCCCCTTTTCAGCCATCTCGGCATTCCATTCAATTTCGCGAGATTCTTTTTGAATCGGTTTTATGCCACCATTATAAAAAGTGACTCCTTCGGGAGTTAACACCGCCATTTCGCCATCTTCCAAAAAAACAACTTTTCGGGTATGCGCCAAAATAGCGGGAATGTCGGACGCTACAAAGTATTCTTTTTCGCCTAAACCAACAACAAGCGGCGATCCTTTTTTGGCGACGTAAATTTTTTTAGGCTCTTCCGTGTCGAGGACAGCCAAGGCATAAGTGCCTTCCACTTCCTTGAGAGATTTTTGGAAAGCTTCAAAAAAGGAAGTTTTTCCACCATTCAGATTGGCATTGATTAAATGACAAAGAATTTCCGTGTCGGTTTCCGATTTAATCCGGCATTTATCTTTTTCGAGGCGCGTATTGAGAGCATGATAATTTTCGACAATCCCATTATGAACCAACACCACACGTCCTGCCTGATGGGGATGGGCATTGATCTCGGAAGGGCGGCCATGCGTGGCCCAGCGGGTATGTCCAATGCCCAAAGTCCCCTTTGGAGCATGACCATTGAGCTTGGAAACAAGCACCCCCAACTTTCCCTCGGCCCGCTTGATGACAACATGATGATCGTGCATCACCGCAATACCGGCCGAGTCGTAGCCACGGTATTCCAGCTTTTTTAAACCATCAATTAAGATAGGGGTCGCTTGCTTGCTTCCGATGTAACCAACGATGCCACACATAATATTTTAGCCCTTTCTTTTCTTTTTCCGTCCCCAATTTTTGATTTCTACCTGCGGGGCACGCGTCAGAGCCAGACTCCCCGGTTTCACATTTTTGGTGATGGTAGAACCGGCACCGATAAACGCCCCCTGGCCGACACGAACGGGGGCAACAAACTGGGTATCGCTTCCAACAAACACATTGTCCTCTAAAACAGTTTTGTATTTATTCACTCCATCATAATTGCAGGTGATGGTTCCGGCACCAATGTTGACGTGACGTCCGATGTGCGCATCTCCGATATAACTGAGATGATTTATCTTGGCGCCTTCTTTAATATTGGATTTTTTTGTTTCGACAAAATTTCCAACTTTGACGGACGGCCCCAACACCGTCCCGGGACGAAGATGAGCAAAGGGGCCAATGGTTGCCGCATCATGAATAATCGAGTCGGTGATCACAACATTGGGCTCAATCGTACAATTTTTGCCGATCCTGGTTTTTCCTTTTAAAACACAAGGTCCCCAAATCGTCGTGTCAGCGCCAATGAACACATCTGGCTCAATCACCACGTTTTGAGTCGTCACAAATCGAACTCCATTCTGCATCAGCTCCTCGATTTTTCTCTGACTCAAAAGTTCGGAGGCCCAGGTCATTTCTTTTTGAGTATTCACCCCTAAAGTTTCTGCCAGATTTTCCAAACCGATGGTCGCCCGTGTAACATTTTGCGCGGCGGCAATTTTGATGAGGTCGGTCAAATAATATTCCTGTTGCACATTATCGGCAGTCAACTGTTTTAAACTTTCCAGAAGAAAGGGGGCCGAAACGAGATAAAGGCCAACATTCGTTTCGTTAATTGCAAGTTGTTGGGAAGTGGCATCTCTCACTTCCACAAGGGAGACCGGATTTCCATAACGATCACGGATTACCCGTCCAAAGGCCTGACTAAAACGGGAAAGGGGAGCCGTGACAAAAGTGAGAATAGAATTTTTTGTCCGATGCTCCTGAATCAACCTTTGAATTGTCTCATAGGATACAAGAGGCATGTCGCCGTAGATGATTAAAACATCTCCCTTAAAATTTTTGAGCTTTTTGGCCGCCATCATGACTGCATGCCCCGTGCCCAAGGGGGGATCTTGCACAACGATATCCAGATTTTTTATTTTTGAATTTTTTAAAAATTCTTTCAACAAGGTTTGATCTTTTCCAGTTACCAACAAAATTTTTTCAGCTTTTATTTTCTGACAAAGATTTAAGGAATAAGAAACCAAAGGGCGCCCCAATAAAGGATGAAGAACTTTAGGCAAAGGCGATTTCATCCGGGTCCCTTTTCCTGCGGCCAAAACAACGGTTGTGATTGGTGTTTTCATGGAAGAGAAAACCATATAATTAAAATAGCAGTCGACGCAACTCTCAAGTAGACTAAACTGATAATCACCTTACGCGATTGTAAGAGAGAAACAGTCATCCCGACATGTAGTAAGTCGGGATCCATTTTGACGTAACACTTGGATTCTCCGCCTGAGGCGGACCGGAATGACGATATCTCATAATCGCGTAACGTCAGCTGATAATACTTTTAATAGAAAAAGGAGCCCTATGAAACAGTTTTTTAATACCCTATTCTTTTTAAGTCTTTTATCCATTCTTCCGCTTACAACACAAGCCGATGAAAACCAGCCTAACAATTTCTTTGGAGGAGGTTTTGAGGCCGCCTATAGTAGAGATGAATTAGGAGCATTTGGTTGTATTTTTGCCAATTGCGAAGTTCCAAGCAACGCTTTTGCCGTTGGAGGGTTCTTGGAATATAGCCATTTTTTGGGCGTTCAACATCGCTGGGCCTTTCGCCCCGTTATTGGCTATGAACGAATGGTAGCCCATAGCGAAGTCAATAGTCCCATCCCCAGCAAAACCACGATACAAACCGATCTCCTTTTCGATTATTATTTTAAAAAGGAGGCCGTTACGTGGCACCCCTATTTTTCTGTTGGCCCTGGCATGCGCTACAGTCCTGGTTTTTTGCTGAGGCCCGTCTTACTTGTAGCTCTGGGCACCTTTTACGACCTGGGAAAAAATTATTCTTTGCAAGCGGAAGGAAAAGCGGCCACTCTTCTCATATCAAATTATTTGGAACTTAACTTGGGAATTGTGAAACGTTTCTGACCTGATAAAAAATAAATAGCAATTATGCTCAATATTTTTAATAATTAATTCAAATACTTAGTTATTATTAAAATAAATATTGCAAATATGCTTAAAGTATGTTTAAACTAACTCATGTTGCCAGAAACAGTTCACCCAACCAAAAGTCCTTTAGCTGTCAATGCGTCTACCGCTCAAACTTTGGGAAAAGTGTTTTGGAATCTCATGACTCACTGGAAACTAGATCCCAAAGAACAAGCTCTGCTGTTGGGTGTTAAACACCATGCGACAAAATTGAAAGATTGGCGGACAAAAAAAATAATCCCCGAGGATCCCGATAAATTCCAGCGGGTCGGTCATCTAGCAGCCATTCATAAAAACTTGCGGATTTTGTTCCCTTATAATCTGCGGGCCGCCTATGATTTCATGAAAACGCCGCAGGATTTTCTTTTCAACGGAAAAAGTGCCATGGAACTCATCGAAGAAGGACAAGAAATCAACTCCTACGCAACAATTGCAGCCATTCGCAGACGCCTTGACCAAATACGCACTTAAGAATGGAATTCCCTCCTTTTCATCCCCAAAAATACCTGGGAAAAATTTTCCGCAATATTTTCACGAATGCCTCCGGTCAACATATCCTCCATGATATCTGTGACGAAAAAGATTTGTCTGTTTTAGAGCCACTTATTCAATTAACTTCCGGTATTGACCATCAACAGCCCCCCTCTCACCGTCCTTTCCAATATGCAAAGATCGAAGATGAACAAATATTGGCTGTCTTTAAAAAAGAAAATTGGAATACGGGCCGGTTTGGAGACGGAAAGTCTTATGGAGTTTGGTATGGGGCGGAAGAAGAAGAAACAAGCGTCTTAGAAGCCTGCTGGGTATGTTACCGGCTGGCTAAAGATAATATGAGTCCTCACAATGAAGTTTATGCCAGTGAGCGGGCTATGTATTCCGCACAGATTCAGACAGAGTTCGCTATTGACGTAACTAATGAAAAAAATCTATTTTCAAAACTGATTCATCCTGTCGATTACGGATATTGCCAAATGTTGGGACAGAAAATATTTGAAAGTCATTATCAGATGCTCAAAACCCCTTCAGCTCGAAAAAAAAAGAGAACATGTACCCCCATTTTCTCACCGGATCCCATTAAAAATACTCAGCGGATTTATTATCTCAAGATCAACGTTTATCCCGATGGTCAAATTGGCGTTGATTCTTCTCAAGAAAAAGTAAGAACACTGATTAAGGTTGCCGATCTTCAAGCACCCTATGAAGAATAAAAATTGTAATTTTTAAAGAGAAATTATTTTTCCTTTTTTGACCGACTCCTCGGCGGCCAAACCAATGCGAATAGCCTCCAAAGCCCATTTTACCGTCTCCAAAGATTGTGTTTTATTATTTTGCAGAACAGCTTGAATAAAAGCCTCATGTTCTTCCCGCATGCCGCTGTGCCAGACGCCTTGGTTTGGATTGACCACTTCTTTTTTCTCCTCTTTTTTATCGCCGCCAAAAAGAGTCATGCTTCCAAAATCGACATTGGTGACCAACATCTTGCCGTTGGTGCCAATGATTCCTAATTCCAACCCTCGCCAAATTCGGTCTGGTTTTTCGAGAAACATACAAAGCCCAAGATTGGCTTTCGCCCCCTTTTCATATTCTACCATCGCCCAGCCATGATCGAGCCCGCTTGCGTGTTCCATTTTTTTAGGCGGATCGGGACAGTACGAGCAGGAAATTTCCACCCCTGTTTTCAAAACTTCAATTCCGCCAAAAGCCACCACTTTTTTAGCGCGATCATTCGTGATCCAATTAAACAGATCAAAATGATGACAATTTTTTTCAACAAAAGTGCCGCCGGTTTTTTTGGAATCGTAAAACCAATCGCGCTGAGGAAAAGGTTGGCGAAATTCGTGGCACCATAACATCATCGGTTTTCCGATGATGTCTTGATCAATCCAGCCAAGCAGTTCCCGAAAGAAAGGAGAAAATCGATAGATATGCCCCACAAAAAATATTTTGTTTGATTGGGATGCGGCCTTCAGAAGCCTCTCGCCATTTTTGAGAGAATTGGCCAGCGGTTTTTCGAGGAAAACATGTTTGCCCGCATCCAGCGCCGCCAGCGCCACTTCGGCATGAAGATCGTCCGGCACCGAAATAAAAACCGCGTCGATTTCTTTTTGATCCAACAAAGACCGATAATCGGGATAGACTTTGGCTTTACCGAAGAGAGAAGAAAAAGCCCCTTGCAATCGGGAAGAGTCAAGATCGCATAAAGCGTTCAAACGAACACTCGGAAAACTTTTAAGACACTCGAGATGTCCTCGCCCCATGTCACCCAGACCAATCAGGCCAATGGAAAGAGTTGATGCCATTATTTCAAATTGTAGAGAAAGAGGGAATTATCGGATGCCGAATGGTTGGGATCAGTAATACAGATCCCATCCGAGTTTAAAAGACGGGCACAATAGAAAACAAAGTCGAGACTCTGTTTGGGAAGCGCTGTCAAATTTCCAAAAGTGCTCGTTCCAAAGGTCTTGATCTGGAATTTTTCCTTGTAATGACGGATCTTGTCCCCCTTTTCACGGATATAATCGGCATCCTGAAACTGGTCATTGGCGAATACAAAATCCTCAAAAAGATAGAGATCCCCCTCTTGCACTACCGGCGCTAACCCTTCGGTCTTCTCAAAAATATCTTCTGGCTTGTTGGCATTGATAAAAACACGTAAATCTTCTTTGTGAACCCATTTAAAAGCCTCATTCTGACGTTTGCGATTGACCCCAAATTCGAAACCTGCGGCATCAAAAAAAATTCCTTTCACCCCCATTTTTTTCCATAATCCAATTCGTGTCTTGATTTCTTCAAAGGAAAGAGGGAACGAATTAGAAAGCCCCAGGTTCAAATAACCGAAAAAAGCGGTTTGGGGCGCCTGCCCAATAAGGGTTTGTGTGTTGTCGTGGTCATCGTGTTTGGGAGAAAGAAGATTTCCCTCTTTTTCGAGGTTGGCCCCCAAAATCACAATGTCGAAGGCAGAAAAAATGGCGGCCGCTTTTTCCAAATTCCCAGCCGAATCATTAACCAGGCTTGGATACCCATAATAGATGGCAATTTTTTGAAGGTTCATAAAGAATTGATTATACGAGTACTGGCTTAGCTAGTCAAAGCCAAACAAAATGATTTTACATCGAACACAAATCTCACTAGGGTGATTCACCCTGGTCTGAGTTATGAAATTTTTTGCCATCCTTTGTCTTTTTTTCCTATTAAGCACCTGCAAACCCTTACCCCCCAAGGTTTGTCCGATGGCTACGGCCCCTAACTTAATCTACGCCGCCAAAAATAGTTCGGATGTGGCGCAATCCGCCAAAAGCCGCGAAGAAAAAATGACATTAACAAAACAAGGAATAAGCTGGGCTAATCAGTGCGTGCTTCTTTTTTCTAAGGAACCGGGTTGTTATTACTATCGTGCCCTCAATACGTTTCTCTATGATCAAGCGCTGGGACTCTACGATCAAAAAGGAGCGAAGCAAATTTTGAGTGATTGCCAAAAAGTAATCCAGTTGGATGAACATTACGCGGAGAATGGAGCGTTACATCTGCTAGAGACCGAAAAGAAGTTGACAAAAAAGAGGGAGTAAACAAGGCTTATCTTCTTTAAAGAAGGGAGAAAATTATGGCCAGCCTGAATAAAGTAACTTTGATTGGAAATTTAGGAGGAGATCCCGAGGTCCGTTTTACTCCCGGCGGACAAGCCGTTTGTAATTTTAATGTCGCAACCAACGAGCGTTGGAATAATAAAAATACAGGACAACCCGAAGAACGCACCGAATGGCATCGCATTGTCGTCTGGGGAAAGTTGGCCGAACTTTGCAAAGAATATCTCTCAAAAGGCAGAACCGTTTACGTCGAAGGACGCCTGCAAACCCGCAAGTGGGAAGACAAACAGGGGCAAACCCGCTACACGACTGAAATTGTCGCGCAAACCATTTTATTCCTTGGTGCTCCCGCCGGAGCTAGTGCCGGTGGTAGTGCAGGACGTGACCGCCCCATGGATGCGGCTCCCGAGGGAGATTCGGGAACGGGGGGACCTCCACCGTTTAATTCCGAAGATGACATCCCCTTCTGAAATTTTTGATCGTCTCCAAAACCTTCGCCAGAAAATAATCAAGTGCGCCGTTGATGCAAAACGCAATCGCGCGTCTGTCACCCTCGTTGCCGTTTCCAAAACAAAACCGGTTGAACTCATTCGCCAAGCTTATCAAGCTGGCCAAATTGATTTTGGAGAAAATTACGTCGACGAACTTCTCAAAAAAAAATCGCAACTGGCCCAACTTGGGCTCGCCGATCTTCCGATCCGCTGGCATTTTGTTGGGCATTTGCAGAGACGAAAAGCAAAAGAAATTGTGGGAGAAGTAGAGTTGATTCATTCACTCGATTCGCTGGAGTTGGCGAACGAGATCAACAAACGGGCCATGGCCCAAGGAATCGTGCAGCGCTGTTTACTCCAGGTGAATTTGAGTGGTGAGGCAACCAAGTCGGGGATCCAAGCAAATGAGATTCAATCTTTTTTGACCAAAACAGCCCCTCTTAAAAATCTACAAATTGCAGGACTGATGACGCTCCCTCCTTTTTTCGAAGATCCGGAAAAATCGCGCCCCTATTTTCAAAAACTTCGCGAGCTTCTTCCACCACCACTCACCGAACTTTCTATGGGAATGTCACACGATTTTAAAATGGCTATTGAAGAAGGAGCCACGCTCATCCGCATCGGCTCCGCCATTTTTGGGAAAAGAAATACTTGAGACTTGCGTGACACATTTTTAAAGGCATGTTATAAAAAAATTATGCAACTAGGAATCATCGGCACCGGCAACATGGCGGAAGCAATCGTCGCGGGATTACTTTCGAAAAAAGTTTTGTCGCCACAACAAATTGTTGGCTACGACGTTAATCAGGCTCGGTTGAAATTCATTTCCAAAAAATATGGAATCCGCAGGGCCTCAACACCAAGCGAAGTAGTCAAAAAATCAAATGTCCTTCTCTTAGCCGTCAAGCCTCAACAGTTTTCCGAACTTCTGACCACTCTCAAACCGCTTCTCACAAAACAGCACGTAGTGCTGTCGATTGCGGCCGGAATCGACACCGCCATCATCCAGAAAAAAATCGGCAAACAAAAAATCATCCGGCTGATGCCCAACACTCCAGCGCTTGTCAGTGAAGGAGCAACCGTCTTTTTTGCCAATCGATACTGTACAAAGACCGACAAACAAATGACCAAAAAACTTTTTGGAGCCGTCGGGCTGGTGCTCGAAGTCAAACAAGAAAATCGTCTGGACGCGGTCACCTCTCTGTCGGGGAGCGGCCCTGCTTTCACTTTTAAATTTATCGAAGCGCTGACAAGTGGCGGCGTCAAAAATGGACTCTCGGCCGAGATGGCGTTGCAACTGGCCATTCAAACGGTTAAAGGGGCGGCGATTCTCATTCAACAAACAGGAGAAACCCCAAAAAATCTCATCGCCAAAGTCACCTCCAAAGGAGGAACCACCGAATCGGGCTTAAAGGTGTTGCACGAAAAAAAGTTTGAGAATATTATCAAAAGTTGTTTGCAAGCGGCGACTCGCCGATCGAAGCAGTTACGAAAAGTGAATTAACTTGCTGTATCATTCGCAAAAGGTTGTTTTGTCTCAGAGCAAAACATACAAAAATGTCTTTCTTAGGAATTCTTCTCATTGCAATTGCTAAAGTTGTCGACCTGGTGGCTGGAATGTATACATTTATTGTTGCAGGAGCGGTCATCATCTCATGGGTTCGCCCCGACCCTTACAATCCGATTGTTATTTTTTTAAATCAAGCCACCGAACCTGTTTTTCGTTTTGTTCGCCGCCTGCTCCCCCCCATTTTTAAACGTGGCAGAATTGATTGGACCCCCATGATCGTCATCGTTGTGATTATTTTTCTCGAAACCATTATTTCAGGCACACTCTACGATCTTGGCATCAAGTTACGCGCCCTCCACTAACCATGGAGACTCCACACCCCATATTTTAATTGCCTTGATATTCCGGGCTATTACACCTAGAATTGGGGAAATATTTAAACGAACGAAGATCTGGCTTTGCCAGTCTGAGTGAGTGGGGGGTTTGGCCATTTGCAGAGCTCATGGCATCTGGGGCACCAGAGGTGCTGATCCAGGGGTTGCCTGCGGCAAGCCCCCATTATTATGGTAGACAGAATTGATAAAACGGACCGAGTTGAAGAGTACTGGAAAATTGACTCTTCGGCTGAAACCTACAAGGACAAGCAACAGGGGGAAAATGAAGGAAACCCGGATGCCTTTGCTTCTTTGTCCGAAAAAACCGATTGGAAACTTTTATTTGATAAAAGCCAACTTTGGAAAAAAAATATTCAGGTGTTAAAAGAAGAAATTAAGCAGGTTGTTTTTCGTAAACTGAATCTAAAAACGGACCCCTCTCTTTTAAGAATTGATGTGGAACTGATCAGCGGTGAAAAAATTTCTCCCGCTTTTTTGGCCATCTCGCGCTACGCCGCGCTACAACTCAAAAACTTAAAAAGTGGCGATCCGATTCCCGAATCATCTATTATGCCCGACAGTGCGGTGTTGCACATCACCATTCCATCCAATCCAGAATTATTCACCGAAGAAGAACGTTTGCTCAAACAAAAAAATTTAAACCAGACAACAGAGTTGACAGTCAAAAGTAATTTATCGGCGAGAGAAATAAAATCTTGGGGATTTTCTCCTAAAAAAAGGAATGTACGACTTGAAGTGGCTTTGACTTACGGAGTCATAGCCCTCACCTTAATTTTAGCCATTGGGGGATATTTTCTCGTCAAGTATATTAGGTAAATAATAAACATCATGTCTTCATTCGAACCAAAACCTTTCGGCAAATATTTTCTCATGGACAAGCTTGCCGTGGGAGGAATGGCCGAAATTTACAAGGCCAAAACTTTTGGAGTGGACGGTTTTGAAAAACTTTTAGCCATCAAAAAAATTCTTCCCCACTGTTCGGCGGACAAAGAATTTATTGCCATGTTAACAGACGAGGCCAAGCTGGCCGTTCGCTTGTCGCACACCAATATCGTTCAAATTTATGATTTGGGAAAAGTCGGCGACGATTACTATATTTCGATGGAATTTATTGACGGTGTGAATCTGCGCGATCTTCTCAATCGGGCTAAGGAATTGAAAGAAACCATTCCCATTCCGGTTTGTCTCTATATCATCTCCGAAACTTGCAAGGGGCTCGATTACGCTCACAGCAAGCGTGATGAAAATTCGCGTCCTCTCAATATTGTGCACCGAGATATCAGCCCACAAAATATTTTGATCTCGTTCGAAGGGGAAGCCAAAATCGTCGACTTCGGCATTGCGAAAGCAGCCATGAACATGTCACAGACCACCTCGGGAATTCTCAAAGGAAAAGTGACTTATATGTCCCCCGAACAAGCGCTTGGAAAAGTGGTGGACCAGCGAACGGATATTTTTTCCACCGGTTTGATTCTCTATGAATTGTTGACCGGCCACAAACTTTTTTCGGGTGAATCTCAATTTCAGGTGTTAAAACAGATTCAAACTTCTCAAGTCAAAGCCGATAATTTGCCCAACACCATTCCTCCCGACGTACGCCATATTATGGCCAAAGCTTTGGCGTATGACACCCAAAAACGTTTTGAGACAGCGGGCGATTTTCAAATTGCTTTAACCAAACTTCTCTACACGAAATATAGCGATTTTTCACCCAAGCAATTGGCGACACTCATCCAAAAGTGGTTCGCACCCGAATTAAAAATCCGGCAAATACAGATTCATGAAAAAACGTCGGGAGGATCCTTAACACAGCCTACCTTAAAACAACCGAGCCAAGAAACCCTCGTTCACAGACCTGTTGAGGTTGAGTCAAAAGAAAAAAATATGATGGATACGACTCAATCCGAAAGTCGTCTCAAATCGCTCGAGTTCAAATCGAAAATTCTCGAGCCGCCCCTTCCTCAGTATCGTCGACGCCGCCCCTTCATTCCTCTGATACTTTTGACTCTACTGATTGGTGGCGCTGTCTTTTTTCTTTACAAAAAATTTATTCCTCATACCCCGGTGGCAGGAGAAATAGAGATTCTATCGGATCCCGCCGGTGCCGAGGTGTTTCTTAACGGACAAGACACACAGGAGACTACACCTTATATTGTAAAAAATATTCAGATCCCCAAAGTTTATAAGGTTCATTTGGAAAAGAAAAATTTCGAAGCGTGGGATCGGGAAGTGACTCTCGAAAATAAAAAACCACTGACTGTCAATGCCACTCTCATCAAAGAGGCCGAACCGACAAGTGGCAGTGTCATCATTCACTCCGATCCTGCTGGCGCCAAGATATATCTGGATGGCGTTATTCAAGACAAGGTCACGCCAGCCACCATTCACAATCTGACAAAGGGACAATCCATCACGGTTCGTCTCGAACTCGCGGGCTTCCAACCGGTAGAGCAAACAACAACCATTGCCGAAGATAAACCGGTCACTATTGACACCACGCTCAAAGAAACACCTCTGGGTTCTCTGAGTCTTACTTCCGATCCTAGCGGTGCACGGGTAATGATTGACGGAAAAGATGCAGAACAAGTAACCCCTCTCACCTTTGGTGGTCTTGATTTTCCCAAGACCTATCATCTTCAGTTGAGCAAAAAAGATTATCAAGATTTGACACAAGACATTGAAATTAAAAATTCGGATCCTCTGCAACTCAATTTAGTTTTGCAAAAAACTGTTTTGCAAAAAACAACCCCCCAAACAGGGCGTCTTGTTATTCAATCCAACGTGGACCAAGCTGAGGTAATGATCAATGGCCAAAAAGTGGGGCAAACTCCCTATACTTATGAAGGGACCGCAGGCTCTTTAAAAATTACGCTTTCTAAAAAAGGTTTTACATCTTCAACAAAAAAATTGGCACTGCATGATGGAAATAACGAGTCGGTAACAATGACTCTGAGAGAAGAGTCAACAGTTCCCGTAAATCCGGTTACCCCCCAGACCAAACAACAGCCGCAAACTCCAGTGCTTGAAAAAGGAAACATGGGTGTGAACGGACAAGTGCGAATTGATTCGACACCGCGCGGCGCCTCGGTTGTGTTTGACGGAGGCAAAGCGGGCATTACCCCCATTGTTCTTCGAAATATGACCTCGGGAAATCATACGGTGGTATTGAGTTTGCCAGGTTATCAAACTTGGTCGCACTCGTTTAATTTAACAAAGGGTTCGCTGGAAATTTCACCGCGATTACAAAAAAACTAACAAAAAGTAAGGAGCAACACTTTATGGCAGACAAGGTAGACAAAGTAGAAAAAAACGAATTTGATTCGACAAAAACCGAGCTTCTCTCGCTCGAAGAAACCAAAGATTTAATTTCTCTTCGCAAATGCCAATTGGCCATTACCGAAGGGCCTTGTCCCAAAATCAAGTATGATCTGGGCAAGAAAAAAACTATCCGCATCGGAAAAAAGAAAGACAACGACATTGTGATTGATGATGCCACCGTCTCGCGCAATCATTCTGAAATTGAGGCAACGTCCGACAGTTTTTTATTGCGCGATCTTAATTCGACCAACGGCACCTTCATCAATGGCACTAAGGTCAAGGAAGCTTTTTTGTCGCCAGGCGACGTCATCACCATCGGCAACACCGTCATGGTTTATCAGGCGTTCGACGAAAAAGTTCAGATGGAACCTTCCAAAAATAATTTTTTTGGAGAGATGGTGGGAAAAAGCAAAAAAATGCGGCAAATTTTTGGAGTGCTCGAGCGAATTTCTCCCACGTTGGCCACTGTCATCATCGAAGGAGAAACAGGAACTGGAAAAGAGTTGGTAGCCCGTGCCATTCATGTCAACTCTTTGCGCAAAGACAAGCCGTTTGTGGTGTTGGATTGTTCGGCCATTGCTCCTAACTTGATCGAGTCGGAACTTTTTGGACATGTGAAAGGTTCTTTTACCGGTGCTGTTAAAGACCGGCGCGGCGCTTTCGAAGAAGCCAATGCGGGGACTATTTTCTTGGATGAAATTGGAGAACTCACTCTCGATTTGCAACCGAAATTATTGCGCGCGCTGGAGCAAAGAGAAATCAAGCGGGTTGGTTCGACGCAATCGATCAATCTGGATGTTCGCGTTCTTTGCGCCACCAATCGTAACCTTCGCAAAGAGGTGGAAGAAGGAAGATTCCGCGAAGATTTGTATTATCGCTTGTCGGTCGTTAAAATCCAATTGCCGCCGCTACGAGAAAGACTCGAAGACATTCCGTTGATGGTCGAGCGAATTATTTCTCAGGCACGATTCAACAAAAAACCGGACGGCTCCTTTTTTGTATCAAAAGTCGAAGACGATGCCCTCAAAACTTTATCCCACTATCAATGGCCCGGCAACGTCCGCGAGTTGGCCAATATTTTGGAACGTGGCGTCTCCTTTGCGCAAGATGGAGTACTCAGCGCTTCTTCGCTTCAGTTTGTCTTCAACGAATCTCACGGAGAGGAACACACCGTTAAAACCACAGCCACCGTGGATTCGAGCGTTCCCTTCAAAGAAGCCAAACAAAAAGTGGTGGAGTCTTTCGAAAAAGATTATTTGGTCGACCTTCTCAAGCGCAACAACGAAAATGTTTCCAAAGCGGCGCGCGAAGCCAAGATCGATCGCAAACATCTACGAAACCTGCTCATTAAATATGGAATTATTGAGGGAAGTTTGGAAGACGAGGATGAAGCTTAGTCATTTTCTCTTAGCGGGACGAATCATGGCGAGCGGGCTAATTGCTTTTCTCTTGGGGGGAAGTTCCCCGCGCGCTTCTCTGGCTTTTTGATCTTTGTCACGGGCGAGCGAGCGTTTAATGGCTACCACCAAAGACCGTGCGCGATTGGCATAACGGTCTTTTCCTTCTTGATCCAGCAAAAGCGCTTCGCGGAAATCCTCGGCCGCTTTTCGATAATTTTTCACGCGCAAATAAATTTCACCTCGATTAACAAGGGCGTTTACATTTTTTGGGTCGAATTTGAGGGCCTCGTTGTATTGAAAAATCGCGTCGATATTTAATTTTAATTTTTGATAAGCCCCGCCAAGAGCCAAATGGAAAAAATAATTTTTGTTGTCGATGAAAGTAAGCACTTCGAAAATTTTTCGGGCCTCGCGGAATCGGCCGTGCCGCAGTTTCACATACCCCATCTCGGCTACTTGTTGGATTTTTTTAGGATCGAGCCCTGAAAATTCGCGAAAACTGATTTTTCCCTGGCCAAAGGCATGCAATAGCTCGGTAATATATTTTTTCCGAACAGGATTGGGGGATAAGAGTTTGTTTAAACCCTTGGGTAATTTTTCCTGGTTTTCTTCAACCATTTTATCCTTCGACTAACTTCACAGCAGTAAATTAAAAATTTTAGCTCAGGATCTTCGTCTAATTTTAAGCTGCCGTTGACTTGATATTATTCGTGAGTTGTTGCTTCGAATCGGAATCGGATTTCATCAATTGAGAAAACATTTCCAAAATATTATTATTCTGGCTCATCGTATTTTGTTGAATCCCCGTCCAAAACTGCATGCTGGCTGTCACCTCTCCAAACTGTCCCTGCGCCACTTCGGCAGAAATTTCCCCCGAAGACATGGCATCGGAAATTGTGGAGAATTGTGCCTGAAAATTCAACAGCTGATCCTGACAAATCATTTCAATATTGGTGGCCCAGTCACTTGCCGATATGGCGTAGTTAAGTTCATCCGCATTATCTAAATTGAGATCTTCCACCATCGCATAAGCTTCGTCGTTAGTATAATTATATCCCGTGCTGGAGGAAGATTCGTAAGCATTGACCGCATCGAGAATGGCTTGAAGATCGGAACCCGAATCGCCTAAGCCAAGCAGGCCACCATGTTCCAACACATATTCTTGAACAGCGGCGCTTTCATCCGTGCTGGCATGAGCTTGCAAATAATCGTACAACGCCGGCACATCCCCACTTCCCACGTCACCAACACCTGCTTGGAAAGTGATAGGGTCAATGTGCATCATCAACGTCACATACGTGGCCTGCCAATAAGCTAGAAAAGCAGGATCGGCCAAAATAGCGGCATCCAACGTCTGCCCGTCGGTGGTTCCGGACAATAGAATCGCTTTTTCGTCCTCCGTAATGGGAAGCGAATTAACGTAGGTTTCTATATCAGTCTGATAAATAGCATCAACGGCCATAAATATTTTTTCCTTTTTTACTCACCGAGAGACTCTCCATGCCCCTCATCCACAATTTTCTTTTTTAAGGCGCGGGCTCTTTTGCCCCACGGATTTTTATTGTCACCATCCAACAAAATAGCTTTCTCAAAATCTTTGAGGGCGTGACCATAATCTTGAAGATGCAAATAACATTCGCCGCGGTTGGTCAGTGCGGTGATTTCTTTCTCGTTGAGAAAAAGAGCCATGTCATATTCACCAATCGCTTCATCATACAATTTTTGTTTTTGATAAACGGCACCTAGCGCCCCGCGATAATACCAATTGGTGTGATCGATAATGGCCAAACCTTTAAATAAAAGTTCGGCAGATTGATAATCGGCTTTTTGATAATGAAAATAGGCAAGCTTGGCGACTTCTTTTAAAAGGGGTTTGGGGTAATGGCGTACTTCTGCCCAAGTTATTTCGCCAGAAATAAATTTTTTGAGTTTTTCGACATTTTCCTCTTTTTGCTCGGGCGTCATCTTCGCCACGTAAGCATCAATCCGTTTTTGAAGGTCGGGGGTCAGCTTAAATTTTATGGGTGACTTTTTTTTCATGAAACAACCCAAGTACTCTTGGTACTCTTGGTACTCTCGTCCCCGAAGCCCGTAGGCGGAGGGGACACCAGGTAACTTTATGTTATCACTTATTTTTTCCGATGACAAGTTCATTTGAATGGGTTTAAGCTAGGTTACGATTCATTTCATGAATGGCCTGCCAGGTGGAACTCATGGTATCGGAGCTATCTTCAAATAATTTATTAGAAGCATCCATGATAGTTTTTGAAATAGTGGCCATTGTTGTGATGGTATTTGTCAGCATCGTGATTTTTGAATTATCGAGCTGAATTGTGGCCTGGTCGGTGGGATCGGTGGCATCCAAAGAACCGATCTCATCCATCAAACTGTTTATCTCGTCATAACCATCTGTCGTGATTGTCGCAGTTGCATCAGTAACAGGAACCACCGCTAAACTCTGGAAATTCATGGCGGCATACAACCCTCCCAAACCAGGATTTCCCGTTTCAGCGGTGAAGTGCATAGCCGTTTGCAAATCTTCATTGCTCATAACAATATCTAAAGTGTCTGTCGAACTGGAATCCGAACTGTCAATGCTATCCAGAAAAGCTTGAACTTGGCTGGCAAGATCGGTTGAAATACCAGCCGCCTCGGCATCCGCACTTCCCAGAAAGGTGACAAAATTATCATAGGCCGCCTGCAAAGAAGTAGTGCCAGCATCAATAAGTTCTCCTGCGGTGGCTTCAATTTCCGCAATGTCGGAAGTGGATAAGTTCAAATCATCGGGATTCGAAATGGAAGCCTCGATGGCGGTCACAACGGCTGTCCCCCCGCCGGCCTCGACAATGGCCACAAACAAATCATTTAAATCGTAGGTCGAATCACCCGATACCAACAAAGCATTGGCCGCATTGATATCAAAAGAACCATCTTCATTTTGCAGGGAGGTATCGGCGTAAATGGCCTGTACTTCGGTAGTAGAAGTCTCACTGGTAATGGCGGTCGATCCATCGGCGGCTATTGTTGTCATAATCGGTAACTCCTTTGTTTAAATTCCAACCTTCTTATCATACTCCTCTCCCCTCTAAGAAGCAATTGGCATGCCAGTTTTAGCCAACTCTGGCATAAAAATATCTAATTATTACAATTGGTTATAATAAATTTGAAAAGGGGTTGGAAGGCAGAGGGGGTCTAGAGGCCCCACTATTGACTAAAAATATGTGAAATCTCGTAAACCGACTGAATCATTCCTTTCAGAACAGAATCCATTTGGTTCACAATGGTGAGAAGAGCGATGTACAAAATGAGCGGGGCGACATAACCACGGATGGCAAAACCGAGTTCGAAAACGTTTATTTGTGGGGCCATCTTGTTGGCGATTCCTAAAACGACATCAACCAGAAAAGCGGCGATGACGACGGGGGCGGCAATTTGTACTGCGGTCACCAAAACATTTCCCGATAATCCAATAAAAAGTTTAAGAAAAGGAGAAAGCCCCGAATCGAGATGCGGGAGTTGCAGAAGAGGGACCGTTTGAAAACTTTCCAAAAAGGCTTTCAGAAAAAGTCGATGCCCTCCGATCGAAATAAAAAAAGCCATCGCGAGCCAAAAATTAAAAAGCCCCGTCTCGGAAACCTGTCCCAATTGTGGCACAAAAAGTTCGCCTGCCCCTCCCCCTTTTTGATGATCGACCACGCGTCCCGCCGCTTCCAACGCATAAAAAACCATGACCGTGACCAACGAGATGGCCAGCCCAAAAAAAGCTTCCTTAAAAAAAAGGGCCAAGAGTATTCCGTTGTCGTCGGGGAGCGTTCCTTGAAGCGGTGGAACAATTAGCGGATACATAAAAATAGAAAGAGCCATTGCCACAGCAATTCTGCCTCGACTTGGCACCGCCTGCGAGCCAAGAAACGGGGTGAGGAGAAGCATCACGGTAATCCGCGTAAAAATCAGACCCCAACAAATGAAAACAAAGTGCAGGTCGGTGGTGATCCCTAATAATTTGGCGACAACAGCCATAGCTTTTGTTTATTTGATCATGTCGGGAAAAGTCGTGAAAATTGTTTTGGTGAAAGCAACAATCTGTCCCATCCCCTGCGGCCCAAACAAGATAAGCACCAAAACCACCGCCACCATTTTGGGAACAAAAGTGAGAGTCTGTTCCTGAATTTGGGTTGTCGCCTGAATCAGACTAACAAAAAGCCCAACCACCATGGCGGCCAAAACGGGAGGAGCCGCGAGAATAAGAATCAGCATCAAAGATTGTTTGCCAATGGCAACAGCGTAAGCTTCCATATTTTTGTGCCCCTATTTTAAATACCCTTTCACAAGTCCTTCGGTGATCAGCGACCATCCATCCACCAACACAAAAAGTAAAAGTTTGAAAGGAAGTGAAACGGTCACCGGCGACACCATGAACATTCCCATCGAAAGAAGCACGTTGGAAACCACCATGTCGATAACCAGGAACGGCAGAAAAATAATAAATCCAATTTGGAAAGCTTGAGACAATTCGGTAATCACAAAAGCGGGAATGATAATAATAAAATCGGTCTCGCCGATATCGTAAGAAGTGCGATCCCCCTTCAACTCTTTGGCCATGTTATAAAAAAGACTGCGATCTTTGGTCCCTGCGTGCTTCATCAAAAAAGCGCGCAGCGGTTCTTTGCCGGCATCGATGGCTTTTTTGAGAAGCTCGACGGAGGCGGTCGATAAAACCGGTTGATTGCTATCGGATGAATGCATCACGGTCCGCGCCGCATTGAAGGCATCTGCGCCGACCGGCATCATGATGTAGATGGTGAGAATGAGCGCCAGCCCCGTGACAATTTGGTTGGGCGGAATTTGCTGGGTGCCGATCGCCGAACGAATGAGCGAAAACACAACGGAGATTTTAACAAACGAGGTAGTCATCATCACCAAAAAAGGGGCCAGTGATAGGATCACCAGCACAATCATGATGACAATCGGTTTGGCGATAGGAGTCCCATCGCCGCTTAAGCTGGGAATTTGCAAAAGAAAAGGATGAAAAGCAGAGATCATGAATTATTCTCCTCGAGATCGCTTCGATCGAGATCAGCCAACTTGCTGATTTGGTTTTCACTCACCCCTAACAACATCTGTTTTTTTCCCACTTTAATAATGTAGAGCGCTTTCCGCGGTTCGAGACCAAAACGTTCTAGAATTTGAATAACGGAATCAGCGCGAGGTCTTAAGCCGTGAAGACGCGGCATCCAGTGACGAATTCCCCAAATAGCGAGGAGTATCACCGCCACCATGGCGATCACCGTTTTTACAAATAGCCATCCGAAAGAAAGACCTTCCATGTTTCACACCAGTGTTCACCCTCGGGTGGATCACCCTACCAGTTGTTTGATTTGAATTCCCAATTTGCCATCCATCAACACCAGCTCGCCGCGCGCAATTAATTTTCCATTCGCCACAAGATCGATGGCGTCTTGAGGAATTTTTTTCAGCTCCAAAACTTCCCCCGGCTTCAGCGCGATTAATTCTTTGAGGGTCAGCGAACGTTTTCCCAAAACCGCCACGACTTGAATCGGCATGTCTTCGGCCAAATTACGAATTCCTTGTCCAAAATTTTCTTCGCTCGAAACTGAAGGAGCCGTTGGTTTTGCTGCAACCGCAGGAGGAACAGAAGTTTTGGGTGGAGCTTTGGGGACCTGTCCCGGTGGGACTTGACCTGAAGCAGGACGGGCCTGTTGTGGGCGAGAAGCCGCTTGCCCAACGGGGGATTGTCCTTTCGCGTTTGGAGAAGATTGAGGTGGCGCTTCCCTCTGGGGTTCGAGTCCTAACTCTCTGAGCAAATCGTCGTCTAGCGGATTGTCTAGTTCTTCGGCCATAAATATTTTTTCCTAAAAAAATTACTCGTCAAATAGACTGCCCACTTTAACTCGCAATGCTTCCCCCTCTTCGAGCGTGCCATGAATACCACCGTGAGCTCCGTCGCCTACGCGCAGGCAAATATTTCCCGATATTTTTTTTCCATCAAAATCGGGATGCGAGTCGTCAAATAAAACAATATCTCCTCGTTGAACGCGGCGCATCTCGCCAGCGGTGAGCGTGACTTTTCCAACCTCCGCCCAGACGGAGGTTCGAAAATGTTCGAAATTTTTTGCACGTTCGGAAGTATCGACGTTGCTAGTCGCGACAAAAAGTTGGAGCGCCACCGGATGCGGGAGACAAAGTCGAATGTAGCCGTTGGTCTGGTTGAGGCGCACCCGAAAAGTGATGAGGATAACGGATTCTTGCGCTTCATCCAAATTCGAGACAGCAGTAGCCAGACTGACAATTTTATCGAAACGAAATTGGTAAGGAGCTTTTGGCATGAGAGAAGAGAGTTCTTTGAGCAATCGCACCGCCACAAATTGGAGGACCCCTTCTTCGAGGGATGTAAAAGGATGAAGATTTTGCGGCTGATCGCCAGCCCCCCCCAACATCCGATCGACAAGACAAAATGCAAAATCGGAATCGAGCTCGATCATAATCTTTTTGGGAAGGGGAGTCAAGGAAACCACAAAACAAGCAAAGAGCGAAGGAAGCCCCGCCACAAATTTTTCGTAAGGAGCCGCAAACACCGATTCATAACGAAGAGAAAAAGTAGGCCCGAGATATTTTTTAAGAGTCTCCGTCATTTTCAAAAGCAGCGGCGGGTCGTATCCCTGGCCGGGAAAATAAGAAGCGAGGTGAGAAAAAAGTTCTCCCTCTTGCCTCGTCAATTTTTTCAGCTTATCGAAGGGAAAAGGTTGTAGAGAAGTTTTTGTCATGAAATCACCTCAACACGATGCACCAAAATATTTTTGGCCTTAAGACGAGCATAAATCTGTTGGCGCTGTTGCGCAAAGGTTTCTTTGACCACGCGATTGGGGCAAATAAAAGTCACCACAATTCCCAAAGAAGTACGAGTCGCTTTTAATTTCAAACCTGAAAAAATTTCGTCAGTTAAATCGACCTTCATTTCTTCTTCGAGATGTTCGTTAAGTCCTACGGAAACCGCGGCCACCAGATCGTCGAGATTTTTCTGGGAAAATCTTTTTTTGTCGCCTTTGTCACCTGATTCGTTGCCGGTTTGCGCGCCAAAATTGGATCCCACCTGTTTGACGGCAAAAGAAGAAGACCCTTTGAAAGAAGCTTGTGTTTGTTTTCCATCCGATTGCCGACCACCGCCCGATCCCCCAGAACCGGAAGCATTTCCCCCCAAACTTCCTTGTCCTTGACCACCACTTGTGTTGCCGCTACTACCTCCACCCGAACCGCCGCCGCCAGTTCCACCGCCATCCTGATGTTGAGATTGTTTGGCCGCGACTCTTTCATGTCCGTCAGAAGAGCGGGATTGAGTGCGCTCTTCACCCACTTCGTCATGAAATTTATCTTCTTTGCGGTTATGTTCTTTTTTCGCCGAATCTTGTTTATTTTGCTGCTGGCCCGATTCTTCTTTTCCGCGATAGGTGGAGAGCACTTTTGAAAACAACTCTTCTTTGGTTTGTTGTTGGTCCTGTTTTTGAGCTTGGCTGTCTTTAGTACTCGATGTTTTAATTTTAGATTGAAAACGGGAAGCAAAATCGGTTCCTGCTTGTTTATGGGCTTCTTTATGCTGATTGGCCCGCGAACGCTCAGCCGCCCGCCGCTCAGCCGCCCGATTATCATTGTCGATTCTATCTACCATAGGTTACGACGCTTTCATTTTATTCATCTGATGCAAAGTATTGCCCAACTCATTCATCTCTTTATTTTCCAAAACGGACAACGCCTGCTTTTGTTTTTTGATCCACAGCTCCCGATGTTTTTCCATCACATTCAATTCGGAAGCGGCATCTTGATAATCGCGCCGCGCCCGCTTTAATTTTTTCTCGGCCACCTCGACCGACTCTTTTTGTTCGTCAATTTCCTTGTCCAACGCTTCTTCATCCTCTTTAAGCTTGGTGATATAGCTTAAATGAAATTGAGTTTCTTGAATGCGCGATTGCCCCGTGGCCACCTTGTTGCGCATGTCGGTACGCGCTTTCTCTCTTTTTTTCTGAAGCTCCTCTTTTTTTTCAAAAAGATTTTTTAATTTTTCTTTTTCTTCTTCTAGTTCTTTAATCGCTTTCGCCAGAGCGATTTCCGTTTGCCTCTTGGCTCTCTCTTTCATTCGTAAGAGAGCTTCCAGTCTGTAACGGATTTTGGCCATTATTCAAAAAGGCTTTTCAAGCCTTCGACCGATTCTTCAAAAGTGAAACGATCGTGGGTTCCTTGCTTGAGAAAATTATTCACCTCGTCAATTTTTTCGATGGCGTAATCGACAGCCGGGTTTGAGCCCGCCTCGTAGGCACCGATAAGAATAAGGTCGCGCTCCTTTTCGTAATTGGCGACAACTTCTTTGAGCTTGCGCGACGCCATCAAATGTTCCTCGTCAATAATATTGGTCATGACACGGCTGACCGACTCGGAAACGCTGACGGCGGGATAGTGTCCACGATTGGCCAGATCGCGCGACAAAATCACGTGGCCATCGAGAATAGAACGCACTTCGTCGGCGACCGGTTCGTTCATGTCGTCCCCTTCCACCAGCACGGTATAGAAAGCGGTGATAGAACCTTTTTCGGAATTGCCGGAACGCTCCAATAATTTTGGAAGCGTGGAAAAAACAGACGGCGTAAAACCTTGACGAGCCGGCGGTTCGCCAACCGCCAAACCAATTTCACGAAGGGCCCGGGCAAAACGGGTAACCGAATCCATCATGAACAAAACTTTTTTCCCTTGATCGCGAAAATATTCGGCAATGGCGGTGGCGGCATAAGCGGCCTTCGAACGGACGAGAGAAGGTTGATCGGAAGTGGAACAAATAACAACCGAACGTTTGAGCCCTTCCTCTCCCAAATCCTGCTCTAAAAAATCGCGCAACTCTCTTCCTCGTTCTCCGACCAGACAAATAACGTTGACATCCGCTTCGGTGTTGCGGGCAATCATTCCCATGGTTACCGATTTCCCAACCCCCGCCGCGGCAAACAGACCGATACGTTGCCCTTCGCCAACGGTTAACATCGAGTCGATCACTTTCAAACCTACAGATATGGGACGGGTAATTCTTCGGCGTTTGAGCGGATCGGGCGGAGACGCATGCACTGGATAAAATTGTTTGGCGAGCAGCGGCCCTTTTTTGTCGACATCGATGGGATCGCCAAGACCATCGAGCACGCGCCCCAATAATTCGTATCCCACCGGCACCATCAGGCAACTTCCGGTTGGAAGAACATCGTTGCCAGGCCCTATTCCTTCGAGATCTCCCAGAGGCATAAGCAAAACGGTGTTGTCCTTAAAACCAACTACTTCCGCTTTGATCGGTTGACGACGATAAAAAGATTCGATGAGACAAAGTTCCCCCACACGCACATTGGGCACCACCGCTTTGACCACAAGCCCCGTCAGCTCGGTCACTTTTCCCTTCACTTTATAAGTGGAGACATCCGCAATCGCACGGCGATATTTTGTAAGGTCGATAATGGGAGCTAGATGAGTCATTCAACACCTAACGCCTTTCGAATGGCGGCCAGTTGTGTGGAGAGTTGTGCATCGATGGTCCCCACTTCGGTTTCGATAAAACAGCCGTGAGGAGCCACTTTTTCGTCAGCGCGAATTTGAATTGTTTTGGACGTATCGATGGCCTGAACAAGAGCCGGTTGATTTTCTTTCACCGAGGCCAAATCTTTGGGATTCACCAACACGACAATTTTTTGTCCAATAGCGGCATGCAACGCTTGTTTGATCAGATCAACAACGGCGCTACGCCTCTCGACCAACTCGGCGCCTAAAATCTTTTCGGCAATTTCGTAAACCATCTTCACAAGATCGCGCTCGACCCCATCAAACATTTTTTCCTTGGCGGCCGTTGCCGCAACAAGCATTTCTGAAATTTCGGCACGCCCCTCTTCACGCCCCTCTTCAAAACCTCTTTTTTGAGACTCCTCCATTTTTGCTTGAACCCTCTTTAAAATATCTTCCGCTTCTTTTTTAATTCGATGCGCCTCGGCCTTGGCCGCTTCCATCAGCCGACGCGCGGCCGCGGAGGCTTGATAGGTATCCTGAGAGACGACACTCCCCTCTTCGGCTGGCAAAACTAGATCGATGGTGTCTTCGCGCTCGAGCTGTTCTTCCAAATTCAATCTTTTCGCCAACTCTTCTCTTTTAACTATTTTTGACATTTGATTGGGCCCCCTCGGCTTATTTCATTTTATCGCAAATTCCCTTTAAGAAACAGTCCTTTTTCCGGCGTTACCGGCTTTAGCATTGCCAGTTTCTTCTCCCTCTTCGGTCACCAGCCGGGCAGAGGCCATAATTTCTTGTCGGTAACGCGCCACCGTTTTTTCGGAATTGGCGGGAAGATTTTTGTCGACATAATGTTGTAACAAATTTCCTGTCTTCATCGAAAATTTTTGGACCATAAACAAAACAGCATTGAGATTTTCAGGCAAAACCGCTTTTGAAAAAACAAAAAACCCCGCTTCTAAAATAAGAGTTTCGGAGCTTTCTTTTTTTACATCGAGCGACATGAGATGGCTTTGGGCTTTTTTCAGCCGTTCTTCAGAAATTCCCTCTTTTTTCTCGTCCATCCTCATTTTAATTAAAGTGGCATCGCGACTGGTCAACCGTTGAAAAAGAAGAGTCACCGTTTTTTCGTTCAAAGTCGAAAAAGCCATCGCTAATTCGCAAAGCCCCAGTTCTACAAAAAGCATTTTTAACCGGACGGTCGGGAGAAGATGAAGAATATCGAACGTAAAACGTTTATTTGAGCGTCCGGCATATAAGGGAGAAACAAAATTTTGTTCGAACCGGCGTTTGAGAATTTGCACCAGATCGGGATCGAGAGAAAAAGTTTCGGAATAAGCCGGCATCGCTTGCAATGTTGCGGCAGGAAGATTTTCCAAAATTGTGTGTACCTGTTCGCCGGGGAGATAACGCAAAATGGTTGCTAACATGCGGGGGCTTTCGTTTTCGAGCAAGTTGAGAATCCATTCGGGATTTATTTCAGAAAGGAAAGACCGTCTGGCGCGTACAGACAGTTTTTTTAACTCGTCCAAAATAATTTCCTGTTTTTCGGCTTTTGTTTTTGACAAAACCGTTTCAAGCGCGCGCCCTAGTATCCCTTGCTCTTGCGGGGAAAGAAAAGAAATGAGATTGGCCGCCCCCGAACGATCTCTTAAAACAGAAATCATCAAAAAGGCCCGTTGCCGATCGTTGAGGTGTTCTTGAATCATGGGAAGGAAATTTATTAAACCTGCATTTGAACAATTTGTTTAATCCCGCCGGCTACAGAATCAACAAAGCGAGTAAAACATTCGGCCATCAAACCAGTATTGGCAACTCCCGCTTGAAGGGCAAAAAGTTGAGAAGTTGTAAGCTTAACTCCGGGGGTTGTGAGAGTTTCGATAGTGGCATCGAGATTGACCATATCGCGATTCATTCCTTTAAATAGATCGGCAATTTGGTCCCCCGATTTTCCCTGATTTTCTCCCAGCTCTGCACTTTGATTGTTCACATGAACATCGTCGGCCGAAAGAACCTGCATGCTACTCTTAGGCCCCATCGCATAATCTTCTTTCAATTTATCCATGATCCGGTCGGTGTAATTTTGATCGAGAGTTTGCTGAAAAGGAGAAGAACTCTCTTTGGTTGAAGGGGCCGCAGGGGTTGACTGCTGAAGCTTTTGCGAAACAGCCTGATTTAATTTGTTGATAATGGGATCCATTTATCCTCCATCCACTTCTTTGGAATTTTCATCTTCCGATTCGTCAACGAAAGAATCTTCCAAGGATTCCTCCAAAGAAATTGCAAATCCATCTCCTTCGGCAAAATCTTTTTTGCCACCAGCCGCTCCCAGGAAAGTCAGTTGTTTGAAAAGAATTTCCAAGGCTTTGGCATGAAGACGGGAAACCCACGATTTGGAAAGATTGAGTTTCGCACCAATTTCTTGGAGAGTTTTATTTTGGAAGTAATACATCTTCACTAACTTCCGCTCTTTGTCAGGCAACCCTTCAATGGCATCGCGCATTTTTTCTTTAACCTTCTGAAATTCAACTTTATGTTCCATGTCTTTGCAGGCCGCTTTGTCCTCAACTTCGAAATCTTCCATTCCATCGAGAGACATGACGTAAATGGAAGCCAGCGAATTAACGGTGTCATAAACCTGCTCGGCACTGGAGGTGACTTTATCGATGGTATCAGTAATTTTTTCGGATACGGTTTGCAAATATTCGTTGGCGGCCTGTTCGAATTTGATTTTGGTATAAAGAGAACGAGGCACCCAACCTGTTTTTCTCAAACCGTCGTAAATAGCCCCTTTGATTCGGTAATAGGCAAACGTTTTAAAATCAACATGAAACCGGCCATCAAAACGACGGGCCGCTTCTAAAAGTCCCAAACGGGCACTGCACAAAACATCTTCGTAATCCACATCGGAAGAAATGGAACGAGACACTTTATTGGCAATGGAAGTTGCAAAAGGGAGATATTGCTCGATCAAAGCATCCCGGGCACTATTATCTTCCGCTGGTGCTTTGACTCCCTTTTTCAAATGTCCCTCTTTTGTTTGTGCGCCTAGTTCCATAGATAAAGACCCCAATAAAATCTCTTCATCAAGTTAACAATGCACATTCTATGCCACTCATCCACGTCCTCTTCAAAAAGACCAATAAAAAATTCTTATTAATTTCAATAACTTAAATTAAAAACAAACTTCTATTTTTTGGTATTCTCTTTCAATTCTTCACTTTTGGCGACCCTACCCCCCAAAACATGGGATGGGCGTCCTATTTTTGGATGTTCATCCAATTTTCAAACTTGGATCCTCTTTTACTTTTTGAGCCAACTGCTTGACCATGTCGTTTTGTCTCTGCTTCGACAGAAGTTGGTAGATAGGATTATTTTGCAACGCCGTTCGAACAATTTTTGATGCCGGCGCCCCCTTTTGTACCAAGGCTGTTAGGGTATGCAGATCATTCCCTCTCGAATAACTCGCTGGAATTGTTGCCCTGGATACTTGAGAAGAAACTGCTTTTTCATTTTCGGGTTTGACAGTCGCTTGCTTTCCAGTATTTTCTAAAACATTTTTGAATGAATTTTTTGGAGAAACAGAAGTGGGAGATAATCGTGAAGTAGGAAAATTAACACCTGCCGCTCCTCCCCCCGGTGCGTTCACTTTCGACATAAAGAACCTCCCTTAATGTCTAAATAATAGGGGATCGGCTAGCTAAAGACAACTGTTTTGAATCAATTAGAGGGAAGTTGAGTCATTTCTTGGCGCAGGGCTTCACGATTAACCACAACTTCGTTGATCGTGGGTTGCATTGAAGTAGGGGCGATAAACTCAGTAGCTTGCTGTCCTGCCGGCATGGCTGCTGTTTCAAACAAACCAGGAAACTGAACACCGGTAGGCTTAGCCTGGCTATTGAGTTCGATTTGATCTTTGGTTTGAAGTTGGGTCAGTTTATCCTGAACCAATTTATCAGCACCGTAAGCAGCAAAAGCAGCCCCAGCCCCGAAAGGCCCGCCTAAAATGCCTAAAGCAACTCCTGCAGGGGGAAGAACAAAATTGGCAACTTTTAAAAGCCCTTTTCCCAACCTTTGTAGAAAAGTTTTTGGTTTAATTTCAAGCCCTACATAAGCATTGGATGTCGTATAATCGAGCCGAAGATTAGGGGGGGTCATATTTTGAATATCACTCATAAAATCTGCCTCTCAATTCTATTATCGGCCCCCCACCCCCCAAAGTTTCTAAAAATCAGCTTTTTTTATCCCCCCCTGTTTCTTCCACCAAGCGATCCATGGTCACTTTTTCGGGAAGGGCTGGGTTGGTCATGACATTTGTTCCTGGTGTTTTTCTTATCTGAGCCATTTTGACCAACACTAAAATCAAGGCGGTGGCCAATCCTATAAAAAAGACCAAGACCAGACTGAACACTACTTTAAATTTCTTGGCCGACTGAGAATCCATCTCGAGCCCTGCCACTTTTGTAAGATCGACATTCGACTCAACCTCTCCGGAAGAATTTTGTTGGGCGGTAACAGGAGCAGGAACGGTTGAAGGAACAACAGGCGATCCGCCGCCACGGTCAACATTATCAAAACTGGCCCCTCCTGTTCCGCGAGTGATGATGACCGCCACATCGTGAACATCCATTCCGGTCACCGCGTTGGCTACAAACTGTTGTACTTTTCCTTCCTCGACGGGGGATTCTTTAAGAGCGGGATCGATCTGCACCACGACTGAAGCGCTGGGGCGCATCACCGGCGTATTAGCATCGGGAAAATCTTCTTTATCGGGAATATTCACCACCGCATCGGCATCCACCACACCGGGAATACTTTCGAGCGAATTAATAATTTCCCCCTTCAGGGCCAGCATTTCGCGGCATTTTTCCATTTTGGGAGTGGGAATCAGGCCGGTGTCTTTACAAACACCCGATAACCCAAGCTGTTTTTGCTTTGGCAAATTATTAACTACGAGAAGTTCACGCGCGGCTTGTTCGTTTCCGCCGGAGACTGTGATTGTCCAAGTGACAGCTTGCTGTTTTTCAATCGCTTTCTTTTCGGCCTTAATTCCATTTTTAGCCAACACAACAAGAATGGCGTTGGCATCGTGTTGGTCAAGTTCCTGGAGAAGTACCGCCTCGTTGCAGGCCGTTAAAACGCCGATAAAAATAAGGAAGAAAAATGAACGAAAATTTTTCATGATATTTAGGCTCGCCTGCTTCAGGCTTGCTTGGCCTTCTTGGCCTCATCTTTGAGGCGAACAGGGTCGTACCCCATGTTGATAAGCTGCATGAGGGAACGAGCAAAATCCCCTGCTTTCCCATTGGGCTCTAATTTAGAGGCGGCATTTAATTCTTCAAGCGCCTGTTCTTTTTTTCCATAGAACAAAAGAGATTCGCCGAGATGAGCATGAGCAAACGCGCTTTTTGAATTGATGTCGAGAGCTTCTTTTAAAATACGAATGGCGGCGAGAAATTTTTTCTGCGCAAAAAGAACGTTGCCCAGCGCCACCCGTGGAATTTCGCGTTCGGGGGCCAGGGCAATCACCCCTTCAAAAATCTGCCTCGCTTCGTTAAACTTTCCCATCGCCAAATAAATATATCCCGCCTCGAGCATCAAGACGAGATCATCGCGTGGAACGTCAATCATGAATTTCCCCCTTATAAAAAATTGGATACGGCCCCTGCTCGAGGCCGTATCCAATTTCAATTATCCCATACTATGAATATTACGTACAATCGCGCCAGCCGTATCATCGCGCGATTTCAAGACGTTAGAGATCAGGTTATTCGAAAGTCCCATCTGCTGATTTTCTTGCTGTAAGATAAGCATATTGACTGAAAAAACCTGTCCTTGCTCCATCGTACTTTGAGCAATGGCCATCGCATCATCGGTGGAGGTGGTCTCAGTTCCCAACATACTTGTCCCGGTAGTTGATAAACCAGACATCCCGCCATAAGCCGCAGTGGCTCCGGAATAACTTCCCGATGTCGTGGGATAATAACTTCCCGTCGAACCGTAAGAAGCTGTGGCATTAACCGCCGCAGAGACAACCTCGGCGCTGGAAGGAGAATAGGTTTCGACAGCCGAATTGATGGCCCCCGAACCGGCTCCCACCGCGTACGAAGTGGCGGCAAGAATATCATCAAATTTGCCGACACTGGCTTGGGCTGTGGTTACCTGGGCCCCGGTGGTGTCGACGGTGTTGGTTTCAATGGGATTGGCTGTACTCATAAAAATCTCCTTTTAAGTTTTGCTCACCACCTCTTTCACCTTTATTATCGTCCCATGCCCACCCCAGAGTTGTTTTTTTTCGATTATTTCTTTGTCTCTTGCCGTTTTTTAACCAATTCGTACTTGGTTTTAAGTAATTCCCTAATAAGATCAATGGTCAAATCGTAGGCCTTCAGGGAGGCCCGAATGGCCTTTTGTTTCTTTAAACCCCCTGTTTTGTTTTTGAGCATCCGTTCTAGAAGATCGTAGCAGGCCGAAACGGTTTGGTTCACTTTGGAGAAATCCTCAGTGTCGATTAATTTTTCGATAACCGGATAGCCGAGATTAGAAGAAGAAGTTCCTTTTGATACGGGCTTCTTTGAAGATACTGGATTCATGAGTCTCTCCCCCTTTAAATGACAGTATAGCATTTCAACTATTAATGAGTACTATAGTGCTTATTAATAGTTAGAAATACTTATGGTTGCACAATTCAAATGTACTAATTAAAAGTTAATCAACCATAGTGCTAAATCACTAATAAAATACACCCTTTGGGCAGGTATCGTCAATCATGCTTTTTATCAGGATAAAAGTCTTAAAGTGGCATTTCTTTAAAACTCAAACCAGTTTTGCAATCGGAACAACCCTCATTTTTTCGGATAAACAGCGATCTGTGTCTTCCTGGGTCACAAAAAGGATTTTGGAGGCGCTATATTTTTTCAAGAAACTGTAGGCGCTGGCGAGATCATGCGGACCTGGTGTACTGCCAAGAATCGGTACAAATCCGAGCGTTGATTTTTCTTTGAGTGAATCACCCTTGGGTGAATCACCCTTTCCAAAACTGATATGCAGGGCGAGAGGAATGTGTGCCCCACCGCGGTTTCTGTACTGAAAGAATTCGGATTTGATTTCGCTTCGGTATTTAAACTGAACGCGGAAGTTGGCAAAGCAAAAACGGAGCAGATTTGTCAGGTCGTCCGTAGTCCCATTCACAAGATAGGAGGCTTCCCCCTGGTCTTCAAAAAATACCACAGATTTAGCCTCTGTTCCCTCGGTCCTAAGAATGCGTATGAGGAACATGGACTCAAAAGCCATCAGAAGTTTTTTGATGGTTGGCACGGAAATATGGGTTTGCCGTGAGAGAAATGTCAGGTCAATGGCTTGGGATTGCCTTTGCGCGAGAGCCGTCAATAAAAGTTTGAGCGATGAATACGGCAGAGTTGTGGCTACAATCAGTTTGAGATCACGCTCTAGCATGGCGTTTAGTTGGGTTTCAAATTTTTGTTCACGAATGGCCACGTCACGAATGGAGAAAATGCCAGGCAGTCCCCCTTTTGCAAGATATTCGGCGTAGGATTTTTCAGAAAAATATTTTTTGGGTTTGAGATCAACTTCGACAGTTTTGGCTTTGGCTATGCGAATAAGGGAATCCGGCAGAGCCACCTCATGAGCTTCGCTTAAATCCATGGGCAAAAGCTCCCAAGCGATGATTCGACCTGTCAGCGACTCTGTAATGGCTTTGCGGCTTGAAAAGCGCACCGATCCTGTGAGCAGAAACTGACCTGGTTTTGTGTGAACACGAACCCAATCTTTGAGAGCTGGAAAGAGCGGCGGGGCCAGTTGGCATTCATCAATCACCAGAGGCTTTTTGGATCCGGTGTGTGAATGCAGAAACCCTTCAGGATCGACAGTCGCCTGATTGAGCATTGGCAACTGGTCAAACGTGACGTAATTTCCCGCCAGTATCGATGCAAGCGTTGTTTTGCCAACCTGCCTGTGGCCAAAAATTCCGGTTATCGGTGAAAAATGCAGCGTCTTTTGAATAAGTGCCGCTAAGTGTCTGTGACGACTGTGAGGCATACCCGGAGAGTATCATACCCTTGTAAAAACACAAACCCTATTATTCATTTTTACAAGGGATCGATTTTGAGTGGAGACAAGAAGACATCATTTTAGAACTTATCCGGAACTAATTTCACAAAAATAGGGGTAAATTCTCCTAATTTGAGTTCTTTTTTGATTTGTTGATCTTGAAAACCGTTTTTTTGGATTTCGATTCGGTAAATTCCTAATGAAAGATCCGAAAGAATGAGCGGGGTTGTTTGGTCGACGGGGAGCTTGTTGACAACAACGGTCGCTCCCGCCGGCTCGGTATGTATATAGATGACCGACTTGATGGGGGAGATTTTTTGAAAAAGGGCGTTCGCCTCATTTTGAAGCGTCCCATCGTTGTTGGTATTCACCAAAACCTCCACCAAACGGGTGAGGCTAGTATTCTGATCCCCTTGGGCATAGAAAATTTTGGCCAATCCTAAAAGAGCGCGACTATGAAAATCTGGAGTGTCTTTGACTTGATCGAAATAATTTTTTGCTTCCTCATAATTGCTCAACCTGTAAAAATTATCTCCCAATAAAAAGTGGATCTCCTCTTTTTCGGCATCGGTTCCGTCGAGCTTGAGTGCTTCGACCAATTGGTCAATGGCTTGTTGATATTGTCCACTTCGTTGATAGTCCTTGGCCTTGTTGATGAATTCCCCCACCTTGGAGGTTTTGAGCGTAAAGCTAGCCGTGTAAGAGGTATTGGTTTGCATGTCGAGCGTGTCTAAAGTATCAAAATAACCTTCGTGAGTGAGTTTGATTTCGTGACGCCCCAACGGCAAATCCCCGTTAAATGGGGTTGAGCCGACTTTACTGCCATCGATATAAATATCGGCATGGCTCGGAATACTTTGAAGTTGCGCGGGATAGAATTGCAAGTCGCGATCGGTCATCGAGAGTTCTAATAGCCGATGTTCGGCATTGATTTCAAATTCGCGATGATAACGAATTTCATCCACGTAGGTATTGGAACTTCCCATCTGTGTTTTTTCTCGGAGTTCAATCACATAATTTCCAAAAGGAACATACACCGGCTTGCCATAAATAATATCGGTGAGCACCACCGGATGCGCTTTTGTTTTGTCGTACGCATAAAATCCGGTCAGCTGAAAAGAAACGTTGCGCGGAAGCTTCATAATTTTGATCGTTCCCAATTCCGCATCAAACACCAACGGCACCACCTCTTTGCGCGGGTCGGCTTTGAAAGTTAGTTTTTGTTGATACTTGTCGTGAACATCGCGCAGATCAAACTCGGCGGTCACCGTGTACTCTTTGTCTGTTTCGACCGAAATACTGATCTTCAAATTCGATTGTCCCAGATCTTTTCCATCTAAAGAAATTCGCGCGGTAGTGGGAGTGGAAGAAATATCCAAAAAAGTATTGAAGCGATGAAGAGAAGAAACATTTGTCGAATTTGTTGGTTGAGCTGGCAAAACAATAGCCGGTGGGGTTGGGGGCTCTTCCGGCTTTGGGGGAACGGGTAAAGGTGCTATCGGTTTTTCTAGGGGGGCAGTAACACCAGGGGACGGTTTGTGGCTATGTGTATAAAAATAGTAAAGCCCACACAAAACACTCGCGAGACCAATCACAAAAAAAACGATCGTCAGCCGTGTTCCCTCCGGCACCGATGTAAAAGAAGGGGGAGACTGATTAATCGGGATATCGGACTCTTCGATTTTTTCGTCAGATAGTGGAGCCTCGGTCTTTTTGCTAGTGGCCAGTAATTTTTCTGACAATGCAGGATCTGTCTGTAACTCTGATGTTGTGGATGGCCCCGTCGCGGACGTTCCCGTCGTGGACGGCCCCGTCGTAGACGGTTCGGAAACAAAAGTGTTTTTGGCAGAAGCGTTTTGTTCCTCTTGCAAAGGGGAAAGGGCGAGACGAAGCAAGTAAATGCCAATCCGGATTTCAGCGCGATGCGCCAGTGGGGTCGGTTCAAATTGTTTAACACGAATTCCGTTAACGTAAACTCCATTGCGGCTGGCTAGATCTTGAATGGAAATTTTTTCCCCTTCGACAATAATTTGGGCGTGGGTTCTGGAAATGGAGGTGTCTGCGAGACAAATAGCCAAATCAGCCGAGCGACCAAGTATTTGTTCGCCAGGTTGCAGAGGAATGATTAATCCTTCATCGGGGCCTGCAACGACTTCGAGGGAAGGGTAGGTACGAGACGACTTCTTCTGATCGAGAGGATCGGGCATAGGCAACGCTAGCCCTCATAATAGATAATTGCGCAAACAAGACAAGTATAATAAACTAACGGTTTGGTGGTGGATTATGAAAAAAACTCTTTCGTTCGTTTGTTTGATCCTCTGGTTCGGTGGTTTCAACCTGCAAGCAGAGGCTCAAGTTCTTTGCAGCACCCCTCCTCCTGCCGCAGAAATGGATGCTCTCTTTTATCAAGCTTTAAAAGATCAAATTAAAAGCCAAAAAATCAGAATCGCCATTTTTCCTTTTCAGGATGGCTCTCAACTCCCCCCCGATCCGATTCTCGAAAAAGGGTTTGGTATCGCCCTCATCGACCTTTTGTCGTCTGTGGAAAAAGTAGGAGTTTATTCCCCACTCGTAATCATGAATACCGTGAACACTCAGGGACTAACTTCGGCTGATTTTTTTTCGTCTGACAAAATTGCGGCCGCCGCTTTGGCGTTGGGGGCCACTCATGCGGTGTCTGGAATGTTTCAACGTCAAGGAAGCAGTCTTCGTTTTTTTATAAAAATTTTGGATGTCAGCAATGGAAAAATGGTCGGCCCCTCCGGGGCTAGCCCCAGTGGGGCAAGTCCTATACTTGAATTCATGTCGGAACAAAGTGAGCGTTTCTTTACCGTCAATACGGATGTCGCTAAAGAGGTGCTGGGGGCGATCGGTAAAGAAAAAATCGACCCCAAATTTTTGGGCCAGTACGTCCGCCAAGCCCCTTCTTTCGAAGCTTTTCGTTATTATTTAAAAGGAATGGAAAGAAGCACTTCTTATCAGGAAGTGGATTTAGGAATTGCCAAAGTTTGGTTTGAAAAAGCAACCACCCTTTCTTACGATTTTTATAAAGCGTACGAAGAAAAAGCACGGGTGTTATACATGACCGCTCTCATCCGTAAACAAATGGGAGAAGATTCTTCCCTTCTTTTGCAAGACGCCGAGCGCGCGCTTCGTCTGGCCAATTTTACGATAGGAATCCCTAACAAAAAGAAACCGGGAGAAATTGGGGCTCGGCAATCAACCCTTCGTTGGTGGATCGAAAATTTCATTTTGGGAAATGGAACCGGGCTGATGAATAGCAACAAAGTCCAAGAGGCGGTGACAGAAATAAAAAATGCTGTCCAATTAGTACCGGAAGATGGAATAGCGCATTCGTACCTGGCCAAAGCCCTTTCAGGTGCTGCCGAAGAGACAGTGCTGGCTAAAAAATTGAACCCCTGTCTCTAAAGTTTATGAATCCTATTTTTTTAAAAAAATCATTGTTTGTTTTAGTTCTCTTATCGATCTCACTGATATTTTCTCAGGTAGAGGCGGCAAAAAAAGCGGAACGTCCCTCCGAGCGAGCCATCATGCACAACAACCAAGGGGTCACCGCACTCTACAATGGCGATAACGACCGCGCCCTTTTCGAATTCAAAACAGCCACCGAACTTTCTCCCAAATATGTTGAAGCCTGGAACAACTTAGGCTTGGCTTACAAATTTAAGGGACAATTGGATCTCGCCATCGACGCCTTAAACCGGGCCATCTTTTTGGATAAAAAATATGCGTCCCCCTACAATCATCTCGGCACTATTTATTACAATAAAAACGAATACACTAAAGCGATCGCGCAATTTATTTTGGCCATCAAATACAATTCCAAGTTTAGTGATGCCTACTACAACATGGGACTGACGTACGCCGCCATGGCCCACTCCACTCACGACAAGAGCAAATTCAATGACGCCATCACCGCCTTGGTAAAAGCGACTACCTTTAATGCCGAACATCCTTATGCCCATAACGAGCTTGCTAAAATTTATCAGGAACTGGGGCAATACGAGCAGGCGATCATTCGTTACAAACTCGCTTTGGAAATAAATCCAAAATTGACCGACAGCTGGATTAATCTTTCCACCCTCTACAACCAAACCGGCGAGACGCTCAAGGCCCAACAGGCTTTAAGCCAAGCCATGTCGCAAAGCCCCGATTCGGGCTACGCTCATATGAATATGGGTTTGGCGTTTGTAACGGAAAAAAACTTTACCTTGGCGCTGCGCGAATTTGATCAGGTCATTCAAAAAGAACCAACCAACGATCAAGCCTACTACAACGCTGGCTTCACCCATTTTCAATTAGGGGTCGATGCCAAAAATAAAGGGGATGGTGGGCGAGCCGCGACAGAGTTCGATCAGGCGATCAAAGCGTATCAGTCGGCCTTGAAACTCAAACCCAATTTTTCGGACGCCGCTTTCAACATTGGTTTTACTTATCAAACTGAAAACGATATTCCGCACACGATTGAAGCGTATCAAGAAACATTGAAAATTGATCCCAACCATCCCCGCGCTCTTTTTGCGTTGGGCGGAATTTTTCAGGCCCAAGGGGATTCTAAAAATGCCTCCACTTACTATTGTCGTTTCATCAAATTAAAACCGACCGGATTTGAAAATGATATCGGCCGGGTTCAAGAACAGGTCAAAAACTGGGGAGGCTGTAAGTAACAGCTTCGAAAAAATGCCGCAGGTCATCACCACTAACAAAAAAAATGGAAAACAGCAGACGCTGAAGTTCCAGAACAAAGAAAATCTGATCATCGGACGTCTCGACACCAATGATATTCCGCTACTCGGCAAAACCGTGTCTCGCAAACATGCCGAAATTACCCGCAAGGTGAACGATTATCTGTTGATGGATCTCGAATCGGGCAATGGAACTTATCTCAATGGAAAAAAACTAAAACCGCACGAACGCCAGGTGCTTCACGATAGCGATGTGATCCGCATCGAAGAATTTGAAATCCGCTTTTTCCTAGAAAGCGCCGGCGAGAGCACGTTTCCCAAAGAAGAAAGAACCGATTCGGACATTATCGAAATCAAGATGATTAAAAAAGTTCTCAATGCCATACATACCGAAAATAATCCTACTCTTGAAGTGGCAACCCCTCCTTTCGAAGGACAAAAAGCAGTTTTTACCGACAAACTCAAAGAGCTCGTCATCGGTCGCGATAATACTTGTCAATTAATTCTCGACACCCCGACCATTAGCCGCCGGCATGTTGTCTTACAAAAAAAATGGGGAGGGGTCACCCTCACCGATTTGGGAAGTAAAAATGGAACTTTGGTGAATGGAGAAAAGGTCAAAGAAAAACTTTTGAAAGATGGCGATGTACTGCTTTTAGGCGCCATCAAAATACTATTCAAAAATCCTCAGGAAATAAATTTGGAAGATTTGAGCAAAGAATACGAAAAAGAATCGGAAAATATTCAACAAAAAGCTCCTGAAAAAGCAGAACCAATTTCCAAAGAAGCAAAATTGTCAGTGGAGCCAGAAGAGATTGAGGAAAAAGAGGAAAAAATTTCAAAAAAGAAAATACCAGAAATTCCCCTCAAAATAGTGCAATCGCTACAGGGATTTTCGATAATGGAAAAAACACTCTTAGGGGTTGGCGTTACTATTTTAATTGGAGCCCTCCTCTCCCTTTTCTGGATTTTATTCTGATGAGCACCGCCAATAAACGTCACGCCCGCATGGTCTCCGACCCTCTTCGCACTCCCCTTCTTGAAACGGCCGTTGGCCGTCTTGTCAAAAAAGGGGATGTCGTGTTTGATCTCGGTTGCGGCTTAGGCATTTTGTCTTTTGCCGCGATCAAAGCGGGAGCCAAAAAAGTTTACGCCTGCGACGTCGATACGGAAGCGTTGAGTCAAGCTTACAAAACAGCGAGAGAACAAGGATGGGGAAAAAAACTTTTTTTGTTCGAAGGACTTTCGTCAGACATTGGACTTCCCGAAAAAGTGGATGTGATTTTAGCAGAGACGGTTGGAAGTTTAGGATTGGATGAAAATATTTTGCCGTTTGTGATCGATGCCCGGAATCGATTTCTTAAAAAAGGAGGGCAGATTTTACCAGCGGCTCTTCGGATTTTTGTGGCGCCATTGGATCACATAAATTTATCGCAGAAATTAAAAAAATCAAAAGGAAAAAAAATAATCGAGATTCCTTTTCAAACCGGAATTGTGACGCCTAAAAATCTTTTGGCAGATGGCAAAAAATTCGGCGAGATCAAATTCTTAACCGAAAAACAGATCGGCTTCGATCACGAAATATCTTTTAAGGTGGAACGAGACGGCATTCTCACCGGTTTTGCCGGATGGTTCGAATGCGATTGGACAAAAAATCTCACCACCAGCACCGCCCCCAACCACCCGCAAACCCATTGGCAACAAGCGCTCCTTCCGATTGAAGAAAAAACACCGATTAAAAAAGGACAAAAAATCCTCTTCCGCCTCCGCATCTTTCCCAAAGCAGGCCCCACTTCCACTCAATCGGCTATCGAGTGGGGGTATCGGATATTCAAAATATAGTATAGAAATATTTATGGTTACACAATGAAAGTGTACTCAACTCAACCAATGAAAAATTAATTACCCCTAATTATTTTTTACGACTACCAGCACGCACTTTTTCCAAAGCCATTTCATGGGCAATCAGCGACGTGGGGCGGTCTTCTTTTTTCGAGCGTTTGAAAATTTCTAAAAGTATCGAATAAATTTTTTCGGTTTTAGCACGCGCCTGGGTTGCGTCATACCCTGTAAGCTCACAAGCCACATTGATCAGCCCACCGGCGTTAATGACAAAATCGGGGGCGTAGAGAAAAAGTTCGCGGTGCAATCGCCAACCGTCGGCTTGCTCGTGACTCAACGCATTATTGGTTGACCCCGCAATAATTTTAATTCCATGAGCGGATAATTGAGAAATTGTTCGGGCGTTAATCACTTGGCCCATGGCGCAGGGAGAAAAAATGTCAGCCGTAACGTTGAAACATTCTGTCGGCAAAAGAGCTTCAATTCCCAATTCACGCACCCCTTTTTCAACGATCAACGGATTAATGTCGCAAGCCATGACTATCGCTCCCGCTTCCTTGAGCAATCGAGCCAACTCCCATCCTACTCCTCCCAAACCTTGAATCGTGATTTTCTTTCCTTTTAAATCGGAATTTTTCCAGAAAAAATCAGCACAGGCTTTCATCCCCTGATAAACTCCATAAGCGGTCATCATCGACGGATCGCCGCTCCCCCCCGAAGTTGTCCCCGCGACATGTTTGGTTTGAGTGGCGACGATATCCAAATCTGCAAGAGTGACCCCCACATCTTTGGCGGTAATATATTGGCCATGAAGCTCCTCGACAAAAAGACCAAATTTTTTCATTAACTCGGGAGTTTTTACTTTTTTGGGATCTCCCACAAGTACCGACTTCCCCCCTCCCAACGGCAAATCGGCCAGGGCCGCCTTGTACGTCATAGTCTCGGCCAAATGGGTGACATCATAAAGAGCGGCCATTTCGTCCGGGTAAGGATAAAAACGAACGCCCCCCAAAGCAGGCCCCCGATTAGTGTTGTGAATGGCAATGAGTGAGTAAACTTGATCGGTGAGTTGCGCTTTCACTACTTGTTCAAATCCAATTACGCTGAGAGGTTCGAGTTTCATGGATCTTTTTAGGGTAACACAAAAAAGACAGAAAAAAAAGGAAGGGTGATTCAGTTAGTTATTTAGAGGATTTTTACTGATGATTACAAACAGTCTTGGCCATTCCCTTGTCATATTTATAGAGATCTTCCCGAAATTGGATGGTTCCATCGGGGTCGACCCAACTGGTCACATAAACAATATAAATGGGAACCTTGGTGGCCAGCGGCACCACTTTTTGTTTTCCGGAAATAATGGTTTTCTGAATTTTATCGCGATCCCAATTGGGGTCTTCCTTCAACAAGTAAGTGGCCAGATCAAGAGGTTTGTCCACACGCACACAACCATGGCTTAGCGCCCGGTCTTCCCGTTCAAACAGAGAATGGTCGGGGGTGTCGTGCAGGTAGACATCATACTTGTTGGGAAAAATAAATTTAATCTTGCCCAAAGCGTTTCCAGCTCCTGGTGACTGAACGATTCGATATTTGAAATCTTCTTGCTGCATTTTTGACCAATCAATCGTGGAGGGATCCACTTCTCCCTCTTCCGAAATCAGCTTCATCTTTTTTCGTGATAAATAATTAGAATCTTTTTGAATCTTGCCCAGCTCTTCTTTGACAGCAATGTCATCGGGAACATTCCAATCGGGATTGATCACCAAATAACTGACCTGCGCGGTTAAGAGAGGAGTTTGTTTGGTTCGTTGTCCTACAATAACTCGATGGTGTAGCGTGGGTTTATCCCCTTCAAAAAGTGTGAGAGAAAAATCGGGAATATTCACCACCAAATATCGTCCTTCTTTAACAAGTGGAGAAGTGGACAGACGTTGGAGGGCAATTTTCAGCTGACAAACGCGCCACGAAGCTGGAGCATTCAGCGCCACGGTGGTGAATTTTCCAAGCGCACCATCAGGCAAAAGACCGTGGGTTTCCTGAAAATCACGAAGAGCTTGTTCGACCTCGGCATCGAAAAAATGAGGTTCGGCCGAGGATTGTTTTTCGAGATATCCTTCGGCATAAAGTCGTTTCCGCAAGATCACTACTCGATCATCCCGATCATTAATAAGAATTTTTGGACCGGAAGGAATGAGAGGCCAAGGATCTTTTTTCGCCAACTCTTCATAATGTGCCAGCGCCGCTTCCAAACGTTCCTGTTCGGATGAAGAAGTGAGCGAACCGGCTAAAACAAAGGGAGAGCCAAGACAGCTCCACACAAAGCAAAACAAAAGTGGATATCGGAAAAACTTCATTTTCAAAATATCCTTCACCTTTGTCAATTCTGCAAGTAGTATTGTTTTCTATGCAATTTGATCCTAACTGCATCTTTTGTAAAATTGTGAAAGGTGAAATCCCGGCGCAAAAGATTTATGAAGATAAAAATTTTCTCGCTTTTTTAGACATTCGACCTCAAGCCACTGGGCACGCACAAGTTATTCCAAAAGAACATTATCGCTGGGTTTGGGACGTACCTCACATCGGAACCTACATGAAAGTAGCCCAAAAAGTGGCCCTGGCCCAGCGCAAAGCGTTTGGAACTGACATGATACTCAGCCGGATACTTGGTGATGAAGTCCCGCACGCTCACATTTGGGTATACCCAAACGGACATACAAAAAATGAAAACTTGAAAGGGGAAGAGGTCGCGAAAATCATCCGGGAAAATTTTTAAAAGGCATTACTCCCAGCAAAGGAACTCCATATTTTTTCAAAATGGCAGGATTGGTTTTTTCGGCCAGCGACTTTTGGGGGGTCACTTCATTCAACACCACCCCTAAAATTTTCACCCGATTTCTTTTGAGATGCTCTAACGTCAACAACGTGTGATTGAGAGTTCCTAAACCAAGACGAGCCACCAGTAAAACAGGAGATTTGAGATAGCGAATGAGATCAAGATTGGTTTTTTTCCCGGCGATCGGCACCAAAAGCCCGCCAGCTCCTTCTACAAAAATAACATCATAATTTTTTTGAAGGGTTTTCAGGGCCTTTTTTATTTTGGGAAAAGAAACTGATTTTTTTTCCAGATCCGCCGCAACCCCTGGCGCTAAGGCTTCGCGGAAAGCGTATGGGTTGATGAGATCGATCGATTCGGGCATACGTCCCATTTTTTTTAAAAATTCCGCATCTGCTCTTTTTAAATGATTTTTAGTCGTGGCACACCCCGACTCCAACGGCTTAAACCCTCCCGTTCTCACCCCTTGGCTGTTTAAGAAAGCGAGCAAGGCCCCCGTCACAAATGTTTTACCAACACCGGTGTCTGTTCCACAGACGAAGATAATTTTTGTTTTTTTTATCTTTTTCATCAAAAAATTTTCTCCAAAATTTTTCGGCACATGCCGCGGAGCAATCCCACCTCGTATTCATCCAAATTGGCACGGCCGAATAAGGAACGAAAAGTGCGGAGCATTCGATCGGAGCTTTTTGTTTCGAGAACTTTGAGAGCCCATAACGCTTTTTCAAATTGCTCGTAGAAGGCCTCTTTTTGTTCTGCGGTGGCGGGAGGATCTGCCGTAGGGGCAAGCCTATGTGGTTGCCCTAATTGAGGGCGGCCACACAGGGCCGCCCCTACATTTGATTGTAAAAATAATTCATACAAAATAATCATCACCGCGTGGGATAAATTGAGTGAAGGAAATTTTTCGGACGTGGGAATTTCGATCAGCAAATCACAAAGCGCCAAATCGTCACTGTCGAGGCCGCGATCTTCTTGACCAAAAACAAGAGCCACTTTTTTACCCAAATCAGCCAAAAAAATTTCGGCGAACTCGCGTGGAGTTTTCCATTCGACCCGCCCGCTTCTTTTTTTCCCAGAAGTTCCCACAATCAGATGACAATCTTTGGTCGCTTCTTTTAAGGTTTGATAGACTTGCGCCTCACGAACAATGGAATCGGCCGTCATCGAACGATCTAAGCATTCGCGATTGAGGTGATGCGCGGTTGGATTAACCAGACGCAGTTTGTCGGCGCCGTTATTCATCATCGCCCGCGCGACAGCACCGATGTTTCCGGAAACCTGGGTTTGGACAAGAATAACAATGATGGAATCACTAAGAGACATTTGAATAATTCTTAACAAAATCAATTCCCGTTTGATACCCCAATTGTATTCCCTCTTTGACCTTGGCGGGATCGCGCGTGGTGCGGGTAACCGGCATTGGCCCTTCGGGGGCGATGTAGTGAATGGTGACGCCAGCGGGCGGATTTTGAATCAGATCCAGCTCGCGATTATAAGTCACGTGCCAATCACGAAAAGTTTTTACAATCACCGGACTATCCGAATAAACGCGGCTATGAATCCAGGCGGGAATTTTATCGGGCGATTTGCGATACCCTTTGGTTCTGCTGCCAATCACCACAATTTCGGAACATCCCTCCTCGATCGCTTTTTCGACAGGGATGGCCACAGTCATTCCGCCGTCGAGATAGCGTCTGTTTTTATAAAAGACTTTTTTTCGATACAAATAAGGCATGGCGCAACTGGCTCGCAATGCCTGCGCAATATCGTCGTGGCGATTATCAAAATAAGCGGTCTGACCGGACTGATAATCGGTGGCAGTAATATAAAGTTTAGTGGCTGACTTTTTCACTTTTTCGAAATTCATTGGAATAATGCCGCCGCAAATGTCGTCGATGAGATAATCGATGTCGACGATATTTTCTTTTGAAAAAATTTTACCGAAGCGGACAAAGCGGGAACCGGTAAGATAATTTTCGAGAATGATTTTATTTTTTTCCGGCTCGCCGGCCATAAAGTTAGCGGCACAACAAGCACCGGCAGAAGTGCCCGTGATAACATCAAAATGATTGAGCCCTTTATCGTGAAGAGCCAGTAAAACACCAGCCACAAAGGCAGAGCGAATACCTCCCCCTTCAACCACAAGCCCTTTTTTAGGAAAACCGTCTTTCATGGATCCGCGCCTCCGGCGCCTCAGATACCGTAAACTCTGCGAACGGTAGAAAAGAAAGGATATTGCTTTCTGATTTTTTGTACGTCTGAAAAGTTGATATCACAAATGCCCATTTGTTTCTTTGAATCCAAATGAAGAAGAGTGTCTCCCCACGGACCAAAAACAACCGAATCGCCACCAAATTGGATCTTTCCCTTCTGTCCTAAACGATTCACCCCCACCACAAAAATCTGGTTTTCAATCGCCCGCGCACGCAGAAGCGTCAGCCAATGTTCTCGCCGAACTTTTGGCCACTGAGCAGACACCAATAAAAGAGAAACCCCCTGGATGGCCAAGTGACGTATTAATTCGGGAAAACGAATGTCGTAGCAAATCACTCCCCCTACTTTTCCCATTTTTGTCTTAAATGGTTTTGCATTTTTACCCGCCGAATAAATTTTGGTCTCATTGCCAAGACTAAACAGATGAATTTTGCGATAACGCCCGGCGAGAGATCCATCGCGTTCAATAAAATAAGCGGTATTATAAAATCGATTCCCGCTTTTTTCGAGCTGCGAAAAATAGCAGGCGATTTGATAATCGCGACACCATTTTTTCAGTTGAGTAAAAGCGGATTGATACGACAACGACCATGCCTTCCGTTCAGAAGGAAGCTGTGGAGCGCCCAACCACATTTCGGGAAGAACAATAAGCTGAGGTTTTTGACGTGCGATTTTTTTGAGAAGACGAAAAACTAAGGAAAGATTTTTTTGGAAATCAGGAACCAATGGATACTGCAACAAACCGATGCGGACTTTGCCAGACACCGTTATTCTCCCTTCAGTCGAATATCCACCGCATTGGCGTGAGCCGTTAGTCCTTCAAGGCGCGCCAGGCGCGAGGCTACCGGCCCCAATTTTTCAAACGCCTTGCGCGACATCGAAATAATGCTGGTCGCTTTCAAAAAATCACTGGCGCGAAGAAGTGAGAAAAACCGCGCTGTCCCTTGAGTCGGAAGAACATGGCTGGGGCCAGCGATGTAATCGCCGATGGTTTCGGGCGTGTACGCTCCCATAAAAATAGCGCCGGCATTTTTTATTTTGTCGACGTAGCTTTCGGGATTTTTGAGGGCCAACTCCAAATGCTCCGGCGCCATTTCGTTGACCAGATCAATGGCCTCTTGCATATTTCTCACCAAAACAATCAGCGCCCGTTTTTGGATCGACTCCGAAGCAATGGCTTTTCGCTCAAGATACAGCAGTTGCCGGCGCACTTCCCCTTCGACACGGCTGGCGTAATTGGAATTTTCGGTGATGAGCAACGGGGACGCGAGTGGATCGTGCTCCGCCTGCGCCAAAAGATCGGCGGCCACATAACTGGGAGAAACACTTCCATCGGCCAAAATACAAATTTCGGTAGGGCCCGCCAACATGTCAATATCCACATCTCCAAAAACCATTTTCTTGGCCCAGGTGACATACACATTTCCCGGCCCCACAATTTTATCGACCTGCGGAATACTCTTGGTGCCGTACGCCATAGCGGCAATCGCTTGGGCTCCCCCCACTTTGAAAACACGATCGACACCGGCAATTTTGGCCGCGGCCAGAACCGCTGGCGAGGTGTCACCATGCGGCCAAGGGGAACACATAATAATTTCAGGAACCCCGGCAACACGAGCCGGAATAGCGCTCATCAAAACCGATGACGGATAGGCCGCTTTTCCTCCCGGAACATAAATGCCAACTTTATTCAGAGGCGAATACCGCAAACCCAAAGTCACATCGTCTTTTTTGGTCTCCCACGATTTTTCCAAATGCTGTTTGGAAAATTCCTCGATCCTTTTTGCGGCCAGCTTCAAGGCTTCCATATCTTTGGAAGAAACTTTTTTCAACGCCGCCGATTTTTCCTTGGCCGAAACTTCGACCGTTTTTAGTGAAATGGAATGATTGTCAAATTTTTCGGTATGCTTAAAAAGCGCTTCGTCCCCAATTCGTTTGACATCATCGAGGATGGCGGAAACCGTTTTGGTAATCGATTCCGGCACGTCAGCAACACGTTTGTAAACTTTACCAAAGTCGTATCGAAAATTGCGATCGGTTGTACGTAGGATTTTCATGGATCAACGCCTCCGGCGCTTCAGATACCGTAAGCTCTGCGAACGGTATAAATTATACAGTTTTTGGAGATTAGTCTAAAAAAGAAGGGGAATCAATACTTAACTTTCAGTTAACTTTGGCTCTTTTTGAGCTCTTTATTCCACTACAAAAAGGGAATTACTACTCTCTATAGCTGGGATTTCGGCGGCCATCCAGCAATTGGCCTCTTGATCTGCTTGATGAGTCAGACCACCAGTTAATGGATGATGCTTTTTGGCATTTTTGGCGTGATCTGCTTGGTGAGAGTGGCTATGAGGAGATGAATGATGAGTGGGGTAATCATGAACGGGTTGAACCTCTTCAGCATGAGCCGGAGCCGCAAACCCTGCCGCTAAGCCCATACTCAGCAAAATAGCAACAGCCCCATTATGTAAAACTTTGACTTGGCCCACTTGTTGAATTGCAATCGAATGTACTCGGCGCGCAGTCAAATCCAAAACATGTCCCCCATCGGTTCTGCCATTTGGCGCCAGAAGATTATTGATGGCATGGAAATGATAACCAGGAATATTGAAACGCGGATCAACATGAGGGGGAACACGAAAACCTACAAGCGTATAGCTTTGATTGATGGCAGGATCAAATTTTCTTTCAAGTTCACGAAGTGGCTGATGAAGGCGCGACGGAGGACGAACGCTTCGCGCATGCATGACACTTGTTTCCATCACCATTTTTAGTGCGTAATATTTTTCCGGATCGGCAATATGGTAGGTGTCAAGATAATGCGAAATTCCTGTTAAGTCCTTACCTGTCAATCCTTGCAATTTTGCACGAGTCAATTCGATATCAGGGGAAAACCTGATAGCCATGGTGAAAGGGGTGCTTTCATCTATATCCACAGGAGTGGCCTGACCTGTGGCATCTACCAGATACCCCTGACCGGCAATCACTAATTCACCGACAAAACCGTTGAGAGTTCCCAAACCGATGTAATTTTCAAGATTGGTATCAATACCATGAGACACAATATCCGCAAGAGAGACTGTGCCTTGAGTATGATTGAGAACAAAACCCTCCTCTGATTCCTTAGTCAGTAAATGCCCCAAAGGATGCGTCTGAAAAAGTACAGAGGAGCGATCAGAAACAAGTGTTATTGCCATTGAAATTCCTTAACTCTCGTTTAGATGAATTCTTATAGCCGAATTTCGGCTAGCCGGATATCGGCGTTATTTCAAAAAAGTTGTCTATTATTTTAATACTTAACTTTGGCTCTTTTGACCCGGGCGGACTTCCTATTTTAAGGTCGTCCCAAGTTCCACCATAAAATCCCGCCAAGGCAATACTTCGATTTTATCTAAAAGATAGGGCCTTGGCGTCTGGCAAAGACAGACGGCACGTTTATAAGAATGATCTTTGATAAAACTCTTAAGCCCCCTTAAGTCTGCAGATGAAGGCTTGGAGCTGGATTTAATTTCGATGGCCCACACCCGTTTATTTATCTCTAAAATCAGGTCGACCTCGGCACCGTCAGAGGTCCTAAAAAAACTGATTTTGGCGTCGATGCGCCTATACGACAAGAGCCTTTTGATTTCCAAAATACACCAATGCTCAAAAGCATCGCCATAGGGCGAAGACCCTGCCACCAAATCACTCGACAATTCATTTTTAAGGGCCCCCACAACTCCCGTATCAAAAAAATAAAACTTGGGATGTAAAACAAGTTTTTCCCTGTGAGAACGGGTGTAGGGCAAAAGAAAAAAACCGAGCAGAGTATCCTCCACAATCTGAAAATACTCCTTGATCGTCTTGGCATGCACCCCTACTTCACGAGCCAGATTGTTGAAGTTGAGCAGGTTGCCGTTTTCAAACGCGGCCAATTCCAAAAAACGGGCAAAGGCAGGCACGTTTCTGGTTAAGGCCTCTTGTTGAATTTCTTCCTTGAGGTAAGTTTCCACATAGCTTTGCAACAAAAGAATTTTATCGGACTTTTCTTTTTCGAGCACCATCTTGGGAAGGCCGCCAAAGCGCAAGGCATCTTGCAAAATAAAATCTTTTCCCATCTCCAAATACGTCAAAGGAAAAAGTGAACAGGTCACCGCCCGCCCCCCCAACAAATTGACCCCCGTACGTTTAAGCTTGCGGGCACTGGATCCCGTTAAGACAAAACGGAGCGATGGTTGTGATTCCATCAGAGCATGGATTTCGTTCAAAAGTTCGGGACACCGTTGGATTTCATCAATCACAATCAAAAGAGTTCCCTTTTTTTTGTCCAGCAAAGCCACTTCTTTTGCGAGTAAAGCAGCATCCTTGGCATAACGAAGATATTCTTTTTGCAAAAGCAGGTTGATATAAAGATGGGGAGTTAGACTTTGTTTAATAAGGTGGGTTTTACCTACCTGACGAGGACCGAAAAGAAAAAGAGAGTGTTTATAAGCCGTTAAGTCCAGTAATCTGGGAAACATGACTCATTTTATAGCGTAAAAAAAGGAATATCAACCATAAAATACGTTAAAATAGGGAATTTAGGAGACGATTTTAATACTTAACTTTGGCCCGCTTGACCCGGGCACCGAGGGCGCGGAACTTCTTTTCTAACCCGTCATAGCCGCGGTCGAGGTGATAAACACGGTGGATTTCGGTAATGTCGTTAGCGACAAGCCCTGCCAGCACCAAAGAGGCGGACGCCCGTAGGTCGGTGGCCATCACCGGCGCCCCCAGAAGTTTTTTTCCGCCCGTTACGATAGCGGTATTGTGATCGAGTTTAATGTCGGCTCCCATACGAGTGAGCTCGCCGACATGCATGAAACGATTTTCGAAAATATTTTCGGAAATAACCGTGGTGCCCCCCGCCAAGCACATCATCGCCATATATTGCGCCTGAAAATCGGTGGCAAACCCGGGATAAGGGTGAGTTGAAATATCGACATTTTTGATTTCTTTAGGTCCTACGACATGCACCGTATGGTCTTCTTCGGTAATCTCGACTCCGGCTTCTCGAAGTTTGGCGGTGAGGCTTGAGAAATGTTCCGAAATAACCCCCTGAATAAGAACCTCGCCACGAGTCATCGCGGCCCCGATTATAAAAGTGCCCGCTTCGATTCGATCGGGAATAATTTCGTGCTCGACGCCGTTTAGTTCATCCACACCGACAATCGTGATCGTATCGCTCCCCGCTCCCGAAATATTCGCCCCCATTTTGTTGAGCGCGTCCGCCAAATCGGTCACTTCCGGTTCGCGCGCCGCATTTTCCAGAATAGTAACCCCTTCAGCCAGAGTTGCCGCCATCATCACATTTTCGGTGCCGGTGACGGTGACATCATCAAAATGAATTTTTGCCCCTCTTAATTTTTTGGCCGACACCTCCACATATCCCCCTTCCATCTTGATGGTCGCTCCCATTTCCTGAAACGCTTTGAGATGCCGATCGATAGGACGGGCGCCAATGGCACACCCGCCCGGGAGAGAAACTTTTGCATAACCAAGTCTCGCAAGCAGTGGCCCCAACACCAAAACCGAGGCGCGCATTTTTCGAACGAGATCGTAAGGGGCTTCCGCATGCCGAATTTTGTCCGCTTTGATTTTGAGCCGTCCCTTTTTTTCAACCACTTCCGCGCCAAAACCACGAAGAAGTTTGGCCATGGTTTGAATGTCGACTAGTTCGGGAATATTTTGGAAAACGTTAGTGCCGCGCGTGAGAATAGCCGCCGCCATCATCGGAAGTGCAGAATTTTTTGCGCCCGAGATACGGACTTTTCCGGCTAATTTGCGGCCACCTTGAATAATTATTTTATCCATGATTTCTCCCCACAACAACTCTCGAAAGCCCTGCGTAGTCTTTAAAAATCTGAATGTCGTTTAATTCAGCTTTTGAAAAAATTTCTTTGACCGTGTCTCCCTGGTCTTCTCCAATTTCCACAGCGAGCAGTCCCTCCGGCTTGAGAAGTTGGGACGCACTCTCCCCCATTTTCCGGTAAAAAGCAAGACCGTCTGGGCCGCCATCCAGTGCCAACCGTGGCTCGTAATGTTGTATGCCGGGATCGAGAGTTTCAATCACTGCGGAGGAAATGTAGGGAGGATTGGAAACAATAAGATCGTAAACAGAGGTTTTCGAATCGGAGAATTTTAAAAAATCTTTTTGAACGAATTGGATTTGCGAAGCCACACCGTTACTCCCCGCATTTTCTCTGGCGTACTTCAGAGCCTCTTCCGAAATATCCATGGCTGTGATTTTGGAATTGAGAAATTCTTTCGCAAGAGCAATGGCGAGATTTCCGGAACCGGTTCCGATATCAAGAATATTCAATGGATTTTCTTTTTCCCTAAAAATTTCTTTCACTCTTTCCAAAATTATTTCCGTGTCGGGCCTGGGAACTAAAACTCCCGGTCCTACTTTGAAAGTGAGGGACCAAAATTCTTTCACTCCACGAATGTAGGAAACCGGTTCTCCTTTTACCCGTCGTTGGA